>Ga0247778_1000459_pt1 | contig 52050 bp, 47 predicted proteins | sample UWRJL049202B5_FD_179939 | JGI IMG/M metagenome (GOLD analysis project Ga0247778, IMG submission 179939) | Plant litter microbial communities from Arlington Agricultural Research Station in Wisconsin, United States - UWRJ-L049-202B-5 | ecosystem: Environmental > Terrestrial > Plant litter >... | reverse complement strand
GCGGGGAGGTGGGACCGGATTGGGGGGGGGGGGGGTTCTCCAACTGGGGTTCCAGTTCCGTGGCACTCACTTTTCCAGCATGTCAGTACTTGATGACAAGATATGAAGTCTAGTCGGGCTAGGATGCAGATCTTACACGTAGCTCGTTAACACTGGGTCGAGGCCGCTCATTTTGTACGCGGCCTCCATCACATCCTTCTGGCCCTGATAACTCGGGAAAATAATTCCTGTGTCGGGAACTCTGCCATTGCTGTTCCATTTCATATTAGTTGAAGTTCAAAGATATACCACTTACGAATTGGTGGCAGTAGATCGATATTACTGCGTGGATAGGATCGCTGTTCTTGAGTGCTAAGTCTAGGCGCTTGATATAAGATGCACCAACACCTTCGGCGCGCCCATAATCATCGGCAGCTTTGTCAAATGTATGGCAGACGTTTGTTGGCGACAGTACATTTATTGCTTGTATATTCATTTGTTGATCGACTGTTGAAAATTAAATTTGCGCCGCCAACAATAGCGGCATCGCATCTCTCGGTTTCGGATCCATAGCACTGCATGCGGAATGAAGAGCGTACTGTACATCGATGCTGAGCATGCGGTATTCATGGTAGCACTTGTTCGGATTAGTATACGTATAGTCAGGTTCCTGTTCGAAAGGGACTCGCCTCGGGCCTCGGAGATTGAAGACATGGCTGATTCTGTTGCTTAATGGGCAGGCGTCAACTCCGGTGGTGCAATCCAGGTTTCGAAAATCAGGGCTCTTTGACACAAATTTACTGGAAGTCTTGTGAGAAGGAAGCCGCAAAGCATCCGGTCATCTCTCTTCCCACCTGTTCCAGAGTCCATCCAGAGCTCTCGATTGCTTCATAAACGACCTCTGGGAGTTTGCGTTTGTTGGGGGTCCATGCAGGCGGCTTCAATTGGTGAATTTTCAAAGATGAGTTGATGATCAAATTCCTGTGGATTGCTATCCAAGAAATAGCCTCCAGAAACCATTGAAACTTCCTGGACATTTATTGTTTTCGTGGAAATTACGAATCAATATTGAACCTCTTTCGAGGGACTCGCGCATCGTTGGCTATTCCCTTACTCATAATAAGGTCCTAGATACCAGTAGGAGAACGAGCCTTTCCAGGGAGATTACAACCTGTAGCTATATGATTAGAATGGGAAACATGCCGGAGTTGAGTCGACTCACCCATCCCAACAATAGCAATTGGCTTGGAAGTACCCGAATGAAAGTGAAGGGATATGTGCAAAGGGTATGTAGCTTTTTAAAGCCGAATATTGGTCAGAGTTTGCTTTCAGATCATGAAATATCACCCTAATTTTAATTCCTCGTAAGTAGGGAGACTCTTATACGCAGGCTGAGTTTCAAGGGTAGTGTTTAGCTAGTCTCGGGACATACCTGCTTGGATATCCTGTTTGTCCTACTTGCATTCTTTTTTACCATGTATCATGTTTGGCTATTTTAAGACGTCCCGTCTCAGGTTCACCTTGACAAGATCCACCGATCCTACTCAATGATGGCCAGAGTGTAGGGCAGGCTTTCTCTGGCATTGCGGTGCTGTGATCTTGCCTCATCGCCATCATACCAACAAATCCAATGTTGAAAACTTGTACAAATCATGTCGCTGATCGGCAATATCTCTCCCATACCGGCTGGGCGAGCACATCACTCATGCTTATTGGAGGCACATCAATAAGCAAATGTCGATGATTGTGGTATAATATGCAATATCAAGGGGCTCAATCACATGGAAAGTATTTTCCCGTGCTTATGTGCAGAGTGTATGTGCACGCAGCCTCCAATTCAGTCAAAAGTGCAGGAAGTAACCACACTATTGATCTAGAGGGGGAACATATGCGTACAATAAGAAGGGTGTCGGTGTGCAAGTGAGTGAGGCTTACTGGCTATTTTCACGGCATTTAATATGGAGAGAGGCACATGTCACAAACGGTGAGGCGCAGACGCAGGTGTCGAGATAAAAGTCTCAAGCTGACGTCGAGGGGTAGCTGCCTCGTCGATCGACGTCCGTCGGTGCAAGTTTCCACCATCCTCGTGCTAGAAGCCGCGCTTGTACAGAAGTATGGGGTGCACGACATACTAGATGTGGAGCCAATGAAACTTTGCCCCTCGTTAAGCTCGGCGATTTCACCTTCCCCTTATATTAATCCGAGGACTAAAAGGGACTTATACGAGCAGTTTCATGCGGAGCCTCTTCATAAGAGGCGAAGCCTGCAATTGTGTTTGGGCCAATTTTAGCGAGAAACTCAGTAAGCATGACGTATCATCGTTCGGGTGCGTTCTCGGGCGTACCCAGGGGACGAGGCACTTCCGTCCCTAGGATCTTGCAACCATTACCAGATGCCATCTGTTATGGAATTGCTCAAAGAAGTTCAATAGCCCAGTTTAATTAGGAATCGATCAAAACGACAAAAACGATTCGGCTGAACAGTGTGTGAAGTTAAGGATAGTAGAATACGGCGGGGAGATTTGCTAAGGCAAGCTGACGACAGATGAAAAAATGATATGAATATATTATGTTGACGCTCAATCGAATGTGATAACTGCTGAACGCCAAAACAGACTTACATGTACTATGTATTGTAGCCGCAGGACATCTTGCCTCATTTTCTGCGTCTATTCGATTATAGCTGCCTTCTTTACAAGTAGATTCGTCGGCATTGAATAATATGAGTATCCACTTGGTTTTCTCATATAATAGGGTCTGTAAAATACATAAATCCCAGCCGTTTTGTGATCATGATCTGCGGTGGGGATACAATATCCACGCCGGCCGAAAAGCACAACCCTTTGTACTATTTCCCGGAACACGTCCGGCAACAGCATCATCCAACTGAGGGCGAGATAGGCCCACCTCAGAGCCAAGAGAAATATGGCACTTAATGAGATATGGATCAGAGTGAATTGCACAGGTGGCTAATATTGCGAGTTCACCGAATCGAGGTGTGATGATCTCCGGAGCACATGCGGCACGGGCATACGCAAACCAAGGAATGACGAGGCTGGAATTTGAATATCTAAGAAAATGTTCATTAGTATTTGAGTTCTTTCATTATCTTAGAGCAGAAACTTTTACCGTACGCGGGCGGAGCATAACAGCCTAGAAGACCATCATTTGAGTCTATATCTGAACCTTGGCTCAGCGCCAGAGAGGTTTCTTATTTCTTGGTCGATAGACTCAACGGCTGACTGATCAGAGAGCTTGACAGTTGGAAATCGCAAGGACATAGCTCGGTATGGGTGGAGAATTTTGACTTTTTCTTACTACGATTTGAGTTTTTATTAAGGAAAAACAGCTATCGGACACTTGACAAAAGCGTAGAGGAAGTCCGAGATGGCAAGTTCCAAAATGGGTCCGCACAGTTCTGGGACTGGACCGCCAACTAATTCCTAGAAGGATTCGGTGAGGCATCGGGGTTTCTGCTACCCCGGTCATATGGTTTCAATATTACAACAGCCCTCGATTAAGTTAAATGAGGCGTAAGAATATGTACAACATGCAGAATAACAGGGTCTCTCATGCAGCTGTAGCTAATGAAAAAGCGCAGTCGCACGCCGCAGCCGGACATCCAATATGCATGGCTCTGGATAAAGTAGTTACATGTTTGCGATGGCTTTCCTGCACTTGGCATCATGGTGTCTAGGACTCTGTGTCACTACCAACTGCGGGATTTTTGCCATTGCTTTGTCACTGCATGGCCGAGTAGTTGCCTAAAGTCTCGGGACACAATCGCCCATCATTTACCGCAGATTTAAAACAAGCTGAAAGCATTAAACTATCCTATAAATCTGAAAAGTGCTTGGTCCCTTATTTATTGATAAATTGCACCACCAAAAAAATGTCACAAGAAGTATACGCTGTCGCCATCCTTTACCCCACCCCGGGCAAGGAGAGTCGAGTTCGTCCAACCCCTTTACAGAACTTACATATACTTCCGCTTTAGTCAGATAGCCTTCTTGACTTGCGAAATTTTTCCTTTCTTTCTTTCTTTCTTTCTTTCTAATTACGAGATGATCACCGGAATTTGTATACAGGCTAACCAAATCGCAACCAACATAGCTCAAAGAAGTCCTCGTCGAGCTCGCGACCAAGGTGGAGCAGCATGGGAAAGGGGTTGTAAGTTTACCTCGTCTCAGTCTCCGGAACCCCACGACCCAAGATTTCCACAATGTCAAACCGAGGGCCGTTACTCAATACGCATACTAAGATGGAACAGCCTAAATTTCAAGTTTTCGAACAGTACGATTCCAAAACCGGAACCAATGTTTTCTTGATTCAGGAGATCTGTAAGTATGGTTTGCTTTCAAATTCTGCAACCTTCCTGCCGTTCCTATTCGTCCCATGTCTCTAGTCACGCTTTGCACGAGATGGTCCTTATGTGATTCCATCCTTCCCCTTTCCACTTCTACTACAGCCAATTCATCTATTATCTTCATGCATTCCACTATATTCGACACTCGTCCAAGCTAACGCAATGAATAGACGAGAACCAGTCTGCCGTTGATATCCACATTGCCTCCCCCCACTTCAGAGCCGCGACGGAATTGCTCCCCAAAGAAGAATTGGTCACCAAGCCTCTCGAGCTTATTGTGATTAAACCTGTTGGTGGCTTTGCTTCACGCGAGAAGTAGATGATTCTCGAGCATGCCGTCTTTCTGCCTCGGAAGCTTTCTAGGTTATCTGGATGACATGAATTGGAGGTAGTCTTGGTACTGGGTCACCGCTAGCTATTCTTTTGTGTTTCAATGAACATCTATCAGTTGCGAGATCTACAAATATATGGCCACTTCTCTTTGTGTGTGGAATGGGTAGCGTTCACTTCTTGCAGCTAGAACATGAAAAAAAAAAGATGCCCTGTAGTACGACCCGAGATGACATTCTGGCTTGACATTAGATCAATGATATATCCGCTTTGAAACACCCGCGGCATGCCATCTATTGCAAGTAAACAGCATAGGTAGGGCGTAATCACTTCCCAATAGCCTTTTAGGACATACTCTGGGCATGTTCACATTTACGTATATTTTGGCCATCTCCCTTTGTAGGAGGCACGTACCTCGATACTCAAATTTGTGTTGTGCCGGTATGGCAATAGCGTATCCCATGCAGTTGGCTTTTGCATGTAATCAGACCAATAGCTCTGCTTACACCCCTGTGTAATACAATTGGGCGTACCCGATAGATGCAGAGGGATTGACCCAAATTACTGAGCGGGGCGTGGTAAATCTTTCTAGCTCAATGCTATAAGCAAGGAAGCCTCTTGTTACAAAACTTGCTGGCGTGTTAGCTTACCAATATACTGTACTACAACACACTATTTGTCCTTATCAAGAGTCGGACCGTATCCGCAAGAGTCGTAGAGCTCTAGTCAAAACCTGTCGAGCCAAGTAAAAATCAGGGTTAGACATCTAACAGAAATGGGAATTCTTTGCAGCTGAACATGTCGCACCCTTGGCCCATCCATGTAAGCAACATCCTTGGGTGTCGTACAGTACAGTACAGTACAGGCTGCGACCAACAGACAGATGTAGATTCAACGAACGCCGGTTAAGTACCACGCCTCCTGTCGTGGAGCCTTCAATGATTGTTAGGTGTCATGTCCGAATCCTACGACCTTCATGAGGGTGTGCAGCGTGAAGCGCTGTCGGGATCACTGTGGGGACAAAAGGCGGGAAAAGCCATGTGGAGAGTTTCTACAGAGCACCTTAGCTCATCATTGAACTAAATCTGTTGTTGAATAATCCATAGTTCCACTTCTTTGTCCGTCAATCAATCAACATTCGCTCCTCAATTATTTCTCTCTTTTTCCTTGGAGCACTCATCTCTCCCCGTACGACTTTAGATTCAGGCCAACGCCCAAAGATGTCTACACCTCAAATTCCAACTCCGATGTACCCAGGCATCGATCCTGATGCTAATGAGGGTTCTTATATCAACGCTCTATCTATAAGCTTCGTAGCATTGTCGTTTGTCACAGTATGCCTTCGTTTATTTTCGAGATGGTGGACCAAGATCGAGTTTGGTACAGATGATTGGCTTATTCTCGTCGCTGCTGTACGTATATACAGTCAAATAAACTCTTTGAGTCAATACCCGCAGATGCTAATAGCGGGCAAACAAGGTGTTTTCCTGGGTCTTCTCAGCGATACTTATTGTCGAGGTTGAGAACGATTTTTACGGCCAACACATCGGAAAATCGGACCTAATGCACCTTAGATCATATATGAAAGCGCTATATGCTATAATAATTTTGTATCCATTGGCTTTGACTTTCAGCAAGCTATCTTTACTTGCGTTATACTGGAGAATTTTTCGTGGCAGCTCGGGGCAGATACCCATTATCCTCGCAGTTTTCGCGAATGTGGCTTGGATGATAATTTCAGTAAGCTCACTTGATCTATAATATCTGCAATACCAATTTCTCAAACCTAATTCCTACCTGCAGTCAATGCTCGGGGTATTCATCTGCATTCCGATTCGAGGATTCTGGGACTTTTCGGTCAAAAGCAAATGCAAGAAGTATAATGCGTCCTTTATCTCAGCTGAAGCGTTTACCATTACACTGGACATTATTGTTCTCGTAATGCCAGTGTACTTCATCGCTTCTATTAAAAGGTCTTTCTCGCAGAGAGTATCAATCAGTAGTACTTTTCTGCTTGGTCTGATGTAAGCAATCATATTTCCCATGGACAGTTTCTTGCATGAATTTAAGCTAATTCCAACACTATTCTAGTGCTACTATAATATCTTGCATTCGTTTGTGGAGACTCGTTCGCTCACAGCAACGTCCAGGTTTTGATCCCACCTGTCCGTATTGTCAGTTACTCCTACTCATCTCATATGACTAACCGATTTATGAACAGACAATGAGATTGATGGCGGCGTTTGGGGAGCTGTAGAGGTTAATCTCTGGGTTACTGTTGCTTCATTTCCAACATTAAGACCCATGTGGGGGAAAATCAAAAGGGACAGACAAGAGTCACGCAAGAGTAATCTATCTCGGGCTTACGTTAACTCCTCCGGGAGTGGGTACAAAGCGAAATTTGGCCACTCCGGAGGTAGCAAGGGTACCACTCTTCCTTCTTCGGATAATCAAGATCGCTTCGGAGTTGAGGAGTACAATGTTCTAGTGCACTCAAACTATCGAGACGGGGAGAGTACGAATGTTGGCAGGGATGAAAACTCCGATCATTATGAACTGGGTATTGTGAATCACGGTATTCGGGTTCACCGAGAGGTTGAAGTCTCTCGACCGGAAAGGATTTTACAAATACCATGATTGGCATTCGTGGGGAGTGCTCCAAGCACTGGTGTCACGGGTACACGTAACACAGGCGCTAGCACTAGCGCCTTATAGGCTTATTTAAGGCCTTCCTGGAGGTCCCCCTAGCTAGCTCTTCAGTCTTTACCCCAATACCACATATAATCCCCACACCTCAGGCTTCCCCTGACAACTGGTCGCTGGCAGACGAGTTGAAAAGCTTGTATTCTCTAGGTCTGCAGAAATCCGATGCAGCGCCCTAATACCAAGTCGTAAACGATCGGTAGTCGCTTCTAGACTTTGTGATTAGACATTTGGATTTGCTTACTAGGAAAGGCCAACTAGTATTTATATTTTGGTCTAGTCTAAGACTGTAGCTAAACCGAGGATTTAGGTAAAAAGTCTTGGCCTTCGGTACTTCGACTTACTGTAACTTGCTAAACTGCCTTAAAAAGTCCTGGAACATTGCCTGCGCAATATTCCCTTGATAATTTCGATTTAGTGAGATGAATTCTGTAGTATAGTGGGAGAGCACTAAAATTTAGTGCTGGTTACTAGTCTACAGGGGCTTTCAGGGCCGACTAGCGCCTTTCAGAGGATCCATACGCTGGAATGTCAAGAACTTCTACCTTGTTTTCCGTAACCCTCGTAAGTGTCTTCGACTCTAGTTGCATCTAAAACTAAGGGTTTAGAAAACAAAATCTAGATATCCAATGCGCATAAGCTTTGGGAATAAAGATATCTTGGATGCTGCCCCAAGTAGTCCTGGTACACCCCGGTGGTGGGAACTCTTTGACAGACCCTAGCAAGAAGGAGGAGGTATTCTTCCTCTTGCTCTTCCCATCCAGTAAATGTATATATCTTTTCTATATGTACCGAACTCTGATGATGAGTAGGCAGTGTGAATGAGATCCTGAGTCATAAGAGATGTAAGTACACCGTACTAGTTCAATTGAATAAATTTTGCTGTACTAATTCGAAACCCCAAGCCAAACTATAGCCTTTGCGGCAAGTTCAGAGATATATTTGCTTCGTTGATCACTGCGTTGCGACGTTACGAAAACCTATGAGTACATCAGGTGAAAACGATTTGTTCCCCAAGCTACCTTGACTTTCCAGATGTCTACTACAAGGGACTACCCGAACATAGATTGACATACCTGAAGTCAACATACCCCACAGCCTGTGCAATACTTAATTCAATTCCATAAATTTTGCGTCTCACCTCGTTTAACGTATTCGGACTCCTATTTAAATAAAATCCGCTTCCTATAATTCCCGAACTCGCCATATTACCAAATCATTAGGATACAAAAACGAAAATCGAGGTAGATTGCCAAAATTTTCCGATTTCAATTTTTACATACACAACCGGAACGAGTCTACCTCAGTACGAGCCAATCAAAAATCTGGCGATGGCAGAAGCAACTTTGAATGAGCGTACTGACAAATTTACCATCTTTCCCCCACAAACTTTGATGAGCACCAGAAAAGCTTCAGAAGCAAATGGCGACAATAGTAGGCCCACTAGGTAGAGTAGTCCACTTGCTCAAAGTAGTGACCTGCGGTACCCTCTCAAAGCTCGGTCGCTCGTATAGTGCCATTCGAAGATGATATAATCGTATTATACTCCACTACATCGACCCTAATGGCAACAGTACACCACAAGTTAATACAGCCTTCTGGTTCACCATCTTCTTCGTCGCTTTCTTGATGTTCGGAGGTTTCGCAATCGGATATCCGAATCATTGGATGCGAATCGTAACGCCTGCTTTCAATTCGGTGGTTTTGGCCGCCCTGGTCACTATGAGTATCAGAGATGTTACATGTCATCGCAAGCCAAGTAAGCCTATCATAGCAGCTATTTGGCTAGGCTTACATGTTGAAAATTCAGCGTTTGTATCGCAGAAATCTTGTGAATACAATTCTTATTTATATTTTGACTGTTGTGGCAATGACGATACCTAGGTAGTGTACGAATTTCTTTGGCACCAGGGTTTGAATTTGTAGATTATTTAGACTCGAAAGAAAGAATTGTAAGCTACTGAAATTCTTTCACATTATTGTCCTCAGGCATAAGCAAGATACTAAACGATAACTGCAGCCTTCCTTTCGATTTCCAGTTTTGTACATCATCCAAGATCATGCACCCTATCAAGCGAATCTACTCGACAAACAGGACTAGACATGCTTCATCGGAGCACAAGATCAAAAAGCAGTTATGTGCAATACCCTAACCAAACAACAAGTACTCAACACCGCGTCCTGCAACTGTAACAGTAGCTGGATACCACGTGTCCTGCCGAACTTCCTAGACATCGATGGTGGGGACAACAAGAGGAGTCTCTCCCTTATCCCGCAGGAAAACCTATTGACACACGCAAATGTCATGACTATCAAATTCAACTTCGATTGCGAGTCCGATCACCTACACACTAGTCTTCAAGATAGTACTACTCAAACCGAAATTAACGAAACTCAGACAACACCTCGCAAGCCAACCCCCAACTCGGCAGTCCTACCTCGTAACCTCTGGCTCTACGTCTACGACCCCACCATCCCAGTCCTCGCCTCCTACACAAACTCCTGCTCCAGCATGCGCCTATTCAACGCGCACGGCACCTCGACCGTGCTACTCAATAACCATCACTTCAAAGACCGCGCTGGGTTGCGCGGTACGAATACGGTAAGTCCTATTACAACTAAACCAAACTTCGAGCCAGGCTGGAAGATAAAGCAAGCTGATTTTGTTTTTCCAGGTGTGGAAATCTCAACTGCTCCTTATATGAATTTAGTATGTGATATTGCGGGGAATACTAAGATGTATAGTCCGTGTCATGGGGTACTGTTGTTGAATGTGCCGGGGTTTGATAGTACGATTATGAATGAGCGGACGGCGTTGTCTTGGAGTGTAAGTCATTATGAGCGTGAGAAATGTGGGCAAGCGGGCGCTTATTTTGCGTCGGTTCAGTTGGTTAGCTGGCTGGTTTCTGTTTGGCTTGGGCTGTGTAGGAGGGGTTGGTTTTTGGGAAATTTTTAGCTCTGTTGTGTACTGCTGTGGAGTGATGGAGGTAGCAGAAAAAGGATTTGGGATCAGGAGTCGGCTCTTGTTTCCCTTTCATCGACGCGATCGAAATCTTCTTCTAGTCTATATTTATATGAACTCCTATGTACAAATACAATCTATAATCACCCATTCCATAGTCATACACATTATTCCGCCCAAGAACCCACGCTTTCCACTCCTCCAATCTCCTCTACCAACTCCAGACACTCAACAAAAGAGAACTTTCACCTCTGCTCAAGCATACCCACCATCATTTCTCCTCGCAGCAGGCGCGCCATTCGGCCAAGCAGCCAAAGCCCCATCCCGCGCCTCCTCCTCCCTCACCCCATAAACCTGCGGATAATCCACACTCTTCAGCGCCCTCTGTCTCCCCACCTCCACCTCACTATACTTCTGAACCACCAACCCCACTACAACATACAGCGCCACAACCAACACCTCCTCCGCATCCGCCATACAAATCTGCACTATCGAATTTCCATCAATAATATTGAAAATCTTGCCTCCCTTGAACGTGCAAAGAACACTCCAAAGAAGCCTTGAGCCGATTAAAGGGAGAGCGAGGAGGACAGCGAGTAAGACCCGGCGTTCGCCTTGGACTGTTTTGCGGATTTCGGATAAGGAGATGAGGGTTAGGAGACAGAGGAGGACGTAGATTACGACGAAGATTCCGACGCCCCATTTTGTGTCTTTGACTCCTGTTTTAAGCTCACTTGGTGTCGAGGAGGAAGATATGGAGTCTGTGCCACCGGAAATACAGAGGATGAGAGCGATGGTGGTTGGGATTTGCAAAAGTTGAATAATTCTGCTGCGGCGAGAAGTCGCTGTAGCTTTTCCTGATATTTTCCTCAGGATACCGAAACGTTGGGAAAGCGCGCCGACGATAACATTTGGTTCAGAGGAGGGGATATGCGTTGATGTGCAATCGATGACTCTCTTGAGAAGACCGAGACTTGCGAGTAAGAGCGGGGAAAGGCCAACTGAGGTAAGGATGAGTGACCATTCTAGGTAGGAGGTGTTGGAGGGATTATGGGTGTGCAGGAGTTCGAGGACTGCGCCGGCGAGGCGGATGGTGGTGAAGATTAGGAGGTAGATCCAGCCGAGTTGTTTTTGAAAGCCGTGTCGGATGAGAATGAATATTGTGCCGAGGAGGAGGGGTGAGTAGAGGGCGAGGTCGGCAATTGCGATGCCTTCTCTGATATTCTTGCCCATTGTTAAAATATTTGTTGAGAACAGAGGTAAAGGGGAGGTAGAGGAGTTGCTTTGAGGTGATAGTGAACGAGGTGATTGAGATGGAGAATGGAAAACTAATTGCACTTATGTTTTCTTATATCTAAATTCTTTCCATAACCCATGCTCTCTCACAAACTCAACCGCATCAAAAAGGACGCGAATAGCGTCGAGGTTTCCCAGTCCAGCTACTCCTTCGAATTCTGACACCCTCCCAAGGCCCATGGCCATCCCGAGAAAAAAAAGATCAACATAAGCATATGCAAGCCACGCTACAAAGCTTGTCATTGCTTAGGGGTAGAACCATTATACTTCCATATGGAAGCCATGTCTCGAAGTGAAGAGACTTCCCGAGCGATCGCCGTGCGGCGGTGACTGTTTATGCAGGGTCCGCTGCTCGGAGTTCGAGGTGTGGTCTACTTTGAGTCTAGCTCCATATTCAGGGGATGCAGGGTAGTGATTCAGCAGTGAGCCGCAATACGGGAGGGAGAGCAAGGATTGTGAAGAGAAATGGCGGATATTGGAAGTTCAATATTCTTTCTCACTGAAGTATTTCTTAGGTGCTGACTGTATTCATTCAACAACTTCTGACAGCGGAGTTGTGAGTACCCCACCACGACGTTCCGCGATCGTTTTGGAATCCAGACTTGAGTATTTTATAGGTGGATTTTGGAAACATAGGATTAATGATTGATAGTTTAATAAGTTGCTGAAACTTCAGGATCAACATCAGGAGCAATCACCGTAGATCAACAGGAAATCTACTTTGATGAACAAAGTTCATAAATTTTCATCAAATTATAAAAGCTCGTCACCCATTACAAGAATAACAAATGCTTCCTAAGATCGCATAAACAGCCCAGACATCCCTTTCCTCCCTCCTCTCAAGACAACCAGCAAGTTCCAGCGCTTGCTCCGAACTCAAAAGCCTTCCAAGTATGCGTAACTGTCGAATAATCCAAACCTTCGCCAATTCCGAACAAGCAGGCGAATTCGCAACCGTGAATAGCGGCCAAAGGAGTGAATAAGCACTCGCTTCATTGCCCGGATTCAACTTCATCCCTTTCGTCGTCGAATCAGACCCCATACTAGCCATTGATTCAGGAGACGAATGTCTCGACGAGCTAGGCGTGTCTGACAGAGGAAGATAACCAGCTAGTTGAGGCACAGAGGCACAAATCACAGCTACCATATCCGCCACATTATCTTTGACGCGTTGCACGCGTTTCATATACGCAAAAGCCTGACAAGAACCCGGTGACGAGGGAGCGACTTGGCATTGTTCCCGAATGAGATCTAGCAGCGGGATGCGGCCAGCACGAACCATGTTCAGCGCTTCAGCAAGCCGGTAGTCAGCGTAGAGGTCGTAGTGTAATTCGTAGACCAGATCTGAGGGTTTGGTCAGGGGTATTGTTTGCGGGAGCCATTCTGTTGGGAATTCAGCCATGAGAGATGCCATGTCGGTGTCCATTTCTGTGGCTGTTGCGATGATGGTATCTGGGTCGAAGAGACTTCCGGATTTGATAGCAGCGCGGAAGTTGATGTAGCGTACTGTGACTTGGGATAGACGCCATGAGATGTCGCTGGTGTCGAGGAAGTTGGTAGCGAATGTGCGGAGAGTGAGATAATCTTGCGGCAGGGGGATCGTGTGTTGCATGCAGGAGACGAGGATGTGAGAGCTCATCTGTATGAACATCTCGAGCCCAGCTTTCGTCTGAAACTGTTCTCGACCCCGCATCTTCATCAATGCTGTGGCACCATTTAGGTGATTCCTCCATGCTTGGGTTGTTCGCTCCGTGGGGGGAATGATCTTCTCAAACTGGTCTAAGAGCATGACTGCAGATAGCGTAGTATCGTTTGTAGCTATATCCGACGAGGTTATTGCCGTGTTGATCATTCGTAGGGCAGAGACGTAAGATTGCATAGCCTGGTTCTCAAGATCTCTGGAGCGCACTGCTTTCGACAGGCTTGCTAGCCCTACAGCTCGGATACTGACCGACAGGTGGTCATCCATGTCGCCATGTGCGTAGAGAGACTCCAGGTATCTGAATGATCTAGCGTTCCCAATGACGAAGGTGGAGCGAAAGTAACAGAAGGCGCGATCCTCAATTGGAATCGTCAAAGCCGGGATTATGCTTAGCAGGCTTATGGCTTCAGGGGAAGACGCCCATTCAGAATCCTCAGAATCAAAACCTGGACACATAGCGGGATGAAGTTCACGAGTGGGATTTGATCCATTGCGCTTTCGACACTTCTTGATAACGATCGCGCTCATATCGCTGATCCTCAGACCATCGGTATCCCGATAGCCGTGACACTTCCTCTTCGTCCTCAGACACTGACTACATTCTGGCGAAATGAGATCACACTGCTACAATCAGTATCTGCTCGACCTCAAAAGTCTCATCGGGGGCGTACTTTAGCTCTCCGCACCCTGCAAGGCTCGCAGGCTTTCGACAGTTTCCCTCCATAAACCATGTTGGTGATAAATATTCTGACCACTTGCAGTCGATGTAGTAATGTACGGATATGCTTGGCTTCGAAGTGGCCACCCAAACGAGGAATTGCGGCGTTATATGTAACACAGATGTGCAGAAGAGAATACTGGGGTTGAAGAGAAGGAAGCTAGTCCAGATGGGGCCAACACCTCGAAGCAAGGAGTGTGCCGCTTCAGCGGCCAATGGGAGTTCAGGGGTGCTCATCCGCCGTACAGGAATAGGTGACACATGAAGTGACTAACTTCCCGGCAGCAGCGCTCACGAGATCCACCCAAATGAGGAATACTTGATGCTTGGTGGCATAGGGCTGTGCCGATCTTAAACTTGTTAGAGTTAAAACTCAACGCTTGATAGAGTTTGTAGCGTGTAGGAAGTACGCCGCACTACGGCATAGCTTGGATCTTGTCGCTCACAAGCTTTTCGCAAACTTTCACCCATTCTCACACCGCTGCATGGTGACGACTTCACCGTCCTTGAATAAGAAGATATCTATTTTTGATTCCGTGTCCGAGACCAGCAGCCTCAGACAGTACATAACACCCCTTCCAACGCCCACTCTATATTCATGCATATTGATGCAACAGACTCCAGCCTTCGTGTGCTCGGCCCCGTTTCCCAAATCCAACCCTACATCAACGCCACGCAAATGATTTGATAGCTTGACATAAACGGCCCACCCCTCCAATTTGCTTCGAAGCTGATGAGGTGGGGAATTCCAAAAGTCTTTCGGGAGTTGGTCCAAAGCGAATCTGATACATCAGACAATTCCTTCATGCTTGAAAGTACAGGTTCTTCTCGCGAATTGGAGCTTGCGCATGGGGAGGATTCCGTAAGAAGAATTCTAAAACAATAGCAGCCGCTTCAAATGTGTCCCCTTCTCGCAATCGCTTGGAATTGGTGGGAATCTCCCATTCCTCCTCTCGAATCCCTCCACGATTGCCTTCACGGCGTCAAAATAGGTCTCTGCTGTTCTTTCGAATCCTAGCTTGTTCCACTCGTTCTCAGGCATGGATTCCTTTATTTGAACCCAAACAAGTCGCCAGTTCTGCATAGCAGTCTTGAATGGTTTTATGAGATCTGGTATATTTGTCATGGGTAGTCCAACCATTGGGTTCGAGAAGGTGCATTTCCAGACGTGGGTGTATAGGTCTTGAATTCAATCGCGTCAGCATGATAATGAGAAGGGGCAATAGATTTGGGAATGCGCGCTTACAGTGTATCAGCATTTGCATATCGAGTGCTGTGAGGTTGCCTGAGCGAAGGACCTTCAGATCCTCTTCCGCGGTCTCTGGAGGAGCAAATAAGAGGAGGAATGCATCTTTGATTTTCATCTTGTTTTGAGGATGCAAAGACTGAGCAACGAGGTCCTCGTAGTTCGCTAACTGGAAGTAGGCTTCGTCACAAGGAAATGGTAGGTCTAATTCTGCCCATTGAAATCTAGGAGATACGTTGTTGAAAATTCCGAAGGCCTGGTCTAACATTGTTGCGAGAGTAGCGGTGCTGGTGAAGGTTAGTCCTCGATTCAAAATTCCGCACAATGCGATGTGGACTACTGAACGAACCGGATATACGACTCCTGACGCACCCAACTTCTAAACGATTGCTGGTCTGTGATCTGAAAGGATGGCGGATGTTGTGCGGTGGGCAGTTCTAAATGGTGAAATATCTACTTTCCATTAGAATGCGTGCGGCCAAAGCATTTTGCGCCAGGGTGGCTTACAGAATAAATTCTTTGAAATCTTGATTGACGGACTCTGGTTCTCGCAATGGCATTTCCAGTCCAATACTGGACCACAATCATAAGATAGGCGCCTTGCAGTTCTTCCAGTTGGTATTGCTGCCACTCAGGGGCGGCATTCTCTCCCTGGATAGCATATGAGCGGCCTGGAATATCGTACTCCTCGTTTATTCCGGGGATAGAGTATATATAGGCCTCAAGCGTATCTAAAAGTAACTTCAACTTAGCTACGTGCGTAGACTCCTTGGAATACTAACATGTATAGTCAGTACAATAGGCCTTTAGCGAGAATGTAAAACTCACCATTCCACCAAGACTCATCAAGGCCAGAACTAAAGGAAGCGCAGCCGTATGTGGACTGAAACTAGACTCGTGTACCAAAGGTGCATGCTTATGCCAATGTTTGAAGTATAAATTGATCCACGCCGCAACGTTATCCGCCGTTATAAGCTCGATCGCGTCCAGTATCTCTTGTGGAGGCATATGTGGAGCATAAAGTGAGGACGCCGTATATTTCAACTTTTCTCTGATATCGAACGCTCTGTTTTCAAGGGCGTTGTGATCCAATACGAGCGTATCTGGGCCAGACCAAGGAATGACATTGTCTCCCGGCATCTGCCAATTGTGTGTTCGCTGCTCAAATGTGGCAAACTCAAGATTGCTTAGGAGGGATTCCATTGCCTCCAGGTTGTTTTCTTGTATAATTTGCCCATAATTGTGGAAAACAGGCGCCCCGCCGTTCATGCTCATAGGTCCATAATTCTGCCCGAGGTTCATCAGATTCGAGAATTCGCTGGCCTTGCTGTTCGGACTCAAGGTGGACGACTTGGGGAATTCGCGCATGAAATCTGTCTCGCCGGGCAAGTTAAGGAGAAAGCCAATCGAGTTTCGGTCAGAGGGCGCGAGGTCGGGAGTCGAGCGCGACGCGCTGGCGGTGCTTTCATCTGGGCTCGAGGCGGCTGGGCGCGTCAGTATATTGTCCTCTTCCAAAGCGCATACACCTAATGCGACTCACCCGCAGGCCGGCTCTTGACACACGTCCTCCCAAATTCTTTGCATTTTCGACAAGGGCCTTCGTTGTCGCATTTAACTTTCAGCCTCGAGCATTCGTCGCAGGCATGGCGTTTGCGGCCCCTCTCCAGGGAATTGGGGATAGCAGAATTCCCGCGACGGTCGCAGCGACTGAAATGGTCTCTCAGGACATCGCTGGGCAGTAGACGGTCAGCGGGGGGAGGTTCCGAAGCTATTCGGAGGCAAGGTAGGTGCGAAGGTACGTACCTTCGTTTGAAGGTCTTGGAGCAGAATTTACAGCTGTACGGCCTATCCCCAGAATCTATCCATGCTGTCAGGTACTGCTCAAGTAACACCCCCAGATAAACTGCATCGTAGATGCGCACTCACGTTGCTGTTGGTGTCGCAGTAAATGGGCTTTGCGTTGGAATTTCTTGCCGCACTGATTGCAGGTCGATAGGCTTTGAGCCTCCATTGTGACGGAACCATTACATGGTGGAAAGTCAAGCCGTTGACGAGAGTAGGTTTATTTGGGGCGGCCCAGCAGCGGGCACCAGCACTGCATCAGAAGCAACCAGCAGGGCAGGGCCGAGACAAGCCTGCGGAACCCCTAGAACCACCTGGCCTGCGGGGATTGCCAGAGCCCAGAGGACAAAGTTTTGCGGGGGTCGAGATCCTACCGCTTCAGCCACAAGATCCCACTGAAAGCTCTCCAGTATCCACCGGGTGGACTTCCCACCTCCCAAGCCCTTAAGAGGCGCAGCAATGAACAGCAAAGACGGGCTGGCGGGGAGCCCTCTTGGCCCTAATCTTCGGATATCTGCTTCCAGAGCTGAGCAAAAGGGGTAATATCCGGCCAACTTCAGGCAAATCCCCAGGCAATGGGCGAATTAATTAGAGTTCTGGAGTACCTCCGTACATAAAGTTTCGCTAGGGGCGGGAGCATGCCTAGGTAAGGCAACAGACAATACTTAAAACGAGGGCTGATGCTGATTACAAACACACGCAAATGCTTGTGTTTTTACACTTCGCATCTTCGAGCCTCCGGACCCCAGCTGGCTACGATCAGTCAGTCCTGATTAAAGTTAATCGGTTCTCTCTATCATGTGGACATGTGGCTCAGTTACATTAGCGTCATGACTCAAAGATTGGCCACCGGTGGTCCCACTGAGTCAATTTTCTGCGCGACGTTTATAACAGCGACCACTTGCGGCTTGCGACGAGAACCTCGAGTGGGGATCAAACGGATCACAACCCACAATTGATCCGTTTGGAGATACCGGAATACTGCAAACCCCGTTATCCAGTCAAGAAGGTGGAAACAAGAAGGGAATTTTCCACACTCCACAACTTGCTGAAGCCTGAAGTCGTCATTGTTGCATTGGCAATTTGGCGTCTACATGACAAGAGGCCTCGGAAATCGCCCTTAAAAGGGCGACAATCGACGAATCATCAGGGGTAGCCGTACCTAGCCGGCATCTTCTTGTAACGAAAGACGTGTGGGTTCAAGTGTATGGATTTAAGAAACTGGTCATACTTTTTCACCGGAGCCGAATGTCTTCCTTCATGTCGGATATAACATTGACGATGATAACATTTTGTCCTCGGAATTTGCTGGAATTCACACAGGAATCTGGTATCTAGGCTTTCTTGAAGCAGGTCCTACCGGAAGGGTGGAAAAATATTGAAAGCCATCGAGAAATTGAAGACGGCCTGGATTCGACTCCCCCAAGACAACTTATCGTGACAATCTTGACATACCTACTATCAATTGGCACGGAACAACTTGATGGTGTGCGATCCAGGATCGTGCATATGTTTCCTTTGAATCGGTAAGCACTACTCCAGAATCTGAAGTCCATACTTTCTAACTTGTCACGATATCCACAGCGGCGACGTCAATGCACAGCGGGGCGACGAGGGTCAGAATGCGCCACTTCCATCGTTCACGCCAAAGTCTTGGATTTTTTGCGGATTTCAAAGCAGGTCACTCCTGTTGACAGAACATAATGTTTAGACTTCTAAATAATTCAAGTGAAATTCGTCAATTTCCGAGATAGCAAGCGCTGTGTCCCAAATAAACGCGGCTCAAATGAACGATCCCAACCCGGTATCATGGCATTCTTCTACACGGTATTCCACACACAGAGCTTGTTCCTTTCCCACTAAACTGCGCGGCATTAAGTAACTGCCAATCTCCAATAAAGATAAGTTGAGCAGGCCGTGGAGAAGTTTCTTGGCACAAGTTCACTAGTCTCATACCCCATTGAATGTGTTCTGCACGGTCAGATGGAAGAGTATGAGGAATATGTCATAATGAGGGGGGAGAGAGGAGCTCATCATGAACATAGCGGACCTTGTGGCTTGCGGGATCCTTTGTACACTGGAGTGAGAACATTTATCTTCTTGGCCCAGGTCCTCCATCCACCTTATCGCAGTTTCCCACCACCAGAGCATATAACCCAGTCTAGACCGAATCCGCAGCGGGCAGTACTTTTCTTGTAAGATGCCCTCTTGACAAGCGAACAGAGGCAGCCAAGTTGAAGAGATATGAAGGAAACTCCCATCTTACTTTTTAGCATGGCTGCTTTGCCGGTGGATTGGGGTTGTGTACGACATATTCGAATGTTGCGCATCTTGCTACGAGTACAAACTCTTGCGACTTGGAGAGTTGCAACACACACACTTCTTCCCTTCCTCGGATGCTGCAGATTTTCTGGTCTTCGTCGGGCTCCTTGGTACGACCCAGATGCATCTTTCAAGAGCGCTTCATCGGAAGACTCAACCCCCACAACCCGAAGCGGGCAATTCCACACCTAGGCGGATAGAACACAAAAGCTGAGGCTTCAGGAAGTGCGAGTGAGCCATCTTTCACCGTCTAAAATACGGGGCGGTACTATATCCCGGAATTGTGTGTTAGGTATTGTAAAGCATGAGCAAATGGGGACGATAATTCTCTGGGTTTATTCTTGCTGGTTTCTACCAACTCAACTCTAAGGCATTCTCAGTCAATGGGAAGGCACTACCAGGCGAGTGTTTCCGACTTAAATAATCAAAAAGATTTTTCAGACTCCTTACAAGTAGCACATTGTTACTCCTTAATTTGGCTTGCTGACCTCAGTAGTAGAATATATTTTAGAGATGAGCTAGCACGGTATTATGGATTGCCGATTGAAGGAGAGTCACTTTCAACCTCGCACCAAAGCAGTCAGGCGCAGTTGTGCTGGATTCCTCAATCGAGAGCGGAACCCCGCCTTCCGCGACAAAACAGGTAATCCGACAAACTATCACCATCAAATCATGTACGTACAGCGAACAAAGTTTCTGTGTTCCAGAAGATGCGAACCAATGTTTCACTCTAAGACGGGAAAATACTGATATTTGTGGAAGTCAAACCCCCCACGTTTGCAAAGTGGGATGCCGGAAGAAACGTTGTAGGTGGGTTTCAATTACCCCGCCAAAGTTATCGCGGGGCATATCTCATTCGTGTCTCCTAGATACACTTCACTTGATATAACTCTCCCCTCAAACTAGCCAAACCTCTCAATCTATTCTTGCGCTCTTTGAAAATACAAACAAAATGCCACTCACGAAAACGCCCCTCGACAAAAATTGGCAGTTCCGCCAAACCAGCTCCCTAAACAATAGCACAGCCTCGTCTTTCCTCCCTGTCTCCCAGTTCCCCACAGTCGCTCATCTAGATTTACTCCACCATGGGCTCATTAAAGATCCATATATCGATATCAATGAGATAGAAACTCTTTGGGTCAATGATGCAGACTGGGAATACCGCACCACATTCCCCTCCCCAGCTTCCACCTCAGGTTCCCGTCATGAACTCTATTTCGAAGGTCTAGATACCATTTGCTCCATCATACTCAATGGCAAGGTTGTTCTCGAGACGAGAAACATGCATATGGAGCACCGAGTCGATGTTTCAAAATTCCTCACTGAGAAAGAAGGTGCCGAAAATGTACTGGAGTTGAAATTCAAGAATGCACCCGAGTTTGCAAAGAAAGAGAAGGAAAGGATCGGGTATAAGGGAAATGGAACAGATGTGCATTTTGGTGGTCCTGAGAGACTTTTCGTGAGGAAGGCGCAGTATCATTGGGGATGGGACTGGGGACCTGCTATCAATACTTCTGGGCCTTGGAAACCTGTTTGGCTTGAGAGTTGGAATGAAGAGGAGGGGAGAATTAAGGAGTGGATTGTTAGACAGGAAGTCAGTGAAGACTTAAAGACAGGATCGTTGAAGATCACGGGAAGTGTGGAAGGTGGAAAGGGGAAGAATGTTTCGGTTGTGGTTTCGAATGCAGAAGGAGAGCAGGTTCTGGCTCAGGACATCGGTGTTGATTCGACGGGGAATTTCAGCGCTGATATCGGGGTCAAAAATCCGGAGCTCTGGTATCCTTTTACTTATGGGTCACAACCTCTGCACACAATCACCTGTTCTCTCGGTTCAGCCGACGCAAAGTCCATCAAGCTCGGTTTCCGCCGTCTTCGTCTCCTTCAACACCCTCTCAAAAAAGAACCTGGAACTTCTTTCACATTCGCAATCAACAATACTCCAATATTTGCCGGCGGCTCGTGTTGGATTCCAGGAGACTTTATGCTACCACGCATGTCCTCAAAGCGATACAGAGACTGGCTCGAGCTAGCAAAATCCGGAAACCAAGTCATGATCCGCGTGTGGGGAGGCGGGCTAGTGGAATCCGAAGATTTCTACTCTGCTTGCGACGAACTCGGCATTCTGGTCTGGCAAGATTTCCTCTATGCTTGCGGCGATTACCCCGCCGAAAAGGGCTTCGTAGAAGAGATTAAAGCGGAGGCTGAGCAGCAGATCAAGAGAGTGGGGCATCATACCTCTTTGGCGATCTGGGCTGGTAATAATGAGGATTATATGCTTGCGGAACGATGGGAATGGGAGTATGATCCCGCTGATGACAACCCAGAGAATTGGGCGAAGACGAATTTTCCTGCACGGTTGATTTATGAGAGGGTGTTGCCGGAGGTATGTGAGCGGCTAGCAGGCGATGTGCCGTATTGGCGAAGCAGTCCTTATGGAGGAACACCTTCTAATGACAAAACTATTGGGGACGTGCATATTTGGAACGGTGAGTTTGTATTTCCTATGGTCCCCCTCAGACATAATATTTGAAGTAGAACAAGCGTCACTGACACACTTAAAAAGTCTGGCATGGCAAGATGTCCCCCTACCAATCCTACAAAGACTACACCAGCCGTTTCGTCTCCGAATTTGGCTTCGAATCAGCGCCATCACTTCGAGCTTTACACGAAGCCATTACCGATCCATCAGAAAGACACTGGCAATCCCTTACTTTCGATGCCCACGACAAAGGTCCCGGCCACCAACGTCGCTATGGCATGTACTGCGGGGAGAACTTCCGCTTCCAATTCAACCCTCTGGCCTCATTCGTCTATTGCTCCCAATTCTTGCAGGCTGAAGCTATGAGTTACGCTTATAACCACTGGCGACGCGAGTTCCGAGGCGAAGGTGAGGAGAATTGTAGTGGGATCTTGGTGTGGCAGTTGAATGATATCTGGCCTGGCACGAGCTGGGCGTTGGTTGATGTTAATGGTGGGCGAAAGCCAAGTTTCTATATCACGAAACGAGCCCTTGGGAAGGTAGTTGTTGGGATGGAGAGGGTGAAGACTGGTATTTATGGAAATTATATGACGGATTGGAGCTACCCTGAGAAGAAAGATAAAGTGGAGATTTGGGCTGTTAATGGCTTTGTTTCCGAGCTTGAGGCAACACTTAAGCTTTCTGCTTTCGATATTACTACTGGTGAAGAGGTGGAGCTACCAGAGAAGGAGCGTACGAGGAAGTTGGTTCTAGGTGGCAACAAGACGACGGAGATCACGAAGATCGATATTCCGAATGCGGACAAGACTGTCGTGGTGGCGTACCTGGACGACGAAAAGACAGGCGAGAGACTTGCGCGTTGGATCAGCTGGCCTGAACCGTTGAAATTCGTGAAATTCCACAAGGAGCTGAAGATTGACACCGTGCTTGATGGCGAGACAGTTACTTTGAAGGCAAATGCGCCGGTAAAAGGTATAGTACTTCAAGTCCCACTCGAGGAAGGAGGCGACGACGCGATATTTGACGATAATTTCGTTGATTTGGTTCCGGGTGAGGAAATTAAAATTGGGGTAAAGGGCTTGGATGGGAGGAAGATTGAGACAAGGTTCTTGTGTGATTGGGAGTATAAGGATGGGTTTGTGTTGTGATGGGCTAAGAAATGCGGAGTGAGGGAAGTGTGTCCAAAAAAGCGTCAAGCGCGACAGTAACCAAAAAGATCACCCAGAATTATGGAGCTTTCCTCCTGAAGTGAAACAGAAAACAGTGCCTGTCTATTTCGAGTCCCTTCGCGGGCCATGGTTCATGGAAGATTGGTCTTGTAATTGGCTCTTTCCTCATCTGTGTACCCCGCATTTCTGAAGAAGGCGAGCTCATGTCTGCCCTTCACAACAAAAGACGGGATCTTCGAAAGCAAACAATTCAGATCAGCTGAGGTAATAGTAAAGATAGAATTGTGAAGGGTTCTGTGACTATGCGCGAGTACTCACTTCACTTCTTTAGCAGAAAAAGATCAAGTCCGACAGGTATGCCGCCTTCAAGAAGGAATTCAGAGATCGAACAAAAAGCAAAACTATCAGGCCACTTTACAAATATCTTTTCTCATCTTCTCCTGCACATTCTCAATATTCAATGGCCAATAAACACTCTTCGCAATCTCCAATCTGAAATCCTGAAGTCCACTCAGTGCAGCTCGAGGCGCACTCAACACCTGATCAATGAATTCCCCGGGCTCACAAGGCCAAACTCGCGGAATCTCCGGGTCCATCTGAAGATAAAGATAGACCCTTCTCAATCCAGTCATTTCTTCCCTAACACGAGTCCACATTTTGTTCCAAGTATCAAAGTCATCTGGATACGTGCCGTAAGTGTCGCGAGCAAAGGAATACCAACGTGCTGGATCTGTCCAGGTGATTTGCAAGGACCGAATTGATTGCAGTCGATGGGGCGTGATTGCGAGGTAAAGCAGAGTAGTTGGGTGATTTATGTCGAAGGTGTTTGTTTGGTAGAGAATTTGTGAAGCATCGCGATAGATCTGGCGACATACTTTGAGAAGAGCGATGCATGTATCTGTAGATTCTGGCGGCTGATTCATATCGTAACGGTGGTAGGTTTGAATAAGGCCGGGCGGAAAGCAATTTCTGGCGTGGTCCCATTGACCATTTTCAGATTGATAGGTACAGCGTATATGACCTAGGCGTTTCGGGAGTTGTATTAGATGGAGGGTGTCTCCTCCAAGGACTTCGGTAAATATTTGTTGGCGGAGTTCCAAAGGCAGACGCAGCAGTGGGGACCTCGAATTCTCAACGCCAGAGGGGCGTCCCTCCCGATCGCTTGAGAGATCTCTTCGTCGAGCTGGCAGCGGTCTTGGAAGGTTCTTCTGACGCATTTTCCATGCTTGCTTCATACGCGCTTTCTGCGTCTCTTTGGCAGCCGACGAGCCGCACTTCCCCACCTGCACCTCTGAGGTGCAGAGCAAAAGCAAAACAACAGGGAAACAAATGCATGTCATGCAATATATTGCTCCCGTACCAGCGCCGTTTAACAGCCGTTTGGTTAGGTCCATCATAAATTTGAACTCTTTACAAAGAGAAGTCCAAGGTTCATTGTGAGGAATGAGCCTGATTTTGTAGTGGAGCCTGGAGAAGGCTGGAGCGAGGCAAAGCAGGCAATAGATGCTCGGCTCAGCAGGGCGCTAGCGGAACTAGGTGGCTGCCCAAGTACGCCAAATGAGGTTTTAGTGATATAGTACCCTGTAATTACAGCGATAAGCTAGTTCAGACCAGCCTGCATCGAGTCACAACTTTGCACTATAAACTCTACCGGCTCTATACTCGCATACCATAAATCTGAAACATGATCAAGTCAAAAGAACCTTTTCATTTTGCGCTGATTGTTCGCCATAAAATAACACGCCCGTGGAAGTGGGAAAATAACGCCAAAAATGCCCCCCATCCCTCGTAGCCCTTAGTCCCGCACTTCTTCTCACAGTATACTACCTAGTCGGCAGACAGAATTCGAGGCATGTTCATCTTTAGGACCACCGACCACCTAATTCGTATTATTTACTTAATCGATTCGCGATTACATCAGCCCGATGGTGACTATTCAGCAGGTTAGTATGGGTTTATAAAAAAGACTTCCAGCATCAGAACTCCCAAAGAATTCTGATCCCAAAACAAGAACAGGGGAAAATAGCACAGTTCCACGTACCATCTCCTTTAACTCGTGCGTATAGATCGACCTGTAGGTAGCAAACCATTAGCTTCATCCCCAGGCATAGTACACACCCCGCTAGACTCACCTCCACCTCCAAATCCAACTCAATCTTAATCTTCAACGAATCATTCATCTTCCTATACGGCCTGTCCTTGATTCTCGACTCTCTAATAACAGCAGGTCTGTACCCCTCCGCACGGGGCGGGATATAATTATTCGCCTGTTGCATCTGCTGTTGGTTGGGCTGTTGTAGTTGCTGTCCCCCTTGTTGATTTTGGTCCTGCTCCTCATACTCCTGCACTTGCTGTTGATTGTTCGACATGATTGCTTTCCAGATTACCTATCATCGAGTCAATATCATCTCCGGGTGAGTAGATAAAGTACGGCATACTTGAGCGGTCTGGTTGTTGTAAGCCCAAGACTTTGCGGCGAAGTTGCGGGAGTATGAAAGGATCGCGGGTGGGTTTTTGTGGGTGCAGAATGGATTGAAGCAATTTGATGGGGAGTCGAGAATTGATCTCAAGGTAGAAGAGCACGGATTTCAGTAGATATATGGAAAAGTAACATCATTTCGGATCCTTCATCATTTTCCTTGTTTTCGCCTACGCTTTCCTGGTTTCATGCGCGGGCGGTTGGGATTGGGATCGCCGATTTGGTGTTGCGGGTGCAGGCATTGAGAAAGACGTCATATGCCAGGGATCTATCCAGGGGTGTACGTGGGGAAGGAAGCCAAGACTTCAAAACCAACGAAGAAATACCACCTGAAGGTCATCGAAGATTCAAAGCGCATTCTGAAAACACCACCGTGGATTTTTGCTGTCAGTTCCTAGTGAATATAGCTCTTCCTTAGACCTGTAACTAGCTTGGTAGGCGCTGCGATGAGCGGAAAGTGGGTCGCTTATTCACTCGACCATTGCAGTACCGAAATCCGCAGTGATGCTCTATCTACTTTCTGAACAAGATGAACTTTCTTAGATTGTTGTCTAAAATATTCTTATGACTAGCAAGACAACTCAATCGAAAATTGGGATTGTTCATCGGGTCACACAGATCATCAGACATTAACATATCAGCCACGGGCGATGTTAGATTTTTGCGCTGCTTCTCGACTTCAGAAACCAATACTGGATTGGCGCGACTCCTTTCTTTTTCATACACCTCAAGGGAAGTAACATATGGTCTATTCATGTCCAAAGTTAGTCCTCAATTTTCTCATGACGCTTCTGAGCCCGACAACGCTTTTCTCCTCATTGGAGGCAATGGGAATCTGTTCTCCGTACCCCGCACGCCTTTTTTACATTTGGTTTATATAATCTTCATTCCGAACAATGGAATTATTAGTGGAAGGTAGAATTGGAGCCGTTTGGGATTGTTAAGTGTCTTGGATCCTGGCTGATATACTGTGGCATGTGGGCAGGTTTCTACCCTGGTGGCCCTTTCGATGAGGGGAATCACGGACACGATGAGCCTTCAAAGCCTCTTTACATTGACTTCCTGCATTGTACTATGAACGTAAATTTACGAAACTACATTTGATTTCTCTTACGGCCTGGCACCCTTTTTGCCAGAAGACAGCCAAAAGCTGGGCCCCGAAAAGGTATTTAGAGCGATTCCCATCACCCCCTCTCCTCAATACTAAGCTCCTTCGACCGTGCTTATACTCACAACTTCTTTAATCACAAACTTTATCTCCATGAGCCAACTGTATTTCCTATCCACACAAAAGTCCTAGCTGGCCCGTCTTCGTCCACTTGCATCCTCGTAATATTCAAGGGGCACAAAGCTCGTAGGTTGACTCGGTTTTACGGTAGCCACCTGGAGAGGCAAGTTTTCAGAACAGCCATGAAATTCAAATACATAATATTATTGCCTTCGTTTCCACAACCTGATTGACCAACCTCCTCAGGCGAGGATACCATGCCTATTCCGCCGTATCAGAGAGAGCATACTGCCAATTTGACTCTTCCCTTGTGTTGGCACTTCAAGTCTTTTGTGCCCATACATATCCAGGCTCCGACAGGGATAAATACAGCGACACCGATCGGCACAAACCTCGAGCTCACCATCAACGCGAGGAATGGCTTGCGAGTTTGGCAAGCTGCCCACCCAGATTCACCTATGGGGCGGCTTTTTCCTCGCCAAGACGATCTCCGTTGCCCCATTTCTCTTGGGGATGGTTGATCACGAATCTTCCGGCTGTTCAACCGGAGTAGAGTTGTGGGAATCTGCGCCTTCTCCTTGCTCGGGCTGAATTTCGCTCTCCACGCGTTGCCTTTTGATCTTTGAGATACAATTTTCTAGTAATTCTTCTGAAAGGATTCGTGATTGATGTCCGAGTGACGGTATTCCTGCCTCAATTCGAACTACTTCTTTTATAATCGGCAGAGCTTTCTGGTATTTACCCATCTCGTAATAAGCTCTCGCAAGTTCATGCTCTGAAGTTAAACGGTTAGTATGTGTAGGAGCTAAAATTCCCTGCCTAATTCGTACTACTTCTTCCAGCAGCTGAATAGCTTGTTCCGGTTGCTGGTTGTTTGTATAAGCACTTGCGAGTCCATGCTCTGAAACTAAACGCTCAGGATGTGTAGGAGCGAGAATTCCCTGCTTGATTCGTATTATTTCTTCCAGCAGCTGAATAGCTTGCTCCGGTTGTTGGTTGTTTATATAAGCACTTGCAAGTTCATGCTCTGAAGCTAAACGCTCAGGATGTGTAGAAGCTAGCGTTTCTTGCCGAATTTGTACTACTTCTTTGAGCAGTCCAATGGCTTCTTCTGACTGTTTGTTGAATCTATATGCCGCAGCAAGTTCGTGTTTAGATGTCAAAAGTTCTTTGTCATCCGGGCTTCGAATTTTTTGTCGTATTTTTACCACATCTTGGAGCACTTTGATAGCTTCTTGGTATTTCCCTAGGCAGATTTGTGTAACGCCTAGAGAACGTTGAGATAATAAGCGGTCTTCATCGGTAGGGTCCATTACTCGTTTGTCAAATGCGACAACCACTTCGATCAATCGCAACTCCTTTTCGTGATTGCCAAGTCCTCTTTGACACAGCGAATAAATATGCAAGACGTGACGCCAATTTAATGAATCTGGCAAAATTTCAGGACATTCTAGTGACGATATCAAATGGAGGATATCTTTGAGGCCAGTATCTTGGCATTGCCGGACAAATACCCAGGCGTAACGATGAAATATCCTACAAATTTCCAGCGTGCTCCATTTCGCTATCGGTAACGATTCCTCGTGGAACATACTCAGAGAAAATTCGATATGAGGCTGTAAGTTGTTGAAGTACTCTTGGTAAGAATAACTGTCGATCGATAATGACAAGGTTGCTGCTGCAATAGCCCATGCGTCGTGCTGCTCCTCGACCACCAACCGGTCTCTGGCCCATGTATGAACAAGCGGATGCATTGATATTTCGTAGGTGTCTGGGTGCACATTTATAAGCGAGAAGGAAAGAAGAACCTGTCTTGCGTTTCTGAATGAGAGGAGATCTAGTTCTTCGGTAGAGGAGACTGGGTGTAGGAATTGTCGCAAGTGGTCGACGTGCCACTGACAAAGATGCCGGATGCTGTCCTCTGGATCATTCAATATTCTTCTAGGATTCAAGGAGTGTTTCCAAGCCCTTGTGAACAGCCCCTCCAGAACGGCATCTCGATGCAGATAGGCAAGTACCTTGAGTAGTTCCAGGGCGTCCCTCGACTCTTTCCGAGAAGATGCCCGAATAGCCGTAGCAGAGACTTCGAATGTCGCATACACGTCGCGGTAAACAGAACTTGCTTGATCTGGATGGCTCTTGAGCAGCATCAGTCGCTGAGTTTGAAACATGTTGGCGTATTCCTCTAGTTTGCAGAGGCCCTTTCTAATGAAAGCTCCGGCTTGAACAATCGATAAGGCGTGTTGAGCCAAGCACTCCTCTCCAACCAGACTTTGGGAAATTTCTCTATTCTCTGGACTGTTGGCTACGCCAGCAGACTTGAGTAAAAGTTCCATTGCGTCATCGAAGTCCAGCTTTTCGAACTTTTCGTAGCCTGCAGATTCAGATCCGTAGATTTTGCAGGTCTCGTTGCGTGTAGTCAACAGAATGCAACCACCATTTCCCGAGGGAAGATATTTGTGATAGTCGATTGACGGATCATCCGCGTTGTCGAAGATTAGAAGCCAGTTCTCGGGTCGATTCTCGATCCAGGATCTGGCGGTATCGTATTCAATGCCCTTTTCTCCCCCAGCTTCTTCAACGATTTTGATGAAGCTGCGCCGAATGCTGTCGATACTGCTGGCATCGACCCAGAAAACACCCCAGAAACTTCACCGGAGTTAGCCTGCTTCCAAGTCTGGTCTAGATTTCGAAGCACTCACTTTTCTCTGTTTTCATGAGCGAATTTCAAGCAAACTTCACTTTTGCCTGCCCCTCCCACTCCATATATGACAAAGGTTCGATGGGCCGATTGTTCAGTATTCTCATTGTCGTAACAAAGGCTCTCTCTTAGAGTTTGAAGGATCGTTTTTCGGCCGGTGAAGCAGGGATTGACAGGACTGAGGCCTATCCAGTGTACGTTATCTGAGAACTTTGGTCAGTGTCTGTAAAGAGCATATACAATCGCTCGGTATATCGTAAAGTGGGTTTAATTGAGAAGTATAGCATCAAAAATAGCTAGATGGAAGTATGGTTGGAAAAATTCTTGGAGAGAGAAGAAAAATCAACGTCGACGGGTAGGGGACTTTTGCTTCCTGCCGTAGTGACTGGCATATAACATAATAATGTCCGAGGTTAAATGAGTAACTTTGGGGATTTCGAATGGACCTGAGATGACATTCCGGCCCTACCAACATTACTTCTATCAACCCAGTCATCTTGGAAAGTAGCTAGGTTGGCAGCTCTCTGAATTTCTTCCAATTACCCATTTGAAGTGGGACAATATCATCTCATATGCCAATAGTTACAGTAAAATACTACTCACTCCGTACCGGCTTCAGCTTTGCCACCTCCTCAGGAGGAACGACATGCAGTAGCCTCTTTGCGTACGCCGCCGCAACTGAGGAAGCATACGGCTGCCACTCCTTATTCTTGTGAGAATCCGAATAGTCGCAGATGCCGCGTATGACTAGACACTGGAAGTCATCCATCAGTCCAAATGCCTCCATCTCAAAGCATATGACGTTGTCTCGTTTCGCGAGGGCATCTCGTTCGCGAGCATTTTTCATCACGGCGCTTCCTGACGCGATGTTTCCGTAGTGTATACGAGGATTCTGGTGGTTACGCTTCTTCCGTGTGATGGCGTTGTCGGTATGCTCCTTGTTTTCTCTCTCGCATTCACAAGGAGGATCTGATTTGATGTGCTCATATTCTGGCCGGAATAAGGTGTCCTTCAGATCTGAGGGGTAGGCCTGCCCGTACAGGTCTCCTTCTTCATCTTCGATTTGTGGAGCTTTCTCTAACATCTCTGCAAGACCTTTCGCAACCCCTGATCTTGACCGAAGATCGTTCACTGCTTGAAGGAGTAATCCCGGTGGCTTGCTCAACGTGCACTTCCTCACAAACTCACTGACTGTCACGCGCCCAAGATCATATTGAATGACTCCTGGCCCTTGCTCAGATGGAAACGACACGACAATATCTCCAAGCCGAATATCGAGGCTCGAGTTGGGTATGCCACCACCAATGCCGACCATGAGTGAGAACCTCACATTGGGGAACGTAGCTTGCATCCGACTAGCTGCAACCGCCGCTTTGGTTCCACCATACTCTGAAGGACAGACCATAACCACATTGTGCCCGCCGATCTGCCCAAGGCTATATATATTCTCATCGTGTTTTGGACGGCTTACAAGTGGGCCTACAATTTTTCGAAGTTAGTATAACTTCATCAAAATGTATCTGAACAACTCGAGAGTTTCAGTGCCTATTTTGAATATTTCACGGGTTCTGAAACATTCAAAGGTAGGATTTAGAACTGGAAAAATGTGCGAACAAGGAGACAGAAGACTCTAGCAACTTGCTTACCATGTTCGACGTCGAAGAAAGTTCGAGCAGCTCGTAGCTCGACAGGAAGTGCGCAAATCCATCCTAGTGTATAATTTTCGGCAGGAAGCCTCGGAGTGGCGTTTGCGTTGCTCGAGCTGCCGGCATTTTGCGTGCCTCCGCTAGGACCAGCGAAAGACATGATGGAAAGAGTTTGCCTTCGATTATTAGAATCGCGATATTCGGCGGATCTTGGAGACGAGAGCAAGGGCCGCGTTCAGCTCTGGATCTCAGCCTTGTCGTTGAAAGCTTCACTTGAGTCTGACAATCGATGGAAGTTGTTGACATGCGTCGTACATACAGAGGATATGATGCCTCTATCGGAGCTTCTCTACAGATGTTCTGTCTGACTCGGGTCAAAAAGTTGTAGGATTTTTGAGAAGAAGGCTGGCGGCAAGGCGTTCTTCGAGGCGGCAGACTATCAAATTACGCCCGGTTGCAACGTACTCGATTCGTATGCTTACCGAGTTGTAGCAACAAATGAAAAGCCTCATAGAAGGGGATGGCTTCTGATGCTTGGGCAGTGCATGCAGCAATCATGCAGCAATTTATCCGGCCGAATCCGCAGATACGCACTTGCTATACATTCAGCTCAGGTGAAGATCCTCACGTCCAAAAACTCCAATCCTGCCTGTACTTCAACGCCCTATGCTCCCCGCCAGCCTCCTGCACAAATATCCCGCCATAGCCCGCAGCCTGGCCGAAAGCGAACGGAATCTGCGGCCCTTCACTTTCAACAATATACCCCAGTTCGCATTTGCTAAATGAAACTTTTGGTTGCTTTTCATAAAAGACATCTAGTCCCGTGCTCAACGCGCTTAGCAAATTCGTCACATCCCCCTGCGGATGAAGCACTTTCCAAGGATCGGTGCACGATGCAGCCTTGCAGGATTTGAGGACCATCATTAAGGCATCAAGACGCGCGATCACGTCCTTGATTTTGCGCCCTGATATTCTATACTCCGAGGCGAGTGATTCAGGCACTGCGAGGTTGTGCAGTTGCTCGGGGTCGCGCTTTCTTCATCAGCCAGACTTTCAACCAGCAAGGTGCGACGACTTACTGTCATATCATACAATTCTGTTTCATTCGTACACCAGACCGAATAATACAAATTATAAGACTCCCCTATCAAGCGAAGAGCTTTGTAAGTGTTGTTGACGTAGAGAGTACCCGGTCCGCTGTCAAAACCATATTTTCCCTCTGGAATACCTCGCCCCCAATATTCAACATTCACGTGCTCAGTCTTTCCCTTTTCTTTTTCATTAAACGGAATAGGCAATCCGTCAAAATCATCCCGTAATTCTTGCCCCGCAATTTTCATGATTGTGGGGGCAAGATCGGTATGCGAAGTCACGGCATCCAGTACCTTTCCGACTCCAACCCCTGGGCCACGCACAATGAGCGGGATGTTGATATCGGTTTCGTAACCGCAGGTTTTGCCGGGGTGCATTCGATGTTGGCTGATGTGGTAGCTATTGTCGCTGGTGTAGAAAATGTAGGTGTCGTCGAGGATGCCGTTGTCGGAAAGTCTCTGAACTACACCCTCAACCATCTCGTCTACTGACTGCAAGGCTCGCAAACGAGAGCGGGCGAATTCGTCATTGTATTCAATCACGGTGTCATTAAGCTGAGGAAGCTGGGCAATCCAATTTGCTCCACTTGGCTGTGAAGAACGTCAGTCTGAGAAAAGTACGAGGTACCAACTCAATCTTACCTTGTCCGGATTGAAGTTCTTCGTTCTAGGAATCTTGTAATCCTTGAATAGGTGCGCATGTCTCGGAGCATATTTTGGTTGACTGAATTGAAGTTTACCCATCACGACATCACTGTGCGGGGCAATTGGGGCAATAGCTAGAAAGAATGGCTTCTCATCTGAAATTGCGTCGTTCAAAAACCCAAAGGCTTTCTCAGCAATGACATCTGGGGAGTACTGCCCCGCATAACTGGCCGGTTCCCCTCCGTTTCTTGACAGGTACGAATTGTAGTACTGGTAAGTATACGGATCGAGAAGGAAATCGGAACCTGTGAAGCCTCCTGCTACTGGCTTGTTGTAGTTTTCTATTGTGTGCGAATTGAATAGCTTGCCGGTGTAATACGTGTTATAGCCGGCATTCTGTAGCCATACGGGAAGGTAATCTGTGTTGTAGCCCCGAGCAATAAACTTGGGATATCCACCTAAATCGTTAGCTGCGCAATAAATCATTGTTGCCAGTTCACTGACCGTAAGGAGGTGAGACATCAGTGACATTCGTATTGTGCGCGGCTTTCCCGGTCCACAGATTGACTCTCGACGGACAGCACAATGCAACAGTGCAGTAATGCCTCTTGTAAAATGTGCCCTCATTTGTCAAGTATTTCTGGACCAGCGGCATATAATCAAGAGAGTCCAGATGTAAATCCTGATCATCAGTGATGATGAATACAATATTTGGTCTTTTTGCGTCTGTCAGGTGGGTTTCCAGCAAAAGGCTCAGGCCAATTAGTAGGCTCGGCAGTCGAAATAGAAGGGAATTCATGTTGGCTGGTTGCTAAGAAGAAAAAGGGCCTTGCCCAAAGTTTATACGGAGTGAATTAAAATACCATGGAGGTTCTCTAGTCAAGGATTAATAGCGCCAGGTACGGCGACAAGGTGCGGGCAAAGATACCCCACTCCAGTGACTGCACAATCGCGCCCCGCCAATTCTTCGCCTGAAATACCCCACTTTGAGGTTTATGGCGACAGTAGCGCCGCAAAGCACGCAATGACATAGAAATCTGTATTTTCGGTCGCTTGGAAATAAAAAGGCAGAGCGAAAGTCATGGCTCGTCTTCGGGTACACTCGCTACCAATGAAACAGTTCAATCATCGATACATATTCATATCCTAAGGGGCTTTGTTGTCACTTGACTTTGTATCTTCTTTCCCGCGGTTTCTGGATAGAGCGAATGAAGCTTCTAATAGTTTGAATATAATCGAATTCTAGTATTCAGGTCGAATAGAAATGAAACTTTACCCGCCTTTCCTTCGTTCATGCTCGGAGCTTGTGCTCCCTTACGAACAGAGACATGGTGAGGGAAAGCGCCGCGAAAACAAGAGAGACCACTACAAAACCGTGTTAGTGAGCAGTCTAAGAGCCAATGGCAAAAGTAAAATGGTGCCTTACAAAATGCCGCTCTGAAGCCATCGAGATATCCATCAACGACCAGCCTATGAATGCGTCCACTGAGATTGTTAACGTAGCCCACATCTGACAAGGCGCGTTGTGTGATCTAAAGTTCTTAATTCCAATAAACTGAGCCGCTTTTTCAGTGCCACTTACCTTAATCCCATTTTCGACGCTCTGCAGGGTTCTTTCTAAACCCTTCTTTGCCCACAACTTGAAGATCGCCACAGAAATGCTGATGCCAATGACACTACCGATGCTACCAGATGTGTAGAGACCGGTACCAGCAATTGCCATCTCACTCTCGGTGACCGAGGCTGCCAATGCAATGAACACCGCCGAGTAGGCAACTCCTGTACCCAGACCGCCTGGGAAGACATATAGAGATTCCCAGAAATTCGTATGGCCTCTCCAACGGACGATGAGGAGTGTGTATGCAATGGCCGCGAGACCTCCGGAGAGGACAATAGGCAGTTTGTATCTTCCGCTCCTGTAGGAATTTAGTATTGAAAGAGTCTAATGCGATTCGATGGTTTTTGTTTTCTCACTTGTTAATGTAGACCCCCGTGACTAAACCCCCTACCGTGTTACCGATCACAGCAGGGACTAGGTATGCACCGGCTTCGCCTGGCTTAGCTCGCTGGGTGACTTGAAAATATAGAGGGACGCTGGACATCATCTGTCCATGCAATGTTTAGCACGGCCCACTACACACGAGGGTGAGGGAGAGGGAGAATGTTTTGAACTTACCGCAAGTTGTGCTGCTAATTGACAACCCAGAATCAAATATGACAAGCATGTATCCCTTCTTGCCAGAAGTTCCAAGGGGAAGATCGGTTCTTTCGCCCAGTACTTTTCGACTAAGCAGAACGTGACGATTAAAATGGCCCCAATCAAGAGCGAGAGAATTGGACCAGAATTGGACCAGGCCTTGGCGCTGCTGAAGAGGTTCAAAGCCAGGAGCAGTGCAACAATTGAGCCAGACAAGAATGCAGAACCAATGAAGTCGACTCGCTTCAACTTTTCCCAGTGGGACTCTTCGATGTGCCCCTCGCGTTTCGGCACGTCCAATCTCCACGCCACCAGGATGATCGCAATGAGAACGACAGGAACCTGAGAGAAGAATGACCTGATCATTTTCATTAGTATTGCGATCCAAGTCAGGGTTTCGGTAGGAGAATCAGTATACCATCTCCATGCTAGTGTTTGGGCAATATAACCACCCAACGGGCCTCCAATGCTCCTTCCTGTAGTCTGGATTACATTGACATAGCTTCGGTAAGAGGCAACGTCTTTTAATGGAACGAGATCTAGAGTCTCTCAATTAGTAGTGGCTCGTTGGATTTTCCTGGATTGAGAGGCTGGCTTACCGGAAATCAGAATGGAAACAAGAGAAACCATGCCAGCTCCGCCTGCACCTCCAACAATTCTACCAAATATGATCTGCGCCATAGAATTTCCCAAACCACTGCAGTAGCTGTCAATATTCAATTCGACGGAAGAGGCAAGTTGAACGCACGATACAATAGATCCAAGTCCGAAAATCAGGTATGCTGCCAGTAAAACTGGCTTGCGCCCAAAAATATTACTTATTTTGCCATACTATCAATTTTAGCAATCTATCAGCGATTCTGATGACAAAAATTGCAATCAACTGGCTACTCACGAGGGGTTGCGCTGCACACCCCGCCAGCATCGAAGCCGTGAGTAGCCAACGCCCACTTTCGAGATCATTGAACTCCGAGGATATCTTCCCGTATGTCGCGAGAACTAGCGACCCATCCGAATTGGAAATGAAAACACCTGTGATCTATCGTTAGCGGTCTTGTTTTCTGGTAGACTCTTGATTCCACATACCGACGAGTAGTACCGCTATTATCCCAACTTTGCTCCCCGGAGATTCCTTGGGATTTTGCCCCTCTGTGATAGAACCATCCTCAACATCAGTATCCGGTGCTGACTATACCAACAGGTCAATAATCAAATAAATCCAGATTCGAGATTATAAAAAGTACCTGAGCTGTCCGTGAGCTGGCTACCTCTTCAGGTATCAATGGCGTCGTTTCGTCGACCTTCGCAACAAGGTGCCTCTTGGTATCAGACATCGCTATCTACCCTTCGAACAGTTGGAACAAAAAAAGCAACAGAAAGGAACACTTAACTCATGTATGAAAATTATAAGAATAAGGAATTTTTTGAATAGACTAGTGCAAGAAAAGACGTCAAATTTTGTGACAGGGCTAGCGAATCTATCCGTCGCTCGACACGGAGGCTGTATCCGACCCTTTGGGCCATCGCCATCCCAAGTGAATTCTGCAAGTTGGCCGAGATCCACTTGGAGCCAGCAATCATCCTAATCCGATTCGTAGATTTGATGTCGAATTTCTAGGGATGGATGGCGATATCGCTCCACACTCGGCTTATGCAGCTCAGGCACGGCGATTCAGGGGTGGCTGGGCCCGAAGCTCTGGGAACTGGCACTTGCATCCGTCATATTCGCTCCCGCACATCTTGTCATCTCTAGCTTCCTGTTGGCAGATAGCCTCTTACATCCCAGGGAAATTTGAAAAGTGCTATTGAAAAAGTCGCAGATATAAAAGAAACAGTGAAGAACGACGCAGACGCGCGCGCTCTACCTCCGTATGTTGCTGCTTCACGCTAAGCATATGCTAAGCCTGATCGGGTTATAGAATAGGGCAGGGGCTAAAGAGCGCCTTCGGTTCCGTACTTCGTATACCGTACTTCCTCGCCATGCGACTGTATTGAATAGGAGATGTTCTGACAATTGATTTCGGCAGACCATTTTCAGGGGCTTTCTCGCTAAAACCCTAGGGGGCTACGCTGGCCCGCTCATGTTAACAACTAACTCCGAGTCCTGAGTCCCTTTCACAAAACATCATACTCTGGACGTCAACTTCATCTAGTATTATACGAGTCTAAGACACCAGACAGACAGAACAAACCAATGAATAATCTCCAAGAGGCCATCCATCAACTTCCCAACTCTGCATCCCCACAACACACGTCTATCCAGCAGCAACATGAACCTCCACCGTCCCACTCCCACTATTAACATCCTTAACATACCCCAAATCCAAAACCCCATCCCTATTCCAATCCACCAAACTCCAAACCCCATTCGCCTCCTGCGCAAACGTACTCCCAACCTCCTGCACGCGTGTCTGATACCCACTACTCTGACTCGCAACATGAACCTCCACCTTGCCCGTCCCGGTACCCGCATCTTTAATATACACCAAATCGGCAGCTTTCTTCCCCGAATACGGTGCCAGGTACCAGAATCCCGCTGTCTCGGGCGCGAAGGTAGTGCCCGTGTGGAGGATGAAAGTCTGGTAGTTTGAGGATCCGGACGCGACGTGGACTTCTACGCTATTACTGCCTGTGTTTGAAGTTTTGATATAAACGAGATCGAGAATTCCATCACCATCATAATCATATAAACTCCAGGTCCCGGAATTCTCATTCCCAAACACAGTCGCAGTTTCCAGGGTTCTAGTTTTATAATTTGAAGCACCGGACGCGATGTGGATTTCTACTTTTCCGGACGGCGTGTTGGAGGTTTTGATGAATGCGAGATCTGGCAGCGCACCCGATTTTGCTGGGACGAGGGACCATGTTCCGTCGGTTTCGGGGGCGAATGTGGTGCCAGCTTCGAAGATGCGGGTTTTGAAGGAGGAGGATTGGGAAGCGATGTGCACTTCGACTGAGTTGCTACCGGTGGAGGAGGTCTTGATGTAGGCGAGGTCGGGTTTGCCGTCACCTGTTGCACTGGGGGGTGTTAGATTGGTGATGGTGAGGAGAATGGGGGGATACGTACTCGATCAATTGCCATACGCCGTTGGTTTCTTGGGTGAATGTTGTTGCGGTGTCGAGGATTCGAGTTTGGTATGGAGATGCGCGGGGACTTAAGGCGAGCCCGAGGATGGGAGAGGCGAGATAGGAGAGAAATCCCAGGTGGGAGAGGAGTTTTGTGGAGGGAACCATCTTGAGTGTTATTGCAGGAGTGTCGATATTGGAGAATGAGGGTAATCGCTGGAGTGAGAAGTGAGGTATAAGACGGAAAATCTTGGGTTTTTATAGATTTTGGAAGCACATACTTGGGAGTACTGCACATATTACGTGACAGATCTAGACTGGGAAACCAGCTGCGCAACTCACATTAGGCGCAGCTGAAGACAATATTTTTAGTAAAGACCGGTGGGAGGTACTATACAAACCATGTATATCGGAAGTGGGTATTTGCATTTTCGATGGAAAGAATGTAACATACCACAATCACGGCATGGTCTGGTGTTCCTTAATATATATTCATTCATATATCCAGCTCTGGACTAAAGAGACTCAAAGGGTCCTCATGGCGTCTTTGAGGCAGCTGAGGATAGCCTGCCTTCCTTATATGGCTAATTCTGAGATGCTTGTGCGACCGAGATATGTTGTATCACGTCTAAACAGTTGCATTGCGGGGTAGTAACTAAATATTGAAGCACAGAAACGCATATTTTCAGCTTCGGACACCCCGGAAACACGCGGGATAATTTCTCATATGTACTTTCTCGCGGTGAATTAATTTATATAATTGTACAGTACCTAGGCACTGCAGGCTGTGTAGTAATACAACTGTGCTCGGAATTCTCGGCTAGAGCATCGTACAAATTTGCGGGGTAAGGTACGGATAAGTAGTTCAAATAAACATTTTTTGATGACTCGTAAGACGCTTAAAGTGTTCCAAGAAGAGATGGTACTGTATGTAAGCTCGTATGATGCGAGTCTGAGGCACGATGTGGGGAATAACTGATTTTGTGGCACGATGTATATGGATAAATGGCAACTCGCCAAAATTTTGCGGAGGGGGATAACATTACACCATATTACTAAATATAGGGTAGGAAATACGACTTATGGAGATGAGATCCCCCACATGAAATTTCGACAGATGTTTCTTGGGTTGCAACATTGTTTTCGGGAGAAATGTGCGTTGGTCAGAGCACACGGAGTATGCTGCAACGTCGTTGCAACGAGGTGTACTCCGTCAATCAGGTGCTAGATGCCTCTTTAATCTCGGAACTTCGACAAATTAAACTGGGAATGGCAATACGAGGTGAAAGAGCAGAAATACTGTCGCAATTTGGGCTACTAAGCCGCTCACTGCTCTGGCTTCGACGACGGACCTCTCCTGCTTGAAATAAATGGCGGTAAGATGATTAATAGCTTCAATTGGGGATCTTCACTTCCTCCCTATCAATTATCATCTTCGTCCGAATCAGCAAACATATCCACTGCCCTCGGTCGTCTCCTCGCGCCCCCAACAGGTGCCGTATCCACTTGCGGGGCGGTGCTCTCTGCAGGAGTCGGGCCAGGAGGCGTCGGCGCAGCATCTTCTTGCATCGGCTCGCCATCAACGTCCTCCTCCATCGGTTCCCCGTCAACATCTTCTTCCATAGGCTCACCATCCACATCTTCATCTTCCATCGGCACGCCATCGACATCTTCTTCCATGGGTTCTCCATCGACATCTTCAGGCTCTTCTCTGACATCGCTAGTCTCCTTAGCGGCAACCTCGACAGCCTTCCATTTATTCTTCCCCTTTGCTGCCTTCTCCTCTTCCTCCTTCCTCCTCACTTCCTCTTCTTCTTTGACCGTCAAAGGAGGGTTATTAAAAACATCCTTAAATCTCTCTTGACTCTCCTGGGGAAACACACACCAGCCCTCCCAAAGACTTAGTATATTTCCAACACTCCTCTTCCATTTCTCTGCCCTCAGTCTTCCCCATTTCATCTTGTTCTCCATTCTGCCTAGCCCATCGAACACGTATCGCTGGCGTAATGCAGATTCAAAAAGTTGGCGGTAGCGCCATGCGTGTCTGACGCCGGAGGTGGAGGATGAGGACAGGATGTCGGAGATGATGTAGATTCCTATTAGGCTTGCGGAACTAGTATCAGATGTTTCTTCGTCCTCATTATCGTCCCCGCTAGTATCTTTGCGGTCTGGATTTGCAGACGTGTAGGCGAAGGGTTTCTCGATATTAGAGACGATCATGGCAACTACTTCATCTGCTCCACGGCCGGCATGTGAGATAGCGAAAGCAGTGACACGAGCTACGTCACCTTTGCGGAGTTTGCCTGTGCTGGTGGGCAGGCGGGAGAGGAGATGTGTTAACTTTGCTTTTTCGAGGGGATTGAGGTAGGCTTTTCCGTCGTCTAGGATGGAAGTTGCATCTGGGGGGCCGCCAGTGTGGTTTTGGCGGCGCGCTCCTTCATCGCCAGACTCTTCATCGTCTGAAGAATTGTATTCAGAATCTGAGACAAATTCGTCAAGGCGGGTTGTGTATTCGTAGGCGAGAGGTTGATCAGGTGCCTTCCATGCCGACGAGCCTTCAAATAGCGGCAGATATTTTCCTTGACCTCTCTTTGTAGTCGATCCAGTAAGAACTTCCCATAATCTCCATCTATACCAAACACCACCCGTGCTCCTCGGATCCCAAATCCAAGCCCATTTCTCCTCCCTCTGAACATCAGGTCTACTCATAAGCAGCGCCTCAAACTCGGGCCCATGTCTCAGCAGCGACTCAATCGTCTTATGAATAAGCTTCAACTCCTTGATATCCCTTGGCGCCTGTACAGGAACGTGTAACAGCGGCCCACCCCTTCCCATCTGACTCCCAGCACTAGGTCCATAATCTCTAGGTGGCGCAAAGCCACCTCTATGTGGCGGAGGTGCGAAACCAGCCCCTCTCCCAGCACCCGCAACCACAACCGCCTTTGCTCCAAAAGGTTGAGAAGCAGTTGAGCTCCCCAAACCCGGCACGCTCGTCGAGCTAGAGATAGCTGCTGAGGAAAGATGTCGGTGTAAATTGAGATAATACCCAAATCCCAAATACCGATTCTGTAGCCCATTGACCGCAGCATCGATATCATTCGCCGGTGTATCCTTCGCCAGCGTAACAATAGCACTCATACTCTTGCGCTCCGAATACACGCCCGCTCCGCTCGGTGGCAATATGCGCACCGCATCAACCGTCAGACTAGCCGGAAGCAGCGCTTTAATAACAGCAGGCGATGTCCCCGGCGGCAACGAAGCAAGCCTCAACGTAGGTTTCGGCACTTCCTCCCTTCCACGTCCCTCATCCTCATCATCACTATGTCTGAATGCCCTGCGGTCTCTAGGCTCATCCTCATAGTCATCAAACGCCAATCTCTCTCTATCCCGTCTCGGTTCCTGGCTATACCCATCGAATCCCCTCTTTCTCCCCATCCCCTCCCTCTCCCTCATCGGCGGCGGTCCCAAACTGCCCGGCCCACTGCCTCGTCCTCTTTGCGCGCTATAATGTCTCCTCGGCGCACCTATCCCACCTCCCCCTCCGCCTCCATATCCGGAACCAGGTCCAGGAGCTTCATCTTCGTCATCGAAACTCTTTACAAAGTCTTCGTAGACAGCTTTCGTTTCTGCCTCTTCGCGCAGGCGTTTGGCTTCTGCTTCTGCTTTTTGGCGCTCGAAGAGGGATTTCTTTGTGGGGGCGTGGAGTTTGGAGTCTACGTCGGGGAATTCGGCGATTTTTTGTTTTGGGGGAGAGGCCATTTTTGCATGTTCGAATTCGTAGGTTGGAGGAGATGTGGTGGGGAGGTTGGAGAGGTGTTGTCGCGCTGGAATTCCGCCGGAATATTTAGCGTGGGATCCCTGTCGTGTCATCGAGGTACAGAACGCCCTGCAACTACATGTCTCCACCCCGCTACAAAGATCATACCATTACTATCGCAACTTCGAGTTGACTAACTCTTTCTCTTACTGTTGTTTCTGATGTACATAATTTCTATCTTCTGCGTATATATGCTTCCTTTCTCTTGTCTTTCTCACGTTTTTCAATTGGGCTTCAATTGCAATCTTCACACTCTTCACACTCTTCAAACTCTAATACACCCCCACCTTTGAAGCTTCAACTAGCTACCCCTCCATCTCAATTTTTTCATCTACTTCATTTGTCTGGCTTCCCCAAGCAAGGCTTGCACAATGGCTTCCTTTCCCCCAAAAGAAATCCTAATCCTAGGCTCCGGGGTCTTCGGCCTCAGCACCGCCTACGCACTCGCGCAACGGCCCTCCTTTGCCTCCTCAAAAATAACAGTCGTCGATAGATCCCCTTTTCCGGCTCCTGAGTACGTTCTTTCCCTCGCCCAATTCCTCTCTCCAGCGCTTCTTAAAAAAAACTCAGTACTGACCAACAAACAGCGGCTCCTCAATAGACACCTCCCGCATAATCCGCCCAGACTACGCATCCCCCGCCTACGCCTCCCTCGCCTCCCACGCCCAATCCATCTGGCGAGATCCCGAATCCCCCTTCTCTCCCGCTTACTCCGAGTCCGGCCTCGTTCTCGTGGCCAACAAAGGAAGTCAAGGGGAGCCATATGTTCGATCCAGCCTCCAAAACGTAAAGTCCCTAGTAGCAGAAGGCGGCGTCAAAGAACTCCACAACGCGGGCGAAATAGCAGCAGAAGTACAGACTGGGGGCGGCAATGGGGATTGGGGATATGTGAATTACAGGAGTGGGTGGGCAGACGCAGAGGCCGGGATGAAGATTCTGCATAAACTGGTCGAAGACACAAACCGAGTTACGTTCTTGACGCGCGAAGCTATTTGTCTTTTATATTCCGGCCAAAAAGTGGTCGGAGCGAGGTTTAAAGATGGGTCTGCGTAAGTTCCCCCTCCCCTTCTACTCAAAAACACAAATCAAAAATTAACATCGCAAAGCATAACAGCAGACCTCACAATCCTAGCCACAGGCGCCTGGACCGGCTCTCTAATCGATCTTCGGGGGCGCGCCCAAGCTACAGGCCAGGTGCTCTGTTATTTGGATTTGAGCGAAGACGAGCAGGAGAAGTTGGGGGAAATGCCGGTATTGCTTAATATGAGCACAGGCATGTTCATCATCCCGCCCCGTAGCAAACTCCTAAAAGTCGCGCGTCACGGCTACGGATATAGTAACCCGGGTTCGTCCTTCCTTTCCTCATTTCCTTTCCCATCCTCATCATTCCATATAAAAATCCCAATCTAAGCTAACTTCTCTTGTTTTCAAGTCCTCATACCCTCGCCTAATCTGTCAGAAAAAGGAGCAGTGGACGTCAGTCTCCCACGCACAGCAGTCGATGATCCGAGTTTATGGGTCCCGAGGGAGGGAGAGGAAGCTTGTAGGAGGGCGTTGAGGGAAATGATTCCCTCCCTCTCCACGCGCCCCTTCACAAAGTCAAAACTATGCTGGTACACCGATACGCCAGACGGGGATTTCATCATCACCCACCACCCCTCCCACCCCGGCCTATTCCTAGCAACAGGCGGTTCCGGGCACGGGTATAAATTCCTCCCCGTAATCGGCGAGAAAATCGTCGATGTGATATCCGGCCACTGTCCTGCTGAATTCGAGGCAAAATGGTGCTGGAGGAGGCATACAGTAGAGACTGTGGTGACGGAAGATGGGAGTAGGGGGGGTAGGCCGGGGATGGTGCTTAGGGAGGAAATGGGGAAGGGGTGGGTGAGTAAGCTATAGGGGATGGGAGGGGAGGGAGAAGGAGATAGAAGATAGATGAATCATATAACCCCCCTTCCCCTGTTTCTACATCCAGATATTCAATTCAATTCACCTACCACCTACCTGCTTGCTTGCGTAAACGGGAAGCAGAAATCGGGGGGTGGGAAATTCGGATTTTGGGGAGGATTTTGAGGGAGGATGTGGATGTGGATGTGGATGTGGTTAGCATTTGAAGGCAAAGATTGGGAAGGGAAGGCGAAGATGAAGGGGGGGTTGTGAATAGAGGAGATGAAAGGATAGGGGGAGTAGATACAATAGATACGTCAATAGGCGACAAGGTAAGGCCTGGGTAGGGTTTGGAATGTAAAATGATTCACGAACATGGTAAATAAGAGTCATGAGCAATCAGTCACAGTCACAATCATTCACACACAAGTAGGTATTTATATCGTGTCTTCATTGTCCATCTATGGTTCAACCCACCGACCGACAACTCAATGATTCCCCATCGCCATTCATCAGTCCACAGACCAATTCATCTTGATAGGCAGCGACGAGAAGACCACCACGAAATAAACTATTAACCAAGGCCAGCCAGACATCATGTACCGTCCGTCAACGACTGCCTAAAACAAACAAATCCATCTTCATCTTCACCTGCCTCTGCTCTTCTCATCATCTCTCGAGAAGAGCCCGCAGCAAATTAACTCTGGAGTAATTTTTTCTTAAAAGGTCGGAAGAAGGAAGCAATTAAGATCGGCATCTTCGACCTGCGCACATGCCATTTTTCACGCGCTCGTGGGGGTGTGTGCAATCTATGTTCTTGTAAAAAAAGACGGGACCGGGAAGAACGCATGCTAAAAAACCAAATGTGAAGAGTCCCCTTCTCGACTCCTTCCCTTAACAACGCCGGTGCAATGCAGTTGACAGTCGGAAGCAAGCTGGTGACTACCGAGACGACGATGAGACGTGTCAAATCGGTTGAGGGGTGTGGCGTCGCCAGATGCTTATTTTTGGGAAAAGGTCATGAAAATCGTGAAATCGCAAATATACTTTTACAAGTTGGTGGAGGTGTGGAGGTTGAAGGTAATGGTACATCGACGGTGAGGTGAATGATCGGACCACTGATGCGACAGGAGAAGTCTTTAGACCTTCTTGAAATCTGGCAGATTATTAGTAAATATGGAAAGTGAATGTGACATGTCAACATACCCTGAAGCACCGGGTAGATCATTTCAAAAGCTTGGTAGATCTCTTCACGGACCTTCGCACCAGTCAAGACAATCTTGCCGGAAACGAAGATCAGGAGCACGATTTTGGGCTTGATCATACGATAGATGAGACCAGGGAACAACTCAGGCTCGTAAGAGCTGAAATTGTGATGGCGTGACGCAAGACCTTCCAGGCGGATGGGGAACTTGATGTCGCAAGAGCCGACAATGTTCTGGATCTTGAAGTCGGTGAACTTGGCATTGAAACCGAGCTTCTGGATGATTCGCGCATACTTTCGTGATGCGAGCTTGGAATCATCCTCCGACTTGGCACCAGTCACAACCATCTTGCCCGACGCGAAGATCAAGGCGGTGGTCTTGGGTTCACGGATACGCATGATGACAGCCGCAAAACGCTGAGAGGGTTAGCAAGAACAAGAGAGTATAGCAAGCGCCTAGAGTCAGCAAGTACCTTTGGGTTGTATTCAGCGTTCCTAGCATGCAGGGCGATCGTCTTGAGATCCAAACGGCAATCGAGATTGACGGTGGCAACGATGTTTCTTCACATGCAAGATAAGCCTCATGTATTTAAGATGAGGCTCTTGGGGAATACATACTGCAAAGTAGGAACGATACCACTCACACCCGTCTGCGCCGTCGTGCCTGGAGTCGCAGCAGGCGTCGCGGGAGCCACCCCATTGCCTACATGGCCTTGAGCAACCTGCGGGAGACCTCCGTTCATCTTTTGTCCATTCTGCTTGTCCGCCTCTGATGAGGGTGGGGTCAGATCGCCAGCACCACCTGGGAATGACAGCGAGCCGGGCGCGATGAAGGTCTTGGCCTGGGCGGCGTTGGACGGGTGTGTTTGGATTTGATCCATCTTGGAGAAGGCGGCGGGTGTATGCGCGCGCTTCTAGAAGAGGCGTCGAGATGCGAAAAGCAGGTCTGTGAGGCTGACTGTCAGATGGATGCGCGAAAGGTGAGGCTGAGCTCGAGGGGTGGATATTTTGTTATGCGCGACTCGAAAACGAGGTTGTAAGAGGAAGGGTTGGCAAGGCGCACGAGAAATGGTCTTTTATAGTGCTTTTGCCGAGCAACGGATGGGTGAATGTGAATGGGTAGAGTAGATGCAGATGTGTGAAAGGCGGTCGTACCGTAACGGAGGAGAAGAACAACTCAATGTCTCCCCTACAGTAGCTGCTGCTGCTCGACGACTTGCTCGGCTCTCGATCTACTGATCGCCGACGACACGAGGAGGGAAAGGGTGGGAGTAGTAGTAAATGTGCGACGAGATGGAGTTAGAGACGCAATTCAATGCGACGCTGTTCCCACGCTGCTGATGCCGAACTGAACTGAACTGAACCTGCCTTGTCGCAAACGAACAAAGCCGACCGGGCCGAGTGTATTTTGACTTGGGTAGTTCTGGTTCTGCGCGCGCTCTCTCTTTCTTCCTTCACCGACTGAATGAATGTATTCTACAGCTCACGATGATCTGTGCGCTGTGTTGCAGAGAAAACGGCGAAAGAGGAGTTGCAGGTGGATGTTGCGATGTCGAGGCAGAGTTGGGGGCGGATGGGCGATGGTTGGTGCGCAAATGAAGATTAGACCCAATTACGCGAGAAGGCTTCCAAAATTTCCTGGGGCAGGAGCGACTCTTATATACTGCCGAGTCACCGTGCTGATGCCTGAGGCGGTCGTGCGAGACCCGCTCTTTGTTCTCCTTTTTTGGGACCGGGGCGGTCTAGCGCGTCTTCTGCGGCCAATCACGAAGCAGAGATACAGGGATGGGCCCCTTCTGAAACCGGCGCATCCAAAGAAAGGAGAAGATAACGCGGCTTGGACCCAGCGAGCGGCGATAGACCGTGCACCGATGCTGGTAATAGTAATTTCCTTATGAGCACATCATGAATAGGATGTGTTTCTCACTTTATCAAATGCATCATTATCGTCTCTCACTCTCACTCTCACTCTCACTCTCACTCTTTCTTCACTTCATTCTCGATGCGGCCCTTGCGCTGGGATGCCAGGATTCTTGGTTTGTTTGTTGCCTTGCCTTGTCTGCCTGTCTGCCTCCCTTCGCAGGCACTGAGTGGCACAGGGAAGGAAAGGCGAGACTGGGAAGGAAATTGGCCACTCCGATGCAGAAATCCCCCCAACCCAACCCAACCATCGCATCGCATCGCATCGCCATCGCACCCGACAGAACCCGCCACGAAAAGAGGAAATCTGTTTTATTCGCGATGAACATCTGTTCTCTTGAGTTTTGACAGATGTTTCAACCCTTTCCCTCCTGTTCGGCCGCACACACGGCCCTCTCCTGAGCCTTGCACAGCGATGCGACATGTTCTATTTGTGCATCAGTTGTGCTGCACTGCTGCACACGGAGAAGGCTGAGCGCGATTGATGTGCGGCCCAGAGCACGAGCCGATGCAATAAAGGCGCATTCAATGCATTACTACGGCCGCCGCAAATGTGACTCACACTCGTCGCAGCCCAGCCCTTCCCCTTCTACCCAATGCCGATGCAGGCCATGCAACCAATCAGCATCCTGTAAATGCCCAGCCTCGAGCGCATGGAACAAGGAAAGAAGCCCCTCGATCAAAGCTGCAATCCACCGAGTCGTTCATCCCTTTGTTTCTCTCGTTCTCGTTCTCGTTCTCGTTCTCGAAACATCAAAGAGAAAAACCCGCGATTCATGAACGACTCGCCAGTGCAACTGCGACTGCGACGAACAAAAAGGTTGTGCTTCGGGACTTATGCAACGCCCAGCCCCGGGTCTCGATTCCTTGATTGCGCCAAGCGTCAGCAATTAATTAACTTTCTCACCACCGCGCGCTATTTTCTTCGAGCCTCATCCATCAGCATCAGCAGAAGAAAAACCCCGCACTACACCATTACTGCATTAGGGGTGCAGATTCGTAGCTGACGTGTTGATAGGCGCGCAAAGGAATTTGATTGGCTGAGTCGATGCGAACGGTTTTGAAAGGCGTCATCACATGTCAGCAGTTCTGGAGATACTGCAAGTGATGAGGCTGACTGCGGACCCTGCAGCTTCGCGGGGTAGCTGTCGTGATTTCAGAGATTCTGGAGACAATACAAGACATTGCGAGTGCTGAGGTTTTACTGTGGTACGGCGCGTTTTATTCATTGTTTTCGTTGTTCCGAGCATAACCCTTGTTTATGTCATTCCTTCCACGACTGATCTCGTCTCCCACTCTGAATCAACCCCGAAAGGGAACACCTGCAAGGCTGCTTGAATTTTACTGGGAAACCCTTTGGAATCAATCAACGAGTCAGCGCTCATTTTCCGGCTGGACCGCGGCAGAAAATATTAAGTTTCGGGGTCGGCGACGTGAAGGATGAGGGATCTGGCGGGGATATGTACTGTACTCGATTGGATCGCATTCCAAGCGAAGCTTCAAACCTTCTGTTTACAGTCTTCTCCCCTTTTTTTCCTTTGCACTTCCACGGAAAGACCGGTGTTTAGTATGGGCGACCCCGGCATGGCAAATTCTCTTGTCGCTGCAGCCTTATCCTCGTACCCGACCGGCAAAGTTGTCGCGGTGGGCTACAAGAAAAACCTAGACGGCAAGTGCTAAGATACATACGATGAAAGCTTTTCCCGTTTCCCTTTTTCGCTCCAGATACAAATAGGAGCAGGAGCCAAATTTGGTATTTCTGTATTCAGTTTACGCACCACTCATGAATATTTTCACTCTGCTTTTTTGTTTTCATTCTATTTCATGCTTCACATACAGTGAGTAAATATCAGGGCTATCATTTTTCATTGCTATACAATTCACGTACATTCGACATACTGATACAAACGAAGGCTTTTAAAATTACAGTACTGATTTCAATTTCAAAGCTACAAATAATAAAAGCATCGTGAGCCAGCACTTGCAAGGTCTTTCTAGAAATCTATATATGAGTCTTCACCTTCTGGGGTTGTAAATACCCGACGCGGCTGGACGAGTTTGGCCTACTCGAGATCCCGCCCGGGAACTTACCGTATTCCAATCCCCAGTTCCTAGTGAAGCAGATGGAACGACAGGCCTTGGTGGTGCCATGCTCTTTTTCGGGAGACCAAAGATGCTCTCCTTGTAAAGATTTTGCAGCCTTTCGAGCGAGTCTTCATCGAGTCGACCTGAGATTGTTGCTTTGGAACTCATCTGGTGAGGATACGGAGTCGTGAAGCGAACGGATGTCTCATTGCCCATCCGATGCCATTTCGAATGCTTGAACGCATGGTCAGTATACGCCCAGAGTAATCCATGCTTGGATTCAGCAGCTGCTGCACGATCCGGGGCATCATCATCATCTCGAACAGAAACATACTCATCCTTGTCCTTCTTTCTTGACAATCCCCTTCCGCCGTAAGTATATATCGGCAGAGCAGTAACATGTTTCGCAAAGCGAGCTACGACGATGAATTTCCTGAACTTCGAACAGATGATGCCAAAGTTCGATGCTGTCTGGTTTGGGTCATTGAGATCAATTCTGTCTTGGTCGTAGTGCGCCTCGTGGTACGCTGTGCTGAATATTACCCCTTCGTCGTACTCGTCGTAGTGATGGAGCATGTCTGTGCGTCTGGCTGTACTTCCGTGGGCGCTTTGGAAGACTTGTTGAGATCCTTGCACGCTTTGGCCGTACACGGATCTCATTGCATTTGGCTGAGTTGGTGGTCTCATGGCAGCTGGTTGAGTTGGCGGTACGGCCGGCAGTACAGGTCTGGGGGGTAATGGTTGAGAATCATTTGCTCCTCCCGCCATAGTTGCCCAAGTAGTGGATCCCGCTGGCTTGGGGCCCAAAGTTGATACTGCTGGTTCTTGCCCAGTCTTTCGCACTTCCCTTCCTCCTTTTAGTTCTTCTAATTTTGAAGATACCCTAGAAGCCATGGCTTTTTTCTTTAGTTCAGCTGCTGCGGCTGAAAGTTGTGGGATCTTTGCAATGCCCTTTGGAGTTACCCCAATACTTGACGTCGTGCCAGACCTTCGTACGGACATATAGGATACTTTTGCTTGTTCTGTAAGTTAATTATACTATGTCGGAGATTTTTCTGCTTTTTTTTTTGAAGTTCAGATGTTGATAAAATGTTTTGATGATGTAGAGGTCTTTTGGATATTGGAGAAATGATATCCGTAAGAGCGCCCTTATTTATGAAGACAAAACAGATGCTCTCTGGCTCCTTTCGAGTCTTCTAAAGACCAAGAAGTCTTTGTGTCTTACATCTCATGTGCTGTTCTACGAACGAAGTTGAGCCTTACAAAGAGATCTCAACCGCAAACGGAAGTTATGAATAGAGATCTCGAGAATTTTAAATCTTTGTTCCATCTCTGAAGACAAGGATATCAGTTGTTCCCCATACTGAACAGCTTAACCCCTCTCCTTTATTCTCGAATCATCTTTCAAAACAGTCCACCCATGCGGAGGTTAATTCCCCCATTCCCCTCAAAGACTCTCGCACGCTTAAAGAGAATTCAAATCATATGGAACCAACTAAAATTACCATATCCCAAAGTGAATATTACAGCACTCCCACCATTCCGAGACGCCTAAGACGACCACGAAGCCACATCAATAGCAGACGAGGACCTATGAAAATGGAGGAAATCATCGACCGTGTCGTAAATGGCCGGGTGTTCAAAGGAGTCGTCGCATTATGCGGCGGACGGCTTCGAAACCACACGCTGCGCCATAACGCTTTACCTCGTCGCCACAGTGCGCCGAATCTAGACGAAGCCGGAGACGAACTGATGCTCGAAGCCTCTCCTGAAGCAGAAGCTTCCAGTCCAGAGCTCCGCGCCGCAAGCCAACACTCATACCCCGATATCCAAACACAACAACCAGAAAGCCAAAGAAGCATGACTATCGACATCACCACCGGCTCTAATATCACTTCCGGACCTCCACCTGCAGTTCCAAGAGCACGCTATATAGATATAGTGCAGCTCCGCTCCAACGACGGCGAGATGATCTCCGCCGTAACCCTAACAGAAAAACAAATCTACCAATGGAACAAAATCCTCAAGCACGAACGAACCATCACCTCCTGCCTCTCACACATCACCAACACCGAATCCGAACTGCAGGACCTCGACACCTTCATCTCCGAAATCCAGACCGAGCTCGAAGCCTCAGCCGACACTCCCCTCGGGGACCGCGAGCAGAGTATGCAGGAGCTGGAAGCCGGTTTACAGCTAAGAGAAGAATGCGAGAATACGAGACAGATGTGGATGTCGAAATTGGAGGATGCTAGGACGGCGCTTGAGAGGCCCAAGAGGAGATTGTATGAGGACTGGGAGCGGACATTGGAGAAATACGCACTTCTAGACCCACCATCTCCCACATCCTCAGCAGCGCCATCAGACCTCCCTCATCCCCCAGAAACAGACCCAGAACACCCAGACCCCAAGACCCCCACACCCAGCGAAGCAGCACAGCACGCTCTAGCCGCCGCGCGCGAAGAAGCAGAAGAGCTTGTGCGCGCGCAAACCTTCAGACTGCAGGCAGCGCAGCTAAAACACGATAACTGGCCCACCTTCTACGACGACGAGCTCGCTGCTTATTCCAAGAACCTTGCACAAGGGGAGACGGAGACGACGCGCACGGAGTTCGATAACATGTTGTTGGCTGAACAGCGCGTTGTGGTTGGGGAGGTGGGGGACGCGGAGAGGGGGCTGGGGGAGGCTATGAAGTGGGCGAGGGAATTGGGGGTTGTGGTTGGGGGGTTTGAGCAGGAGAGTAATTTTCTTGATCATGTGGATGATGGGTACCGTTTATCCATGGAGGCGGATATGGTGGCGCATGTTGATCGGTCGCGTATTGAGAGGTGGATGGCGGAGAAGGAGGATAGGCCGAATCATAGTGAGGATGTTGATGTGGATGAGTGGGAGGCGAGGAGTGTGGGGTTGGGGGATAGTATTAGTGTGGTTGCGGAGGGGAGGGAGAGGGAGAGGATTGAGAGGTGGAGGA
>Ga0247778_1000458_pt1 | contig 52091 bp, 63 predicted proteins | sample UWRJL049202B5_FD_179939 | JGI IMG/M metagenome (GOLD analysis project Ga0247778, IMG submission 179939) | Plant litter microbial communities from Arlington Agricultural Research Station in Wisconsin, United States - UWRJ-L049-202B-5 | ecosystem: Environmental > Terrestrial > Plant litter >... | reverse complement strand
GGGGGGGGGGGGGGGGGGGGGGGGGGGAACGCGGGGAACGCCTCTTACGTCGCGCGATCAGGGGATAGGAACCAGTGGAATGATTGGCGGGAAATATCTATAGGTGAGATGCTGGCAGTATTCACCATGGAGATCTGACTGAAGTACAACATCCTGCTCCATTCACTTCTACTATTCTTCAACGAATTTATACCCCACTTCACTTGTGAAAGAAGCTATTCATGAGAGGACGCGCGACTTCTCTCGAAGTTGGCCTCAGCAGGCTCAAGCAACATCGCCGAAAGTGACTATTCAGTTTCACTTATCTAGATATGGTAAGCTTTCATATTCGCGAATCTGAAGTCTCTGAGAAGAACCTGTCTTCACTTTTCAATTCTCACCACAGCACCTCGTTATTGCTAGCCTACGTCAAGCTTGCCACATCCAAAATCTCCTCAAGACGCTTAACGGTAGGCATCCAAGGCAACAATTGTTCAGGAGTGAGCACTTGATCATCCATTTATGATCTCCGAGTCCCAGCACGCCCTCAACTCAGTCAAGTTCGCATATTTCATATCTGTTCAGCAACACATATTTCACAATTCACTACACAGCTCATCTTCGGCATCTTGGCCTATTTCTGCCTCTTCCCTTATTCGGTATCAAGACAGCCTAATGTGTCGCTTCCGTATTGAAGTCCCACAAAATTCAACTGTATATTTTAGGGAACACTATTCAATGGCTCAAGAAAGGTCAACTTCAGCAAACAGCCGAGAGAATGATTCTCCTCGGTCCACTGAACGCCATCGCCGGTCAACCATTCACCAGCTTTCCATCAGCGAGAATGATACGTCTTCCGGGTCTTCCGACCAATCTAACGATAATGTCCCAGCAGAGGATGAAACTTCACCAAAGTCGAAGAGACTCAAGTCAAGAGCAAGATCGCAGCTCTCATCATCCAGTGTAAGTGGTTGGCATGATTCACTAGAAGCATTGAACAGCAATTCAGAGGACGAAGATCCAGAAACTCCCCTACCATCGCGGCTATCCACTCCGACCAACGACTCTGGCAGCGAGACAATACAAACGTCCGGGAACGTACCGCAAGCCCAGCAAACTGATAAAAATGCCACACAAGTCATCGACCTCTGTACTCCAGAGCCAGAAATTACGCCACCAGAGTCAATTCCAAAATCGAATAGAGTTCTCAAACTTTCTCGGTCCCCCTCCTTTGGCTCTAGAGACCCCATCAAAAGGGAGCGATCGCCCTCGACCCTTCTAAATACCCCAAGAAGGCGAAGGCTCTTCAAATCTTGGGAATCATATAACGAAGATATCGCCAGAAACTACAAACCGTCCGGACCAAAGTTCAAAGCGTGCGCCAGGTGCCAGTCAAAAAGCATGATCTGTGATGGTCGTGAGCGCTGTCAGAGATGCATCCAGAAGAATGCCACTTGCATATACAATGAAAAAGGAACAGAACCTTGCCTGGCATGCCAAAAACGCAAGTCTAAATGTGATAAGGAATTTCCTTGCAACAGGTGTGTTGCGCGTCACGAGAAATGCATTTACGAGCATGAGCCTCCAAAGTTTGAGGAATCCGGATCAAAACAGGTCATCAAGGCAGAGGAGAAAACTTCAGACCATGTGCCAAGCATGGGGATACCTCCACCTTGTCCTGAAATCTCACAAGATCCCAAGAAGCTCAAGAGGCCTGCCAGTGGGTGGATGAACCGATATCGTGAGAAGACTGAACCAGTACAGAGCGCTACGAGGACGAAGGAGAGATACCCAAGGCCACCTAAGCCCCTTCGTGCGAAGAAGCCACTGCGCAACGCGAGAGACCAGCGAGGGAAGCAGATAATGTCACGGAACTTCCCAGAAAGAGATGAGTACGGTCTCTTCGAGACTCGAGCCTCCAGGACGCCTACCAAGGTCGAGATTACTGATGCTTCCTGGATGAGACTGGACAGAGGCGAGATTCTGCAGCTGGGCAATTCGGCTCCATCACTCGAGTTGAACTTCAACAAATTTCTAGAAAGTGGGACTCCCGATTCCCGGCAATGGGCGAGCTTACCAAGTCCCATCTCGTTTGGAGGCGGTCTCAAAGAGAAAACAGTATCTCAAGAGTCTGTGGGGCGAAGCTCAGAAATCCTCAAGTCGACTGCAGAACGAAAGAGGCCGTCATTCTTGTGAGTACATCCTCTGCCCGATAGATCAGCCAGTTGACCGGAAATAGGAAGCCATTGCAAAAGATGGCCTACATTGTGCTCGGTCCGAATGTTTTCGCGGTCTATCAAGAATTCCTTGAATTTTACTGCCCAGTCCTTGCCAATGCCCTGCCTAATGCAGTAGACAGAGCAGCCACTCCGAAGCTCTTGGCGGATGTTGATAATGATGTGTTTGGACTCTTCGTTCAGTGGCTTTACACGCAGTCACTGCTGAATAAGAACTCTCAACCAGCTTACCAGCACCGCTCGATGGCTTTATGGGTTCTGGCGAAACGACTGCAAATGCCAGCTCTTCAGAACGATTGCCTGGATGTACTTGAAGAGCGACGCCGAATGGAAGGCACGATACAGACGAAAACATTTGCATATGTGTACGCAAACACGGCGAAAGGCGATCCCTTGCGGCTGTACCTGGTAGATGTTTGTTGCTGTTTAATGGAAACTTTCCAGTCACAGGAGGTCGAGGAGCTGTTTCCCGAAGAGATGAGACAAGAGATTGCAGAAGCAGCAGCAGTCAAGTCCGAGGATGCAGACGGAGGGATTGAGATCGAAACGACGCAATATCGTGTACCGGTAGATATCATTTAGCTATACTGCACAGGAAAGGAGGTCGGGAATAGACTCTCAGGAACCGTGGGAGAGAGGTACAAAGGCTTGGTGGGTGGTGAAAGTTTAGAGGAGTGATCATTTAGCAGGGTTCTTATAATGAAAAATGCGTTGAAATTCATCCCCGGATGGCTTATGAAATTGAAATTGAAATAGAAATAGAAAACCAAATGCGGGACAGCAAAAAGTAAGTACTGGAATACTACGTGCGATGCCATCTGGGCCGCTGTCAACAATGTGCCAAGCCGACGAACACTCGGTGGCGGAGGACAGAAAAGGCGGCACTAATTTTGAATGTGCCACACCGTGTGGGACATTTAAGATCCGCAATCATAAGGCAAGGAGACTTGGTATCTCGAGGGAAAATGATGATGATGATGATGTTGTGGATTTCCGGGGTCTTTCTGTGGCTTACTTAGTTACTTAGCGCGGCTCACAGTACCGAGTAGCGCAGCGCAGCGTTAGCCCCTTAAATTTGCGATCGACGAAATCCGGATAGCGGGTTATCCGTCCTTCGTTCTTTCTCTCAATGACAAAGTGGAACTGATGGGATTCTCTATATCCTCTGTCATGACAGCGTGACTTGGATTTGACAACTCGACACCTCCCTGCCGCTTCGAGCCATCGAGCCATCGAGCCATCGAGCCGTTCTTTCCTTTCTTTCCTTTCTTTGCGCTATTGGACTCCGCCACTGGCCCACTATCAGGCTTCAAAGAAGACATTTCCTTCAGAACCCGTAATCCGAGATCATAGACGTCACTTATCTTTTATCTTGGTGGCAAACGAAACTCTTTTGTCGTCTTTAGAATTTGGCTTTCTGGGCAAGTGACGAGCAATAGAACTACCGGGACCATCAGACTTCAGCCTTCAGCCAGGGGGAAAAACAGCACACAATTTCACAAGTTGTCGTTGCGAGTTCTTTTGTCTTACTTTCTCCCCGAGAGAGAGCGCTCATCTCGGAATTCTGCTGTGTCACCGGTGATTTCCATTCATCAGATCCCCGAGACTCGGTGATTACTTGGGATTTGATCTGATAAGATTACAATTGCCCATCGACTAAACCCTTTGACTTTCTGCGGTTCTCCCGTTCCAAACCTAAAGATCAATAAGCTACGCCGCTAATGCACATTCTGGGAGACTGCACTGCCCAAGCAAAAATGGCTGAGAGACGTTGGGGTGACCTTCCACTACTGACAACTAGTCTCCAAGCAGCGGGCCGCAAGACTTTCGCACGGCAACATCCACACAAACTCACAACTATAATGTCACTAGTCCGGAATACTGAAAACCCGAGAGTCTCGGAAGAACAGTCATCAGTAGATCAATGAGGCGTTCCTGCAGTTTGTGGACATCATGAGTTGACACGCGCAGTAATGATTGGTCAAGTTCGGAATGTCATTGATTCATTGATTCATTGATTCATTGATCTTCTTTTGCTCTTTGGGACGATGTCGTTGCTCCCCCGCACTCTCCACTCTTACCTTGAGGCTTACGCATGTAAATTTCCTACAGAGCCAGACTTCAAACGGGTTTCCTACTTCCGACCTCATGTTGTAGCTTAAAAGGTAGGTACTACTCAAATCTCTGCTACCCGGGTACCCGTGCCATGGCGGTTGACCATAGCTCTTGCCCGGGCTTTGTAGGTATATAACTTCTTCCATTTGTTCTCCTTCTCGGCTTGAATTCTCCACGCATCTTCACAACTTCAGCCTCAAAGCCTTGAATCACTTCGCTCTCTTCACACTCGAACCTCCCTTCTCAACCCTCACTCACCATGCGTTTCTCCGCCACCACTGCCCTGGCTTTGACCAGCGCCGCCTCTGCTATGACTCTGCCACCCATGACCAAGCGTCAGGCGGAGGTCACTGACGCAGATGTCTTGCAATATGCATTGACTGTCAGTTTTTTCCACCTTCTTCAGGACAGCATCCGCTGACAGAATCATAGCTTGAGCATCTCGAGAACGAATTCTACAAGAAGGCGCTCTCCATGTGGGACATCAAGGCCTTTACTGATGCCGGCTTCACCGCAGCTTTCTACAATGACTTGAAGTACATTGCACATGATGAGGAGGGACATGTCCTGTACCTCGAAGCTGGTCAGTTCTAGACAATTCCCACTCCCTTGCGGTGGACCCAGAAAGCTGCACACATCATTGCGGATTTCGAACGTTCCACTCAGTGTGGAACATTCAAAATTAGTGTCTCTTTTTTGGTCCACAAGGATACTTTTAACGTCATGATTGCTAACTTTCCCAGGCCTCACTGCCGCTGGTGCCAAGCCAGTTGAAGCTTGTACCTACGACTTCCCATTTGACTCCCCACAGTCATTCGTTAAACTCGCCTCAGTCGTCGAAGGTCTCGGCGTATCTGCTTATCTCGGCGCTGCGGCTGATATCACCTCCAAAGCCTATTTGACTGCCGCCGGCTCGATCTTGGTGACGGAGGCTCTCCATCAAGCTACGGAGCGTGGTGCTATCGGCGAGATCCCAATGGCCAACGTCTTTGGCACCCCTCTCGGTCTCAACGCTGTTTATACCATCGCTAGCGACTTCATCAAATCCTGCCCATCCACCAATGTGGCACTGCCAGTCAAGGCATACCCAAAGCTTACTCTCGTGTCTGGCCAGCCCACTGCTGAAAATGCCCTGATCGACGTTGAGCCAGCCGTCATGCCATCTGGTGACTTCTACGCCACCTTTGTCTCTGGCTTGGATATCGTCCCAGTCAAGACTGAAGGCATTAAGAACGGTATGGTCATGGCTTCCGTCCCATCGATGATTTCCGGTCAAAGCTACGTCTTCTTGACCAGAGACATGTCCGGAAACTTGACCGACTCCAACATCCTTGCTGGACCTGCTATCATTGAGGCTACTCCTGGTGCACCCACCTTCAACTTGAGCATCCACTAGATGCAGGAAGAGTGGTGTGGAAATTGCACAAATTTTGGCAGCGCAAATTGATGGACATGAGAGAATGAGCATAATGTGGCGTTTCTTGGAAGCATAATTGTAATACTTTAATATGATCATGACAACAGAATGAACAAATAAATACATTACCAACACTTTCTGACTTTATGTGTGACTCGTGGCTTGTAATATATTACAAATTACGCCTGCAGAATTGGTGTCCAATTCGACGCGATTTCTCCAATGCCGTCGAAGTCCTGCCTTCCATGTCAGGCCAAATCGATCATCGCCAATACTTTGTACCCTAAATTAAGAGAACAATATAATCCAAGTTATGTATGCAAGAAGTATCCCCCTTCTGAAAGGAAGGCTTGCTTGATAGGCCCCTTTTCAATGAGGTAAGAAACTATCAGGCGGCCAGGATGTGCGTCCCCCATCAAACAAAACATCATTTTCGACTTTAGAATTAAAAAGAATAACAAGGACCAATACTCTCTCCTACAGGTTGATAGAGGTGTTTTCCTGTTAATTTACAGAAAATATACACTCGTGTCTTACGCATAATTGCTTGTATTTTATTGAGAATTTATTTTGAAATTCAACAATCAAGTATTATAGTAAGCTCGATCATAATTTCTCGCAATAAATGAGACAATTGAACTGCCAACAATTAGGGTAGGTCGTCTTCACTTCTGAAAAGAATTTCTCACCGAAGATGAGAAATTTTGAGGGTTTGTATTCCAATATTTACCGTATGAGGCAATTTAGAATCTAGAACCCGATGTCGGCGCAGGTGCGATGTGCAACAAGTCAATCCTTCAGTTCACATGATTGGCGTGAGTGAATAGAATACAAGAGTTTTGTTGCACGTCGTGTTTTTATTTATGCTAGTGCTTTGATAATTTCAAAGTCTGAAAGGTACATACTTAGAAATTCACTGAGTCTGAAAGGAAGGCATGACTAAGGACACACCCAGCGCGCAACTAGCGTAATTGAACATGGAGCATGCAGCAAATTCTCTCTTTAGAGTTATAAGAGCTTCCAAGAAAATAGCTGGAACATCAAGAGCATGTTCTAGATGCTCGCGAAGTGCAACAAAAGCTTGGAGGTTGACGGTCTGGTCGAGGCTGGCCGAACTTTATAGCAGAAGTAACAAGAACCATCGTGACCACTAACAAAACCTTATCCCAATCCACACTTTTGTTGCAATTCCCCAAATCTTTAATTGCGTCAAGCTCAAAATCGAAAACTGTATATAAGTCACCGAAAAAATGATGTAAATTCTTCATTTGAAAAGGGATGGAGTCGTGTGAACTACACGATCATGTTCCCCCTATTCCGATAATTTCTCCATCAGTGAAACGAGCAAAAATCCATGCACGTGTAGCGCGAAATTGTAGAGCAAGAAATTAGGTCTTAGGTCTAGACCAGGTACATACCTGACTACCAATCTGCCTATTATAGGCAAACAAGATTTCAACAAGGGGACTCTGGAAAACACCGGTATATTGCTTTTCTACCCAAACAAAGCCCCTCACTTCCTCTTCTTCGCCGCCCTCTTCTCACCCCTAACATCCTTCTTCAACCTCGCATCAACAATCTTATACTTGCCCTTGACACCCCTCGGTCTGCCCGCAATCCCTCTATTCCCACCCCTAGCAACAACAACCTTGACCTGCTGCTTCGGCTTCTTCTTCGTCGCCTTGCTCATCAACTTCATGATACTCGACGCTTTCTCCTTCTCCGTCATGCCCTCCTCGTCTTGCAGCAGCGCTGACTTCTTCCTCAACTTCTCTAATCGCTGCGCAGCCTTGAACTTCTTCCTGTCTTTGGCTTCGCGGACTTTCTTGATGGGTCTAGCGTTTAGTGCGCGCAGTTTCTCTTTGATGGCTGCGGCGCCAGCGGCGGAGATGGGTCGGTGCGGCTTATCGTGTTTGTGTTCGTCGTCTAGGAACCATTCTGGGAGCCCGTCTCGGTCTTTGAAGGCGTATTTGTTGAAGTTCTCGTCTTTTAGGTCGTGGATTGATTTTTGGCCGGAGGCGATTTGTTGGGCGAGGGTCATGGCTTCTGCTGTTATGATATCGATATCTGGAGATGTTAGATTTGAACCATAAAAGGAGAGTCGGAATCCTTACCTAATTTGCCGTCTTTGCGGGGCTCTTCCTCCCACTGTTCGTCGTCTTTGTCCCTTTTCACAACCTCGAAACCAGCGTCGTCCTCACTCTCTTCTGATTCTATCTCCTCTGCTTCTGGAATCTCGGAGTCGGAGTCCTCCTCGGCGGCAGCTTCTCTTTCCATCATTAATGCATCTAGATCCTCCCCAATTTCTTCTTCTCCTTCTTCCAATGCATCCTCAGATTCGGGTTCCTCTTCAGGTATTCCTCCGATGTCCTTGAAAATATCCTGATCGAAGAATTGTGCAGCACGCCGCGAAAGTCCTCCGGACTTCTTCTCGTCGCGTTGGAGATCAGTTAACAAGGGCCGTTCTGAAGGCGCTTCGTCATCTGAAGAATCATCACTATCTTGCTCGAGTTCATCATCGTCGCTTTCCTGGTTATCTGCCGAGAAGCCCTCCCAATCTCCATCCTCGTACTCCTTTCTAGCCTTCTTCGCTCGAAATTTTGCATCGGAGCTAGATTTGCGCTCCTGGTATTGCTCATACATAGAATCAAGTTCCCTGTCGAGTTTATCCTGCTCATCATCGCTCTCCTCGTCCGTCTCCCCAGATCCAAATCCACTGTCTTGGTCCTTCCTGTCGCTCTCTTTCAAAATTGCCATCTTTCCTTTGGCAATTTTATCCACCGCCCCCGATTTGTCGATTGCTTTTAAACCAAACATAGAGTTCTCTCCATTGGGGCCCGCTTGCTCCATACCGATCTCCGTAGGGACAGTCATGTGAAGTTGCATTCGAGTTATTTCCTTGGTCTTTTTCTCGTTCTCTTTTCGTCTCTCGCGTTTTCTGCGGGCCTTCTCCTTCTCGGTAAGTTGTTGAAGCTCCTCCTGAATCTTAAGCTCTTCGTCCATTGACTCGACCTCGGCGGTTTCTTCCTCTACGACGGGCTTCTTTTTTGTGGCAAGGCCAAATATCTCGCGAACTTTCAAACGCCATCTTAGGAGATTCCTGAATTCTTTTCGCCCCAGTACTCTCAGATCAGCGCAGCAATCCCGGATTTCTTGTGTAGTCTCTGGTAGTTTGTCGAGTGCTGCGAGTGCCACATCGCCGTTAGGTGGTTGTACGAAGCTCAGTCTATTCAAACTTCCAAGAATAGCGATAGGATCTGTAGTCTGGATAAATTCGCTAGCAGGCACTTCCTTGAACTGAGTCCAGTTTCCCTCCTCATAACCATCTCTCTTTCGCTTCTTGATCTCCGGGTTAAAAACCTTTGCTTCATTGTTGGGCGTAGGATCTGACAATTCAGCAAAAACAGATCTAGGATCGAGGAATTTGGGATCGATTCGTTTTGGTGCTTTGAAGCCCTGGCATACGACGAAGATTTCGGCAGAAACATTTCGCGAGGATGGGGGTTTGGTGGCTTCGACTTTCGTGAATAGTTGATTGAAAACCCAGAGAAGACTGTTGTAATCCTTAGACCTGAAAACCTTGGTAACAAATGTTCCTCCTTCGGCAAGAAATTCCGTAGCCAGCTTCATCGCCTGCAGAGCCAATTCTGCTTGGTTGAAAGAATCCTGCACCCACGCCGTACCAACATTAGGTGCTCCATCGTGCAAAACAGTATCCGCCTTCCACGTCTTGAAGTGTTGACGAATTGTTGCTCGACATTTGTCTGTGGTAATATCGCTTTGGAAAGTGATCACTCGAGGAATAGCTTTTATGGGGGACAGGTCGACACCGACGATGAGACTGCTCACAGGCATCGTCTCTGCAGCAACTTGACACCATGACTAGATAGCAATTAGACACTGTTCGAGGAAACAAAGCAGATTACCCACTCCGGGAGCAGCACACAGATCCAGCAGCACCTTGCTCTTCTCCAAGAAACCATACTTCTTGTTCAGCTGAATCAACTTGAATGCAGCTCTGGCACGGTATCCCTTCTCTTTAGCCAACTTGTACCACTTGTCCAAGCGACCCTTTCCATGCTTCTTCTGGATACCCATGGCGTCGGATGGGGTGCGGCCTTTTCTGGCTTTCTGGAGGTGATGGTCGCAAAATGGATACTTTTGGTACAATTATTTTTCAGCGGGCGGTGGAAGTTTTCTGCCCGCCCGCCCGCTTCCCCAGCCACACGACGCTAAGATAAGCTTTGGGGCTGAAAAACGCGCCCGACACGAAAAACCGCGTCCCTTGCTCCAACCACTTTAACTTGTCCTTGCTCCATGCTCCATGCTCCAAGCTCCTCCATATTCAACCCAACCTCGCCGCACTTTCGAAATGGTTTGACAATTGACAAACTTCCCGACAACTCACCCGGCTTGCACCATGTCCTCTACAAACATGCCAGATGCATCAGAGCCTTCTCAACTCTCCCAGACCGTCACCATGTCAAATCCACTGTCAACAACTTCGTCGCCGCCGCCGAACGCACGCAAAGAGCGGCGGAATCCCTCAATCACTCCCCGCAAATTCAATCGATTCTTCACACCTCGATCCCATGGCTCTCAGCGTATCAGTGCCTCCCGCCGAGCTCTGAACGATATCACTGCACCTGCAAACAATCGTGGCGTGGTCCAATCCAGCCCCGTGAGACCGAAGAGCTCCGGGAGCCAGGAGAATCAGAGCCCAAGGCCGTTTGAAAGGGAATTGAAGAGGAGGAAACTGGTACATACTCCCGAAGGATCTCCGGAACGATCGTTTTTGAGCAAAAAAAGGGGGGTTACAGCAGGCCGGAAAGCAAGGGATAGCTCGCAGAATCTGCAGTCGTCTCCGTGTGAACGTGCCACTCGAATTTCGGCCTTTGACGAAGTGGATGAAATGTCAATCATGGAGGAGGACGAAGAAGAGGGGACGGATGAGGATGAAGAGAATCTGCCTTCGAACCCGCTCCAGCGTATTGTGCCATTGAGTGATGGTGGACTTGGCGCACGTTTATTGCAATTGAGTCTTGGGAAATCGATACGGCAACATCACGAATATCCTGTCAATGGTCAGTACGAACTTTCCTTTGGACTAATATATGCTGACTATACTTTCAGATTGGCGAGATGACACTGCCTCGTTTTATAGCAGGCCGGAAGATATTCATACATGTACTAGTACCGAAAGCAGATCTCTTTGTATTCCCTTTTGTGTAACACCTTGTAATAGTATGTACATCGTTTCAAAGAATTTCACAATGGCTAACTTTTCTTTAGCAAATACTCTGACTGCGGTTGGAGACGAGGAAGGAAGAGTGCGGCTTTTGGAATCTGGGCGAAGTGGAAATCCAAGCTTCGACAAAACCTATCTTTCATTTCGTGTACACGCCAATGCGGTTATTGATATGTGTTTTTCCGACGATGATACCCGCTTGGCGACAGCCTCAGGAGATTCTACAGCACGTGTTGTAGATATGAGTACACAAACCACAATTGGTATATTGGGAAATCATTCCGCTTCACTGAAGCAAGTACGATTTCAGCCGGGTGTGAACAATGGGAATGTACTGGCCACCTCGAGCAGAGATGGCAGTGTTCAAATTTGGGATCTACGATGTAAAGGTCGCGATGGTCCTGCCAACGAGGTAAGATACACGGCACTTATCACGTCCAATCTCAAGAGATGTAGCAAGGCTAACTTCAGTCTTTAGCTTTCGATGCCCATTGTTCCACATAGGGCAACCACCCGATCCGAGACGGAGAAGATATTGTACGGGCTTCCCGTCAACTGCTTTCTTAACGCCCACCGACCTCCAGAAACTTTAGCGCAGGCTCACATCTCCTCTGATACACCTTCCCGCGGCGAAGCTCCCAGAAGAGCCGGGGATGTATCCGTGACTGCCATTGAGTTTCTTGCCGGCCACGAAAACCTCTTGCTCTCAGCCTCTGAAGCCGACGCTTCTGTTAAGCTGTGGGATATTAGATCTTTGCGCAAGACCCCGGTTCCGCTATCCTCAACAGCAAAGCCTCAAGCCCACAATAAATGGCGACATTTCGGCATCACGTCAATGAATATTAGCACAGATGGTAGCAGACTTTATACCCTTTGCAAGGATAACACAGTATATGCATATTCAACCGCTCATATGATGCTTGGTCACGCCCCAGAACTTACCTCCGCAAGAGGAGGCCGACGAGCCCCAGCTCGACCAACACAAGAAGGGCTGGGACCTTTGTACGGTTTTCGACATCCTTCTTTACAGGTCGCCTCCTTCTACGTGAAATCGACAATTCGCAAAGCAAAGGATGGCAACAGCGAGTTATTGGCAGTGGGAAGCAACGATAAGGCTGCGGTGCTCTTTCCAACAGACGAACGGTACCTTCCTAAGCAGGAACAACAGGACCAATGGGGCTTTGGAAGCTCACAGCGCCCTGCGACTAGAAAAAGTAGTGGCGTCGGGCGACTTGATGACTCAATTCCTATTTCTACGAAAGGAACTGCTCTCGTAAGGGGCCATGAACGAGAGATAGGATCTCTCACCTGGAACTCTGAGGGAGAGCTTATCACTGTTGGTGATGATTTCCTTGTCCGTGTCTGGCGTGAGGGAGATGACGCTCGGGATTTGAGAATGGGTGGTGAGGCGGAGGGGCGGAGATGGGGCTGCGGATGGGCTGCAGTGAGTGACTCGTACGATGAGGATGATGAGTAGGTGATTTGACTTTGTATACCTCTTTGCATGCATTGCTAGCGACAAAAGCGGGTTCTGGGATAGGGTATTGTAGGCGTTGTATATAGGGTCTGAATACATTTACATAAGACGTACATCTGAATTTCTCCAATCCGCCTAAGTGCAAGTTCCCACGGCCCTACAATGCCTCATCTTTAATCACTTTCTAAAAAGAAACGAATCACCATCTCCGTTCGCAAGAGAAGGGATGAGAATTTGTTCACTATTTGCAATGCTCGCTTCATCATGCAAATCAATACGGTATGGTACCATCTTTACTCAGACTACCCAATTAGCCACAGCATCTATCTAATAAGCAACCATACTAGTCAACCCATCAGTTTCCCTTTGAAAATTCCTATGCTGGGAAATATTCCACGCATAAGCATCCACAAAGCCCTTTGCCCCCTTGACCATATTCAAGGCCTCTTTAGCCCCGCTGGGCTTCTGTAGCCCCGCCGCAGTAACTACTCCATAACAATCCACCACCTCTCCACTGCTGAACTGCATACCCTCAATCCCACACGCAGTCTGCACAAGCTTAACCCCCTCCCCAGTCGCGCCAATCGCCTTGCAGTGTCCAAACGCCTCACGCACCCAGTGAACGACTCGTCCTTGCTTCATGAGCGACGACACATGCTCGCCGCCGGGAATGTAGAGAGAGTCGAACATTGTGCTTCGCATGCCCTCGAAATGATGGTCAGGTGCGACGCTCTGACCTGAGCTGCTTTTGACGGGTTGACGCTTGGGTCCAATAGTAAAGACGAACGCTCCAGCTGCACTGAGAGCAGCCTTCACAGCTTCGTATTCAGTGAAGTTGAAGCCTTCACCAATGATGATAGCTATCATACGGGAAGCTATCGTAGGAGCCAAACCTTGAGCCTCAGGCGTAAAGTCAGCTTGGGAAAGACCCTTAGCTTTCTTGCCGTGGTTCGGTCGTCCTTGCTTTGTTGGCGTGGGCGCGCCTGCTTTTTCTGCTACTGCTTTTGCGAGATCAATATCAATATCACAGAGTCGCTCGACCATGCGCTCGTAGACAATAGGGTCATCGCAGTGATCTAGCTCGAAGCCCAGAGCGGCGATTATGTGCGCTTGCTCGTGGGGAGCAAGTGAGTTGTAGAATAGTTGGGCTTGGGAGAAATGTTCGGAGAATTTTACGGAGTGAAGACGCTGCTTCATGGCGACTACCTTCTCGGAATAGTCGATGTACGCGCCTTCTGCTTGAGAGGCTGGCTGCACGATGGACTGGCGGTTGGGCCAGTAGTTTATCTTTCCCTTTGTGATTTTATGACGCATTTGCCCATCTCGGTGGTTGTTCATGACGGGGCATACGGGACGGTTAATGGGGAGTTCTTGCCAATTCACGCCCAGGCGGGAGAGTTGCGTGTCGAAGTAAGAGAAGTTGCGGCCTTGTAGCAGGGGATCATCTGAGAATCCAATACCTAAGACTTGTTAGTTGAAGAATACTTGGGAGAAAAGGAGCTCCTTACCTGGGACAATGTGAGCAGTGCAGAAAGCAACTTGCTCCGTTTGAGTGAAATACTCATCCACGTTTTTGTTGAGTTGCAACTCCCCGATGTATCGTACAGGGAAGATCTCTTCTGGCCAGACCTTTGTAGCATCAAGGACATCAAACTCAAAATCATCTTGCCGAGACTCAGGGCAGACTTGAATACCGAATTTCCATGTAGGAAAAACACCTCCATCAATGGCGCTGTAGAGGTCCTTGCGATGAAAATCAGGATCTTGACCGGCGATCTTCAACGCTTCGTCCCAGACGAGAGAATGAACACCGAGAGTTGGCGTGAAATGGAACTTGACAAAGGAACGAACTCCTTCTTTGTTAGTCAGAGTAAACGTGTTGACCCCAAAGCCCTGCATCACTGCAACACGGGAGAGTCAGTAATTTCCTGTTCGAGAAGGTTTCGAGTGTTATTTCCTCTCTGAGAAGTATATGGAGTAAATCGAAGTACATTAGATGAAACTTAAAGTGCTTGAAGAGCATATGAACAAAGACCCAGAGTTGCTTACTTCGATAGGATCTAGGAATACCACGATCACTCATAGCCCACATAAACATGTGAGTAGCCTCTGTGTGCAGGAACTGAAAATCCCAGAAGTTGTTGTGGGCAGATTGAGCTTGGGGAATCTCAGTATCTGGCTCGGGTTCTAGAAATGTCAGCAAGCAGCGATACTAATGCGAGATAATGCAGCTTACTTCCAGCATGAATAACATCCGGAAACTTCATCGCATCCTGAACAAAGAAGACAGGAATGTCATTGCCAACGACATCCCAATTGCCTTCTTCGGTATAAAACTTAACCGCGAAGCCTCTTACATCCCTGACGGTATCTGCACTTCCTCGAGATCCCAAAACAGTTGAGAATCGAAGGAAAACAGGAGTAGATCGGGAGGTATCTGTGAGAACACCAGCGCTGGTGACATCTTCAGCACTCTCATAGAGCTTAAATGTACCAAAGGCTCCAGCTCCACGGGCGTGAACGACACGCTCTGGGATTCGCTCGTGGTCAAATTTCATGATCTGCAATGATCATTAGTAGCTACACAGTGAACAAGGTAATGGCCGCGTACCTTCTCTCTGGCAAAGTTGTCCTCTAGGAGAGCAGGACCTTTACGGTCTCCAGTGGACGCGGAAAGCCAAATATCAGTGTTATTCTGCTTTACACCATAGTCGCTGGTGAGGCGATCTGAGCTCGTTGGCTCGACTGTATTGGACTTCATTTCTGCGGTTTTCTTGTCGGTGGACATTGCATGAGAGACAGCCTCGCTGGCTCTTTGTGTTGCTCCCTGAAGAACGTTCTGCATATTTTGAAGTCAAGAATACTTCACTCTTGAACCTTAGGATAGGGTTATGGAGGAAGAGAATGAACTTTGGAAAAAGAGTCTTGGTTTCATGAATATCGCCACTCACAAAAGACTGTCCACCGCAGGGTATTTGAAATGCTCTCAAACCCCATCACCGACTACACCGACTTGGTGACGTGACTTCAATTGTAGCAAGAGGCTGACGTATTCGATTTGTCCATGTTTGATTTCACCCATGGAGATGGATACTTTTGCTCCGACCACGAAGCTCCCGGGGGCAACAGGTACTAGTCTGCTTATAGATCCTCCGGACCAATAAGAACTTTAAAATTACTATCTGATCTGATAACTGGGGTAGCTCGTCCCTGGCCAAGTGGGCACTTGCACGAAACGGTCCGCTGAGATGGGAGGCGACAGCTTTCGCTTTGACACAGGGTATTCTGCACCTCATGAGTCATATCCAGAAGCTGATAGGGCAATTCTGTCTTTAGGCACGTCGAAGTGGGGATAAGAGGAGTGAAGCTCCGGGTCTGAAGCTATAAGTTTGAATAATGACTTACGTCGTTGCCAAATAGAAGGCGGGGCTCTCGCTTAAGTTGTCTTGGGCACTGCCCCTGAATTAGAGAGCTTGGACCAGACGTTGGATGGCTTCTAGTGGACAAAAAAGCGGCACTAATTCTGAATGTGCCGCGCCGAGTGGGACATTCAAAATGGGCAATAATCAGTGCCGCCTTTTCTGTTCATCCTGATTATGCAGAAATGGAGCCTCAATATCGCCGAGATTCTTACTATTTAAATCAGTACCTCGCGTGAAGTCATAAGGTCCACTTACCACCCTTAGAACCTTCGCCATGCTCCATCGTCGCGGCCAGATATTTATCCTTGGATGCATTTGAAATCTTTATTTTGATAGAGTATCCAACAGTCATATATCCAATCGCCACCAGTTTATATACAAAGTCCTCCCTAATCATTAAATATAATAACCCGCAGAATTCATCATATCATGCATTTAGAACATATGCGCTCAGCCTATTTCCCGCCCCACAGTACTCGAGAGGAGCCCCAGGACAAGTAAAGCTGCAGTCACTAGCTTGAGCAACCACACTGCCGGTATTGAATGAATTTCCACAATAACACTCTCCTCCGTATTCGACGCCCCAGTATTTGAACCCCGCGCAATCCGTCGCGCACATCTCCAGACTCATGGCCGTATAGTTATAAAAAGCACCCCCAGTCAACGCCCGAATGCCATCGCCTTCTGTCTGGCATCCAAGATATGTATAGTTACCGATCTTGGTCTTAATGGCTGGTGCAGTCTGCGATGGTGTCGCAGATGAAGTGCTAGTTACGATCTTTGAGGAGCTTGTCAGCAAGGACTTTGTTGAGCTTATGCTGAGAGTCGAAGATTTCGAGGAAGATGGTTGAGATGATATGGAGCTGACGGTACTGGACTTCGTTGCTCCTGTGGATGATGAAGAGATGGGGATCGAGCTGCTCGAACTTGAGCTAGCTTTGCTTGAGGATGATTGAGAAGACGTGCTGGAAGAAAGTTTAGATGTTGAAAGACGTGTGGAGCTGACGGACTTTGGTGTCGACGTCGAGGAGTGTGGCGAGGATCTTGGAGATGTAGAAGTAATGACGGAACTAGTCGACGTCTTTGGTGGGGTTGAGGATGGGGATACTGACCCGCTGCTGCTACTTGATACAGTTCCCTGTGAGGCTGTCCCATTTCGGATGTATACACTCAGCCTGTTACCGGCACCGCAGTACTCATACTGGTCGCCGGCACAGGTCATTGAGCAATCGCTGTCAGGGGCGATCACGGAGCCTGAGCCAAAGGTGTCGGCGCACCAACACTCGCGGCCATATTCGGCACCTGCGTACAGGTATGGCGAGCATGCGGCAACGCATGCTTCTATTGTGTTGGTATCGGATGGATGGGATGCTGCTCCAAGGGCTCGAACTCCGTTGCCCTCTGTAAAGCAGCCCATATAGTTATATAGGCCCGCAGACTTGACAATATGGAGGGTTGGGGTGGCTGTCGCACTGGAAGTCCGCGAGGAGGATACTGAGCTTGAAGAACTCGTAACCACCACACTTGATGTGCCCACTTGGCTACTCGACGAAGAAATGACGCTGCTGCTGCTCGATACCTGGGATGTAAGTTTGTACAGCTCCAGCCTGTTGCCAGCACCGCAGTATTCGTCTAAATATTGAAAATTTGAGTCAGTACAACTTCTTTGGAAATCGTTGGGAGTGGATCATGGGCGATGGATATCATACAGCTGTTCCCAGGACACGCGAAGCTACAATCGGCAGCTGCCGCCAAAGTGGATGTAGTATCGAGAGTATTGCCACAATAACCTGTTTTCTGTCAACGAAAGTTTTCGCGAAAGGGTTCCCGGAGAACTTACATTCTCCACCATACTCTACGCCCCAGTAAGTGAAGCCAGCACAACTAGTAGAGCACATCTCGAGTGTCATAGACGTGTAGTTGTAGAAAGAAGCCCCGGAAAGCGCTCTGACATTTGTTCCTTCGGTATAACATCCCTGGAAAGTGTATGCTCCAACAGTTGGCTTCACTCCAAGTGTGGGCGTTGATGTAGCCGAAGACGATGTACTAGTTTTAGAACTACTTGCCGTCGAGCTGCTTGTGGGTGATACTACCGAAGTTGATGAGGAAGTGCTGGTAGGAACCGAAGTTCCTAAAGGCGCGCAAGTGGCTCCCAAATCCGACGCGTCTTTGAAAGTATCTGCAAAAGAGCCACTGGATACCCCGTACTTGGTTCCGGCACTGGAAGCGATTGAGTAACTGGCGCTGTAAAGGGTGTAAGGACCGAAAGAAGCTCCCGCTACCATTGCTACAGTTGCATTCGTTAGGGATGGCACTGGGGTTCCAGAGGGTCTGGCTACTTTCTGCTCCACAGTCAAACTTGGCGCAGTTGCAGTGCTACGGACCTACTGATAAGTCAGAATGTTTCTCTTCAAATAAATGCTCAAACATTGTGTAAACTTACTGCTGCAACCACTGTCAGGTTTCCACCACTCTGACAACTTTGTGGGGTCTGAACAATGACCGAGTCTTGAATGGGGAATCCATTGCCGTTATTATCATAGGTTGTGGTCGCGCCAGTTGTATATGTGACAGCCACAGCGAACGACGAAATTGAGCTTGTCACTGGTAAGTTAGAGCTAAAGCCATAGAACTACAGAAGCTATTAGCAAAGGTCTCTGACAGATTAAAGATACCCTGAACGTACCGAGAAGCTATCATCAAATCCATTCGCTGTGCCACTGGACGAGGTCGTAATGGTATTGCTGCCCGCCCCAGTTCGGTCCTTATAGATTATTGCCACACTCGAGACGCTTCGAGCAGTTGTCCGAACTCGAATATCGCCTGAGAACTGAAGAAGAGTGCCACCACCGAGAAGGGTAAGCTGGATTCCAGTAGGTTTGACCTCGTATGGCTGAATCACGTCTGAGAGGGTAATTGCGGGGTCAACAGTCTCAATCATCCGTTGCAGGATCGAAGTGCACATGTTGTTGAAAGTCGCAGCATTAGTCATGGCTCTCAAGGTAACATTGTTATCGGCTCCGAAGACTGCAACATCCGAATTCCTTCCTGAAGCTACTGACGGCCCAACTGCAAGGGGGTCAGTATTGGGTCCATTGATATATTGGACTGCAATGTTGTTGTCAAATGCCGTCGTGGTATCGAACAATTGAAAATCGTTTGGCGCAGTGCCTGGCGTAACAATGTTGCTGAAATCTTCCGCGTGAACACCTCCCAGAGTATGCCCGCAAGCCGTCATCTGGATCATGTCCGTGACGTTGAATCCCATCCTTGCGAATTGATTCGAGAAAACTCCCCTCCCGTTCTGCGGCTGCGGTACTCCAGCGGGGCCAGCTGCTGTAGCATCTATGCGGCCTCCCTTCATGGGGATGACAGGTCCTCCACATCCACGTACAGACGCATAGACCCCTAATGCAATCATATCGGAAATCGGTAACCTGCTGTTGAAAAATCCCGAGTACGTCACTAACGATGTATTGAAGCCAGCACCAGTATTCTCTCCATCGCCCAACTCAAACGCAATTGAGCCATCAATCCCCCCATGCGGCGCGAAAAATACGTTCGTCGTAGCCATATCGTGGAAACCAATTCGGAGCCACTCGGCAGCGGTTTGTCGTCCAGCCCCGAATTCCGAAAAACCACATGGTGTAATATGAGATGAAAAGCCTCGACTCCTGTAGCCTGTGTTCAAGAACATAACATCCTCCAGCTCATCAATGGACGAAGGCCATGTTGGGATTGCCGCTCGTACACCCGAAAACCCTGCAACAGACGCAAGCACAACAGAAGAGATCTTCATGATTAGAAATTATAAAGGAGGATCGATAAGTAAATACCGACAAACGAGTGACTGGCTGCGCTGGCAATCCGACGAGCAAGCAAAGCAGCAACAACAAGAGCAGAAGGAGAGTGAGGAAAGGATACCAAAAGCTTACATATTATTGAATTTTCGGTCTCAGCCGCATAGCGGGTGGACTACAGTCAACAGTCAACAGAAAAGGGGAAGGTTGATATGCAGGTTGCAAGGAATAACGCCTCGTATCTGCTGGCAGCAGGGATCGCTCGGGCAAGAGCTGGCGGAGGGCAGTCGCAGGTCAGACCATCTCATTTTGTCGATAAAAGCCACAGGACAAGCCCTTTGTCTCTTTGAGCGGATGCCCAGACTCGATAATACGGGATAACACGGCATTCCGTAGCGTAGGCAGCAGAAAAATCGTGCATTCGGAGGTCTTCTTGGTATTGATACACTGATCGATGGTCCCTCACTCCGGAGCATTTTCCGTGAGATTTACGAAGTACGATGGCTCCCGGGACCGGCACTTTGTAGTTTGATAGAGTTTGATAGAGTTTAGCAGGCTGCAGCTCATGATCTGACCGAAATCTTGGATCGCCATCCGCCCTGGTCATCTTGGCGATAGGGATAGGGATAGGGATAGGGATAGGGCACCTAAGGGCGGTGCCGTGCTTCGTAGTGCCGTGAAATTTCCGTATCGGGCAGAGACCCTGAGAACACGAGTTGAGGGACGCCACGCCTGCAGGTGCCGTGTTCTGCTGGGTCTGATGAGGACCGTGAGAGGGACGAGATCCAATTAGACATGTTGTCTTGCAATCTCTCCCGCCGCGAAATTGGAAAATTGGAAAAGTCGGGTCAAGTCTGGGCACGGAAAAAGAATGGTTCTGGTGGTTCCTTTGGTGGTTCCTTACTGTACAGGCCATACCAAGTACAGTCGCTTGGGCTTGCATAAATGTATTGATCGCTTGCATTACTGTAATGCTCTATTTCTGGACATCCACACTTTATCTCAAAATTATCTCAAAATTCCACGATGAGATATGCCGGGACGATTTCGAAGAGATGGATTACTTTATAAAGATGATATAGAAATATACCAAAAGAAGATCGATAACGATTTCCTTCAATGCTCCATAGATTGTGGCACAATTCTCCAACACAAATCAAACTGTATAAAAATCCCCTCGAAAATTCTGCCTCTCGTATTCACGTGAAATGCCCCTCACCACCAACCAACCTCTACTGCTTATTCTAGAACTATGCCTACCTAGGTAGACACGGACACTACCTAAAGAACCATGGAAGCGCCGTCCCTCGACCCGATAGTAGAACTCCTAACTACCTACAACGAGCTAAACAATTCTCTAATCGACGAGCTCCCAGAAGTGCCTTCCCCGCTGGAATTCATGCGCTATGTCGCCCGGAATCGACCGTTTGTCGTGCGTGGCGGGGCTAGTGACTGGAAAGCGACGCAGACCTGGAGTGTGGAAGTGCTGAAGGAGAGGATGGGTGGGATGAGTGTTAATGTCGCTGTTACACCGGCTGGGTATGTTTGGATTTCTGATGCGAGTGAGGGTAAGCTGACGAGGGAAGAAATGCGGATGCTCCAGTGAGAAATGAGGACGGCGCTTTGCTGTTTGTGAAACCATGGGAAGAGGAACAGGATTTTAAAGAGTTTATAGATTTTGTCACCGGGCAGGAACGGAGTAGGATGGTAGACGGTGAGGTTCGATATGCACAAACTCGTTCGTATGATTTCTTTTATTAAATATGTCAAGAGCGAAAAACAGCTGACCTGCTCCAGAAAACGACAACCTCCGCAACGAATACTCTGAGCTCTTCTCAGACGTAGAACCCAGCATCCCGTTCGCGCGAGTAGCGCTCTCCCAATCCCCAGAAGCAATCAACCTCTGGATCGGGAACTCCCACTCCGTCACCGCCCTGCACAAAGACAACTATGAGAACATTTATGTGCAGATCATAGGCCAGAAACACTTTGTTTTGCTCCCACCTCTGGCCTATGCTTGTGTTGATGAAAAGGAGCTAGGTCCCGCGAGTTATGTTCGAGATGGACATAAATTGGTGGTGAAAAGGGAGGAAGGTGAGAACGTTCCGTTCGCGGTTTGGGACCCTGATGGTAAGGGAGAGGGAACTAGATATTCGGCGTTGGCAAGGCCGGTGAGGGTTACATTAGGAAAGGGAGATATGTTGTATTTGCCTGCTCTTTGGTACGTTATTCTTCTCTGTTGTGATGTCTTTGGCTGATTGTTGGCGAGGTACCACAAGGTATCGCAATCTTGTGGCGAGGATGGGATTTGTTGTGCTGTGAATTACTGGCATGACATGGAGTTTAGTGGCAGCTTCTATCCGCTTTGTGGGCTTGCGAAAAATGTAGCATTGGGAAGGTCTCGGGGAAAGAGTTGAAAATCATCATTCTGAGCTCAAGTAGCTATTTCAACATGCCATTGATATTCTGGATACGAAGCCGAGGCCTGTTAAGCCAGATGATGGCATACATACAGATGGATACCTGTGAGTCTACTAGCTGCTTGGGCATCAGCAATGATCAATGCGTAGTCCCGAAGGAGCGGACGGGATCATGATACTAGATGAGATGATGGATGAGGCTCAAGGCTAGAAGATGCGTTTATTTTGCCAAAGTCTTTTGTATTTGCTATGACATCAACATGTAAAATTACAAACAAAGCATGTACGCAAGCCATCCCTCCACGTTCTATGCCCTAGTGACTAGCCAGCCACTTTGTGCAACTAGAAGGAAAGAAAGACATCCGTGCCTTATTCAGCGGCCCATGAACTGATCCAGTACTTTTGAGAGAAAGCCCAGCGATGGCTCATTGTCCATAGATTTAAAACAACGACGTTGTAAAATGCCAGACAGAGACCATCGATAAATCACGCCAAAGCAGACAATGATCCGAGACATGCTAGATAACGGGCTGAGAGAAACATTTGTGCAAGGCCGCCCACATGCAATCTAAATGCGGGCATCCAGCTCTGGTGTATGCTCGCGTCCAAGGCCAGCGATGAGCCAGGACACGATCATGAGATCTAGACACATTATTGAAGAATCCAACGCCAAAAAAAAAGTCGTATAGGAGAGCAGAGACAGAATTCGAGGTAATTTTTGGAGAGTGCCTAAGGTGTATTTAAACTCCGCTGAAACAGGTGGCCGGCCGTTTTGGAAGTGCTCTTTCGTACAATCATTCAAGAATTAAGAAGCAATTGCGCGGGAGCCTTGATTGCCTCCACGGTTGTTCTTCTTTGGCTTAGAGACAGTGCTCCATCCGTCTTCCTCGAGAGCGGCCGCCTCTGGCTCCCCAGAAGTAGCCTGCGCAGGGCTGGCTGGTGCTGGTGAAGCTCCTCCATTCGTATTTTGTCTCGTGGGTCTGCCTTCATCAAAATTCCTTCCCCCACCTCGACCCTCTCCTCTCCCGCGGCCTCCTCGTCCTCTTGGACCACGTGGGATATCATCACGCGGTGGTGGGGGTCCCCCAGATGGTCGTCTCCAGGCGCCCGCATCTGATGGTCTTGGCTTTGCATCCCTGACAATCTCTTTTGGCTTTACGGATTTATCATCAACGATGTTTCCGTTTGCATTCTCCGTCTCGATAGTCTCGTCGGCATTGTCGCCCTCTGCTCTTTGTAAGATCTCGATCTTCTTGCCTTCTTCGGCCTCTGCCTCGGCAGCCTTAGCCTTAGCAGCAGCCTCCTTTGCTTCCTGCTTAGCCTTCTCCTCGGTCTCCTTCTTCTCACGGAGAGCGGCTACTCGCTTCTCCTCAATCTCTCTCTCCTTAGCAGCTGTATCGATGGGACGAGCTGCACCAAAAGGACTAGCCTTGGCCTCACCGGACGCAGAGGAGGGAGATGGTAGATCCGGAGCCTCCGAGACAGTTCGCTTCGCGAGGTTCAACTTTGGTCGGCTGCTCAGAGGGGCGGCAGCAAGAGCAGGAGAGGATGGTGCCTCGCTGCCCTCACGGGATGGATTAGGCGATCGCGCAGCGGGGGCATCGGGTCGCATCTTGGTTCGCCATTGGCTGTCTTGCTCAGCGGCTGAGGGAACACGGTCGACGGGTGCTCGTTCCTGGAATTCGCGTCTTGGAGGTCTTGACCCATCTTGTGAGCCTTGTGGGCGACCCTCACCCCATGCAGCTGGCGATGATTTACGGTCCCTGAAACCCTCGCCTCGTGGGCCATCATTGGTTCTAGGGCGGCCACCTTCTCTTGGGCCACGCTCTGGCTGGGGAATTGGAGAGAGTGGTCCTTTGCGCTCCCAGTTTCCAAAATCGCGGACCTTTCCATCGCCCTCGGGGAATCGCTCCTTGCGCTCTCCGCCGTAGTCGGATCCACCTCCAAATCCACGGCCTCCATCGCGGCGATCACCACCTCGGCCTGGGAGATCTGGCAAGGGACCCTTTCTGCTCCAGTCATTGAATTCTCGCGCATCTGGCCGGTCTCGGTCCTTGGCTGTAAGGAAATCATGTTAGAGAGGGTATGAGTGAATTGGTAATCAAGACTTACGTGGATCAGCAACGCTGATTCTGATATTGCGGCCCTGGAACTGGGAGCCATTGAGAGTCAAGGCTTGCTTCAGTCCCTCCAGCGACGCGAACTCGGCGTATCCAAATCCCTTGGGCTTCATCTCAAGCTTGTCTTCAATAATTCGCACATTTGTGCATTCACATCCAGTGAAGAAGTCGGTCACATCGCCAACGGTGGCATCGAAAGACAGATTGCCAAGATGAACAGTGTACGGTGGCTTGTCGGGAAGGGGTAGCTCTTCGCGGACGGAGTATCCTATACGTAATCACAATTAGTATTGGGGTCAGGTAGAGATATGAAAATGGCAGGGAACTGACCTCCCTGGCCACCGCTTCCATAAGCGCCTGTGGCAGAGTTATATGTGCGCCGCTCAGAGCCATAGCCCGTTCGGGAGTCTGTAGTTGTAGTTAGCATCAGGCTCGCGGACGCAAAGCCCCGCAGGCAGAAAGGGGTTCGAAAGTATACCGGCTGGGAGAGATAAGTTAGCAGTGTGGGTGGCAAGATCAGAGCAAGCACTTACAAACGGGCATATCCTCCATCTCGTCAGCCCAGGAGCCCATTTCTACAGCATGTCAGTCTGTGTTCTTGGAGGCCAGGGAGGATGTCGTTCTTACTCTCGTCAGTCAAGAAGGCCCCGAGGGACATCTTCTGCTGCTCTTTCTTCTTGGGCGCTACACGGATCATCATCAGCTATATGTCCCGGCGAAGCTCGATCTCTCTGTGAGAGTGCTGGCGCAGAGCCACAGAGCCAGAAGTCTTGCCGGGCAGGCTTACCCATGTTTGCGGTTTTTTAAGGACCTATGCGCAGGCCTGGTGGTCTTGCGCGGGGTCCCTGGGAGTCGACTGAAGGAATTCGGGTCCTTCAGTACGGTCGGAAGTTTTTTTTCGAAAGGTGGTTATCAAGTTCGGGGAACTTGATTGTGTCGTGGGTGGTTTGGTTTGTGCGAGGGGACAGGGCAGAGGCTACTTTTTTAGATGTGCGCGAAATGATTTTGCCTGGGATCGATTGAATCTTAAGCCATCTAGCCCCATCGGGTCTAGCCTGCCGGAAAGAACTGAATTCCATCTCAGGTTATCAATACATTACCAAACCACCTTACAATGTCTCGCAGGATTAGAGGCATCTAGAAATGTCTGCAACTCAACTACGGTGATCCAGTGCACGGTTACCTGGAAATGCAGCCAACCCTCTGTGCTATTCAAAAAGTAAAGAGCGATATGGCTCCAGGGAAGTCAGACCCAGGCGGAGGAACGGAAGCACCTCCTCGGCGGAATGACTTGCCTCCTGAGATCAAAAAAATTATCTGGCCGGCTCTTCAGATTGGTGGACTCGCTGGTACGTCTTCCGGCTCTTTCTCTGTGCTATACAGTTTCCAGTTACTTTTAAATCCCTTGTATACAGGATTGACACGTGCCAATGGCTGGGTTTCTGATATTCAATGCTGATGACTTCTTTTGCAGGTATGACTGGTGTGATCGTGGGGGGTTTTGGAGGCGTGGCTCGCTCTACTACACCGATGCTGTTCGCGTTAGCATCGGGCATTCAATGGTTCACTCTTGCTAGTACCTTCTCCGGTAGGCTCGATGTCATATTTGCACCTCGCTATTTTCACTGACTTATCTCTCAGCTTCAAGAGGCTTTGTCATACAAGCCTGGGGCAACGACAAGGTGACACCAAAGGATAAGATATCTGCAAGTGCTATCGCTGGCGGACTAGGAGGGGCCGCCGGTGGCCTCTTGAGTGAGTTTCCCTTGTCCTCTCGCACACGAAGTCTTCTAACGAGACTTTATAGGAGGCCGAAAGAATATCTTGCCCGGCACCATTATGTTTGCATTGTTTGGTGCTGCTGGACAAGCTGTTTACAACCAGTCAATGACTCGAAGCACAGACTCACCACAGACTACCGCAAGCAGTAGTGAGAAGCTTACCTGGATGAATTCAAAGTGGAGTCCAGTGAAAGTACTTTCAGACACCGAATATGAAAAGATGCTCCAAGAAAAGCTCCTTCGTGTCAACGTTGAGATTGCGTTGATCGATGACAGTATCAAGGATCTAAGGGCGCAAGAGCAGGAAATTGCTGCAAACAAAACTGTACCCGAGAGCAAAGAGTCAAGTTTGAAATAACCTTCTTGCTTAGAAATGTTCACTGTGTTATTACTATCATGAGCAATTCTGATGAAAATTACTTCACCTTGATCTTCCCTAGATTGAACTTGAAAACGTGAGATCTGACTGGGTTCTGAACGTCGCTCTATTCTTATCGTCAATCCTGCCCTGGATCAGCCCATGGTTTTCGTTGAAGAAATGAGAGATACTGGTAAATAGGGGGCATTAATGATCAATGCATTGCGTGGAGTAACGGGTTGGACATACCCGCACATCGAGTCTGGCAATTTGAAGGACGGACAGCTGCATACGCGCCTCATTCTTCAACGCCCAGACCGTCCGGAACCTTTTCCGTAATTCGCAGACGTCACAAGGAGAGGACATCAGGATAAAACAGGAATACCGTTATGCGGCCTGAGATCTGCACATATAGTTTAAGTTGATAATTGGTGGATAGCTTTCGCGGTACATTAACTTCGTAGGGGGTGAGAAGTCCACGGAAAAGGAAATGAAGTGTGTATTCTCCAATAGAGAATCGAATGAAACGAATAAATTCCCATATCACTAATCACGAATGAGGAAAGTAACAGTAACCTGAGGAGTCTTGGATCGGTTTTGATTCAGGGTATTCAATTTACAAATCTTTTGCTTTTATGCTACCAGTACGCCGTATACCGCGCAGTCATACACAATCATCATCACTCCTCATCCCCCCCACCCTTCGCCTTTCTCTCCGCTGCTGCTCTCACCCACTCCTCGGCCTTTGCCTTGACCTTCTCCTGTGCTTTCTTGTCCCCGTTCTTCTCCTCCCATTCAGACCACCGCTTGAACCAGGCTTTGGCACCCTTGGGTTTGAGACCCTTGGTCTTCACAACCCGCTCAAAAACTCCACGGATGACGTCTTGATCTCCTTGCTGTATCTCAAGATCCAGAAGCTGATTCCAAATATCAAGTCGTTTGGGGAAGGTTGAGAGCAGGCCTTCAAACATTGTACGGCCACGTTCCGCCGAACCTGAAGACGAGTGGAACTCGAGAGCTGCGAACTTCAATGTGAGACCGAGGTGCGTATGAGATGGTAGAGACTGGGTAGCCCGTGGAAGCAAAGCTCGGGCCCGGTCTGGGGACGAAAGCGTGGTGTGGAGGAAGTGAGCATAGTTATACCACACTGTTGGCGATTGCGAGAACTTCTTGACAAGGGCCTGGAAAAGCTCATCTGCTTTCTGCGAGGGTGTTAGCACATTCTTGTAGGTTTTTTGTGCGGCTCATAACTTACATCATGCTTGCCAGACTGAATGTAGATGCTCGACAACCTCTCATGGATCTCTTGAGCATCATTGTACTGACAGGCACGCTTGAAGACTTCCCCGATAGTCTCGTCGCTTCCGTACGTATTCTCAAGATTTAGCAAAGCGATCCAGACATTCATCTTCTCTGTTTCCTCACGGATGTTAATGGTCTTAATTGCACGCTCAGCCACGTCTCTCGCCTTGCTGAGCTCGCTGAGTTGCATCTGGAATGCCATGTATTGAATCCAGAGCTGAGAAGAATCAGGCTGTCCTAGCAGGAGTCTTTCAAAATCGCTGACAGACTGGGGCCCGTTCGTATCAAGGTCACCAGTGCGATCAACAGTAATTTCTGCCTTTCTCCGCTTCTTCTTCTTGGGTTTGTCATCGGTATCTTCATCCCCTGAGTCTGCGACCGAGCGCTGGTCGACTTGGTCTAATACATTTGCGGACCAGTCAAAACCACCAGTACTCAGGGCCGGAATGTCCGCGCCGTCTTCTACGCCTCCCATAGCGACGTCAGACTGATCGTCGTCCTGGTCGGCGGTATCTTCAATGCTCTCGACATCATCAAGGTCGACGCCTCCAGTCTCCTCGTCAGATGACATACCCTCTTCGTCGGAATCGCCAACTTGGACGCCTTGCATTCCACTATCATCATCTTCGCTATCATCTTCTGAATCCACGGCATCCTCGTCGAAGTAAGAGGCCTTCATGCCAAAGCTGATTTTCTTCGTGTCCTCGTCAAGCTTGAGTATAATAGCCTTTACAATATCGCCCTCAGTATAGAGCTTTTTGACATTATGAATCCGCTTGGCGGCCATCTCGCTTTGATGGCAAAGACCACTAACATTATTAGAACCGTCGATGACTATGAAGACTCCAAACTCCATGACTTTTCGGATCTTTCCCGTCACTATCTGACCTACTTTCAAATCATGGAAAGTAATCGGCGGAACATAATCCTTATCGATGACCGATGCTTTCATGCTCATTTGAATATGATTTAGAGGAATGTCCACGGCTGTGACCTTGCCTTTCACGAGCTGATCGACCTGGTATTCAGACTTCCAATCCTTAATATAGGAGTCAGAAAGGTCGGAAACCCTCACATAGGCGGAGACGTTGCCACCCAGATTGACGAACAAGCCCTTGTCGGTGACATTCTTAACAAAACCACGGACAAGATCATTGACTTTGACTTGAGATATCGATGATATTTCGGGATCTTGGGGATCGATCGAGGAGTTCAAGACTCTGGAGGGTCGAGCAGATAACCGCACCTTCTTATTGGGTATATCTACATCGACGACGCAAACCCGAATGATGCTACCTTTGGCGTATTTTGTTGTATCAGCTTGAGAGTAGTCATCAACTAGATCCGTGAGACTGACAGATCCGGAGATCTTATCACTGAGGTTGACAATGAGGTATCTGTCGCCAACTTTGACTATTTTGCCAGGAACAACCATCCCCTTGCTGAGTGTCTCGATGGTCAGAGGCACCGATGACTGGGTAGAGCGGCCAGATAGATCTAATCGGTTGTTTGCAACATCTATATTCGTCGCACGTACTTTGATCGCTGAACCGACAGGGAAGTTCGCCTCAAGGTTTTCCATCATTGTGACATTGTCGGAGACATCAAATGCGTTAACGCGACCTCGCACGTTGGGAGACAAGTTCACCCACAAACAATTTTCCGAGACATTGTTGACGAATGCAATCCAAGAAGAGCCGGTTTTGACCTTGTCTAATGTGAGGGGATCTTGAGGAGAATCATTTTGATCGCTGGGCTTGGTGGAGAGTTCGAAGACTAATTGTTTGCCGATTCTGTGAGTGATGGGGAGAAAACGGTGATTGCGAGCATCATGCATTCCAATGATCCGTACATCGACGACAGCCTTAGAGGAGAATCGTCTCAAAGGTCGTTTGCGGTCGTTGATCTCTTCCCAATTGTCGAACACTTGAGAGGCGTCTATACGGCCTTGGATGTTGTCTGCCAGTTGAACGTTGATCTGCGTATCCTTCACCGATGCAATTCTGGCCTTTGTCAATCGCCCGAGGGTGAAGTCCCCGAGACATGTAATCGTGTCATCAACCGGGTTAATAACTTCTTGATTGGTGTCGGCCGGGCCAGCAAACTTTTGGGGGATCTGCTTGTCGGAATCAAGATCAAGCATGGACAGTAGGAATCTTTTATCCGCCTGATCTACCGCGATGACCTTGGTGGTTACAGATTGAAATTTCTGTAAGCCAAAGTCCGGAAGCTCGATCGCCCCTTCAGTTAACTTTGTCTTTGGAAGCAGACCGGTAAGGCCACCCCCAAATTGTATGAAAACGGCAGTTGGGGTCCAATTTTTGACAAAACCATGAACGAGCTTATGTTCTCTTACGTCGTCAAAGCTTCGTAACAAGGTACGTTCCTTGGCTGCTTTGACAAGGCTTGGCTTATTTGATAGCACAACAAGGCGTTTTGATTCAAGCCTTTCAAGCACTGCTAAATCCGTGAGAGTTTGCCCAACTCGAATTTTCTTCAACGCCGACAAATTCTTAGAAGAAGATTTATCTGTGAGCTGCCCGACGGGAAGAATAGCGCGCAGCTCAAGACCCTGAATCTCGAGAGATATGTCATCGTTCGTCTTTTCTGTAACGACACCGGAGACTATCTCGCCGACTTTCAATTTCTTCAATGCTGCTTGTTGAGCAAGTCCAAATACTGAAGGATCTTTGCACGACACGGTCAACTTTTCCGCTTCCGAGTTAACTTTCAAAACATGGACATTGACCACCTGGCCTACGCGGAAATGTTCCTTTGGATCCTGGATGTACGCCTCGCTCATTTCAGACACGGGCAAAAATCCCCGAACCGTGCCATAGAATTGGACTACAGCACCAGCTGAGAGAATATTGACAATAGTCCCAGGACTTTGCATGCCCACCTCGATATCGTCATAGGAAAGAAAGGGTTTCGATTCCGAATTGACCAAAGATTTCTTCAGCGTTAATCGAATTTGGCGTTTGCCCGGGTCTGTCGAAAGAACTCGTGCCGTCACGGCCATACCCTCCTTGAATTTCTTCTCCGGGTGAAGGAGCTGAACGTCTGCCATGTGGGTTTCTGGAACAAGACCAGTTATACCTTCCGCCAGATTGACAAGCACTCCGCCAACACCTGTTGCGTTCACAACAATCTTCTCAACTTTGCCTTTCACCACCTCGCTAATTTTTAAGTCCTCAATTTGCAAAAAGGGCTGCTCCAGAATGCGCGGCTCTAGTGACATCAGGTACTCTCCGTCAAGAGCATTATAGCCAATCACCCGACCCCGATGGACAGATCCTGCTTTGTATGGCCCAGTTGTTTCCGACAGTGACTCAATCTTCCCATCCTTGACTCTCGATATGTGTACAAATCCTGGGACACCCTTTACCCCTACGTCGACAAACAGCCCAAGTCCAGATTCAGCCTTTCGCACAATTACTTCTTCAACTATGGAAGATGATGGTAAGGCTTCGAGAGGGGTTTGTTTTTTGCCGTCTTTGATGGCCTGCTTTGGTGAAAGAGCCATGACGTGATCGAGCAAGGAAATTCCCAGCTTCAGCGGATCAGCAGCAGGAAATGTGCAAATAATCCTTCCTCTTATCTTCGATCCAAGCTTATATTTTTTCTCCAGGTCCTTTCCACTGGAACCAGCACCAGAATGTACTAAGTCGGCTGTCACGTCGATCATTCCCATGACTTTCCCAGCAACCCCCCTCGGTGTAACATCCGCTACTAAAATCTCAACAGCTGTCCCAGGAAGGAAAGCATCCACAGTGGGGGCTTCGGTGAGATGGCTCAACTTCTTTACATTGGCAATTTTTTGAATGTCGGCAGATAGCTTTACAATCTTGCCATTAGAACTTAGTCCAGTGACCATGCACAAAAACACTGCTCCTTCTGGAACCGTAGATGCATCGATTCCATGTCCAATCTCCTTCGATGACATGAAGCCCTTTACGGTGGGGTCCTTGAGTCCGAGATCCATCACAAGACCGTGATCTTCCACACTGGCAACAGAGGCCATAAGCATGCTGTGAGGAACGATGTTTTGGGAAACGAGAGCATTGTTTGACTGGGTCGGCCGGAGTGATAGCTCTATACGTCTTTTGGCTTTGCCGGATGTAGTCGTAGGATCATCGCTCGTCGAAATAACATATGCTCGAAGATATTGGCCTTTCGAGAATAGTTTCTTGAGATCAACATCCTCCGGGGTGTTCTCGTCTGCTCCGCCATCATTCTCTTCCGTCGCTGCAATATCTTCGATTCTCTTGGTGATTTTGTCTGAAATTGACGTGATGGGCACGTATCCTGTCAAGTTATTCGGTAAAGAGAGAGCAATGTCGTGATTATTGATTTGGGAGACTTGGCCTAGGACGAGGGCGCCTGGGACTAGTCGCTGTTGAATGTTAGCTCTATAAGTAACGGTTAGAGAAGGCGATAAGTACTTTGTAACTTAAGCCCTCAATCTTGACGCTGTCCTCTTCTTCTTGGGGCTGCTCGTTGGCTTTCTTATTCTTTCCCTTTGATTTCGATTTCTTCTTCGCCGGTGCATCACCCTCAACTACGTCCTTTGCGCCTTGCTCAAACAATACATCTCGAGTCGCTTCGATTTGGATTTGTTTGTGCTCTAAGGGAGTCAAAACACTAGCTCCACCTCTGGGAAAGGCCACTTCCTCGTCTCGCGCATGATATAATTTGGTGGGTGCTGCGGTGGATTTTCTCTCGTCCTCTTCATCGGGCCTCGCTCTCTTGGACGGTCGAGATGCAGCATCTCTGTTGGAGGGATTATTAGACCTTGCGAACGAATCGTTCGTGGGCGCCGTCTTGCGCTTCTTGTCAATTGGCGCCATTGCGGGACGTTGTTTCGAGAAGTATGTACGGTATGAGGGGGCAGAGCCTCACGATTTTCTCTAGATTTTCTCGGTCGGGTACAGTAGAGGAGTTCTATTTTTTTTTTAAGACTTGCGGTTCTGCCTCTGCTGACCGCCTTTTGTGACCCACTTTTCCTGCGGGGTGGGGGGTGGGCAAGTGCAGCAGAATAAGGCTCGCGCTCGCGGTGGACCAAAAAAGCGGCACTGATTTTGAATGTCCCGGCGGCGTGGAACATTCAAAACCCGCAATATTTAGTGCCGCTTTTTGGTCTACCGCGAGTAAGGCTACCATGCTGGTGCTGGTGCTGGGACCGTGACGGTGACGTGAATGTTCTATACCAACTCCATACGACCACGACGGCATTCGCAGGCAAGGAAAGGAGTACGAGACAGATCACACATCCCTTGCCTTTGCCTCTTCACCTCTTCATTTCAGTTTATTTTTAATGCGACCCTTACGGAAGAAAACCAAGCCAAATCCAAAGCCCGACAATGTGGCAGTGGCAGTGGCAGAGACGAATGACCAGGCAGACGAGAATCACCGCGATCAAATGCCCATGCCCACACCAGCAACAACAGAACCGGCCACCGAGAGTCCTGGAAATGCCACAGACGCGGTGAAGGAAGATGCTCCGACTCCCTTGAAAGGCGTTAAAAATACGCCCACCCAGCCAGTAAGCAAGCTGGGCTCGAGAACTACCGTTTGTGTCCCTGACTGACAGGAGCCATCTAGCTGAAATCGAAGAACAGTTGGTATGGCACTTGGCCACGGAAGTCTATGGCTTCTACACAGCTAGCCAGAGAAACGATACTCGCAGACAAACCGAAAAATGGTGCAGCATTATCGGATTTGAACCGCTTTGAAACAAAGAAGTCTCAAAGCCCCAATGCTACCCCGAAGGCTAGTAGGCCACCTTCCATGTATCTTGGGAAAAGCAAAGAGACTTTGGATGTTACTATAGGTGGCACACTCGAAGATAAGGGGCCCGCGGCCCAGGCGACAAAAACGGATAAATCTTTATCTACTGCGTCCGATTCTATGACAAAGCCCACAAAGACACCCGAAGACATACCTCCTCAATCGACGACTACACTAGCGCCGGAAACCCCATTACCTCAAAGACCTATCACTTCTTCTGGCTGGCTTGGTGGCTGGCTTAGCAGATCAAACCCACCAGAGCAAAATATGAGCGCGACTCCGCCGAAAGCTCCAGAGCCCTCACAACAGGATCCCACTGATGAACCAAAGTCCTCTCCTTCTGGCACTCTATCATCACTCGACGGTGCAACCTCAGCTCCGAATTCGACGGCGTCATGGTTTGGCCTGTGGTCAACAGCTGCTCCCTCAACCGTTGAGGTACCGGAAACAACAGAAACACAACTGCCCGTCAAAACAGCTGGGAGTGAAGGTGCAGCTATAGAGGAGCCACTCAAATCCAATGGCGAACCTACGGTTGGATCTAGTTGGGCATTTTGGTCTAGTGATACATCTAAGAAAACTGTGGACGCTTCCGGCGACACTCAGGAATCCGGTTTATTGGCCGTCTCTGGAGAACCATCGCAGGATAACCCCGTGCCTGCAAAAATTGTAACTGTGAAGGACACGAAGAATGGTAAATCAACCAAAAGAGAAAGGCCAGAGTCCCTCGAGGTAGATGAGCGATCACGGAAGCTTAAGTTGGCTCAACCAGGATCTGCAAAGGAAGTCCCTGCCCCGACAAAGAACTCAGCTCCAAATCTCATAATACCTTCGGTCAAACAAACCTACCGTTTGGTCGAAAATCCATCAATTCTTCAACAGATTGCAAGACTTCTCCTTCATGGCCAGCAGCCACCTGCGAAGCACGTTTATTTAGCAAAGGACCCTCCAAAGATAAAGAAAGCAGTTGCAATCGGGTGAGTACAGCAGATTTTAATTTCCATTATTATATCTCATCTTCTACACGCATTGAACCGGCCAAGACTTTTTCGGTATGGTTAGCGAGGAGTCTAAATCCCCCTGAAATGAAGCGAGCCTTGGGGCCTCGACGCAATGTAGGAGCTACTTCAAAACTCGATGCTAATATCAAACAGTATACATGGACTATTTCCATCCCCATTATTGCGAGCGATCCTAGGCCAACCCTCGGGCACGAGCAAGTAATCCGATAATTCTCTCGCATTCACATACTGATTTATCTATAGGTGTTCGATTTATGAAGCACGCAGAAGCAGCGATAAGAAGGTGGGCTGATGCTCATGGATCGACCGGTTGCAAAATCAGCGAGGTTGCCCTCGAAGCCGAAGGAAAGATCGCCGAGCGAGTGGACAAGCTTTGGAAGTCTCTTCTGAATTCGATCGATGATATTCGTTCAGCGGACTTTATTATGGTGGCCTGCCACTCTCAGGGTGTGCCAGTTGGCGTAATGCTGGTGGCTAAATTGATAGAGTTCGGTGTCGTTTCATCAAGCCGAATAGGGATATGTGCAATGGGTAAGCCCAGATATCTCCAAAACTTACAACTCTAGATTGATTACTGACTTTCTACAGCTGGCGTCTCCTTGGGACCTTTCGTAGACCACAAGGGTAAATCGTTTGGGGAAAGTACGGTGGAGCTTTACGATTTTGCGGACCCTGAAAGTACCATCTCGAAACGCTATGAGGACTCACTACGCGTGGCTTTGAAGTACGGCGTCAAAATCACCTACTGTGGTTCGATTGATGATCAACTGGTCTCTATGGAGGCAAGTACATGCCCGTCGAATGTACAAATACAAATTGACCTTTTCCCAGTCCTCGACTTTCTCAATGGCAAGCCATCCGTATATTTATCGCGCAGTATTTGTGGACGGTCGCATACATGCTCCGAATTTGTAAGAATTGCGCCATTGCAAACCCGACCATATACTAATAATACTTCTATCGCAGCATTTCCCATCTTGTCGGTTTTGCCCTCAAGTTGCGTAACCTTGGTGTATCTGATCATGGCCTCATTCGTGAACTGTCAGCGCCGCTTGCGGGCAGTCTTTACACTGGAGAAGGCCATTCTGTCTTGCATGGTGATGAGAGAGTCTATGAGTAAGTGAATATACTTTCGGTAATAGTCTTTACTAATTTTTACAGTCTTGCAGTGGAATTTACTTTGGAGACAACGACTATTAATGATGTCCCATTAGACTTGAAGAAGTACGAGGTTCCAACCAACGCAAATCCTTATGTTCTCCCGTGGATCATGCGCGGACTTCTCGAGGAGGATTTTGTGAGGACAGAGCTTAGCTCGGAGACAACAGAACTTTTGAAGCAGTTCGATGATTGGAAACCAGCAACTAAGGTGCTGAAAGATGTCAAATACCGGCTAGAAGCTGTCAGATCGAAGCTGTGAATGTACCTAGGTTAGGGAATGGTCGGCGCTACAGGGTGGAATACATAGGGTATATGGGGTCCTGGCGTTGAGTTGTAGATGCCGCATTGAACAGAAGAATTGATACCCGTACAATAAATATATGTATCGTATCAATACAGTTATCCATGGCGGTGTTTTTCAAAGGCTGCTGCACCGGTTTTTAGGATTTGACTTCCCCTGAATTCGCCTTCGCCCCCATGGTCCCCTGTCTCCACATATTATTCCAGGCTGGATGCCTGAATATGAACCTTATTCGCTGATTGAATGCAAGGCTACCGCGAGGATGCACACGACCTGAAGGAAACTTCCCTTCCATTCTCTCCTTCTCGCCCAAGCCGTACGCATACATTTTTTGGCTCCCAGTTGCTTTGCATTTTAGAATATTGTTTTACTAGCATTCCTCACCTTCCTCAATACCCCCGTTATCATGTTCAAAAACCCGCGTATCAAAGCCGCGCCGAAGCAGATCCGGCTTGAGGAGGCTCCCGCCGCGAAAAAACCTACACCACTACGCTCCAAAGTCGCGGAGACTTCGAGAAAACAAAAAATCGCACGCTCAGCTGCTTCCTCGGCACGATCTTCCCCAGCGATTTCAAACGCGAAATCGAGCCCGGCGACATCACCTTCTGAAGGCTACGGGACCTCCTCGCATCTCCAACTTCCAAAGAACAAGAAAACAAGACAAGCCTCCCCTGCAAACCAGCCGAAATTCGACGAGGATGATGACGATGAAGATAGCACTTCGTCCGAGCAGCCGGCGCAAAAGCGACAGAAGTTACAGCATCGGGTTATAGATCCCAAGCGGAAGATACGGTCACCACAGGCTTTCTCTGACATGGATGGTGGAAGATTCGATATGATTCATGCTGCGGACATTGCTGCGGACATTGCTGCAAAGGCGAAGAGATCCAAGGCTGTGATGAACGTGGGGAATGACATTGTTGAGTTGCAGTATCCCAGTGCTTCCCAGCGGGAAAGGTACACACTATAATTTTTACTATATTAAGGCTTACAAGCTAATGGTAATAGATATGACCTCTTTTTTAGCAACCCTCCTCCCAAGGACAGGATATATTCAGTAGATGAGATCATCAAAATCGCGAAGACAGTCTCGAATATCTATCTAACGGAGAAGCAAGCCGAACCGTTTCGACTTGACGAGAACGGGAGGTTTATCCGAGAACTGGAGAGAGCGAGAAATAATCGGGATAGAGGAGGTTTCAAAAAGGCTGTGGATAACTATAACACAGCCCTGGTCAACCTAATACAAGATGGCGCTCTCGCGGAGAATCTCGACAAGCGATGTGACATCCCCCTTGCCATGGTTCAGCTGGTACTAGGTCAGGTTTATGATCGCGCAGTGTCGCCAGATGTCGACAGCCTAAAGCAATACAAAGCCGGGTCAAACAATGTATATGGCGAGCTACTGTCTCCCCTTGTTGACAGAATCCTGGTTGAAACTAGACTTACCTCCGACCAAGTCTTCGTCGATCTTGGCTCCGGCGTTGGTAACGTGGTTTTGCAGGCGGCTCTGCAAGTTGGCTGCGAGAGTTGGGGTTGTGAGATGGCAAAGAATGCTTGCGAGCTGGCAAAGGCCCAGCAGAAGGAATTCGCAGCCCGGTGTCGGTTGTGGGGCATCGCAACAGGGAAGGTACATCTGGAGGAGGGCAACTTCTTGGACAACAGCCCAATCATGGCCCAATGAAGAAAGCGGACGTTATTCTTGTCAATAACGAAGTCTTCAGCTCTGATCTCAATGAGCGTCTCAAGCTGCTTTTTCTCGACTGTAAAGACGGTTGCAGGATTGTATCGTTGAAGTCTTTCGTTCCCGAAGGCCTTCAAATCACCGAGCACAATGAAGGCAACCTCGCCCACATTTTTGACTTGCAAAAGTTCGAATACTACAGCCACGATGTAAGCTGGACTGACGCGAGTGGGAATTATTACATTGCCACTAAGGACTCGAAACGAGCTCTAAGACGTCGTGACATGAAATAGGATTCTGATTACAGGGCAGGCGTTGTGGTTCTACCCAGAGGTTCAATACGATGATGGTCTTGGATACTTTGAATACCCTAGCATAGACTTTGATGAGCAATGCAGACTAGACTGTAGAATTATTCACGCAACCCTTCTTTGTGCATGTGATACCGTCATGATGTGGCGCCAGAACCATTCCTTCGGAAATCTAATGGAGTGTGCTGTTCATGGCCTCTGCTTCCTTGCTCTTATAAACCATCCATCGGTCAATAAGCTCTTTATTCTCCGTTTTGAGCTTCTTTACCGTTTGGTCTGACATACTAAGTTCTAGGTTGAGTGAAATAACTTCATCGTGAACATCCTTCTGCATGTTAGTACCCCTCTCTGGTATATTATAGCAGGGCTTCCTACGTCGAGCAATTTCGTCTTGCCCCTCAACTCCTCATCTCTATCTTTGACCTTCTGGGCCAAACTGGCTCGTTCCTTCGAAAGCTCATCGATAAGTTTTGAATCGGACTTTCCCTTGGATCTTAATTTGACCAACTCAGCCTCTGCGGTTTTGATGCGTGATTGCAACTGCCCATTCGAACGCAGAGCTTCCGCTAGATCACTCCTGATCTGAGCTGTTGCTTCAGTGGGTGATGCCGGGTCTCGAGGCTTGGAGTCTGAGGTGGGCTTTTCTCTGGTTGCTTTTTCTGCTTCGAGGGCTGCTGTGCGGTCGAGGAGATGTGTGACTATAGAACGTGTTAAATCGTAGGAAAGATAGGTTGTGGAGTCTTGATCTATTGATCCTTACAGGCTTCTATGAGCTGATCATCAAGCTGCTGGTAGCTGGCCTTTTCCCGTTTGTCCCGCTCGTGAAGAGCCTGGATGTATTCGTCGCGCCAGGATGCCATTTGAAGTCCCGAAAACGGCATTTGAGAGACTAGACTACATTTCTGGAGAAGGTTCCGGCCATGTGGATGCGGATTTGGAAAGTCTCCTGTACTGTGAATGATTTAGAAGATTCACTGAAGTCGAAATCAAAGTCAAAATCAAAGTCACCCGGGCCAGGCTGTGTGATTGCGCTGATGCGCTGATGCGCTGACTGTCCCAAGGCTGCCGCTGTTGGTGATTCGCCGAAGCTGCTGGGCTGCCGTACTGTACATGTACTGTCGCCGACATCATTGCACTGGAAGCTCCGCCCGCTCAGTGATGCTTAGACAACACAACACTACAATCCAAATCCCATCCACACTCACGATTCCCAATCGAAATAAACAGAATCAAGATCACTGACTCACTACGAGTCGCTCTGTGACGCTCCTTTCGACGATATATTCATAGCGCAGAATTTGCTTCTCCAACGAGCTCCTCATCGTTATCGCGCCTAACTTCGAAATCGACCCCAGCCTCCCACCAACATGTCTTCCAGAAAGAAGGTCCTCTTGAAGGTATAGCTGTCCTATTCGCCCTCGCTATCGGCGCCCACGAGTTCTACTAACAGTGTTCTCCAGGTCATAATCTTGGGTGACAGTGGTGTGGGGAAGACGAGTTTGATGAACCAATATGTACGTCCAACCGCGGCCTGCGCAGGCTTCAGCTCAGAATCTGAAGGTTTTCTACTCGAGAATGAATAGCTGATGCCCAGATAGGTCAACAAGAAATTCAGTGCAAGCTACAAAGCTACGATCGGCGCGGATTTCCTCACAAAGGAGGTGTTGGTTGACGATCGATTGGTGACGATGCAGGTACAAGTGCTGGGCGGGGCGGTCGTGCAAAATCGGTTGCTGACGGATCTTTAGCTTTGGGATACAGCTGGACAAGAGAGATTCCAATCGTTAGGCGTGGCCTTCTACAGAGGAGCAGACTGCTGTGTCCTTGTTTATGACGTTAATAACTCCAAGAGTTTCGATACGCTTGATAGCTGGAGAGACGAATTCTTGATCCAAGCGTCGCCGAGGGATCCAGATAACTTCCCATTTGTGAGTCTTGGATACAAATTCCAGGACTCACCTTGCTAATTTCGCTATAGGTCGTGCTTGGGAATAAGATCGATGTAGAGGAGAACAAGAGAGTGGTATGCACCAGTGCTATTCATCGTTGGAACTTCTTGCTAATGTGATCAATCAGATATCTTCAAAACGGGCTATGACATTCTGTCAGTCAAAGGGTGGAATTCCATACTTCGAGACTAGTGCCAAGGAGGCTATCAACGTTGAGCAAGCGTTCGAGGGTGCGTACTGTGAACACGAGATCTGCATGCACTACTAACACAACATTCAGTGATTGCAAGAAATGCTCTTGCTCAGGAGGAATCGGAAGAGTTCAGTGGGGATTTCTCGGATCCTATTAACATTCATATTGAGAACGATAGAGATGGATGTGCATGCTAGAATATGCACCGAACTTTCTTTTACTGAACGATTTTGCATTTAGTCTTTCTGGCATGGTGTCGTCTCTGTGACCTTGTTTCTTGCCGGGCTTGAGTAGCTAAGAGGGAGATGATATTCCATGTGTACATAAGGATCATTGATGGCGCTATGGCGTCTGCTTCTCCGTCTATACTTTATTGGTGCCAGAAGATTGTTGCCTTATTGAAGGGGTGTTTGGATTGTAAACCAGCTAGGTGTAGTTCCAAGAATCGATGCTTGAGTATCATGTTGCCCGCATCTAAAGAAACCCCACTACTCTTAACCTCTTGTATCACAGTAATACAGTGGACTAAGATATGATACCCCTGATATCGGGTGGGACTGCCTAGACAGGTAACGCCTGAGCCCAGCTTTAAACGAAAGAACATGTCTGGCATCAGCCTTGGTCGTGTGAGAAACCACGACGTCGAGGAGCATCTTTACCTCTCGCCATTTGCCATCTATCATCTGCCTTGAACTACGATATCGACATTAGAATTGAGGGGTCCATCACCCCTGGAATATTCTACGGCACGATCCGCCAGCACTTCCCATGACCCAAAACTTTCTATGCCTTCGGCCGCCTTGACACCACCAGCACTCTCACCCTTCCCTCCCTTGCTGCAATACTCCCAGAAAGTACGATGAGTGCCCAAGAGCCGATCCTGCCACCGGCAGCCGCAGAGGAGCTCAGACTTTCCGTCGACACACCTTCAGTAACCCGCCAAAGATTGTCCATGTCATCACAGCGGTCATACCAGATGAAGCCTGGCGGTTTCAAAGCCGGCCTTGGATTAGCAAACGTAGCCCGGAGAACACTAGGGATAGCTCTTCTCCTAGTCACAGTCTTTCTCTGGACAGCTTCAAATTTCCTAGCCAGTGTATGTTCAACAACCTCTCATCTCAATAGAAGTGAAAGCTGACATGACTCCAGTACATATTCGCAGATAACTCATTTTCCAAACCATACTTCGTCACATACGTGAATACTGCTTTCTTTGCTATATCACTACTACCGATTTTGCTTCGGATAGGGCATAAGCATGGCTTTGGGCATATGCGGCAGTCGATGGTCGAGTATTGGCAGGGCAGAATAAATGATTACAGAGGTATTGGGAAAGCGGATGGGGAAGAAGAGGCTGAAGATCCAATATCGGCATCGCAGACGCGGCTACTGGTCGATGAAGAGGGAAATGGGCCAGCTATAAGCTTGTCTGGCGATCCGCAGCCTCCGGAGGGGCAACTCAGCGTCCCTGAAACGGCCATACTCAGCTTGGAGTTCTGCATGCTGTGGTTCCTTGCGAATTACCTGGTTGCGGCCTGCCTGGAATATACAAGTGTGGCCAGTTCGACGATCTTGACGTCTACAAGCAGTATTTGGACTCTCATATTCGGAGTCCTGTTCCGAGTGGAGGGATTCTCATATAAGAAGCTCATTGGGGTTTTGGCGTCTTTGGCTGGGATAATATTGATCTCGTCCGTGGATTTATCTGGCAAAGACAACGATGAGAATCGCGGGAATTTCCCACATAAGTCACAGGCGGAGATTGCAGTCGGAGACGCTATGGCGTTTGGAAGTGCAATCATGTATGGCATATATGCCATTGTTATGAAAAAGCGAATCGGGAATGAAGACCGTGTCAATATGCCACTGTTCTTCGGCTTAGTAGGACTCTTCAACGTCGCTTTCCTGTGGCCAGGATTTATAGTGCTGCATTTCACAGGCGTGGAGAAATTTGAAATGCCGCCTACGGGAAAGATCTGGACGATTGTGCTGGTAAGTGGAGTTTGAATGGTGCTCTGAACGTATCTAATATTCTCTACAGCTCAACTCAGCATCATCATTCATCAGTGACTACTGCTGGGCTTATGGTATGTCTAAATCCTTCACTAGGCCCTTTGCTATCTTGCTAATCCAAGTACAGCAATGCTGCTCACCACCCCACTAGTCGTCACAGTCGGCCTATCAATGACAATCCCGCTATCTCTAATTGGGCAAATGATTCTGAGCTCCCAATATTCGAGCGCTCTCTACTGGGTAGGAGCGTTTGTGGTCCTGCTCTCTTTCTTGTTTATTAATCACGAGAGTAAAGATGAGGATGACCCGCGGCATGGCGATGTTGATAATACTGCCTGAATAGAATGTTGTGTTTTTTAGATATGAAATAGACTATGATACCCGTTGTTACATTTACCCATCGCTTTCCTGTCTATAGAATCTCGGACTCGAATGAGGATCTCAACTTCTGAAAAAGTCTTAAGTGACCTTCTATATGCATCTAGGTATTATACAGCCTGCAGGTGTATCCTATACTACAATCGGGGCATATCTGCCAATGCATTACCGCCAATGTGACTCGCGCATTTCATGTACAGGGACCTATCCTAACTCCAATCCTCGTTTTCCAGAGCTAAAAAGCAAGTATCCCTCCGGTAACCACAACGCCCCATGCTCAATGCAGTGGTATCATCTACTCACAATTCTAAGCCCCAACATACCATACTAAAAACAATGCCAAAGTCGCCAGAATAGGTAGGAGCACCATGTGACACTGGATCCACATCCTATCGAAGTAGCCAACCTCTTTCAACTTGGCTTCATGCTGCTTGAACGAAACTCGAGACGATGATTCGTTGAGAGAAAAAAGTTTTGCCACGGGTCCAGTAAAAATGGCGTCCAAGTAGCCATACCTTGGAGTAATTCCTTTCTTCTCTGCGGCATTTGATGTTTTCCGCGATAGGCGCTCTTGTGTGACGAATACACTGTCCCGGGATGCCATCAAGTTTGGCGACTGGCGGAACAACTTCGACATCTCGAGATCCTCCTCGTTCGTTTCCATCAAGACATCGAGTTCACCAACCAGCTCGAGCATAAAACTGAAAATGACCTGTGCTTCCGCTATAATATCGTCTTTCTCTCCCTGTGTTAAGAGAAGCTCGGCCTGCTTGATACGCCTCTTGAACTCAAGCTTGATATCTTCACCATCATCATCACCAATGAACTCGAAGAACAAGAGGCCAGGAGTAACCTTAGGAATGTCACTGTCGGATCGAGATTTCGCGCGTCCACGTCCAGATATTCGAGATGACCAGACACCTGTGGGCTTAGCGAGTTCTACCTCGGAGTCCTGCAGTGCTTGCACGTCTCGAGTAATTATATGAGGCCGGACAGGAGAAGGCTCTCGGTCCCAGAAACCTTGCCCCAATCCACCTGCTGCTTTCAAAGCAGCTCGCAGATATCTCCCGCCGGAAAAAAGTGCCATGTACAGAACCCATGCATAAGCCACCAAGACATGTGGATTCTTCTCAACCGACTGCTTTGTGTGGGCGATGAACTGCGCGAGTTTGCCATTAAGAGAAATGGCTTTCAGTTCCTCGTCTATCTTCTGGTTTGACTTCCCCGTCAATATCCGTAAATCTGCTCGTAGTCGGTCGGCACGAGGAAGACCCGGGAGTCGAAGGTAGGATAAGAGAGAACGGGTTCGCGAGCAGATTTTCGGGGCACTATCTTGTCGGGACTGGCCAACATTTGGAAGATGGAAGGGCTCGGTATGTTGGACATCAGTTCCATGATCATCAACAGGCAATGCCTGTTTGATGTCTGTGGGAAGGCAAGGCGAGTCCAAAATAGATTGCCATAGGGACTCGAAAGTTATATAGATCGGCGCAACATGGAGAAGTCCGGAGACATATTTGGAGGAGTTTGTGCTGTGGGGTGGGAGGGCCAGCGGAAGCCGTACGAGGATCAGTTTGTTGAGCTGCGTGTGTAGCGAACGAGTAGACGCGTTAACTAACATTTATTAGCAAATGGCTCCTTGATAGATGTAGGAGGTGCTTACTTCTTTGTGATAAAGAAAGCTCTTCCCCTGAAGATGCAGGCAAAGGAGTAGAAATAGCAGTCATCTCCGCAACGGTTCATGGCATGTGTATTCCAGAGACAGTACTAGAAAAGAGGAATTCAAGGAATTACAAGAAAGTATAATAAAGCAAAGCAAAGTTTTTGTGAATGCTGCGATGGCCTGACGGAGCAAATCATCCGAGCTCGATATCATGCAACTTGGTCAGCCACGAACAGCCAATTCCTGCATAGCGAGGAACGACGTAGGTATAAAAGAGGAGGAGGAGGAGGAGGAAGAGGATGAGGTAGAGGAGGAGATAGGAGATAGGAGATAGGAAGAAGATGTAGTAGAAGAAGGGAAAACTTCAAGAGAAGGTAAGGTCTACGGTACCTCGGGCCTTGACCAAGGCAGGGCAGGGTAGGGCATGGCTAGGATCGCATTTTTAAGGTTTGCGGATGCTGGGGCTGGGGCTGGGGCTGGGGCTAGAGCTCGACGATGCGAAAGTGGAAATGCCCATGCTGCTTGGCGAGTATCGCATCAGATAAGAAACGGAGGCTCGCCCGATCGAGTATTCGAAGTACTACGTAGTGGACAGTATTATGGTGAGAGAATTTAGGGTAATGAGTTAATTGGAAGTTCTTTGTTCTCTTTCTCTTTCTCTTTCTCAGTATTACTAGCCATAAAGCCATAATAGAATTTATGATATTTCATATCTTTGTTATTATATCGAGGCTGGCTCCCCATGGTGGACGCACGGCCGGCCGATCCAAGCCATTTCAACAGATCCCTTCCGATCGCCAGCACCAGCACAGGTATTCTCTTCTTTCATTATGATTACCTCTGTTCAAGTTGAAGTAGGATTGCTATGATGCTACTATTATTATTATTGCCTTGTCTTCGAGCAAATGATAATGGAAGCACCAATAAGCGGTTGGTCAAATCATGTAGCAGCGCTGTTTCGTGCGCTGCCTCGTTCTTGCCAGCGTCGTTGTGTGATGAGTGCTTGCCTATACTCACAATTAATAACTGCTTTTACCTTCGTTTTCATTTACCCTTGGTTCCATTGCTACCGCGACGCTCTTTTTTCATCCACTCATAAGATCATAATCCAATTTCAGACCATCATCCGGCCAAGCTGAGCATGGCACAAAGCTGGTGAAGTCTTGCATGGAAGGTGGCCAAGTGGTCTCGCGTTGTAAGACAATCGCATCAGGGGTTTGCTTCGATGCTTACACTGCAAGGTCCTGGAATACGAGGACTCTGTCTGAGAAACAAGCCACCAGTTCCAGGTCTACCAATCGCTAATGAATGTAAAAAAAATCATGCGAGAGAAGTCACACGATAGCGCGCCAGTCTCGCGTTGACTCACACGTACATGCTGGACGTGCCTTTGTGCAGCCAGCCAAGGCGGCCTGGAAATGCCTTGTGCAATGAGGAGCTTTCTAGAGCCGGAGGCTTGCTGAAATCTCATTTCACACTTCCACATTCTTCCACACTCGTTGATTCAATCTTCCATCACCAATCAGCATTTTGCAGCAGATGATCTGTGTTCCACGCACATATAAGAAGGTGGTCCATCGAGTCTTGTCGAGCATCTTGAAAGGCAGTCCGACCTCATTATAAGATCAGGTTTCTCGGCCATCACTTTAATACATTTCTCTCTTGATCCTTCAACCTTCTCCAGACGTTCAGTCATGACCGAAAGCAGTGCTCAGAAGTGGACTGCACCACCTGCTGGGAGCCCGTGCTGGATTGAGATACCAGCTGACGACGTCCCAGCGTGCAAAGTAAGTTGAAATCGGCATGCCCTGACAGCTGAAACGAACTCACCTTCAGGGATTTTACTCTCAACTCTTCCCATCATGGTCCTTCAAGCCCGCAACTGAGGCTTACAAGGAGGACAAGATTGCAATGTGGAGTTTTGCCTCGCCATCAGGTAATAATCCTCTTGAGCATCCAATGTTTAAGCAGGTTCACCTCAGCTAACTTCTTCTCAGGTTTGACTGGCGGCATTGTTCACGTCCCTGCTGAGTGCAAGACAGCAGAGCTCAAGAATGGAATGGGCGTAACTATTTACCACTATGTTGAGTCCATTGAAGATGTAAGTGTCCATTCATTTACTTTACCCGCTAGCTCCTTGCGCTTGTCCCCTTCGAACTCCTATGGTCCCAGCTGACAGCACTATAGACGCAGAAACGAGTCGAGGAACTGGGCGGCAAATCTTGCAGCGGTAAAGAACCCGAGGGCGACAATGGCTGGTACATGTACTTCAAGGACGTAGCAGGAAATAGGTTTGGTGTCTACACTTTGAAGTGATGGTTGATTGAGCCGTTTAAGGTGCAGTAGGTGGGCCTCACAAGATGGAATAGTTACCTTAACCTCAATATGGACGTACTCTTTTTGGATTTCTGCTACATTCGAATTAAATCTGCTTTCCTGAAAAACGAGCATCCTTCTTCAAATTCTAAGATTCCTCTTTGTTGGGATTAGCACTTCATTGCAGTTTCATTTTAATGATAATCGGAATTTGGACATTTGTGGTTTTCGAACTAGTTTCTTCCTGCTTCTGGGTCTTGTCTTTTAGAAGGGGGGGGTCTTGTGACCCCGCGTTTTGAAATAGTGATCACCAAACGTCATTCTGTTCTCAGCGCGCCCAGTCGCGTCTTTGAAGTAAACATTGAAGACTCATCACATTATGTATTCTCACAACATTATATCTTTTATAACAGATTTCTACCTCTACCCTACCTCTACCTTCCTGGGTTCTCCTCGTACTAGAGATCAACTTCTGCTTGCTTCTCTATACACCGTGCAGTCCAAATACGCACTGGAACAAATATCATACGATGATCTTCAGTTCCGCATCAAATATCGCAGCATTTCCAAAGAGCTTAAACGCCCGGAGAGCATAATCCGGCAAACTATCCCCGAGACAGTTGCGCTGAGAAAGCAGGATGGTGGAGCGTTCTTGGAGAAGACCGAGCTCCTCGAGCTGGTTGAATGGAGATCGTGCGTCGAGATTTCGTGGGAGCGTGCCAATAGATGCCAACTAATGATCCATTTATAGTCGACGAGCAAAAACATACAGAACCTATCAAGGCGAACAGGCGTCCCAAAATAGTGCGACCAAGATACGCGAAATGACTCGCAGGGCGTTTTCTGAGTACGAGGAAGACACCGAAAAGCTCAACCAAGCCCTCAAGACACTCCAAGAACTCGACGGCGTTCCTCCACAGTGCGCAACTCTCTTGATGTCTATATACGATCCTGATCGAGTTGCCTATTTCTCGGACGAATTGGATCGCTACATCCACTGGAAGCGAAAAAGAAAGAGACCGGGCACGCCGACAAGAATGTGCCTCACTCTGTGAAAGAATACAGTCATGTCTTGAGTCAGATCCAACTCATGCGAGACAGGATCAAGGACGAAAGCGGGAAAAACGTCAGCGCCATAGTGATAGAAATCGCCGCACATAGCTTTAGTAGTTGCGCTCATAGCAATGATTCCGACGACGCGGTATTGGTTCCAGAGGAACAGCCGAGGAAGCGACGCAAGACTAAGAGCGAGATTTGGGAAGAGGAACACCCCCGAGGATCAGACTGAGACCCATTCAAAGAGATCCGTAACTATGTTGACAAGGGTCCGAAAGGTTCGCCAACATACGATCGCTACGGATTCCAACTCGACTACGGCAAATGCGTGGGCTGGAACAAACCCACTCCTGTATCGAGTTTGAAGCCAACTGAGGCCAGGATGAAAAGGGAAGAGGAATACTTTGAGCGTAGGGAGAGAGAGGAGAAGCGTATGGCCAAGCTTATGGGCGATGAATCTAATTTCAAGGGACAAGTTCCTAAAATCGAGGCATACAAGGAGAGGGTCGGGGAAAATCTAGGGGTAAAGACGTATCAAGTGTCTATTGACGAGTTCGAAAAATGGCACGAAAGGGACTTCCGAGCTAATGAGGGGGAGTTCGATCCGGAGAATATCTCGCCAGAGAAGCTGACGTGGTACAATGATCAGATGCGGGGCTCTGCGCCCAGGAAGTGATAGCTGATGGCGAACTTAGACGAAGCATGTATTTTAATTTATGGGATGGGAACTGGGAAGGGGACGCCTGTGGACGTTCTATGAGGAGTAAGCGAGGATTTGAACAACCACGGGGCATCAGCTGGCTTCGGTGGGCTTCGATGAATTGACTGTGGCCCATTTGTGTCCAAGTTTGATCGCATTTGCAACAGACATAGGTCGAACCCAATTTCGAGAGTCGACATGTTCAGCAGTGGATTGTTTCTATGTCTTATCACTTATTTTCTATCCTAGAATACCCTGCAATGACCATCCTGCTCTTGACTATATAATCCACACACCAAAAAGCGACTACGGAAATGACTTCTTTGGCCCTTCCATCCGAAGTTTCAAAGTCTCTGCTACCCAAAATCAACACTGATAGCATCCTCTTCAAGTTCTCTTGCGTCATAACTTGCCCCCAAGGCATAAAAGGCCTCGAAACAAGAAATACCTAGGTAGGACCAACTCGACCTACAACTAAAGTACATAGGTAGGGTTAGAGAAACTTAAAAGACCAACTTTCTAAATTTACAAAACACCTGCACTAGTGGCCCAGGGATGTTCTACTTACCTAAGGTAGGTACTTATGCATCTATCTTGTGGGTATTTCACTATTTGAGTATCAAATGTATTGGATAATTTCAAACCTCGGGAAGATATCTAGGTATCTAGGTAGGTATCAGTAACATGATTCTTGATCTCTTTTTTGTTGAACTGGAAGCCGAGAAAAGTATTGCCTAGGTATGCCTCATCAGACTAGAAGATACTAGAATCTAGAGTAAGATACCTAGGTACATAACTGAAGATTGCCTAGGTACCCCGGTGTAATAGCACAAGCTTGTTAGTATATTCTAATTTCATACCTATACAGAAATATATACACACATATATATATATATATATATAGGTAAATACAACTTTTTATTACATATTATTATAAACCGAAATATAATTTATTCGGGTCAAATAAAGATTTAAATAATTTGCAATCGATCGAATAATAATAGATATCTTTAAATCTTTTTTCGAATTTTAAAATTTCCTTTTCTTTTATTACTTATTAAAATTAATTTCGAATTTGCTAAAATATTTATTATAAAATCGGGTTTAAATATTTAAATATTTCATTTTTAGATTTTTAGATATTTTATAATTATTTTAATAGTATTTGTATTTCTAATCATTCATTATAATGAATATAAAGTTAATAAATATAAACTATATTATAAGATTCGTATAATTTTAATCAAAATAACATATATTTATTTTATAATATTTAGATTTTATTTCAATTAATTAATATTGAAAAAAAAAGTTAAGTTATTATAATTAATAATAACTTACGTAATCCTAAATACGGTTTAAATCTAATTAGAAATAGCCTAGAATATTCTAGAAAATTCCCTGAGAATATTTAAAAAAAATCGAATTAATTTTTATATAATTCTATAGGATTTTATAATATATAATTATAGTAAGAATTAGTCCTAAATAGGCAATGAATTTCACTCATTTAAATATATAATATATAATATAATATATAATATAAAAATTAATAAAAAACTTTAGAATAAAAATTTAAAATTATAAATTTTTTGAATTTTTTTTATATTTAAATTTTTTTTAAATTTAAACTTTATTTATTTAATCAATTGACGCTAATATCGATTCAGTAATTATTACGTGCCTTTTCCCAAAATTTTTACCAAAACAAGATATATATAACCCAAAAAATTTATATTAAATATATTTTAAAATGAAAAGAAATTATAAATTCCAAACACTTTATTATAAAATATATACTTATAATAGATTAAAGACTATATTTAAATAAATATTTATAAAACATTAAAAATTAAATAATAATAAACTTTGTATCAAATTAATTTAACTTTTTAATTTTTTAATTTTTTTTTAGAAATTTAATTTAATTATCTAAAACTTTATAATTTTAAAATAATAATTTTTTAATAAATTATTATAAAATCAATAATTTAACTTATTAAACTTTTTGTTAATGTTATTTTATTTTTAATTAATATAAGTATTATAAATATATTTTATATTTATTAAAAATTTAAATTTAAACTTTTTATAAAATTTATTAAGATTTATAAAGTTTTAAAATAAAATTAATATAAAATGAAGTATAAACCTATCTTTATAACAATTAATAATTATATAAAAACAAATAATTATATTATACATTTTGAAATTGTTAAATTATTATTAGTAATAATAACTTACGTAATCCTAAATATGGTTTAAACCTAATTAGGAATAGCCTAGAACATTCTAGAAGGTTCCCCGAGGTTACCCGAGGGAAACCGAACTAGTTTACAGGGTAGTTTCCATGTAGTTCCACAAGGTTCTACAACGCGTAATCACCGCGGGAACTAGTCCTAAATAGGCAGTGAGCTTCACTAGCTTACGCGTACAATACGTAATGCAATACGTAATACGGAAGCTAGTAGAAGACTCTAGAATAAGAGGCTAGGGTATAAATACCCTAAGCTTACCCTGTAATTAGGCTTCTTCTGAATCCAAGCTTTGTTTACTTAATCAATTGACGCTAGTACCGATCCGGCAATCCTCACGTGCCCACTCCCCACATTTTCACAAATATAAATTATATTTAGAATTATAGATTTTTTTATAATTTTTAGATTTAATTATATCTTTAATATTATTTTTATAAATTATAATTTTATTATTATTATTATTTTGAATTAATTTTTTATTTTTGATAATAATATAAATTTTGGAAATTAATAAATAAAAAACTTATTGTTTTTTAAAAAATTTATTATAATCTAGATTTAATTTATTTAAATTATCCTCAATATCTAATATTTCAATATCCGAATCAGGATTATTAAATAAATTATTAATAAAATTATTAAAAAATAATAAATTTTTATTAAATCTCCCAAATAAATCCCTAATATTAGATAAATTATTCCCGAGTAAGCTATTAATATTATAAAATAAATCCTCTATATTACAAAATAGGTCCCCAATATTATAAAATAATTTGTTTGTATTACAAAATAAATAATTTATAATAGATAAATTATTATAAAATAGATTATTTATATTAATATTTCTTTTAAATTAATAATTTTTTAATATATCTAAATTATTATATAATAGTTTTAGTTTTTTTAAATTAATATAATTATTATTTATTAAATTATAATTATTTGAATATATTAAATCTTCCTTAATTAAATAATTTTTAATATTAATTATTTTATTTTGATTAGGAAAATAAATTAAATAATTATTATTAGATTTATATTTAATAAATATATTTTTATTAATTTTAATAAATAATTTACCGTTTTTTTTAATTTTTTTAAAAATTAATATATAAATTAAAGAGTCTAATATTTTAAAATAAATAATATAAGATTTTTTATTTAATAATATTTTATAAAAAATTTTATTTATAATATTATTATAAATTCGATTTTTAATATAAATTATAAATTATATTAAATTAGGTTATAATTTAAAAAATATATTTTTATCTTGGTAAAAAACAATTAATTTTTTAATAATATATTTATTTAATATTTCAATTATTTTATTTTAACTAATTGAATAAAAACTAATATATTTATATATAATATTTTTGTTTTTAATAAATAAAATCTATTTATTAGACTTAAATTCAATTATATTATTTAATTTAATTATTTTAATTTTATTAAATAAATTATTTATATTATTATTTAAATCGAATTAAATATTTATTAATTTAAAAAAATCTAATAATATATTATATATTTTATTTTTATTTTTAATATTATATATCCAGATAATACAATTACTTCTATCGATAATAGTTATAAAATAATATTTTTTGTTCAGGTTTA
>Ga0247778_1000457_pt1 | contig 52223 bp, 54 predicted proteins | sample UWRJL049202B5_FD_179939 | JGI IMG/M metagenome (GOLD analysis project Ga0247778, IMG submission 179939) | Plant litter microbial communities from Arlington Agricultural Research Station in Wisconsin, United States - UWRJ-L049-202B-5 | ecosystem: Environmental > Terrestrial > Plant litter >... | reverse complement strand
TATAAACTTTTATTGAAAATTTATTAAAAAATATTTAAAATTAATTTTATTATTAATAAATATAATCCAAATCTTTTTTTTTTTTGAATAAATAAATAAATCAAAAAAAATATTTCAAAAATTTATTAAATAAAATTATTAATTGGAATTCGAATCAAAAATTAAATCAAATATATTAAATAAAATTATAAAAAAAATTTTCAATTAATTATATTTTAATAAAAAATAATATTTATTAAATTTAATTATAATATTTATAATAAAAAATTATTAATTATAATTAAATATAAAAAAATAGAAATAGTATTTCCAGGGAATTAATTTTTTGATTATTATTTTTATTAATTATAGAAATTTATTTTATTTTATTATAATAAAAGATTTAAATTAATAATAAACGTGATAGGTGGAAATTTTTGTAACATATGATTTAAGAATTAAATATATATAAAAAATGGATAATTTAAGAATTAATATTTTAAATTAAAAATCAAAATATAAAAACAATTGAAAAATAAAAGATTTCACAATTTTTCATATAAATAAAAATAATCTTGTTTTAAATAAATAAGAAATCTTTGTTATTATTTAATTAAAATAAGATTTATTTGCGAATAAAATTAAAAATATATATAATAAAAATAAAATAATTAAAAAAATCCCGGGAAATTTCAAAAAAAAATTAAAATAAATTTATATTTTAAAATAAATTCACAAAAAATTTATAAAAAAATAATATAAATTATTTATTTATAAATATTAAAAGATTATATAAATCTGGAAAAAAATAGCATAATATTATTATTTTTTAAAAATATAATATTTGATAAAAAAAATTGTCCACAAATATAATATATATATTAGAAATAAATTATTCAATATACCAAAAATATTTTAAATCTTTATTATATAAAATTTTATATTTAAGTTATTATTATTAAAAGATTTTATAACAAAAATAAATTATGATTTTATTTTAATATTATTAACAAATTAATAAAATATATTTATATAATATTATATTTAAAAAATAATATAATTAAAAATTTAATTTATATTTTTCTCAAAATAATAATAATAAATCATAAGATATTAAAAGAAATTATATTAAATAAAAACAAATTTTTTACATTAAAATTCTAAGTAATATTTATAATATTACTAGAAATAAAAAGGAAATTATCAATCAATTTTTATATATAAACCAATAAATAAATCAAACAAATAAATCAAATTATAAAAATATATTCTTATTATTATATAAATTACAAATAAATAAATTAAATATTATTTTTATTATTGATTTAGTTTATATATAATATATTTATGGCGGAAAAAACAAAGATTTTATTAATATATATTATATATAAATATAATTTAAAAATATATTAATCAATAATAATCTTAGGATTAAATAATCTAAAAATATTATATAAAAAATTAATTATAGATTTAACATTTTTCAACTTATAAATAATATTATATTATAATATATATTATAATATAGAACCTATATTAAAAAAAGGGGATAAAATCTACTTTTTGTAAAAAAATATTAAAATAAAATAATTAAATATAAAATTAAATTACAAAAAATTGAGATTATTTAAGATTAAAAAAATTAAAAGATTTATTAATTATGAATTAATATTATCTAAGATTATAAATATTTTTCCTCGAATTAATATTATTAGAAATATTATTAACCCCAATTATAAAAATATAATCAATTTTAATATTAAATATAAGATCGAAATAATATTAAATTATAAAATTTTTAAAAAAAATAAATAAATATTTAATTAAATAAAAAAAATATTTATATTTAAAAAAAATTTAAAAATTAATTAAATAAATTGATTATTTAAAAATATTTGAGTTATATTAGAATAATTTAGGAGGTCAAATAGGACCAGATTAATAAAAAAAAAATCTAAATCGAAAATAAAAAATTAAATTTTGAGTTGGGATTTTAAAAATTCGAAAATAAAAAATAGAAGATTTCTTGGGGTTATTGTTTTTTTATAAATAAAATAATAAATAAAATTATTATATTTATTTTTTACGCAAATATATTCGAAATATTATTTTGAAATAATAATATTGATAAAATATATACAAAAACAATTATAATAAAAAAAAAATTATATTAAGTAAATAAAATTTTGATTTATAAAAAAATAATAATATATTGTTTCTTTTTCTTTTGGGTAGTTTTAAAAAAGCGAAAATAAAATAGGTAAGAAAATATAATAAAAAAAAATAATTAATAATAATTATTAAAAATATAAAAATATATTAAATTAAAAAAAAGATAATATTACAAATAATTTCTAAAATTTTTTTTTTTTAATATAAATAATATAATCCTGAAATTTGGCGTGGGGGATATTATATAAAGAAACTGATATTCAGAAGTTATATGATAAAAGATCTTTTAAAAGTCATATAAAAAATCTTTTAGATTTTTAAATTCTTTTTAATAAGAAAAGATTCAAGGGATCTAGAATCCTTGTTAAGAAAAAATTTATAAAAATATAAAAGTTTTATATTTAATTTAAATAATATTTTAATATATTAATATTTTTATACTTATAACGGCTATATCGGTATTATAATAACTTCCTTTCCAGAACCTTAGACACAACCCCAACGCACGCGCTGAGTCAGCAACCCAGAGCAATCGTTACACTGTACTATCTTAATACGTTTGTTGGATTTATATTTAAAAAAATTTATAAGAAATAACTATAATATTAATATAGTTATTATAAATATAAAAATATTAATATATTAAAATATTATTTAAATTGAATATAAAATTTTTATTTAATAAATAAAAATTTAATTTTATATAAAATCTTTATATTTTATAGATTTTTAGATTTTTAAAATCCTAAGATTTATTATATAATTTTTTAGTTTTATATTTATAGTTTCTTTATATAGTTATAACCACCGAGTCTCAAAGCTAAGACATTTATGATTTTTAATTCGTAACACTATTTTTTTTTTTTGATAATTTTATTAATAATTTATTAATTTTAATAGGACTATTTATCAATTATACTAAATTATCGATTTTAGTATTTTAAATTAATTATTAGAATCCAAATAATAGTTTTTTTGGCGAATATATAGAAGTCCTGATGTATTTAATTTAATCAAAAATAATATATTATTAAATGAATTTATTTTAAATATTTAAATAATATATTTTCATCTATAAGTATTATACCCTAGTAGAGATGAATAATGAAACTAAGGCTAGCTCAAGGCAAGGTTCTTTCAGCGAGCGTCGTGCTCGCCACACACACCCCTTAAGCCCCAGCCGCCGCGCAAACTAGTGTGGTTGTACGAGATCAATAGTACGACTCCTGACGTGGAATTTGCGAAGGGTGCATGCCCTGCTGGGATGTCCCCCTCCAAGAAATATCGCGCCTCGATCACGCTGACAAGGCTGGGCCTTGTCTGGAGACGGAGGAACAGCAGGAGATTGATAGGCTACATGAACGCTTGCGAACTTTCGGGGTTAAAAAGGGCGGTCCATGAGGCCATGACGCGATACCTCCAGTGCCCCCATAAGCTTCCTCCTAGTCTCTTCAATCGGCTTATGTCCCCGACTTCCTTGCTTGTATCTGATCCTTCTCGCAGAAACTAAACCGTATGAATTGTCAAAAATTTATTACCTTGAACACGACACTATGGAACCCCCACAAAGGCCCGTCGACATTGTGAGTCCTGGGAGGTCTGTGTGGATCTCGCGAGCAGCGTCCTTTTCAATCAAATCACCGCTGGACTCAACACTCCTGGACGGGGCCGATGGAGAGGTTGACCCAGATCAACTAGTCAACGGTCCAGAATGGGAATACCTGGATCCTTCTCAGAAACGTGGCGAATTATTCAAAGCGGTGCAACGCGAAGACAAGGTCACTCTGGAGAGATTCCAGAAGAGGTATGGGACAGCCATCAGTCAGTGCCTCTCGTATCGGGGCGACCCGGACGTCACCATACTGCATTACCTCATCAGGAAGTATGAGCCGTACGAATTCGATAACTCGGAATCTTTCAAGCAACTCACCATGGCCGCGCTCCTCCTGGTAAAAAAACGACTTAACGACGAGGGATTGAGTGAGTCGCCGCCGATGCTAGTGTACGCCATTGAACGCAAGCATTTCGGACTTGTTAGGTTCGTCTGTGAAGCGACTGCAAAGTACGCCAGCCTTGAGACCTTGGTCGCCGAAGCTATCGGGGCCAAAAACAGCTCTAAGCAGAACTCTCTCCATGCGGCCATTTCCTTAGATCCCATGAATTTCGATATCACGGACACTCTCATCAAGCATGGCGGTCAGAAGACTTTTGCTCTCGAGCGGTCGAATGGCAATACGCCCCTCCACGATTTCGTCCAGTTCACAAAAAAACGTTTCTCCGTTCCGAGTCGAAAATGCCCCGTTGAAGCGTGCGAACACTGCCATCGAAGGTACCCAAATCTGATCACTGATGAGCGGAAATATGCCAGTCGTTTTGTCAAGACGCTCCGGGATCTGATAAACCAGTACCCCACCGCATTGTCAGTTACAAACAATGACGGGAAGACTCCTTATGTCATCCATATTGAAGGAAGGAATGCCTCAAATGCGGATTGGGTGGGACTCGAGTACGAACCTGAGGAGAAGTCTGTTAACGCAAATAATGACTCACGGGCTTCGGCAGCTGTACCCTCGACTTCAACTATCACCACCACAAACGACCAAGACCAAGCAACTCAAGCGGTTGGAAGTCAATCCAAGAAGAAGGTTGCCAGTTCGCAAAGGGAGAAAAAACCGGCTGAATCGGGCCCGAATGACGAATCGGGGCAGAAGAGTGTCCCCAAGCATGCAGAGCCAGAGTGGAACGAGTCTCAGCACCTGGCTGGGCAAGTTGCCAGGCATCTGCTCGAGCAATGCAGCTCGCGAGAGGATTTTGACGAAGCGGTGAAGTGCATCTTTGGGGATCGGAAGGTGAACCCTTTGTGTAAGTTGTGGTGGTCTCAACCCAACGATGACCCCTGCTTGACTTTCCCCCTTAAGGCTAACGGACATGAAATTTCCAGCCTCATCGACCGGTAAGACTGTTCAGATCGCATTCAAGACGGAGAATGCGCTCTACGAAAACATTGAGAGCGACCACGAGTTCCTCAAGTTGCATTCTATCCTCGCTTGTGTGGAATTGAAACTGGCCAGTTCACGGGCCACGGACAAACTGGAAAGGGCAGCTCCCAGCATCACCCCGACGCTCAGAGGAGCGAATGCGTCCCTCACGCCAAACGCTCAGCGAGAACGGAATGTCAAGCATCTCAATACCGTCCTGCAGTGGCTTCGCGAAGTTAAGAAAGTGAAGAGGATTTTGAAGCTGGTCATAAAAGACAACCAAGACTTTCAATGTGAGGACGAAATTATCGAGGAGTGTCTGAAGGGCTGGGACATCCGATGTTTGGATTGGAACAAACAAAACCTGTCGATCGAAACTATCAAGAGAGGCGAAGCTGGGAAGCTGGTTGAGCTTTGGCTGACATGGAATGGACAGAACAGCTGCCTTGTGGGTTGGTCAGATCCCGAATTTGGCCTGAAACGAATGCTTCCAAAGGTATGCTCCCATTACCGTTACTTTTGCTCGGACCTTAGCTAAATCTGCACCTTCACAGCTCCATCTTGTCCACGTAAATGTTGATTCGGTGCGTTAGACGACAAAACCCAAACAGCATAGGGCGAGTCACTGACAAACACAAACAAAGAGTATCGAGTCCGTCGCGAGATTAAAGGAGTGTCTCGCGGAATTCAAGACTCGGCTACACAATAGGTTTCCCGACTTGCTTTTTGACAGTCCTCTCAATTTACGAACGGGCATTAAGAGCGATGATGAGAGGGACAATAAGAAAAGCGGGTTTAGTGTTCAAAAAGAGAACCTCTCGCAGTAAGTGTTCCGCTGTTTCTCCCGGTAGATTCTGGAATTTCTCGACTCATGCGTATGAAGACACAGATGGATTCAAGCCGTGTCGGAATTCCGGAAGGAAGTTGTCAAGAACTTCAACATGTTGCGACCAAAATCCGATGGCTACATGAGGGTGAAAAAGAACCCGGTAAGGGTGGCGGTGATTGACGATGGCGTCAACCCGAGCGAACTCACCAGCAAGGGCAGCGTAAAGGAAGGTTGGCCACCAGATAACTTGACTCAGCATGGAAATGTCGGCACCTTCTACAACTCGGCGGACGGCCACGGCACGGTGATGGCGAATTTGATTGGCTCCATTTGTCCTTATGTCCACCTGTATGTTGCGAAACTCGAAAAATCGACCACGGCCTATTCGTCTGTGGCTCAGATGGCTGCTGAGGTGAGTCCAATTGCCTGTTTGTAAAAGATAAACTCCTCTGCTGCGCGAAGCAGAACTACAACGCCATGTGTCAACTGACGTAAATGGCACGCAGGCTGTAAATTGGGCAGTCTCCTGGGATGTCCAGATTATATCCATGAGTTGGACGATCAAGGAAAAGCCTGAAAACGCCCAGGGCGCCGAAAATTTGAGAGCCGCAATTGAGGCCGCTGGTAAAGCCGGTGTCGTCCTGTTCTGCTCCTCTGATGACAAGGGCATGTACGAGCAGGCGGTGGCGCTCCCAGCCAGCAGCCAGACCACAATGATCAAGAAGGTTGGCTCGTGCAACGAGAACGGCAACATGTCCGAATTCGTCAATCCCGACAACGTTGACTACCTGTTGCCCGGCGAGAAGCTGGACGAGGTCATATCCGACGGGGCTGTCACGAAGACCGACAAGGGCAGCTCGGCATCTACGGCGCTGGCGTCAGGCTTGGCTGCCCTGGTGCTCTGGTGCTCGGAGCTGTATGGTTATGACAAAAGCGACTTCAAGAACGAGCGCATGTACGCCCTCTTCGACAAGCTGAAGATGGAATCTAAGAGCGCGACCGCCGCTTCTCTTGTCAACGTGACTGGACTCCTTAACGACGCGAGGGAAACCGATAACCCAGTCAAGAGCTTCATGGAGAGGGTCCGGGAGAAGATGGTCGATGAGTTGAGGGAATATGAGAAAATAAAAGCGAGCCTGAAAAATCAAAGGCAGGCGAGCAGTTGAGCTGCCGTCTTCATTTAACATTTTCTTCGTCAAGATCTGTTGTGGTACAGTGATATACGAATTAACCTTGACACTGCGCTAAAAACACAGAAATCGGTACTTTTTTCCTACAAACAATTGCAAGTACGCCCGCTAAAAAAAAATTGAAAAAAAAAAATTTCACCAGAACTTTCTTTTAATTTTCAAATTTTCAAATCACAAATTTATTTTTAATTGATTAATTAAATATATTTTTGGGAAATAATATTTATAATACAAAAGTTTTCCCTAAGTATTATTAGTTATATTCTATAATTATTAAAGCAAATATAAATATGTAAGAAAAAAGGACCAGTTTCCGCGGTTTTAGCACAATATCAGGGTTCATTTGTAAATCACTGTAATCTATTGTTGTCCTCACGTCGTAGGCTGACAGTATGCACCAAACTTTCCCTAAGTTTGCCGACTCAAAAGAATGCGGAGCTCTTCATTGATTTCTGTACGAAAACTATGGTTCTCTGATATACATATACTATACCACAAATTGAAATTTTCATTAATAGTTGTCTTGTACTTGTACCTCCCTGTCCTGCCCCGACTTGTCATTAGGATCACCGCCACCTTGCTGGGCCCCGCTCTTCCCATGCTGGTCATCTTGCTTTCCATCCGTGGCATCTGGAAACTTCCGGAAGAGGAGGAAAGGGCATTCGTGCTCCAACGATACACTGCGAAGAGACTTCAGTTTGTCATCGAAACGATGGGTGGTCGGGCTTAGGGTTGGATCAAAAATGGCCGGATCGTCCTTCACATTCCACCCAAGAAAGGTCTTGATCTTCTGCTTTGCATCCTGCATGGACGACACCTTGACCTTCATATTGATCTTTGCCGTGAAGCGGGATTTGTCGCTCGGCTTCCGCTCGAGGAGCACCGCGGTGCGGAAATATCGCGGGACGCCGCTCTGCTGGCTCTCATTCTCGAACAGGCTCCACTGCACGGCGTTGAGCCGGTCCGGGTCAGTGTACCCGTCCGCTAGCACCGGACTGCCGTTGACGTAGATGTGCTGGTCGCGCTCGACCGTCTCCTTGAGGTCGTACATGAAGGCATTCTCGGCGGTCGCGATGCCGTCCTGGCCGAGCTTGACCGACGGGTGCCAGCCTCGGGTCGTCTCGAGCTTCTTGGTCGTCTTGGACAGGGAGTAGGCGCCCCAGGGGAAGCAGTCCACGACGGCCGGGTCATAGCGCCGGTCGCCAGTCGAGGACTTGAAGCTGACGCCGATCTGGGCGAACTTGAAGCGCTTGCCCGGGTGGTTAGCGTACACGTACCACTCGAAGATGGCGAGCGTCTGGGGTTTTCCGACGTCTTCGCCGTGCACCACGTCGACCAGGCGGCCGCAGAGCACTACTTCCTCCTTATCGATCCGGTCTGGTCCGGTGAGGTTGATTTGCTGCGGCTTGCCGAAGTTGCTGAGGTGGGTCTCAAACTCCTCCTCATCGACCTCGATGAGTCCCATTTCGAGCAGGTCGTCTATGTTCTCTGGATCCATGACGGCTTTCGAGTAGTGAAGTTTGTGAACAATGAGGTTGAAATTAGCGTTACTCTCGGTCTGGTATTCTACCCTCTAAATAAAACGTAGCGCGGCCAAGGTACGATATACGTCAGAACGGCTTTGCTGGCCTGGCTGCGCTTCGTTCTATTTGGGGGCGGGGGTGAGTAAAGTGAGCAGGGGGCTTCGGAGCTGGAAGAGATAAGCCCCTGAAGTGATAGCATGAGGCTGCATTATTCAAGGGTATATTATCCGTCCGGGTTATCTCAGCTATATCACTCTGCAATATCTACTGAAGCCATTAGCGACTACCTGCCAAAATTCAGGATTTAAATAAAATAAAATAATCAAATAAAATTATATATCGCAAAAACTCTACTTTTAAAAATCGAGTAAATAGAATTAACTTAAAAGCTGAATTTTAAGTCTTATATATTCTCTTATAAATTAACTAAATAATATTTTAACAATTGTAAAATTAAAAACTTTTTTTAAATTTATTTATTTTATTTTTTAAAAGTAAACAATCAGACGGCAAGTATATGTTGCATCGGGCAAGGCGTACCATCAGTTACTTCGTTCTCCTCGCGCCAGATCTGATAGTCTTCAGCTGACCAGTCATATAACTGATAATATAATAACAGATCATAATCGAAATTATAGTAGTGGTCGGGCGCAAATATAGCCCGTGCCGCTATATTCTTTAGCTACGCCATGGAGATTTTTGAAAGATAGCGCCTTCTCTTTTAGTAGAAGCTTGTATGCAGGAATTCTTTTACTGGCTTACATGCACAACCTTATCGTGACTCCTTTCTAGCCGCAAGAAAAAATGCAATGCAACACAATACTTCAGAGCAGCATTCTGAGTAAGAAAGTATGGTGGTGTGGGGTGGGCATGTGCCGTACTGGGCGTTGTGCATGGTTATTGCGACAAATTTCACGCGCTGGAGCCTTACAGTCAGGATCCCGGAATGGCAGGGGAGCGCCGTAGAACACCATCAGACCTATTAGAATTTCACGTCCAGCCCCTCCTTCCCCGTCACTACCCAGAATCGCCACGCATTTCCCTGCTCCTCCATTTTATTCTTCCTGTCTGCGCAAGCTCTTTAAACTGCTCTAACATATGCTGAGCTACGACGGTCAGTCATGAACGAGGCTCTCTAATCAAATCGGTATATGAAATGAGCTATAACTGGGCTTGGCAAGCATTCATTCCTGCTCTAGCAGTTTGTGTTACCTTCTATCCCGTCCCGCTTCGAATCAGACCACAATTGCAGCAGCTGAACCCTGACCCGCAGATCTTTTTCCGGCTTTCAATAAGAACAATTAAGGCAATATGGAATCAAGTAAAAATTGCCGAGAAATACAACGTCGCACAAGACATCGGACTAAGCGTTTTGCATAATTCTGTATATTCCACTCGTGAATGTAAGATCCATACCTCCTCTGCGTCCCTACATCCCACGCCAAGTTTATAGTAAAATCTGGGAATTTCTGCCCGGCATGCCTTTTAGTCATTGGCCGTTTTTACTCGAGCTTAGATGCAGACTTACTTCCGCAAACGAATAAAAAGTTATCAACCAGAGTAAGTTGGTTCCATGCCGATAATCCCTGTAGCTGCGCCGTCTTTGCGTGTTTATTTATTTGGAAAGCCATCTCTCGCACTTGGACATATTCCGCCCCCGCAGTCTTAACCCCGGCTTCGAGCTGCGGGCCTGACGAGGGGTTCATGCCACCCATCTGACAGAAGGGGCCGATGAAATCTATCATTGCGGACATCCCGGGATGGCCTTCACGCTCGAAGCTGAGCATATCGCAGTCAACCAACTGGATGTAATCTCCGGGCTTCACCAGCTCCAGGGCCTTCTTTACCACAAATGGACATGAATCGGCTGGCACAGCAAGGCCGTAGCGCTGGTGGACCAGATCTTAAGCCCCTTTATCTGACGCCGGCCATTCATCGAGAATAGAATGCCGTCGGGAACTTATCCGGGGTGGCAAGTTTCGATGCTGTTAAAATCCTGCCGGTTCGATGCCAACAAAAGTGGCGTTCGGATAATGCTCGGCTTCCTGGATCATCCAAATTCCTTCTCCCGTAGCCGAGTCCAGGATTCGGATCGGTTCATCCTTCGGGAGGGGAACAATTTTCATAGATCGTTCACTTTCTTCAGTACGTACGCTGACTAGCTTTGTGCATCCACTCTGTGTAGTACCTCCCCGTTGTTGATAAATCTGTAGGAGGATAGATACTACCTATCATTGGCCCATCAAAACAAAGGGGAGGGGATTCTAACCAACCGGGTTGCCTTTATATTCGCCGGGGACATTCACAAGTGGCAATAAAATGGAAAGTAACAAAAGCGAATATGCGCTGAGCATATGACAGGTTCCGGGGACTCGTTCTTTGTTCTCAACAACTCTACCCAGTGAGGGCGCATCGTAGTTTGATCAACTAGACATCGTTACATCTGTACAGTCACACTGAGTGGTTTGTATTTCGTCTTTTTCCGCTCTTCCATCGTTTTAGGATTAGAGTTCTATGACAAAAAGTATTTTCCTAGGAATACTAGATGAATGTTTTGGTTATAAAGAAACGAGTAAAATTGTTACTTTCTACGATTTAAAACGCACACGGAGCAAGCATAGTCTTCGATAATAGTTAGATATTTGAAATCGCTGCATTTACACTTTGTGCAGTATTTTGGATCACGGTGAATAGATAACCCCCTAGATTCTCCCTAGATTTTCACACCTCAACTATAGAGCGAGATCCAGAGCTTGAGGGTGGCGCAGCCGGAGCAGTCCCGATCTTCGGCGCAACTTGCCGGGCCTTTCGCCGATTGTCAACAGTGAAATAGCTGATAGCAAGCGGCGGTAGCAAGTCCTTTGGAACATCCTTGGCGCATGTGATAATGACTCTCACTTTCTTGCCATTGGAAGCAACAAGGTTGGGGAGAGACTCGAGAAGCTTTGCTCCGATATGGCGTTGCGGGTCTTGACGACAACAGTCAATCCTATCAATCACGATGAAGACATATTGAAGTCTGACAACCATTGCTGCGAAAAGCCGGAACACCCTCTCGAATGTTTTCGCACGCTTGAATGTTCGTGCGTTGAGTAGCTCTGGTGCTTCGAGCACCAGAGATGGATGTCGTTGAAGCAGCCGGCAGATGAGTTCTTTGACTAGCAGTTCTGGCGTCTAAACAGTGCTTCTTGGCCGGTCGCACATGGCGAACGTGAGAGTTTGATCCTGACTCGTAGCTGCAAGGATGAGATCTAGGCAGAACTCTGCCATCCAACAGTCGTGTCCGTCGTGCTTGGAAGATACCCAGAGGATTGAGTTTGGTTTCAATCCTCGCCACTCTTCGAGGCAGCGCAGGATACCGTTCACTGGCCATCGATTTTTGGGTCCAATTTTAAACTTTGGCTTGCGCCAGAGCTCGAGTTCTTCGGAGGTATCGGCAATGTGGTCGCCCCAGATACTTAGGAGCGTTGATACTTGGTTGGTAGATTGTGCTCGATCAAGTTCTGTATCAGTTAGCAAGGAACTCTTTATAGGTTCGCAACACACTCCCAATGGTAGTCTCGAGTTGCTCAACTGTCCGGCTCAAGGAGAGAAGACTCGTAGCTGTGGCATCCATGAAGATTTTGTCGCGCTCATAGGAGGTGCCAACCACTGAAATAACACAAGCCTATCAGCTATCTGAAAAATCCCTCATATGTTCTGCCCGGGTTCTAATTCTGCTGAATCAACATACAATGCGCTATATCCATCGTCATTTCTCTCGTGTCTTCTTGCTTCGCAATTTGCCCACGATCACAAAGCTCCTGGAGTATCGAAATCGAGGCTTTGAGAGTTTGAGAGTATTTGACAAACTGATAACTTTCTCTTGGAAACACGGCATCGACAAGTTGTGCTGAGGAGAGAGTCAGAATCCCATACTTGAATGTACCATTTGGAGTGTACAAACTTAGACTTTGCAGGGTGAAATATTTTGCCAGACGCCTAAGTAGGTCTAAATAGTCAATGTAGACATTGGCAAGTGCTATCTTCATTTCATCTGTCGGAAAGAGGTCCCCTCGAAGGCTCATACCCGGCAAATCTCTCTGCAACGAAGTGAAAAGGGAAGTTGCTTCCTCTCTTTTATCGCTTTTGGAAACGATTCCCTGCGCTCACGTCAATCTTCTAAATCGAGAAGCATTCATCGCACGCACTTGCCTTAAAAATAATCATAAGGCACGCATATGGCACTTTGTACTCTGGACTCTGAGGAATGAGCGGATCGATGTAACTGCTGAGATTCACGGTCAACCGGCTCAGCGCAGTCGCAGAGTCCGAAACTCGTCCTCTCCATTTTGATTTTTTCTCCTGCTTTGCATTATATGCTTTTGATTCTTGATCAATGATCTTGACGAATTTCTCTCCATCAAGCGTTGCGAGGTCGTCGGTTAATATGGAGCGATATTGCGTAGTGAGCAGTGTCTTTTGCAGGTATTTTTTGGTCTCAAGGCTTTTCTGGAATGCCTTGCTGTAGGTCTTCGGTGGGATCAGAGTCAGTGAAGGAGGAAAGACTTGGATGAGGCTCTCACAGATGGTCTTGTCCAGGGTGATACCAGGCGCTCCAGGTTCCTCTTTCTCGTTGAGTGAGCCGCCGGGCGATGTTGGTCGTGGACCTTTGCGGAGGTCGTAAATCGGCCATGAGGACGGGACTGTCGTCCTACCGGAATACAACAGAGTAAAGGAGGTTGCTCATGTCTTCGTTAGATTGCAGCTTGAGAACATGTTCTTCGAATGTTCAAAAGTCGAAGCGTGCTGCTCGCTAAACCCACCAAAGAACAGCCTGGTAAGAGTTCTCTTTCGAGCTTCGAGCGTAGAGCAGGGATTATCAAGGCCTTTATCTTTATCAGCAGGGCTTATTGACGGCTCACCCGTGAGGCTGAACTTGCTTTTCCTTTCTCGTCTTCAAACTTCTTAAAATAAGTCCGTTCTCTTAACGCGAACTGCTTTGCAGTACTCGATAGGATGTCCACACTAGCTTAGAAACTCCTTGGCCTAGCAGTGATAATGGCAGTGAAAGCGTTTCCAACACTTTCACCACGAGCAACAATGGCGAAGAGGCGCCCACCACAGCAGGCAGCAAGAATCCGGCAAAGGGTGCCAAAAAGCCAGATATCGCCAGCATAAAAGCGAGAATCTCCAGGAGCTGGCGAGAAGTGGATGCAAAGGGACTCGCAGGACCTGTTAAGTTTGTGAAGTAGACTGAGTACGAGATATTGAGTCGCGATCTCCCGAAGGCGCCAGAACTGGGAAAACCACCCGCAGTAACGCTCAACACTCATGTCGGTCCCACAATACAATTTCTTCTTGTTGGCTTGTAGCTGCTTACACTCGAGTCTTCGATCTTCCCATTTTCACGCTAAGAAATCTTGAGGTGTCGAACGAGCGCTCTGCCCTCGAAGAGAGGTGGCCCTATCCCAACTTATATCGATACATAGACCGTATAGGCGAGGAGATAGCACTTCTCGATGAGGAAGAGGCCGTCGAGGATTTCAGAGCCCTCAAGTTTGTCTCCCGAGAGGCTACTATAGACATTTGGCCTGTGGACCGTGGAGTCCCAAAGGGTGATATGGTGTCTTACGATCAAATCTGGCAGATTTTCACCCCGGGATCTGTTGTAGTCTGCCGAGATGACTTGGAATGTCTGTGGGTTTTGATGCTAGCAAAAGCTCAGTTCAAGCGTTGGCATATGTCTCTTTATGCATGGCAAATGGGCTGGGATAATGTGCACCAGACGTTCAAGAGGCAAATGCTCAAGTTCCACATCTCTAACTTTCACGAGCGGAGGAAGCTCACATCCCTGACCGTGTACCCGCTGGAAACGTTACTAAAACAAGAGAGAGACGAATTGCTTTCAGAACTTCGGGAGCGGGGGAGGAAGTGGACGCAGCTTGTTTCAGGGCCATCTTTGTGCTTTTTCTACAGCGGCCTTTCCAGATTTACCTACATCGAAGATCCACTCGCTCGCATGGATGAGGACGATTCATTTCAAGTACAAGAAACCATCTCGCCTGTAAGTAAACAATTGATTTGTGTTGAAAATGGAAAAAGGTATACATTGGACTCGAACGCTAATGTGTCTTAAGATCGCGGAGAGAGTCATTATCGACAGGTCTGACTTTGACCCTGAGCTCTACGTTTTACCTGCTGAAAAGGCTCCTGTCTCACTCGACTACGATGGTGACAGAGAAGAATACGCCTGGGATGACCTGCCTTCCACCCATCAATTTTCGGATGAGCAAGCGCAATTCTGCCCTGCATTCATCCCTTCTACCAGCATATCGTCTGAGCGGACGCACCTTGTGAGCGTTGAACGTCTTTCATCTGTCGATTGGAACAAGCAAGCTCTAGAAAGCTTGGTACTCCCAAGCCATCAAAAGTCAATGCTTCGAAGTCTAGTACAGCAGCAGACTGGCAGTCGAGCTCGCAAAAGGTGGTGATCTCATCAAAACGAAAGGCCAAGGGCTGGTGATTCTGTTGCACGGCCCACCAGGTGTTGGGAAAACATTGACAGCGGATAGTATAGCTGAATATGTCGAGAGACCGCTTTTGCCATTGACATAGGCAATCTCGTCAACGAAGAAGGCAACGCAGAAGAGAAACTACTTGAGTTTTTCAGAAAAGCAACTCGCTGGAATGCGATTCTTCTTTTGGACGAAGCGGATGTTGTCCTCGAAGCCCGATCATTCGAAGATATTAAAAGAAACGGCCTTGTGCCAAGTAAGTTCTTCCCTGGCTTCAATGCTATACCTTCTAACGGAAATGCAGTGTTGCTCAGAAACCTTGAATACTTCAATGGCGTATTGTTTCTGACCACTAACCGTATTAGCACCATGGACAATGCATTTGAATCTCGCATCCAGATCGCCATTCAGTACGAAAAACTGCAAGACACCACTCGGCGCTCCGTATGGCGCAATCTGATCAACAGCAAATTCGACTCCTACGAGGAAGACATCGTCGCAGAACAAACCGACGATGCGAGAAAATCCACACTGCGAGCATCAGTGACGGAAGCGAAATCCAAAATCCTAGCCAATATTGACGTGCTTGCCGGCCATGAATTGAACGGGAGACAAATCCGCAACTCGCTGAATATTGCCGAAGGTCTGGCGTTCAAGGACTCGCAGGAGACAGGCCAGATGCGACTGAGGCATCTCACGCAGTCTGTTCCCATGGCGCTGGAGTTCCAGGGATTTTTCAAGAAGGCAAGAGCTAAGGCGCAGCTGGACTCGACGAGTGTTTGGGCGCCGTACAGTGATGTGGATTCTGATTGAGACTGGGTTCGGACGTCATTGAAAGGAAGAGATTTAGGAAGGCGCGCCTCGGAATCTTCATGCCGCCTTGGAGATTCAGATTCTCGAATAGAAGGTGGAAACAGAGCGGAATATCGCAGATAAATATAATCTGGTTAGACGGGCGAAGCTCAAACCCCCTCGCGAAACCGACAAGCTCCCTCCGTAAATCGAGTCTCGGAAACAGCTCAACCAGATTCCATAACAACACTAACTACTTAGATAACATTTTGCTCTAGGCAATTTACGGAACATGAGAGCCGGGAAGAAAAGACGAAAGATTTTACGACCAGGAGTGGATCAGAAAAATATGACCCCTTTTAGTGGAATATGAATTATTGCTGATAACATCAGACGCTTGCGAGTGATAAATAAGACATCCTAAGACACTATCGCGCCTACTGGAATATAGGTGATCCAATTACTTAATATAATGGTGTAAAGTTGTACTCCACCAACACTGCCAGAGCCCAGTAGCTAGACATGAGACCCGCCATTGCTTCATATATGGTGATTCGTAGCTCGAGAGTCGTATAGTGTTGTTAGGAACGGAGGATGGAAATATAGTGTCCCGGCATCAAACATTCCATCACCTAGGATATCTCAGTAGATATTTTCAGCTCCGTTCGCAACCCCGTTAAATTGTTCGCTCAATCTTGCATGCTCTTACAACAGGCATAAATTCTGGGACTTCGGTATCATGACCCAACCCTCGGGATCTTGTGCGGGCGGTGAATTGATCTTCCACTTGGCGTAAAGGGAGTTCCAACCGCTCCCAAGATACCCTTTGTTTCCCGGGTATCAAATCCACGAATCTGGCCGAATTCCTTGCTATAGGTATCTTCTTCTTGTACCACATCTTATCATTGAAAATGATGATTTCTTCAAGCTTGGAGCTCCAGGGATAACCGTGTGAAGCGTTGGAATGAAAGACATTAAACGCCAAGAACCGAAGATTATTTCTCCGACAGCGGGGATAGATATCCCACGGTCTGAGGTCGCCGATGCATAGTCTATCAGCCTGCCAATTGAAGTATATCATCGCTGACCTTAGCCGCATCTTCATGGCATTGAGTACCGCCTCAGTGGGCTCTGGACGAAAGCCTCGCGGGTTTCTTTCGCGCGAATGCCATCTTTCGAGCAAATCTTCCATGGTCACACCAAAATCCAGTCGATAATATCTCAAGCCTTCGGATCTCGCTTCTCGGCTTGTATGCAAGATGGCCGGTGGGGGTTGGTTGGAAATGTAGTCTGAACGTATAAAGTTCGTTTTGGCGCCTTGTATTGCTCGGCGAGGGGCGAGTCTGAGGCGGATTTCGACATTTCGAATAAGGAACGACGCGGCTTTCCAAATTTTCAATCGTATCTCGACGGGAAGTCTGGGGAAGAGGCTGAATGAGTGGTTGGCATTGTGCATGGGCAAGCTTGTCTCGGGATCGATGTGCGATGTGTGTGGAGAGGCCATGAGGACGACAAGGACGAAAAAGATTGCTTCTACGAGTTGAAGAGTTGGCAAAAGGGGTTTAAAAGCTTTCCTTGCGTTTCTAATGATCGATGGAATTACTAGTGAGTCCTGATCTTGCTGCCTGCTAAGTACCTAGGTAGTTCTAGGCAGTAAGCGAGAGGCGGCCTAAGCTGGGTGGTGTGGTGGTCGATTACCTTCGTATAGAACAAGACCTTAGCCTAGTTCTGGGGCGTTCTTATAGCTAATCCTGAGTGCCCCGATACAGTAAGATAGTCCTTGAACTTGAGGGGGGTTTTTGACCCAATAGTAAGGGGAGCCTGTATCCGCTTAATTGGAATTTAATAAAACATACTTTTTTCAGCCACCTAGGGCCCGGGATAAGATCTTACTCATCAGTATATTATTCTTATATAAAACTTAAAAATGAAAGTATAGGAACCCAAACTGAGTGCCATCGTAAGGAGCGTCACGTGGCACGGAAAATTCCCTCATTGGGACGAATACCCCACTATTCTGCCCCGCCAAGGCCACCTACGGCTTTGTTTCTATGTTATTTCAGCCTCACGGGAATTTGCCGAAAGACGATTTGCAGGGGAAGATGTCGCCCAATATTCCATTCCCTTGTATTTTCCACAAAGGGGAGGGTGTGTGAGCGAGACTTGTGAGGCGCTCTCGCAATTTCACGAAAGCACCAATCACCGATTCGCGACCAGCGGCAGATACGGTATCTTGTGCGGGGTGGCAGAAGGAATGAATCCCCAAGAGTTCAAGTTACCTACTCCAGACTCTACTATCTTGAAAAGTCTGGTCAAACTTCTGCATTTAGGGCCTTTCTTAGCAGTCTGGCTCTAACATGTCGAGCCACGTTCCACCATCAAACGAGGACCTAGAACAAGGGCGGCCTGGGCAGGCAGATCTACTGGCTCTGCCAGGACAGACCCTCTCGCCAACATTAATCTACGAATACCGGGAGAACAAGCCAGGCCAGTACGAATGGCGCTCTCTCAACATCGATGTGGATAAGCAGCCGAAAATCTCAGAGTCTGCGAAGGTCCGCCTTTTTCTCCTCGAGGGCACGCCTCCCAAAAGCAGTGAAGCAGATTCGTCGCCATGGTTGCAACCGCCCTTGTAGTTCTTCGAAGGCCATGAGAAGGATATTGTACCTAACTTAAGCTCAAAGTTGGAGGGCCGCGATAATAGCTTCTTTGCAAAATGGCTGCGATATGAAAGGCAGGATGCCGCGCACTGGTATATTGAGAACAGGATCGACGACGCCGTCAAAAGGCAGGCGCTCGCGAAAAGACAAACGAATACCAAAGAGCCCGACGTTTCCACGGAACAGAATTACGGCTCAAAACGAAAGAGTTCCCCGAAACAAAAATCCACCGCAGGACAGGATATCCCCGCGGAGGGTTACAATCTAGACACAGTCGCCGACCCCTTAAACTTACGTCTTGACCATAAGCACTACACGCCATGACCTTGGGTCTATCGACCATATGATCCAGTAGTCAGTACTACATCAGGGGTGGGTCATGCAGCGCTGGAGTGCATTTCTGTCTTTTGCGACCAGAATGACAGGGGCACTGCTACCGGTATGGAAAGATGTTCATGGAAGAAATGAACTGAGCTCACATTGCCACAGGATATATTATCTTTGATCCAATCTAGAAACATAAAGTTGTCGAGAAGAAGTATACATTCCGGGGAACAGAGAAGGTTGCGGAAGCCCCCGAGACCTCTGATTGCTTGGATGAAGGGAATCGAGGATGGGTAGACGTAGATAAGTCCAAGGCTAGAATAACAGAAGTTATAATAAGGAAATGTATATTAAGTTTTACATAACAAGCGGTTATATTCCGTTTAATAAATAAACTCAAATTCTAACAACGAAACAATTATTTATAATTATAATATTCGCTTTGCAACTCCATTTTCTGCCTTGGTCAGTACGTGAAAGAGCTGGAACGTTCATAACCTAAGACTGATTTCTGCAAGAGGCATTCTTGCGCTTCGGTGCCATAGTGGTGGATGAGCGAAAGAATTGGCGTGGTATGTGAGCCTTGATAGCCGTAGCAGGTCACTTGAGCGTTCGAACAGAGCCCCAAGAGGCGAAAATTCCGGAGATGCAGCTCCTCAATACTTTGAAATAAATCTCTCACGAGAACAGCATGCCACCCCGGAGAGGAACCTTTCGAGTTGATATTTTTTGAAGATTAATGTAGTGGTGAATCAGGTGACTGGGTGTCGTCAGGTGATCTAGCTGGATTTAGGGTCTGGCATATAAATGCAAGATCCCTCCTTAGATAAAAAACAACCAATACAAGATTTCTTCTCCTCATTATTGTGTTCACACCGCTATTAGAAGGGATGCGGTATACTCTTATTGTTTGGCCTTTTCATCAATTATGTAATTTGAAATAAAAATATGGAATTGTGAACCTGCCTCGTATAACGACGTGCCCCGCGCCTATTAGACCTGGGCAAAAAAATGCCAAGACCTTCGATTTTGACATACTGTTAGGGTATTATTGGCCCTAGAAAGTCTTGAATAATCGCTCCCCTGCAGATCTATCTTATGTCTAAGGGCTTGTTGGCTAAAAAGCCATATCCCCGGTGCTGTAAGTACTTCCTTATTAATACTTAAATCCTGAAGTGATAGGGGATTTTATTCACTAATGCAGCCGGGGTGTTTCAGGGCTGGTGATGCCTTAAAAAGGTAGACGCCCTGTAGTTTTGGGACTTTTGCCGCAACGTCTACACGGTGTTTTGGGCTAAGTTAATTTTTTTGCGAACTTCAAATTATTGGAAATGTCTCCAGAAGAAATATTAATGCCAAACGAATGAGATTCTACGAAGTGTAAACAGCGTTGATTCTTACAGTTGCTAAATCTAGCGATTGAATATTATAAGAAATCCACTGCAACCGCGTTGACAAATCCATCCAAACGACATGCAACTGACAACCTAGTCTTAGTGAATATCTGGCCCCTCCAACACAGATTTCCCATCAACAAAAGCAGGGCCTAAAATTGCGTCAGTAAAAATGATTACGCTACTTGTAAACTCCGTTCGAAACCAAACTTGGTATGCATCGTTTCTTCTGAAAGAAGATTATTCACCAAATTTAGACATCAAATATGTCATTAGACGTTGATACCACGGCTTTTCCGTACGATGTACTTTAGGGGTAAAAATAGCAAACGGCTTACCAAGATCCGGATGAACCAATACTCCATTCGCAAACGCGTCGAAAGACCGTGGTTTAACCCATTCCATCAACCGGTCCCAGTTAACACATTCATGCGCTGATGAGAAATTACCCGTTGGGAGCGGGGTACGAACCCCCCATTTCATCGTCAGTAGCGTCATGTCTGCATTGCATTCCAACGATTGTTTGAGCATATTGAGGCAGTGTTCTGTTCTTCGCGTCAGATTTAGGACCTTTTTCGCTCTCTCTCAGACAAGACTTTGAATGAAGATGGAGATACCAGTGTGGTAGTCTTGTATCCAGCGAGTCCTTCCGGTCAGGTTCTGTAGCTGTGTATAGTAGTCGGGATGTAGGGCTTGATAAATGGCTTTCTGTTGAAGAGGTGAGTAGAAGAATATAGTTTGTGAGGGATGGTGGGAGCGCACGAGACAATGTAAGCTGTGAAAGACCATGGGAGAGGCCATATAATTGCCATCCGGGAGCTTGACGCCTTGGTCTAAGCGGCCAAGATCTTTCATTGTTTGAGGGGGAATGGCGATGTTTTGGACTAAGAGGTGTTAGTAATATTGGAAAGCAGGCTTCTTGTCACAAATAATGGTGCAGGAAGCGTAGAGCTTTCGTGATTATAAGTAAACTGAGGAAGAGCGGCGATGATTGACCGAAAAGCACATTCTTACTTTCAAACAAATTATGCCAATTGTGGTCAATTTCCGGGCTAGGTACAGTATCAAAATACCTGATTTCGTCATTTCGCGGATCTTTGCTGAAGACTCTAGGTTCGTAGGTTATATAGTCGGAGAGCGAGAGAGGAGCTGTCATTCAAAATAAGTATTGGAGGTCAAAAGGTGGGAGAGGACCTACACGTGAATCTTGTTCCCTGGAGGCGCTCACGACGGACAATGGTGATAGTGATTGAGACTACCGTTAAAGTATAGAGGAGTGTTATCGATACCAATACTACCCGCGATAGCCAATGCCTAGGTTTTCGGCGGGGAAAATCATCTTCTGGAAGCAGATGGTCTTTCGATTCAGAAGTTGGATCGTCGTCACTGGACCTGACGGGAAAATACACAGAGACTTTCTCTCTGATACTAAACATCTTTATTAGTGTTAAATTTATGTAGAGAATTTTGGGGACAGTTGGGATAAGCAAAGTAGAAACAGTGGATTTGGATTCCAGAGAGCAAAGAGAGACAACGAGAACAAACTTGAAGTGGATGCTCCATTTGACCCATAATTTTAAGAACTGTACAATCTCATGGGAAAAAAATTCTCTCACATGACCCGTAATCTCGCGTACCACATACAGTAACTGCAGCGCAGTGGCGCATTGTCCGAGAATAATACCGCTTTGTGAAAAGTCAGAACTGGTGTAATTACTACTCTCCAGGCTAAGATACCACCTTCTAGAAGTAGCATGAAGTCAATTAGAATTAGCCACTCAGAAGAGTATAAAGTCATGCAATTGTAGGAAATATTCGATCTGACTCATATCTTTACAAATCTTGCGTCTCGTCCAGTAGAACCCCTCTATTGAACATAAGCTCCCAAGACCAATGTCTCACAGTAAGGATTCAAAATCCGTTCTTGTTCAACTTAATATCATCTTAAAGATTTGAAGGAAAACCTGTAAATAATTTAAATACCTTGTACATTAATGTCCCGTCCTATCTTGTAAACAGTCACTACAGTGCGGAAGAACAAAGAAGCGCATGATACGAAAATCCCGCTTTGACGGATGCGGTGAAACGCTTTGAGCGATGCGGTGAAGCGCCAGAAGCATATGATACGAAAACCCCGCTTTAGGCAATGCAATGAAACGCTAGAAGCAGTGCAATTGCTGCTCCCCGGCATGAGATACCAGTTCGCAGAATCCAATTACAATACAGCAATACCTACTCCCTTAATATATCCTTGTAGCACTGTACTTGAATATATCCTGGTATCATTGAACCCGTATACGAAGGTCCTTGCAAAAAGTATCGAGCAGATAGTGGACGATCTCACTTTTAGTGAGTGAGAGCCTGTAGGAGCCTGTAGGCCCCTGAATGGTTATCTCCCTGGTAGACCCACTATTTTTATAGGGGATGTTGTGCCTCAAGCCCCCTAAAAGGTAGTATTGTCAGCGTAGCAATAGGACCAAATGGGGAAATAGAGGCTCCACATTTAGTGTTCCTACGCTGAAATTATAGTGGAGTGATCTTACAGGCTCTTATAGGCTACCTCACTCACTAAAGTGGGCTCGTCCACTATCTGCTCGATACTTTTTGCGGGGACCTTCGTGTTTGATATATGAACGGAAGCATGTTTCGAAGTCAAAGAGTCGTTCATAGGTCAAATGTGGCTAACATGGTACGAACGAACGAATGGAAAGCTTTCTCTCGGTGCTTCTGCTCGGTACTTTGCAAGCCGAAACGGCAGTCATTGACCCAGACTATTAGAGTCTTCTGATCTCGGTTCAACTACATAGTATTTTGAGGTGTCTATTTTAGATATAAAAGAGACACAACCGCCTCGATTCCGTGCTCTGAGTCTTCTATCCATCACACAATATCCAATCTCAATCTCAATCTCGCTCCCAAAATCCATCTCAACTTTAAAGTTCAAAATACAAACCGCCAAAATGAAGTTCTTTCTCGCAATTTTCGCCCTCCTTTCCACCAGCGTTCTTTCCAGCCCCGTCCCGACCCCAGGCAAGACTTCCCACAGCCTTTTCCCTTACAAAGCTTACGTGGAACTAGATGACGCTGCCATTCCGGCCCGCTCCGAGGTTGACGCGGACACGGCGTATAGTATTTGCAAGCGCGCCGAAGCCGACGGCGACATTGCCTATGGCAACTGCTAGATCATGTTCTCTAAGTCTCGAAGCTTCACGGTATGGAGAGGTGGTACCATTGGAGGTTTCAAAGGGAATTGACAACGATGACTGTTTATGTAAACGTTGATCGGAGTTAGAATTGTCCGAAGAAGGAGGGCGGTGAAGGAAGGCTTCTTTCAAACATTCATTTACACATATCAGAAGGAGAGATGTTAGCTACAACGATTTCACCACCAATCAGTGGTTTAATCTTATCAAAAAGCCCCAATCGCCATATTTTCTTGTTTCTATACATCATTATCTCCCTAACTCTGGCGCAAGCCCCCAAACACCCCCTTAAATTTCATCAAGTATCTCGAGGAAGCGAAACAAGTTCCCGCTCTCTTCCAGCCGCCCGCCACAGCTCGCACTAAGCCTCGTAGCTAGAAATAACGATCTTCGTATCGGCCGTAGTGCATCGTGGTATCAATCTCCTTTAGCTATTTTTACGCCCTCTCAAGCTGATCAAGGTTCCTTACTTTCCTGGTAGTAATAAACCTTTAAGGAGCAAGACGGGGTGTGGTGCCCCTTGGGGTCCCCCACATTTCCCACCCCATAGTGCATCCCGGCAATCCTTCATCCTCAACATATCCAAAACCCATCGGAGGCTTGGCTCCTTCTCCAATATCTGAGTCCTTCGAACAGCAATCGAGCCTCTGCCTTGGTAGAACTGATCTTACTTATTTGGGACTATATTGGTACGCAAATATAGCAGTTATAAATTTCGAGAGGGATGCAGATAATGGATGATTTTTTTTTCTCAAATCGCAATTGTACCTACAGACTTCAGGGTCCAAGAACCGTGGATTTGGATCTTTCCAAAGACGCCAAATTCACTGGTCGATGGTGATATGGCCTATTCTGTGCAATGTATTACGGCATGAGTGTATGGTTGCGCTCCATAGTCAAAATCGGTTTTCTCGCGGGTATGATGGCCGGGACTTGAAGAGGAGAAACTCGGAGTGAAAGAGCCACGGGTCATATCAGTCGCCTTTGCCGACGACTTGGCGACAGCAATTTGTGGTGTTTGACGGATCTTCTAGCGGCGGTAAATACTGACTACATCGCAGAGTATTTTCCGAATTTGTTAGCATTTTCAACGGCCCTCGAGACCAAGGAGACCAGGTATTATCGACGTCGATGCTGCGCAAGATTCAAAGGGGGTGAGGAGAAGAGGGGTGTCGTCGAAGCTGATACTACACGTGACGAGCTAACTTCACCTCAAAATCAATGACAATGCATTATTCAGACCCTTTATACATCCACAAACCCCTTCTCCGCCATCATCCCATCTACAGCCGTCTCCATCTCGTCTTCGTACTAATGATCCAGATACCCTGGGAATCCATTCTCCACCACGTCGAACCAAACGTCCCCGCCAATAGCTCGAACCTACATCACCATTTCCCTCGTCTTCCGAACGCGAAGGTCCAACCCACCATCCAAAATCACAATTTTCTCGCCCTCCCTGGCCCAAGTATACTGCATCTGCTGCCTCCGCCTGCTATCACCAATTCCGTCCGCATCACCACAAAGTCCGTCCCAACCGAGAAGATTTTGGCCCCGCAGCTCTCCTCAGCAACAAGACGGGCAACGGATGGGTGCCACAGGAGTATTGCATGTCCGCGGGACTGCAGAGCTCGAGATTGTCGACACGGCGGTCCATGATGCCGGCCTTAGGACCAGCAAAAGCTAAATCGACACCAACTGGGCCACGAGCTAACATCCAGCAGAAAGCGAGGCGGTCTAACAAGCTCCAGGACTCATACGGCTTGCCACTATTCCCCCTTCCAACGACGTCCTCCACCAGCTCCTGCCAGAGATGATCCAGTTCAGGGTCTCTCATACCCTGAGTGACATTGGCGATTACCATAAACAGTGACGATCGCCCCAATCTCCGAGGGTAAATCATGCCAACAACCTTGAGAACCCACATCACAAGGAATTTCAGATTGTTATTGCACACAGCACCCACAGAATATATTGCAATCGACTATCGATCCACACTAACTGCTCCTCCACGTCGTTCGGATAGCTGGTGAAGCGTTCTCCTCGACATCCTTAATATCATCATTGAGAGACGCGAGGTAGGCGAGGGAGATTGTTTTGGGGCTTGAATGGAGTTTCAAATTTGTCAGCGAGGACAATCGAATCAACGGTCCGGACTCGAGGGATTGACACGCACCGAACATCAACTGCCTCGAAAGCCTCCCGAGTGTATGTGGAGAGGGTCTTTGCATCGATCCTCTCGCCATAAACCTCCCTCCGAAGTGACTGGGTCACAACCTCCAATCTCCCCACCCTAACCTTACCAACATCCCGCCACAACCCATCCACCCCCCTCTCCGGACGGTCCTGCTCCTCTTTGAGAGCTTCAGCCTCCACATTCGGCTATGAAGCTGCCTTCTCAAGTACTGGCTCCGGACGGGGTGCATTCTTGCGAGGTGATAACTTCAATGGCGACATGTGGAAAGCGAGCGTTCCCATCTGCGAGTCTCCAGCGTCGGAGACGGTTCTTGTTCCCACCTGGCTGAATTCCACCCTCGCATCCTTCTTCCTCGGCTTGCGCACTGTGGCTTCAAACACCTCGCATATCTTCTCTACACCCTATTCCTTCATATTTGCACCGTCTGGCAACTTCTCAATGGCCGCAATTACTGCTGGTGGTATCTCATCCTGCTTGTGCACCGGTCGTGGCGCATTTGCCCCCACATCCGTCTTCTCTGAAATGCGGTTCCGCATATCCTCAGGACCCAGCACCCCCAGTAAAACCTGCATGGCTCTATCCGTGTCCCTGTCAATTTGTGTCCTTAGAGATGCTGGTAGCTTTGTCAAAAAGTTGCCTATGCTTCTCCTGTCACCCCCCCTCTCTCCCCTGTATCTCCAATGTCTTTGGCAGAGCATCTTCGGCTCATGCCTTCACCTCTTCATCTGTGGCAATCGCTTGAAACGTGCCCCCAAGGCGTTCATTTCCATCCGCAGTTCTTAGACCTTTCGAGCCTCATGACGGTCATCGAGGAATTCCAAATACCTCGAGGAGGTCTAGAGGGCTGGAACGGGCACTTCGCAGGTACTGTGTGCAAGTGGCAACGAATTGGAGTGAACTCGATGTGGTACTCTATCGTCTGAATTTCTTTTCGAGGTGTGTTGGCGTTGAGTTTCATGCACCGCCACCCGTTGATTTACGATTTTGCACATGTTGTGACAATCGAAAGTCAACGCTTTTCAACATTAAACTGTCTGGTAAGGAGGTTTCAATTTCACTATCTCGAGGTACGCCAAAGAGAAATCCATCTACAAAAGCCCGCGCGATCTTCTCAACATCATCTGCTCCAATCAGCCGCGTACTCGTCACCAATCTCTATATCTACGCTTTGTCCTCCCCTTGCTCCTCATCACCCGGCAATGCGCCAGCAGACACGCCGGCTTTCTCACTCAATTCATCCTTGGACTCTGCGGCTGAGTTCTCGAGGCTCTGTGCAATAACCTCAATCGCTGCATCGAGAGCTCCAACAATCCGGGGTTGAGACTCATCCACCTTCTGTCGCAGATTATCCCGAGTCTCTATCAGTCCATCCGATATCTCATCAGCTCTCGTATCAATACTCTTGGTAATCGTCTGCTCTGACTCCTTGATCTTCCTAGCGACGGTCTTCTCCGACGACTGGACAGCAGATTCCACATTTGAGCCCGGGGTAGTGATTGCTTGTCGAAGAGTCATGAGGGCTTCCGCGATCCTCTCCATGGTGGAAGTGTTTAACTTGGTCCCATGGAGGGACAGATTATCTTCGATCTTTGTGAAATGCGCGCTGATACTCTGTAGCTCGGCCACAAGCTTGCTGGACTCATCTGCGGACTTTTTCTCCACACCGTCTATGCTCTCTGCTAGCTTAGTGACGGCGGTTTCCAGTTTGGCCTCAAAGCCCTTCCGCAACTCTGCGATATCTTTCTTCAGGACTTCTTGCTCGCTCTTGATCTCTTCCAGCAGAGGGTTCTGCGAATTTTCGATGGCACCCGTCAGCTCTTTGACTTGAAGTTTCAATTCGGATATCGCGGCGGTGTGGTTGTTGAGGTGTGTAGTTACTGAAGACGTCAGTGATTGTTCCGTATCACAGCACATTGAGCCTTACCAGCGTCTCCTCTCTGCTGGGAATGCCTCACGAGGGTATTGATGGCAGTCTCCAACTTGCCAACCTTTTCTTCCAGCTGAATTGCAGCTTGGGCTGCGGCTTTTTCGGAATGGCTTTGCGTGGGAGCATCAAGCTCCGCCTTCGCCGTCGCCTCCTGCTTTGCTTCCTCCTCGCGCTTTTTCGCCGCTTCGGCCTCTGCGAGTCTCTGCAATCGCCGAAACTTGTCCATTCTTTCCGTGGAACTGGGTAAACGTGGTAGAGCTGGGCGACTGCGGAGTGGCGGGCCTAGAAATGTCGAGACTATGAATTTTGGATTGGCTTGACGTTGCAGGAATCCAAATACACGCCTCTACACAAAGTACCTCCGTAAGTCGCGTTTTTCCTAACTCGATTAGCTGCAGAAGTAGCGTATAATTCACTCCTCCGATTTATCTCTCGCGAGAAGACATCCATATCATTTCAAACTCGAGACACTCACATTCACATTCACATTCACATTCACACATTACAGCAACAGTCTTCCGAACATTTTGTCCAACTCTTCTGTATCCGCTGCTCCTACTACGGTCGACCCATCAACGCCCCGCCAAGAGCTCTCCTACGGACACCGCAATGGCTACCGGCATGAAGCCAGACGATGATGAGCCCATGGCGCCTCGAACAAATAAGTGAATCTAACCCCGTTCCCAGTCATCGCTGACCATTCCCAGCGACTGTTGATGATCTCAATATCCTCAGAGTCAAGCTGAAAGCTATCCTGAAAAAGAATCCCTAGAAATACGACCCCACCGATCCCAAATTCAAGTTCGGGCACATAGAGGAATTGGGGAAGGAATTCTATGCGGCGTTCCATACATACGAATCGTTTGGCACCTACCGTGGGGCCTACAGATGTGCGAAGAAATATGCTCATCGGTGGGACAGGCCTGAGGGTCTGGATGGCAGTTCCGTCAATCCTCTCGCTGATCGCAAGATATTCACCGCACTGGTCAAGGTCGAGTTCTTGATCCGAAAAAAGCTTGACCGCTCATCTGCCCGCAACTTCATCCCCTCTCAATTTGTCAAGGGCCAGCGCATCAATGCGGCCTGCGATGCCTGGGTTGATGCCTTTAAGTCTGCATGCGCCACCGCCAAACGCTCTCTTCCAAAGACTCTTTGCCTGGGTCATGTCAGTCTCCCTTTGTTTCCTCCTCTTTCCCCGCTGATATCTTTCAGTCAAATCGTTCTCTCGGACGAGTTTGATACAGCCGCTGTACTCGGACAAGTCGACCGGTATGAATGGTGGCGTAGCCTCATCTTGGTCACGGATGTAGCAGCCACACCATAAAAGGGGAAGAAGGTACTTCGCTGGCTTTTCGAGCCTTTCGGCGATGGAATCGATTTGCCCTTTACTCCGTGTGGCGATCACCAGGGCTTGGATGGTCCTTCGACCCTGATAAAGTCCAAGATGCTGAACTACTTTCTCTTCTTCCTGGGCTACTGGGCAGAGATGGCTTTCATCCTCGTCGTTGATCATGATGATCGAGAAATCTTTAATCATTACATGCGAGTGTTCCATGACCAATTCCCCGTCGAGCTTACCAACTTAAAACCGAAACTCCCCACTTTGGAGAGCGTTCCAATCAACCGCGATTCGGACGCTAGGGTGTAGATGTTGATGAATGACTTCAAGAATATTGGAAGGTTCAAGATGTATGAAGTAACTTGGTAAAGAGACGTCGAAGGATGTATGATTGAAAAGACTGAATGCCTGCCTAGACTTGTCGCTGGCCAACTTATTTGTTATTGAATTTGATCTTAGCACTTATTGAATGGGTTACAGGATACTCACCTAAATTTTCACTAGAATCTATGTCTCGTACTATTGTATCTATCAGTCATTCCTCCCTATCTATTAATCCGATCAAATTGCACCTTACAGGTCACGCAACGGTCAGCATCTTCTTCTGCTTAGTTACGACATGAGTGCGCTGCTGCAGAAAGCAGCTTGTCTTCCAAAGCGAAGGAATTCAATTTCCTGCTATCGGTCATTCTTGGGCAGTCAGTGAATTTCAATTTGCAGGAACTATCTTTTTTGTTCCCCAAGTTCCTCCTTTCCATCTCTTTCTCAACACCACATTCAACATCTCCAACACCTCTCAACATGGCAACGCCCGACATGAAGCCAGTCAATGCCGTTCCCTCTGAGTCACGAACTCGTAAGGAGCTCTCTTGTGTATTGACTGCTCCAATCTAACATGGTCCAGGAACGCCTGCAGACCTCGATATTCTCCGCCCTAAATTGAAGGCCTTCATAGCTTCGAACCCAAAGAAGTATGACTTGCAGAGCCCAGCCTACAAGACCAAGCCAATAGAACTCGGCAATGAATATACCAATCAAGCTTACACCTACAAACTCTTCGGCCAATTCCGCGATAAGTATGTCGCTGCGAAAATGGATGCCCACTGGACCGAACGTGCCGGAGACCTGGGAGTAGATTCACTGAATCCATTCCATGACTGAACCACCTTCTCAAAGTTGGCCAGGGCCCAATATTTTGTCGAGAAAGCCCTTACCAGAGAGACTGTCAAGAGATACTTCCCGCCTCACATTGCCGCAAACCCTCAAATCACAGCCATTTGCGACTCCTTTGTCGATGCCTTCAAGGGTACCTGTAGTTCCGCCAAATCGCTCATGTTTTCCAGGTTAATAGCTTGGGTCATGTAAGAGTACCTCTTTCCCCACTGCAACCAAGCTAATATATCAAGTCTGATCGTTCTCTCGGCCGAATTCGACATTGCCGTTTCGATGGCGCAGGTCGACCGCTACAAGTTCTGGAGGGGCCTTGTTGTTCGCAAAGGGGCTGACGTAACTGAATGGACCGGACTAAAGATACTTGCGTGGGTTTTTGAGCCGTTCGCAGTTGCACTGGATCTTCGGTTCATACTGTGTTCTCCCCATATTGGTCTTTCCGATGCGCACAAACTTCACAAGATTAACCAATTCAACTATTTGGTCTTTTGGATTGGCTACTGGGCCGAATCTGCCTGGGCCTTGATCGTAGATCACGACGATCGAGAGCGATTCGGCCACTACTCTGCTGCATTCAACCGGCAATGGTTCAAGGAATTGAATAATCTGAAACCCCGGGCGCAGTCATTGGAGGACTGGGCCTTTCCTCACCCAGAAAGAATGGACGGGTGAGGGCTATAGTGGTGGCAGTGGGAAGAATGAATAATTATATGCACTAGTAGCTGAGTCCCTTCCTCTCTAGCTACTTGGACATATCTCGTCATCTCTACGCTCATCGAATTTCTTGATGTACACTCCTACCTGTATCTACTCTCTCAGACCACTCTACCCATCAAAGTCATTTCTGTCTGCTTCTAGCTTGCTATGCCATCAAATTGCACCTTCCAAGCTACACAGACGTCAGTATTATCTCTCGGATCCATGCATCTACTTACTGTTGGCATTGAACGCAAAATAACTCCAACTGTCATTCAGATATATCTTTTCAACTCCAACATTTATCGTCTTGACTTCTCCCATCGGTCCAGGCGCCGACCTCAGATTCTTCATGAAAGCCGCAACCCTTACCATGCCCACCAGGAATGTTATTACCAGTCGCCTGCATAGACATTCATGTGGCCCGTAGCTAAAACCTGTAACCTCCGGCTGCTTGCGTGCTGGCACAAACTTATCGGCGTCGGGGACCTCTACCGGGTTTCGGGCGACATCCGCCTTATATGTCAGCGACGGGTCCTATTAGAGCATGGCGGACTCACAAGTGTCATGATCATTATATTTTCAGGCGTAATCTTCTTTCCCTCAGCCTCTGCTTCTTGCGCTGCGTAATGGACCAACTTGAAAGGGCTGGTCAGTCGCTGCGCCACCGCAACATAACTCTGAAGCGAGCCCAGATCAGATTTATGAGCCAACTCTTGAACTTCCGCCCATATTTTCTCATTCTCGGGTCTCAGAAAGAATTCCATGATCTCGTGGAACTAAGCCCATCAGTTCTGCCCACTTTACAACAAGGGCGCTTACCGTCATCACAAGAACGCCAATCCCACCAAACGCCATGAGCCAGAGCTGATCAGTCACATTCTCGGCAGTGCTGCCTTGTGCAAGCAGGGTATCAACGAGCTTATGTCCAAGTGATCGGAGGGAACCTTTCTCCAAGTACGCCTGGCGAGAGAACTTGGCAGACAATGCTGCACTGATTCCAAGTCCTAAGCCACGAGCAGCTACAACTTCATCAACAAGTTTGCGTGCAGAATCTATCACTACCTTCGCGCCTTCCCCGACTCGACGGCGTCGATTCCAAGACTCGGCGGGATCTGTGATGTTTGTGGACCATATGCGAAGATTGACAAGCGCATTGTAGAGCTCTGCAACACCCAACTTGCCATCGGGGTTCTCATCTGTCTTCAAGTCAAAATAGAACAGGTCCGTCATCAGTTGTGTGTTGAGCGGAATTGCAATATCACGGATGATATCGATGTGAAACAGGTCCGACTTGAGCTCCAAGACCTCTTTTTGAAGAAGCTCCGCTCCAACACGATCAATAAATTCTGTGACTACCTGTTGTACGTTTGAGATTTTGCCAAACGCTTCAATCATCTTCTATCGATGCTTGTAATTCGAGAGCTCATCGCCAGCCAACATGAACCAGCTCAATTCTTTCTTTCCATCAAATACTGTGTTCAAGCTTTTGGCCCATCCGAGTGGGAACATCCTGGGATTATCGAGGGCCTGCTTTATGCCAGCTACCGTGGTGATGAGGACTGGCCTTTTTGGGGGCTTTGGATCGTCCGTGGTATATTGATTTATGGTCCCAAGCTTCTTTGCAATGTCGATGTTAGCCTTTTTGGTATACATGGGTTGCATGACCGCGATCGAATTGTATGGAAACCACCCAGGAAGGCCCCTCTGAATCGGTCGATACAGCATTGATGCACCGAGGGTCTCTGGGTCACCTTGTACTTCGTTCTTGCCCCAAGCTGTGAGGCTGGATACAGTGAATTCGATCGTCAAGAACCTGTCCGACCGCACGAGCGTGATAGCATCCGCAAGAACTGCGCGTCCGACGGAATATGTTGGACATTTTCCGACTCCGGGACTCCTAACGGGCTTGATCTCCTCTATCATCACTCCTGGATACATCTCAACCATATCTGGGTCCGTGTAAAGCTTCTCTAGATTTGATATCGGCACCTTTTTCTAAAAAAAAACCTAATGATGTTGTTATGTCCCCTATTTGTAGTTTTTAAAACAATATATAATTCTATAATACCACCAAAGAATCTTTTTTGGTAAAAAAAAACCTAATAATACTATTATAACCGTGATATATAACAATAGATAGGACTGCTCCTTTTGATACTGATAATAATACGTCGAAAGTTAAGAAGCTTACTTGAAAGATGGAGGAACGAAGGCATAATTAGCGCGTACCATGAGATGCAGCTGTTTTCAATATTGTATGTAGATTTGAGTGGAATTATTATATGAAAGTCGAAGTGAAACTGACTTCGTGAAGTTGCGTTCCTGGCATTCGGCGATACAAATGGTGAGAGCCCTGTTTTGGGGGAGGAAAGCGATGGAGGGGTAGACGTTGGGCGTAGGCGTGGATTCATGAGCTGCTGTCGACCTGCAGGTGTAGAGTTTTGCTAAATCCGACGTCCACGGAGTTTGTAGGACCAACAGTTGCGCTTTGAAATGTAATTCGGGATCAAGACTTGGAGAACTGTAGCCGTGAAAGATAACTTCGACGAAATGAAGATCGGGAGAGATGGGCTGGAATTAACCTTGCCAGTTTTACAAGCATTGCACTTTACTTAGCAATATCACATTCCTCCTCTGTAACATCCTCTTCAAATTCTGGGTCGTAGTTGCAGCGTTCGCAAATCTCCTCTTGATCCTCAACCCAAGCTCCAGGCAATGCGCGCTCTGGATGATCAACCATGTCCCAAAATTGCAAAAATTAGCTCTCCATCATTTCCGAAAACCAAAACCGCCAATCGGATGGCTCGGGTCCGTAAGTAAAATTGTTCAGACGTATTAATAGTACTTTTGATCCCGTGAAACATAACCATTCTTTGCCAACATGTTTCTCATTATGTATCTGTTTCTCCTTGCGTCCATATTCTACCAAGTCGATACCTGCGCTCTTCAGCTGCTCTAACCAGACTGTTGCTGCTGATGTCGCTTGATCTGTCGTTGCAGGCCAGGACTTGCGACTGGGTAATTTAGATATATAGAGCCGGGAATTGAAGTATCCTGAAATAATCGCCATGAAGGGCGTTTGCAGCCTCGCACTCAAACGAAAACAACGACGGCAATCATAAAGACCAGTGCAGTAAACGGCCAGACCATGAAGCTTGTTAGAGCAAGCAGAAACCAATCCCCGCAACATCAGGAGCATATCTGAAGATCTCTGACGAACATTGGGATTTAGTGGACTGCTTTCATCTTCCATAAGTTCTTCTGTGAGAAGTAGTGCCCGATGTATTTGCTCGTCAACAACCAAATTGATATCCCCCGCGATTCCATGAAGAAGCGATATTCCAACACGGTCTGTGATGCCGCAGACAGAGGGGTTTTCCTCGAAGAAATGCCAAACTAGACGAGCGGCATCTGACTGGAATTCTGGGACCCTTTGCCCCGGTCGCCGGCTGAGTAAATTCTTAGAATACTGGTTTTTCTCTCGCCGACTCAAATTTCGGAACGAACAGCCTAATCTCTGTATGAGCCAGAAAAGCTGTTCCGAATTTCCTGAGTACAGATACGACAGCTCGTGTAATATCGGACAGTGTGCACCACCGTCGAGATCCAAGAAGGGCACCATTAAGCGTAATATATCCGTGCGCCTATCCTGGGAATGGAAGCTTCCCATCATAGCAACACGGCAGAGAAGAGGTAGACTTTGCTATTGTTAGTATCGACAACAGCCTACTTCTATTAGAAGAAACCTAACTCTACGTGAAGAAAGTGTGCGTTTTGACAGATCAGAAACTTGACAACTTCGAGCTTGCCATTGTAAGCTGCCACCTAGGACGGGTCAGTATTAAACCTCGGAGAGTTGAATTTATAATCTCAGGATTAACACATACGTCAAGAATACTCAGCCCATAATCGGTGCAGTCGGACAGGGATGCCCTTCTTTCCGAAAAAAGCCTTTTCACCTGGCAGACGTCATCTTGCCGTGTATATTTCATTATAGGGGCATCAATAGAGACAATATTATAGGTACGTATGGAAAAATCACACCCGAAAGGTGCTTTGGCGCCGGAAATTTCGAGAACGCGACTAGTTATAGCAAGCCACCTCGGAGCACTCAATCTAATAACAAAAAGCTTTTGTCGAGCTTGAGCCTTCTCAATTCTCGCAATAGATTGCCCGAGTGACCTGGAATCAAACGCTGTTTTTGGAATTTTGGTATTCGGTGGCTGAGAGTCATCATCCAATGGTAGCAGACTTTCAGGATTTGGAGGTGTTCTTAGAGATAGGATGATATCCATGGATTGTGATAAGGATGCTTTGAGGTCGCTGAGTTCTCGCTCTTGAAGTTCGGCCCACTGCCGTTGTAATTCGTGCCTTTCTTTTTGAAGCGCTCTACGTTCCACCATTGGTTACTCAACTTGCAATCGAGGCAGAAGGAAGGGGGTACGAACTGAGAGTACGCTTGACTTGACAGCATCAATATGACTGCTGAATTGCGAAGGCGTTCTTGCAATCTCCCAATCGTGCGTTTTTTCAATACAACCTTGAAGCTTCCTACTATCTTCCACTTGTTAATATTCTCATCGAGTTCCCTCACAATCGTCTCAAGGATCTCCGCTCCTCTGCGACACAAGTCCAAGCATTTTTTCGCGGACGTTGGCTCTAATTGCGGGAGGCCGTCCGCAGCCTTGCTCGGCCCAACTTTAGAGAATACAAGATTAAGTGTTTCGATTTCTTCGATAAGGAATTTGATTTCTTCGGGGGCTTCTTTGACGTGGTCTCAGAACGTTTTGAGTTTAAGAATACTATCGCCGATTTGGATTGCGATCGAGGCTATAGCGATACCGAGCTCTGCCATTGTGCTTTGATATCGGTGGAGGTAAAATGACTAGGATAATATGGTGCCGCTTCAGGGTATAAAGAGGAATCATAGATAGCAACGGAATACACGAAGGACGGTGTAAAGGTTGTTCGAGCGAGACTTTTCGACATGAGAAGAGCACAGCCTCGCCGACCATTCCGTAGATGTTGAGGTTTGTGATGCAGGAAGATAGAAAGGTTGCAATCTCGCCTCGACATCCGATGGCACCCAACAATGCGGGGATTTCAACAGGAAAAAGCAATGGACAGGTACCTACCTTAACTCAACCGTAAATTCTGCAGATTCAAGGCTCACCAGCTCCCGTTCAGTCATAATACACGAGTCAAGACTAATGCGCCCGCATGCTGTAGATAAAATCTCAATTCAATTCATATCCACCTCGATACAAACTAAATAGCTAAAAGATAATATACGCCATGCAATAAATTTCGACCCAGCATCCCGAAAAACCGAAGAACTCGCGAAACTCATTCAGAGATGCACATCCCCATTTGCGAGCTTGAAGAATACCTTGCATTTCAATGACTTTCAATGCTTTGGGAACCATTCTGGCCCCAAAAGATCCAGCAGGGTCTTCCATGGCCTCCTTCAGAATACGCACAAGGTCTTCATCTTTGAATCTCCCATCAGACTGGCGCTCAAGGCCGTCAAACGTCCGCTCGCTTGGTTCAACCGGAATGGTCTTTTCGAATCTAGCCAATCCCTGCCCCAGCTCACGCAGAGAGAGATTCTCAAGATCTTCCACTTTTCGCCCAGGAAAAAGTTTGAGAAAGAAGTCATTCGTCCAGCGCTCATCTTTCTTGGAGATACACGAGTGAAAGCGGTACAGTAAATTGAACTCTACGCTGACCTGGTTCCCAACTCCACGCGGAACCCCTTCGCCATCGTAGTGTTGGCCAATTTTTTGTCTCGGATCAAGACTCCAATCTGTGTTGCTAGAATGCAAATTCATGATGGCCCGTAGATAATCACCAGGGGCAATGGATGCGTAGAATGCGCAGACAATCAGACGCGCGGTGTTGAATGAATCGTGATCTTGTTTCGCCAATGCCTCGGCTTGATCTTCCAGACTGGCATCAGGCTTGCTTGCCAAAGTGAAGCGACCTCCCTCGTTTATCTTGAGCAGGATATTGTATACGTAATTGTGATACCTGTTGAAGAGAACAAGTAGGACGTTCACACCCGCCGGCTGTCCGAGCAGGCGCTTTTCGTGAAAGGTATCAGGCTTGAGCATGCCCCGTTTCATCGTGCGAATAGTCAATTGATCCCGTAGAGATGATCCGTAAAGAGGTGCCAAGTCAAGATAAGAAGAAGTATCGGACTTGTTGTTGTCTGTCATGAATGATTATGGAAGCATGGTAAAAGAGCATGGAAGAAATTCCGGCGGGATTCTCCTTGAAGTCGTTTTCTCCATCTCCACGGGCCATGAGCAGGTCAAAAAGCTGTCCAGTATCTGGTCGCACTCCATGGAGATGCTTGGAGCTTCTCACAGATTTGGCGTAGGCTGATCCAGCTCTTCCAAGCTGTGGGTTGATGTTGTTGAAGCTCCCGTCAGGCATTCGGTAGTGGTGCAGGCCATTTGGTGCGCGGGGGATCTCTTCTCGAAGCTTGATGCCAGTATCAGGGACCTCGAATTCAATAGTGTCGTATCGGTCGTGGTCCTCGTTAATGCTTGATGGCTTACTATCGGCAACCTGGTATTTGACATCGCCTCCAACGTAACTAAGAGGTGGATGCTGAAGATTATCCCATAGGGAGTCAATAAGACTATTGGTGAGTTGCGCTCTCATTCTAGAACCTCGTGGGAGAGATGTGAGAATACTAATCAATAGCTCCGTGTTCCTAGCAAGTCAAAAACTTTTCATAAAGTGCTTCGGACTTACTCACCCTTTTCGATCGTCTGAAGGGGCAACATTCTTTCCATTCTTCAGACCCACGAGAAGTCCAACAAGCTGGGGCAGAGTGACTGCGGTACGAGCACCAGCGTAATATTTCAGTATATCTATTGCAGCTTTTACTGGGTCACTGAGGAAGCCAGCATTAGACTGCTTGGCGGTCCCATCGCTGTAAGATTCTCCAGCCTGGTACTTTTCTGATGCGTTGTAGGCCATCCTTCTGAGTTTCTGGATTCCGTGAGGTTTTCAGGACAAGTGACGAATTTACGACTGCTCGCTTTTTCAATCAACGAACTGGCTGCTACACAACTCAATTCATAAACACCGCAATGGCATGGGTCCTGCTTTTGCATCCAATAGTCCGAAGCTATCTTGCTAGGACTTTCGGTTGGTTCTAGTTGAGTGCGTAAATACATCAATTCGCAGTATTCACAATCACGACTGAGTCCCCTCATGCATAATCTTCCACCGCGAATTGGGTCTGGAACCAAGTGACAATGCTCGTGGCTTTCAGTGCAGACTATCAGTGGAGAAACACGGCACAAACAGCGACTCTTCACAAGTTCCCAGCTGAAGTAGAGTGTCGCATGCGGTGATTGTACAGACTGAGCTTCTATTGCCAGGACACTAACTAATGCGGTGCAGGTCATAACCGAGCCGTGGTGGCTTCCTGCCAGGAGCTAGATACAGGGGCGGCACGGCCCATGGGAAGTTGCCGAGCCCCTTCGCTACTTTTCGGCCCATGCTGTCGATCACTTAAATTTGCAAGCCTTCGCTCCACATACTTCGTCCCTGGCGAAACAATTGTTAGCGTTGACCCACAGGACAAGGGTTTTGCTTTCGTGCTTCGACACCCGTTGTTACCCCCTGCGGTGGCTTGAAGGATTTACAATTGTTACGCCTGGGACTAAGTAGATAGTTCATGCATGAGCTGGGGAGAGCTGAGCTGTAAAGAAGCGCACTTCCATATCGTTCTCGATTTGTGGGAGAGTCGTTCCGAAATCAGCGCAGATCTGGCCACCCATCACAGTGATCGACTTTGCGTTTGGCATGCGCCTTTCGGATCATCTATCCATGGTACTCTTCACTGCCTATGTGATAAGAGTGTCCTAGGATTGAGAGTAGTTCTTGGTATGTTACTATGTCATTTCAGCCACTCCTCCTTGCTTAGCCGACCCCTGCGTTACCGAAAGCTGCAAAGTAAACTTGAAGCGAAAAGTAATATGGAAAATGAAATTCGACAGAGCGAATGGAAAGCATCGAGGCATGTCACATTGGGATATCATTCTTCGATATGACAGCGCACAAAGATCCTCGCAAGCACGCACGGCATACACGCTACTGCACATTGAGTGACAGGTCACCCGTGCACCTGTCCTCAGCTTGTTCGTGATGTCGCTAGATCAGCCACGACATTGGCCCATGGCCCCAAAGCAGCAAGATCGGGCTAGTGCTATCTTGTCAACGAATGAATATTGTTTCACCGAGGGTTTCACTGGAATCTCGCTTTCTTACAGCCTCTTCAACTCCTCTCTTTTTGAATTGAACATTTCTCCGATCTCGAGTTCGAACAGGATCTCGCTGCATATCGCACAATGGCCTTGCCAACTCCTCAATCAATTGATCCGGTCATCCCAAACAAGCTTGTGTTATGCTTCGATGGCACTGGTAACACCTTCAGCGGCTCTAATGCCGACACCAACGTCGTGAAGATCTTGAACAAACTGGATCGTCAGCATCCTCAACAGTACCACTACTATCAACGTATGTATCTCTACCAGAGTATTCACGCTGTGCTGAATCTTTCCAGCTGGTGTTGGAACTTACGATATCAACGAGATGTCTGTTCATAAAACCCGCCTTGGTGAGATTAGAAGCGGCTTCTCCCAAACCATTGATCAAGCCATCGGGACCACTTTCGACTCTCATGTTATGGCGGGCTATCGTTTCCTCATGCGCTACTACTCCACTGTAAATCAATACCAATGAGCCGTGCATCGATCATACTAACAGGATTTCAGGGCGATAAAATATACATGTTTGGTTTCAGCCGTGGAGCTTTCACTGCCAAGTTCCTAGCTCGTATGATTAACACGGTCGGTCTTCTTTGTAAAGGCAATGAAGAGATGGTCCCATTTGCATATCGTCTGTACCAGCGTTACCTAGCAGGCGAAATCGAGGATCACCAACAAGCCGGGAAAGCTGCCGATTGTGACGAGGATCAGACGCTAGTCAATGGAGAATCCGCTCACGAGAAGCACAGCTACACTTACCAGTCAGCACGGGACGAAATCACTGCCTTCAGCAATACTTTCTGTCGTGTAGAGCAGACAGAGCGCGATGGAGAAATTACAGAGACGAATATCAAAGTCTACTTCCTTGGGATGTGGGACTGCGTCAACTCTGTCGCAGTTTTAGAGCGCACCGCCCCCCTTCCCGTGCCAGTCAAAGGAACTGCAAACTTTGTGCGGCATGCTGTTGCGGTTGATGAGCGCCGTGTCAAGTTCAAGCCTGCTCTGATTGCGCAAGACGTCCGCTCGGCAAATGATGAGTATGAAGACATAAAAGAAGTTTGGTTTCCTGGCTGTCACGGTGATGTTGGGGGCGGCTGGCCGGCAGGTGAGAATGACAATCTTCAAGACAAGGTCAAGCGTAGCCTCTGGTCGCGCATCAAAGACTTCTGGACAACCTCCAAACCCAAAGAAGCCACGAATAATGTTCGCAACGACCCCTTCCAAATGAGTGACGTCGCTTTGTCATGGATGATTCATGAGCTGGAGCTCGTTGGAGAAATGGATCCTCAAGCTTCCGTTGAGTGGTCGAACAACGCCAATGGATACAAGCGAGCGTTTTGCAAAGATTCAAGCCAAAAGCAGGCCCTCAGGGGGTTCATTCATGATTCTTTGAAATTCGGAACCGGTACGGGTTTCTTCACGGTGCTTCTCTGGAAGTTCCTGGGTCAGTCTACACCAGAAGCCGCGTCATGAGAGACTAACCCCGGGACAGAAATTCTTCCAATCATTACTCGTTGGGAGTTACAAGGCAACCAGTGGAAAAACCTTCGATTCCCATTGAACAAGGGATCGTATCGTGACATTCCCCGTGACGCAGTACTTCACGAGTCTGTCATACATAGATTGTTGAATGAGCCCTCTTACTCCCCAGGCAACAATCATGGTGGTCGGTTAGAGCCTTGCCTCAAGAACAAAGGTGTCGTCCCAAAGTTTGAGCAGGTGCTTGAAGTTAGAAAGAGTGACGACACTCGACACATAACTTACACTCTCCCACCGACAAAATCGTCGTCTAAGGATAACAATGACAGGTGCTCAGTAATGTAGAGAGGGCATGCAAGAAATTGAAAGGGGTTTTGAGGAGAAAGCTTGGTCTAGGTGAAGCGGGCGAGGACGGCGGTATTGATGTGGGAACAGGATTACAGCGCATCCGGCAATCTCCAGGACTCACTATTTTCATTCTCATTTCAAGGTCTGATAATGGACAAGATTAGCCAATATTAGCGATATGGTATTCCAGATGTTCTGGATTGTCAGTTTCCGAACTTCTCGTCATGCTCCTTAAGGGCCTTTACTACCCTCAGAATTTTCTCTCGAATCTTCAGAAGTACTGTTTCCGGGAAGTATTTTCAAGCCTCAATTTTGCACTTTATACGCAATCCCAGAGTTTAAACCACAAACCACGAATATAATGTCTCGCGCGACTCAGCCCGCAATACCTTGTACGAACTGGACATTTGCGTCAAAAAATAATTTCCTTAACCTACGAAATAAATCCGAAGGAAGCTGTAGATTATGAAACGTAGCGGAAATATTCCGATAACAATACCTCAAAATCTCCAACTCACACTACAAGGGAATCATTACGCAGGCCTCTTGTTGTTCACAACATCCACCATTGTGATTCCCCAGCCTGTTCCATAATAGTCGTTGGTCCAATTCCCGCCCCAATCAACATTGGAAAGCTCTGCAAGGTTTCCTTTTTCGTTGACATAGTAGACCCGAGTCTGGTCGCTCCAGGTGGTCACGGCTAATGAGGATTTATAGGTGTTTGTCCAGGCAAGGGAGGTCGGAAGACACCAGCCTCCACAAGATGGGTCATTTCTTTGCCATTCCGCCCATTGAACCTAGAAATTCATTAACAGCTGTAGAAAGCAAGAGCGAGGAGTTTCGTACATAATTATACAATTGGTCGTTCGTAGCAAAAAACTGAGCAGGTTGATTTTTTCCGGCTGTTGCTGCTAACTGTATGTTTTGAGCAGCTGACGAGTATATGGTACCTATTTTCATCAGCGAATAAAACAAATCAGTTCAAGATTCATACCTGAACTCCAATTCTCTTTCGTTAGATCATAATATTGCTCGACGATCGAAAACGGAGCGACGTTGCTCTGATAATAGACGTGGATGTTACTAGCGTCGTCCAAGAACGAAGTTATGGATGTCCCGATCAACGCGCCTCCGAAGTTGGCACCTCCACCCCATGCTCCGTCACCATACCCTCGCTCCTGGATTGATCCATCTTGCAGTTGCATGTATACCCGCAACCTTCCGTCGCTGAATCGGACAGCAGCAATGCCTTTGGAGAGGGAATGGGCTTGAGGGCCAATTCGCTTTGTCCCGTCCACCCTAGAGAAAGTCTTTCAGTATTAATCAGGCTGATTGCATGGGGGAATATACCATCCGGCTGATCCCTCGTACGATTTCTCCACGGGATATGCGTCTGTGTCAAGAAAATAGAGTCTGATCTACATTTCGTCAGAACAGTGTGTGATTTAGAGACAAGCTCATACTTGATCGACGTCTTTCTTGTTCTCCTTAACACTCCAGCGGACTACTGTGAGCGGTGTCTCAAGCTTGAAAGTTCCTAGTGGGATTTTGAGATTCCCGTCAGTCCAGGATTCCCAGGTCGGGATGTAATTCTTCTCTTGAATAGCGCGTGTTGTACCGTCCAAAAGCGCTGTATAATAGACGTGGATTTCTGGGTCATTCTCTTTCTTGTTTGTTGTCTTTGACCACGATGCAAGTCCGCTCCCAGCCGCCAACGTTTGATCTGCGGAGCATAACGTGACGAACGAGGGTAAAATGACAAGCAATAGATGCCAGTAGGCTTGGAACTGCATTTTTGTAACGAATATCAATTAGAAGTTTTTCAAAAAAAAAAAAAAATTAGTACTGGCGATGGAAAGAAACAGACTCTGCGACCTAGTTATCTTGCAAATTATTCCTGGTCCCTCTTACCGAGCTTAATATTGTCGATCTCGATGGTCTCAGCTCTCGAAAATCATCAAAACCTTGCACGGCACCCTTGAGAGCTTTGGCGTGTGATCAATAATTGTCCAGCTCCATCATTTGACAACGAAAGCGCCAAAGCGTTGATCCGTGTTCGCTGGGCAGCTGAGTCCTCACCCCTCTTTTACCAACCCCTTCAAACTGGATACTATACCCAGGTTACCCAGAATTGGACACACTTTTGATTGTGTGTTTGCACAAATGGCGGTGTGTTGGAGAGACGTTCCCCCTTTCCTGTCAATTTCGCGGGACGTTCCCACTTCAAATCAATCATTAGTCAATTTTGTGGCTGGAATTTTACTTTATCCGTGAGCTGAATAGGGATATTTCCGTCTTGGCAGACGTTAAGCTTAAGATGCCCAAGCCATCCTTCCTGGGTCATCTTACCAATCTGACCGAACCGATGCTGACATGCGTGGATATGCAACATGAAGTGACAGTACGCAAGCCACAAACTGCCCATCTTGGTTCCTTTCAAGCCGCTGATGGTGATGGGGGCTCCATTTGCAGAATTGTGCACACCTGACGCAGCAGTCAGCGTTTCAACGCCCGTAAGTCTCGCGTGTAACCTCAGACTTCCTCATATCGACTTGCCCGCCTTTTTCTGGAGATCCATGTAAATTTGATGGCAAAATCCAAAGGCTGGCCTAGCAAGCTTCTGTCAGGACCTAGGCCGTTTATAACACATATCTCAGTCCGCCATTAATTATGGAAACAAATCAACATATACGAACCTGAATCCTCCATGGCATTTTTGGAGATGCTGCACGAAGGCATCCCCACAATGAATCTCTCCATGTTTTGCTTTGCACTTCTCCTCCTCCACTCTTGCATTCCTATTGAAGCACTCCCTCAAACGAAACCTCGTACGCCCACAACATCATGGACAGCACTTCCTCAGACTTTGACTTGCACAAGTCTGGTAGGTCGAACGCCGCAACCTACTTGCACAACTTATACGACTTATGGAACGGATGTCACATGGACCGTCACGACCAAGACAGCCAATATTGTATCAAATACGATGTCGGTGCCTATTCCGGCAGCGCCAGCAACTGTTCTGGCGGTGATAGAGTCCGGTACCACTCTTTGGCCTATGCCAACGTTGACTGTCGAGAAGAATCAGCGTATAAGGTAAAGACTCTACAATCTCTATATGTTAGCCCGTTGACACATAAATCAGAATCACATTGTACAATAGTCTTCCTGAAGAGGACGTAACACTTCATTTTCACGGACTAGTTCAAAATCATGGCTACGTATCCATGGATGGCCCGGAAGGCGTCACGCAATGGTAATACCACTGAGTTTGAGACGTTTAATGGGCTTTCTAACTCAAAGGTAGCGGGTTGTCATCCAAAGGACCCTTCATTTACGACTTTGTGGCTTCCAAAGCAGGAACCTATTGGATCCACAGTCATGACCCTGGCCAATACCCAAAAGGTCTTCGCAGTCCCTTGATTGTTCACGATCCCGCGGACAAGTCAACATATGCAGGCGATTTCACCGCGACTTTGTCGGATTGGTATGTTAGCGCCAATATCACTTCCCCTAAAATTCTAAGATTTCTCGCAGGTATCCTGATTTTTGGTGGGCAGAGGAGCAGTACTTGAACTCGCCAGTCCCGGCTAAACCATGTGGTTCAGGCATAGAGATAGAGCCGAATGGTACGAACATATATGTCAGATGATTTCGAGGCTTTTCTGCTGACGTCAAATTCAACAGCGACCATCTTCAACGATTTTGTCCCAGGCCTAACAAATGAAGATCGTGTCAAGCCTTATGTTCTCCAGCAAGGTGGTAAGAAGTATAGGCTCCGCTTCGTCAACATGAGCGCCTTCACTCCCTTTTTGGTGAAGATCATTGGGCATGTCGTCCAACTCATAGAAATTGACGGGATTGAATTGGATCCTACCTCTTCTGCTGAGACCGAGGGATTTATTATTGCACCAGGACAGCGAGTCAGTGCACTTCTAACCTCTTTGACTTCGAGCACAGAGACATTTTCAATAATTGCGGTATTAGGTAGGTTTCACCAACCTCAGGAAATCTTAATCAGCAAATACTAATCAAAACGGCTCAGATCCTAGCGTCGCAGGAGGAAAATTGGAAAGTAAGTTCCCTGCGGAATGCCACACAACACCGAGAGATAAGAGCAACATAAACGGCGTTATGTATACATGGGGATGCGTCACTTATAGCTCTGATGTAACAAAGTGTCCCCTACCTCCATCATCGGATGCAATTCTCCAAGTGTATCGAGAAGATGACGAGGAAGTCAAGAAGCGACCCCGTCTGAAGAACAAGCTCAAGATCGACTGGAAAGATTTCACTCACACATCGGTCGCCTACCCTTGGGATAACAATGAAAGAATTTTGGTTCCCTTGGACAAAACCGGGACTGATCGAACAACACTTTTGAATCCCGAGCCGGGAAATGTTCACTGGATACAGATCATTGATGTCCAAGCTCGGACAGACCCCAAAGACCGCGAGTTTGGATCAATGGACAATGCTTTGTAAGTTACGCTTCTGAATCCCACCTTCTCCATCATTTGTTATGTTTTCATGAATTTCAAATACTCCATTGCTTCGAGTTAAATCGTCTGCGGCCTGCTCACATTTCCTCTGCTATTTAGATGGGAAGCCCCCTCGCTTCCTGCTCTTGTCTCGGCTTTGAATGCGCCTTTAACTTCCAGCGAACTAAATGATCCTTCAACCTACGGAAGATCAACAAACACATTTGTTGTACCTTCGCTGGAGTCTGTCTCGCCCCAATCTCCTGCCGTCTGGCTCGTTTTCAACACGACGCAGGGAGACCATCCTAGTCAATCACCCCCATCCACTCATTGCAGATTACCAAAATCTAACCAAGAGTAGTGCATCTCCACGGTCACCATGTCAGCCTACTATATAAAGGAGCCGAGGCTCCGTATCAGATCAATGCATTCAAGGCTGCCATTGATATTTTCAATACTGAACAGAACGGGAAGGATAGCCCCGAATGGAAGACATTCCGAGCCGCAGTCGACCAGCAAGCTGCAGCCTATCCAATGCAACGCGACACCATTATGGCAGAGAAATTTCAATTTTTGATTGTGGCCTTTCAGGCTGACAATCCTGGTGTGTGGGCATTGCAGTGAGTCTTCTGTTCTCATACTCTCTATTGTCTACAATATTTCTTATGAAAGTGTGCTAACAGAAGTCAGCTGCCACAATGACTTTCACGCACGCTCAGGGATGTTTAGACAGATTGTAGAAAGACCAACAGAATTGAGAAGTCAGTTGGGCACTTGGAGCAGGACAAATGGTGACGTGACTTTTCAGCCGGGAAGAGTGACTGATAGTACAGTACTACAAGGTATTGAGAGGAACGTGCAGCAGTGTCTTTTGGGTTAGTAGTAATGATACTAGAGTAGGACCAAATTACAGAGCTTTGTCATTGCGGAATATATGTAGCCAGGCCGTGCGTAAGACTAAAGAGGTTGTTGTAATCATTAATATATCCCCAGAAAGAGTTCCAATGCTGTTAGGAAAGGCAGCGACGGCACAGAGAAAGTCACCGCGTAGATAAATATTAATCTAAGATACAGTTGTTTCTTTCTATCCTACACTTGTATCAAAATGGCAAGACGAATATCAGACGCGGGGAGAAAAGAGTCTAGGACTACTACTAACCGGAAGCTCCCGGCGTGGCAAGGTGGTCCATTTGAGCCGCTTGTAAATCCACTCCTCGGGCTTCTCGAGAAAAACCACTTCCGGCTGGAGGAGGACCGGCTTGATTACGACTTCTTTATCAGGTTTCCACGTTCCCCGAGGTGTGTTGACTCGCCAAACTCTCAGTCAGGTGGAGTCGCTGATCGTTGAAGTCGACTGCACTCTTCGTTTCTAAAGTGTTTATCCCTGAGGATATTAAATCTCTCTTTATGGGGATTGGGAGGGAATAAAATAAGGGGGGAGCCTCAGGCCGACGGGTATCTCCCAATTGTTCAGCCCAACAAGTGGCGATGGCAGATTACCCCCAAAGAGAGCTTCATTTGGTTCCTGACTCGCTAGCCAGACTTTTGGGTCCACTAATACGTAGCCCACCTCTAAGTCCATGGCCGACACTGACTAGAGTGACCATATGCGAAAATGTCCCGCCACAAAAGAGTGCAAAGCAATGTAATTAATGTAGGATATATTAGAGACTATCGATTATATTGTTGATTCTTTTGGAAATTGTCAAATCGTCTTTGTGTATTTTCCAATTTATTGATATTATGGAGTTAGGGGTTAGTGACTCGCTAAAATCGAGTACACTACTCCGGGGCTAAGAGTGCAGCTAAAGTCGGCATTTATTTTTCTGACTTAGAGCCCACCACCGCACGGGTAACGAATCGAAAAGCCAAGCTAATTGTCTCCTGAACTAGCTATAGATTGGGCATAGTATTAGATCTACAGACACCCGCCGAAGAAGTCTACAAGATGAAGCATTCAATGATCCTTCAGATACAGTTTTGTTTCTGTCAAGTTCACCTCGCTCCAGCAAGCTCATCATGCGTCCAAATGTTGTACTCTTGGCGACTTGCCTCCAGCTCTGTCAAGCACAGAATATACTCAGCGGCGCCACTTTGTTTGTTGGCGGAAAATCCCCCGTCATCACCACGTCTTACGGAAAATTCCAAGGAAAGAACGACGACCCGACACGAACATCAAACTACCTAGGAATATCTTATGCATCAGCCCCGCGGTTCGATCACTCCGTCATAAACGACAGGCCCTTTGCAGAGATTCAAGGTAAGAGCAGGTGAAAGCTCGACTCCTATGTAACCTCATCTAGTAGCAAAATATTCTTTACTAAGACGGTATTCTATCTTAGATGTCAGCGACTACGGCCCCTCGTGCCCCCAGCAGGAGTTCGTATCCTTTCTTGCGCCCCTTGGACTTGGCAGTATCAGTGGCCTGGTGGAAGCAGCACTGGGCAGCTCTGTCCTCAAACAAAGTGAAGATTGTTTGTCAATCAATATTCAAAGACCGCAGAACATTAGTGCGGGTGAAAAACTGCCTGTCCTTATGTGGATTCATGGGTTAGTAAATCATATTCCGGCATTCTTACTTCAAGTCAAAGACCATTGAGAAACCTCATTTCCCTGCCGAAAGAGTCTAAGCTGACTTAATGGTTTAGTGGAGGATTCCAGACCGGTGCTTCAAGCTCCGTAATCTCTGAGCAGTCCGCAGTCCCCGGTGTGTTCTACCAAGGAGCGAACATCGTCCAACGCTCGCTTGAAATGGGCCAGCCTATCATTTTCACCTCGATCAACTACCGGCTCTGTCATCTCGGCTTCAGCGCCTCGAAAGAAATGGAGGACGCTGGGCTGCTGAATTTGGGTCTCGAGGACCAAAGAAATGCTATGCGATGGGTCAAAAAGCACATTGAGGCATTTGGAGGAGATCCTGAGAAGTAAGTGTTCTATTCTTGAACGGCTGGGCTACGATGTTCCAAAGAATAGATTTTAACATTCGATTTGTCTAGAGTCACTATTATGGGAGAGTCAGCGGGATCTTGGTCAGTTACAGGCCATCTCGTAGCAAACAATGGTGATAATGAAGGACTTTGTAAGTGATCCTTTTCCAGGCCTCTGGTCTTCCCACAGTCCTCTGGGTATAGCTCTTTTCCCGCAGATTATGAGATACCAGTTGATAACCTATAATACTTCTTTAGTCAGGGGTGCAGTGGGTATCAGTGGCGGTGGAGTCAAAGTTGATGGCCCCGAAAGACAACAATCCTTGTTTAATGATCTTGCCAATTTCGTTGGATGCGGATCGTTAATAGGGATGGCCAAGATTGACTGCCTACGGGAGGCACCATACGAAAATATCTATGCACATACCCAAACAGTCGGCTATTTCCTTGGATATAGAAGCGCAGCTTCTCCATGGTAAGCGATTAATTCCCAGCGGGAAAGAGCGCAACCTCGAACAGTAACGGTACTCTAGAAGAACCTTTCTAACTCCTTGTAGGACTCTCCGCCCAGATGGTACGTTCTTGACAAAAAGTCCAGACAAGTTGATTGCTGAAGGAAATATCGCCAATGTACCTATTATGTATGGTGACTTAAAAGATGAGGGGACATTGTTCTCCCTCGTAAATTCTCTAAACACCACAACTGACGAAGACGTCATCGACTACTTCAAAACCTACTGGGTAAGTTAAAACTCTACCTGACCACTAGTTACCCCTGTATCAAAGAATCGCTCGGCTGACACCCATTTGTCTAGTGGCCAAATGTCACACAAAATCAACTCCAAAAACTATTGGATCTTTATCCTAACGAGGGTTCGAGCTCGCCCGTCGGCATCGGCCCACAGTTCCAACGCATTTCTGGAATCATAGGAGATTACAGTCTTCATTCCCAACGTCGCCAGCTTCTAGACAAAGTTACTGCTCCAAAATGGAATTACCTCACGGAACAGGAAGTTCCTCTGTCTGTCCTTGGAGGAACACCTATTGGATCTATACTAGGAGAGACGGGACTTACAAGCATTCCAGTCCTAGGGTCTTTCCACGCTTCAGATGTCATCTTGAACTGGTTCGGAACTTTGCCTGCTGCTGTAAGTCGCAACTCGATGCACCTGATGAGCGTGCTCGTTGCTTTCACAAGGAATTTGGATCCAAATACCGCCGGCTTGAAAGACGTTCCGGAGTGGCCACAGTATGATTCAGCAAGGAGGCAGACCATGAATTGGAAAGAGGAAGGTAGTGTTACGATTATCTCAGATGATTTCAGGGAGGAGGGGATGGAGTGGATGAACGAGAACGCTGATTCTTTGCGCCTTTGAAAAGGTAGCTGAAGTGTACCTAGGCACTGTTGGGCGAGTGGCATAGGCATGGAAAATACTTAATCATTTCTCACAGGAACATCAGACGTGTCAGTTAGATCATCTTGGAGGGATTATCCTACAACTGGTAAAGTATCTCTTACTTTTCAATCTCGGACTCCTCAAATATGAGGGCAGCTCATGCTACTGTGAGAAGCCTTGTGATGCAGTGAACTTAAAGCGGATGCTTTTCTAGGAATATGCCAAGATCAATACTACTCATCGTGCCTTACCTATCAAGTCCACTGATATGAATCTTTTGGGTAGGGAAGGCGGGAACAGCCACTTGTGCCTTCGTTCACCGCCATGCTGTTCATGGGCAGCCTCAGAAATCCGGCAACTCAACCAACATAAATACCCACACAATGACCCCGCAGCGCAGTTGGCTGACTTATATTCTCAAGTTTATTATTCAACTACAAATGTCAATCTCAGTCACCGTACTAGTGATAGTCAAGTTTCAATTTACTTACTAGCCCGCTACACTGAGCATTCATCCTACTACCGTGCCTTCGATTGATCCTCCTGCTTGGGCTCTTCTTGCAGACCCCTCGTCTACTTGCCATGGGTCAGATATTGTTACTACTCGCCTTTGGTCTGGGCTCAATTATTCTCTATATCACGATGAAAGCCATCGTCGAGAGGCATTTCTACGAAGTGGAAAAGTCACGCTACGGTTGTGGCGAAGCCATCAAATATCCGCACAAAGAACCCATCTTTGGGCTTGACCTCTTATTCAAAAGTATTAAGGAGCATGAAGACGGTGTTTATCTCCAGGAAATCCAAAGACAGTATGCCTTGTACGGCAAGACTCACGAAATCCGTCTTCCGGGCAAAAGGATGATCCGGACGATGGATTCGAAGAATATACAGACGGTCTTAGGACTCAATTCAAAGGATTACGGCTTACAGCCACCTCGAGAAGGCTTTGCAATGCCGCTGTTTGGCCATGGGATCAACACAACAGACGGGGAGTACTGGCAGTATAGTCGATCGTTGGTTAAGCCGACTTTCTCGCGTGCAGAGATTTGTAATTTCGAGTCAATGGAGTTCCACTTCAAAAGGCTGCAAGAGCTTCTACCCACTGATGGGGCAACTGTGGACTTGCACCCTTTATTCTCACGCTTGTTCTAAATCCCTCTTCCCAATACTCGGCGCGGAGATGTGCTAATATACAATTTAGTTCTTGGACACATCCACCGAATTCTTGTTTGGCATATCAGCCGAGGGAATACCAATAGGCACACGAAAGATGAGACAAATCACAGGCATGTCCTCTTGTATGAGATGGCTAGGCAAACCCAAGACAAGCTGGACCTCCGCTCTCAAATTCTTGCAGTGTTTATGCCCAGCCGTGACACTACAGCATTCCTGGTGGGGAATGTTTTCCATGCGCTGGCGCGAAATCCTAGTATATGGATTCGGTTGCGAAAGGAGGTCATGGCCATAGGTCATGAACCACTCACGTTTGAAAGATTGAAGTCTACCAAGTATCTACAGTGGATCATAAACGAAAGCATGTATTCCATGACCCTTTTTTCATGCTGGTATAAAAACTGATTCTAGTCTAGGTCACCGCATGTATCCCATCTGCGAAAACAACCCTCGTTGTGTTTTAGCGGACTCTATTCTTCCCACAGGTGGTGGTACAGACGGCAAATCACCACTGCTTGTTCGCAAAGGCGAATACATCTCCTTCAACATATATTGTTTACATCAAGACGAAGATATCTGTGGTCCTGATGCTGCCGTGTTCGGCCGGAGAGATGGGAAGACTTAAAACTGTTCTGGGATTTCATTCCATTTGGTGGCGGCCCTCGAACCTATCCTGCTCAACAATTGGTCAACACGGAGGCTGCGTATGTGACTGTTAGAATGGTGTAGGAGTATCTGGGAATCGAGAGTAGAGATGAGCGCCCTTGGACGGAATAATGGCGGATTGGGCTACACAGTAAATACGGTTGCAAAGTCGCCTTGACTCGCAAATGATTCATTCAGTAGGGACTACCCCACGAGCTTCATTGTTTCGTACAGTGAGGATAGTTGTGAGGTTTATATTTAAGCAACGCAGCAGTATATTAACACAATTTAGATTGCGATCATATTATCCAGAGACTTCGAGAAGAGGAGATTAAATATAAAAAGCGCATAACTGGATATCATGAAGACTAACTCAAGCCTGAGAAACCCAACGAATTTCCAAAAATGAAAGATTGCAAATACAGATCGACAACCGAAGCTTAAAAGGAATTCAGCGGGGAAAGACACACAGACGCACTGTATTTTGGCACTCACTACCCCCCCCCCCCCCCCCCCCCCCCCACCCCCCCCCCCCACCACCCCCCCCCCCCCCCCCCCCCCCCCCCCCACACCCCCCCCCCCCCCCCCCCCCCCCCCCACCCACCCCCCACC
>Ga0247778_1000456_pt1 | contig 52316 bp, 60 predicted proteins | sample UWRJL049202B5_FD_179939 | JGI IMG/M metagenome (GOLD analysis project Ga0247778, IMG submission 179939) | Plant litter microbial communities from Arlington Agricultural Research Station in Wisconsin, United States - UWRJ-L049-202B-5 | ecosystem: Environmental > Terrestrial > Plant litter >... | reverse complement strand
TCTTTCATAGCGTGGAGAATGTCCCACTGGAATTGGAAGTTTCACACCATTGCTTTTGACATATAGAATTTAGCACCTTGTCTTCACCTCTGTCATTGATATCCAAAGATCCTTGTAAATGCCAAAAAGCTTTTCAATTGGAAACTCCGCCCTTTGGTCTCGTGTGAGAAGCCGGCAAAAGTATCGCCGTTCTAGAAAATGCTACATTCCATGCAATCCTCTTTCCTTCCTGTCCCCTTCCTCCGTCCGTCCGTCCATCCGTCCAAGAAAACCATTAAGCCGTTAAGTCAGATAATTTGTACAAGGTAATCCGCCCAAACATACACAATCCGAATCCGAAACACCCCGCTCCAAGTCATAAAAATGTCCCTCATTACTGCAATCCACCACTGTTATCGCCAACAGTTCATCTTCCTCCACACCTCCCTAAACCAAGCTCCTGTCCGCTTACTCCTCGAATCCGGGCTATCGCCCAAACTCAACTCTTTCTCCGGACCGCCAGGCAAAGGACTTAAAGGCGCCGTAACAGCTCTCCGCGTTCCCAACGCATCAACACCGAGATTCCGCCCCGCAAAGCCAGGTACGCTCCCCTTCCGTCCACGCTCCTGCATCCTCATCTCCATCCCACTACTCGCGCCTTCCGCACCACCCCCAGCAGCGAGCCTTCTCGCCTCCACCACCCTCCTCACAATCAGCGCAAACGTCTCCTCGATATTCACCGTATTCCGCGCGCTCGTCTCCATGAACCCACATCCGCGTTTCCTCGCCCATTCTAAACCGACTTGTGCAGGTACCTGTCGACTTTGCTGTAAATCGCACTTATTGCCCGCGACGATCTTGATTGGCTTTACGGGTCCTCCTCTTCGTTTTTGTTTTGGGTAGCTTTGGTCCCAGGCGTCCATGCGGGTTTCGGCTTCTATGTCTATTAGGTCATTGAATTCTTGTAGGACGTTTAGGCTGCTGGAATTCGTGATGTCGTATACGAGGAGGAAAGCGTCTGATCGGAGGTTTGACGATGCCCACATGCCGCGGTATTCTTCTTGGCCTGCGGTGTCGGTGAGGGATAGGTGGTAGGTTTGTCCATCTATGCGCCGGGTCAACGTGTAGGAGTCTTCGATTGTGGGGTCGTATTCGTGAGTCCATTGGGAGCGAACAAGACGGAGGGTGATGGAGGATTTGCCGCAGCCGCCGTCACCGCAGATGGTGATTGTGATTTTCTGAGGATTGTCCATCTTTTCTGTTGTTTTTTGGGGAGTGGGAGTTCTCCCAGTAGAAGAAGGTGAGGTCTCGTGTCACCGAAGGAGGGGTTCGTTTGTAGCTGGGAAAGCCAAGGAAGGAGCTGTCGGCCGGAGCAGGATGATTAGACTTCTTATGCTGCGCCGATGTGACGAAGGAAAGGGCCGTCGTTGGGTAGGATTCCAAAAAGTGTGATTGTCTGCGCCGTATGTGCCGTTGGGGTGTTTCTCTGGCTCCTGCTGCCGTCCGTGGCGTTCGCTCTTGTTCTATTACCCAGCGGGATCTTCCCCTCGCCTGTACGACGTGCTCGGATGTTGTGCCTAAAGTCCTCACCCGCCGAAATCGAAAACTTTGAGCAGACAAACAGAGTTCGTGTTGGGATGAAAACAGGCACGACGAGATGTTTTGTTTGCTAGAGCACGGCTCGGACTCGATGTGGAGAAGTGTGGAGCTTGCGATAAGTGTTCTTATACTGCTGGGATCTTCACTGCAGCGCACCGCTATCCACCCGAAAGTCGAGGTCCGTCCACCCAAGCTTCCCTGCGTTTTATGGAAGGTGCGTTGTATTGCGTTTCTTCCCCCGCCAAAATGGACAGCAGAGATATGGAAAATGTGGCAGAGGACCAGGGTTGGGCGTCGACAAAGTTTGGATTGGTTTCAATGCTGCACTGAAGTCCGGTTTGGGAGAAACGCACTGGATTATGCCTTGATGTGTTGTCGCTGATATTAAAGAAACTGGGTGACAGAAAAAGAAGGGGCGGGAAAAGAGGATAAGGAATAGAAGATGACAATATAGGACCAATTGAGGCAAGGTAGTCCCTTGCTTTTAAACGGCATCTCATATGCTCATACGGGACTTTCTAGTTTTCAATATTGCTTTTTTGGCTTCGACACCGTTCAAAATCTACTTCGTAGAGCTCGCGGGCGTCGCGGGCTGGCAGCCTCATTATCTCGTTATTCTCCGAAGGACATTTAGAAATTCTCCGCGCTGTTTAAAACCCGCAATCATCCCGACCCTCAGACGTTGAAGAGAAATCAATTTCCACATGCGGCTTGGTCTTCTCTTTCGAGTCTCGTTTCTGTCAATTGGGATGTTCCCCATCGTACCCTAAGCGAGGCCAAGTGAGCGACGGTGTGAGAGCAAAGGCAGCCCATTGGGCTTCTCCTGCATTAGTGTTGAAGGCACGGCTCGCCTTGGGGACCTTGTCAATTTTTTGCGCTGCATAAGGATGCAGGTGGCACTTTGACACCGACATTTCCGTTCTTCGTCAGTCGAGCAAGTTGTGTCTCAGCGAGAAATGGGTTCCATATCAAGTTCAAATATGAGGTTATTCGCGTCGCCCATCTCCAGGGCAACACTTGATATCAGTCCAATCTCCGTACTGCCCCCACCCGGAGATTCAAAGATCCTAGGATGATCGACCTAACGGCCGGGGCTAGCGGTAGGCCTCGGCAGTTTAGCAAGACGATGTGGTTAGCAGCAGCGTCGATCATGGTGCACATCTTCGCCGAGTTCGCTAACCCTGAACGTTAAAGTGTAGGTGAGGCTTCAGAGGAAGATCCCTTCGTCCTTCGTTCAAAAGCCTCGTCGCTTGTGGCTTCGTGATTCGTGCTCTACGACCATGAGGCGGAAGGTGGTCATCCTGGTTGGCTGCAACGGGGACGATTTTGCCTTTCACTGCATTTTCTGCAAGGCGGCATCATCATCGATAGGCTTCGAAACTTACTTGCAGCTCAGTTGCCAGTATTTCCAGGGGACACCTGCCAGGAACACCCGAGTAGTTTTTGAGAAATGCAATGCACTCTGCAGTTGAAGGGCATTTATTCAGACAGTCACTTCAGCACCAGTCAACACTCGCTACGTTTCTGCTCGTACGTATGACAGAAATAAAATTCGGCACTCCAGAATCTTAGGAGCGTCGTGTTTGGTCAAGAGATTTAAAGTTTTCTTATCCGACTCACGATCTACAACACAGTTTGAATATGCACCTTATCCAGGAACCCCTCCGGTTGGACGTCTACCTCAGCCGTCAGCACTGGAATTTAGATTGACACATCTAATGCAAGTGTGAATTCGTCACTAGGTCACCGCCATCAACAATCCAGTTGCGCAATTGTTTTTTAACTTTTGGCGTGCACTACCGAAGAATGGACGGCTGAAGAAATGCAGCAGTGAGGGGTATGCAGTTTGGATGACGACCAGAAGTCTGGGTGCTTACATCCCAATATTGTCAGCGATACGAGAATATTGTCGAGTTTGTGTTCCAAAAAGCCCCACCGGTTCGAGAATCATCTGAAGTTCTGTGCTTCATGTAGTGTAATATGCACTGCGGCCTTACCCCTCTGCAAAGTTGCAGGTCGCTGACTCGAAAGTGGGGATGAAGCTAACACCTCAGTGAGGCTCAAGTGAGTTTGGTGTTGAGCTTTGCATCCTATCAGTGGAAGGCTATTATTAACTTTGGTTGAAAGATAATCAATTTTGTCGTTGATTGGAGTGTTATTGTGGGAAAATTCCGAGCTAGCAGGTGGCCGAGTGGCGAAAATTGAGCTACTACTCTTACGAAGGTACAATCGCTTGCTATATCTTGGGTTACAATGACCGATCATTATTCAATTCTTCAATAGCTACCCAAGCCTCCTCAAATTGCGCGCCAAATGGCTGCAAAGCAGGGCCAACACTGTCCAAGCACTTCCGAAAATCATAGTTTTGTCGGATGTCCAAGCACTCACAGACATAGATCAGTCCTTCTAAGAAATACTCCTTCTCGTCCGCATCATGACTAGCAACCCTTCCAATAAACAATGCCCACAGGAGGATGGCCAAAAGATGAGAGTTCAGCAGCTCAGTCGGCCCGAAATCTACTATAACTTTAACGGCGCCTACAAGTCTGGTCACCATCACACCCAGATTCAGCGGAGGCATCTCTCTCAAGACCCTGTCAATATATATAAAAACAGCAAGGCGGAAAATCCCTCGGAGGCCGAGATCTGACTCAGCGGTGTCCTCGAGGCTCAGAAGTCGATACTCTAGAAGATAAATTGCGTCGCTGAGCGCAAGTCTGTTGAACACTGCGAGCGGATCATTGTATCGCACTGAAGTCAAAATCCTCAGCACTTCAAGAATCTGATTCATTCCCCATGCTGAATAAGTTCTCATGTGGGACTTCATCAATTCTAAGTCCTTGGTGGAGAGCGATGTGGCAAAGGGCGTGATTAGATCATTGTCCGGCTGCAGGAATGGGAATCGGGGCTGGCAGTTCCAGGTGGTGGCGTGGAATGTATCGATCCTTCACAAGTGTCAGAAATCAAGCTCTTTGCAGATGCATTACTTGCAAGCTTACATGCTTAAGGTCTGCCAAAGTCTGAGCGGCAGTTTACGCAATCCTCCCCGAGCCTCAACCATCTGCTGCAACCCATTCATATGTAATTCCGAGTGCGCATTCGTTCCTGTCAATATCTTGATTTCATCAGCGTCAGCACATGTTTAATAATCTCAAACATATACATACATTATGTATCACTAGCAGTCCAACAGCACCGATGGTCTCATCCGTCGTCTGTAGTGCACAATCACTCAAGCGTCGAGATACAATATTCAACGTCTGTTGGCAGTGGAAAAGGTTGTTTGCTCCAGTGTCGTAGTAGACTGAAGCAATGGAAAGGCTTGCGTGAAATACTGCTTCATCGCGTGTAAATAGTGTTTCGAGGTCGGGGATGTACTGGAGTTCCAGGACTTCGGCGAAGACTTGCTTTGAGTTAGTGCATGCGCAACACATCTCGTTCAGACAAGGCTCCATGAAAAATCCCCGCTCAATAACTGAAGAGTGGGATCGGTAGTTTGAACAAGTTAGGTGGGGGGATCCCTCATTTTGACAGCGGCAAGTTGGAGGGTGAGGGGCCACTGACAGTGCTGAGTCATAGTTGACACTTTTGCTTTGGTGATCACTGGCATATATGCAGATAAATACGTAGGCCGTATGGTCATTCGTCCTGGCAGTCCCAGCAAGTGACACTGCTGGGAATCCGATACGAATTTGTTAACTCTCCTACCTGCCAGAAGTGGGGCTTGCTTCTGCACTTCAACGCCTCCGGAATTCGAAACGGCTTTGCGGCGTGCCCTTTTCATCGGCTTCCTCGACACAAGAGCAAAGCGAGATCTGCCTTCCGAGGGATCATGCCCTTGCAGCTGCATTACAGAAGTGTTTACCTCATGCCTACTAATCGAGCGGCTTGAAGTTGCATTGGACCGCACCAGTTTCCGGATGCTGTCGTTGGCTGCCACTTGGGATGGATCGCCGTCAAGGGTTACAAATGTCAGAGCGGGGCGCTCCATTTGCGTTTCTAGATAAGGATGTATTAGGTATATGTCTTTTATTTATAGAGGTAAGTTTAACAGAAGGTTAACAGCACAACAGCGATTCGCGCGTGTTCTGCATTCGGAAGTCTCAATTGGCCTACCAGATTTGGAAGTCTTGTGCGTCTGCCCGTTTTTGATTCACGCTTCCTCCATGAACGGTTTCTAAAATAGAACCTCTGATTCTCTCTGCGTAAAAGATAATTTCATTTCAGGAGAGAACGCTTCGATGATGTTGGGAGCAGGGTCTTGTGGGTAAGCTTGGTACCGGTAGTATCGTCCAATAAGAGCATGCCTTTCCTCCGATTTTCCGCGCCTGCATTAGCGCCTCCTTTTAAGAATTACCCCATTTGGGTAGTCAACTCTATCGGCCGTAGGTATCATCTTCCTCATTTCTTGAAGGTCGGTTTTATTCTTTTCTATCGTTCAATCTTCTTATTTCCTATCGATTTCGTCGACTTTTCTTTTCGTCATGAGGTGAGTGTTTCGCCCTTTTGGCTAGAACTGCTACTCATGTATAAGTTCATCGTGGAGGGAATGTGTTACTGATACTGGACTAGGATGCTTTCAGTCCCAGCGAAGCGTCTTCTGAGGTTGCGTCCTCAAGGCGCAAGACTTGGTGAGAGCAGTATTTTTCGAGCAATGGCTACTGCCACACACAACCAAACGCCTTCTCACAATGATCCTCCGCCTAAGAAATACAGCATCACGGGTAAAGAGAGACGCGAAACATCTTTAGTCAGCCAGGACAAACCTGTTGGGGCCCTACAATACGTTCTGTACGAATGCCCTTCTCAAACTTTCCGTCTTCCATTTCTCGTACAACACCAGCTAACTCATGCACCTCCACAGCTCTAGCGTCGACGTAGTACAAAACTGGGCCCGCACCGGTTCCCTCCACCCCATGGCATTCGGCCTCGCCTGCTGTGCCATAGAAATGATGCACTGTTCGACCCCCCGCTACGACCAAGACCGTCTCGGTATCATCTTCCGCGCCTCCCCGCGACAATCAGACGTCATGATCATCTCGGGCACTCTAACCAACAAGATGGCTCCTGCTTTAAGACAGGTGTATGATCAAATGCCGGAACCGAGATGGGTTATTAGTATGGGCAGTTGTGCGAATGGTGGGGGGTATTATCATTATAGCTATTCGGTGGTTAGGGGGTGTGATAGGATTGTGCCGGTGGATGTTTATGTGCCTGGCTGTGAGTTGGTTTCTTGAGTTGAGGGAGGTGGGACGGGGAATGCTAACTTAGGATTAGGTCCGCCGACTGCGGAGGCGTTGCTGTATGGGGTTTTTGTGTTGCAGAAGAAGATAAAGAGGTCGAAACATACGAGGATGTGGTACCGCAAATAAATATCGAGGCGTCGTATTCCTGAGTGGGGATTGCCGTCGAATAGTGTCCAGACAAATAGGCCGCAAAATTGATCTTGAAGAGAAGAATCACAAATTTTAGATATTATGATTAGGCTTGGAACGTCTCGAGGGTGAAATCATTCAACTATCGGCCTCCTGTTGGAAAGGGGTTCATGGGGGCTCAGAATGCCATAGAATGCCATGATTCTTGAATCCTGTGGATACTTGATGCATAGGTTGGGGCCGCGCTTTGAATGGAAGGTGTTTTTTTGAAAGCAGTAGACTCGTGGCCGAAAATTCTTGAGTCTTCGAGCTACCTCGGTTTGATCATATTTTGCATGTTTCTGGACGACCCCCATAAAGAGTCATCATTCGATTTCTCTATATATTAATCCGAACGACACTCACAATCCTACTCAAATTGGACAAAATAACTTCACAGATTTTTATCACAACAGACTCCTCCTTTCAAGCTACAAGTGCCGATATTACTTCCTTATATTCTTAGGTCAGCTCTCTAAAAAGAGGTGCTTGGGGCATATACTTTAGTGATGGTTTCTACAGGAAGGTACACCAAGAGGGGACCGATCAACTACAAGGATTCTTATCCTCCATCAATCATTGTGCATTTCATGCGCCATGCTGAAGTACGTTGTACTTACTAAAAATTCATTGTCATCTGTCCACTAACAGACCACGGGGATCACATAAGTCTCAAGGGGCTCACGCACGAGCAATGACTTCCCAAATAATCGACCTAGAGGTTTCAGCGCGCGGTGCAGTGCAAGCGGAAGTTTTCGATAAGTTTAATTGTGGTCATTCTGAAGTTACACATATTCTCTCTTCTCCAATGCTGCGTGCAGTCTCGACCTCTTGCCATGCCTTCTATTATTCGTGTCTTCTTGCCAACAACGAAATTATCGCCTTGCCGGAATTGCAGAACATGGACACAGGCCCAAACGGAACTGGAAGTTCGGTAGAACGTCTCCAAACACAATGGAAAGAGGGATATTCAGTCGGTTCAAGGGGTACCGTGAATGTTAATGTCGATGTATGGACTTTCATGTGCAAAGACTGGAATGTGAAGGGGTCGGGGAAATGGAGCCCAGACGAAGTAAACTGGAGAGTCAACTTTTTCAAAGGTTTTCTGAAGGGAATTTGGCTGGGGGGTGGCCGGAAAAAGGTTGAGATTGCAGTGGTCACTCACGGTAGCTTTCTCGAAAAGCTTAAGGGTGAGCGTGTGCTATTCAAAAGAGCCAGTTTCGAAGTACTTACTAATTCGCTTTTTTCCCTTGTTTGTTTTACTTAAACCTCGGGAAGCAGAATTCACCACATGTGTTTTTAATGACCAGGGAGACTTTGAGGAAGTCAGTCAAGACGAGCTCCATTTTCTTCGACGGAAATGGGGCGAGGTTGGGTTGCGCGACTAAGAATTTTTTTTTCTCATCTTGAACTCAACCTTCCAGCTAGTTGCGCCCAGGTATCAATCTTCTGGAGCCCCTTTAAATCAACCACTGTCAAGATAATCAATTTTGGAGGCCATATCTTGGTCCTCGGGGTCTGAAAATTACTTTTGGATGTTCAATTCAACAGGAGTTGCTGGAGATCATGGCGCCTAGAGACTTGGAAAGCAGGGTCATCCTAATTTCACTTTGCCGTTTCATCATTTTGGCTGTCGTAGTAGATTCGTATGCTGATAGGCTAAGAAGTAAAACATCTTTCTATGAAAAGAATGCCTAGATACGCTTAGGAGCTCCATGTGTTGCACTTCTCATCCAGATTCAATCGCGCATCTGATTATTGATTTTTAATTGCGAAGAATGCCCTCGATCAATCTTTTCTACTTGAGTTTCTTTCGGGAGAGAACAACACTGAGAAATTAACGGAAAGATACAGCCTTCAAAATATGAAAGTCATTATTTATTAAACGAGTAAATGACAGATTAGCTAGCCGTTATTTTTCTTCTGTGAAGGCTGGATGTCACGTCAGCTGTGAATGAGTAAAACTCGTAGATGCAACATGACATAGATCCTGTTCCCGACTTTCACTGCAGTCTTAAAGATGAGAAAATCCCCTTTGACGCAGTCTGCGTACCACATCAGCAACTTCCTTTGCAACAAGTTGCGGATTGTCTCTTTGAATAAGATGTCCGCATCCTTCAGCAACAATAGGCCCTTTACTAGACTCTGGAAGAGTGATTTTTGCAAGACCTTGATGATAGCTATGCCACGCTGGATCGAAATATGTCCTGGTCATGATTTCAGCAAGTCCTATCGTCTGTTAAAGCCGTTAGCACCACATTGAAACACACGAATCGCATGGGTTGAAAATACCTGGTAGACTTGTAAAGGAAAGACTTCAGGATCGTGCTGAATAACCGTCACGTATGGTGTTCCTGGGTCTGGTCCTTCGAGTTTCGGCGAGTCGGAGTGAGGTAGAAGGCTGGGTAAAGTACCCCTCCATAGACCTTCCGGGTTTCTGCTCTCGCTGCCATAAACGGGGAAAATCTTCCTTCTCGAGTCCGCACAAAGTTCCGGAGTGACTCCGGTAGGTAGAGCTGCTGAAGAAAACCCAGGAGATTCAGGATCCGGAAATATAGAAACGGTGTCTGAGTTTGCAAGCGTCGAGTCTAGAAGAACCAATGCCGCTACGGTCTTCGGGAATTCAGCAGCGTAGAGTCTTGCAATTGCACATGAGACTGAGCTGGCAGCAATTATAATTCGCAAACTATCGAGTCGCTGAGGATTAATGCCCAGGCGTTTCTCTGCTGTATGAGCAATCACCTCCCGGAGGTCATAGGTTGCGTCCAGACAATCACGACCGTGTCCTGATGGCCTTCCGGCGACGTCTTTATTGAGCCTTATTGATCCCAGCTGTCCAACTCGATCATACAATAGCATTGGAGGGCATTCTTTGAGGTTGTCGTTGAGTATTTGGACGACTGGATACCAAAGTTTATGCGGGATGTTGATGCCGTTGAGGAAAACAATTAGACGTTTTGATGGGTTTAGGTTAGAGTCTGGAATGAAAAAGCAGCTCAGTTGGAGCGAGGGGTCTCTTTCTAGTTTCACGAAGAATTTCTCCATTGAGCAGCAATGCAGGTAGTCTTTAAAGGGGAATAACAAGAATGACGGTTGTATGGCGTCAAGCAAGCTTGAGCATGTGGTTGAAGGTCTGCTCCGTCTGTCACGGTAAACACATGTATCGTGTGTTATCGAGTATATAAACCAACATGTAGGGATGCGTCCAAACACCAACGGCATTACATATATTGAAAACTAACAGCAGAATCAAGGAACAATCCCTGCAATTACCCGATCACGACACTAAGATAGAGTAGATGAAGTGGTGAATGCTTTGAAGCAACAGCTGCAGCTGAGTTATAACTGGTCGGGAGTTAGGATAGCGTGCTTAGGAAGGGGTTTCCAATTTATAGGGTTCCCTTTCCTGTTGGTGATTGGATCGTTCGCAAGCTGCATACGGATATGGCGGCCGAATGCCTTGTCCGGCCAGGGTATCGACTCACTGAAAATCGCTAAAGTACCTCCGAAATACCCCATAAAACCAGGGACCATTCGCTAAATACTGCTTATCCCTCGTAAGATTTCCCGCCCTTTGGTTTCTCGCACGAAAGGCTGGCCTCACCGTACGCCATTTTAAGTCATCGAAACTCCCAGCCGAAGGTTTGAAAACCTCGAATGTGTTTACTCTTTTACGACGGCACAACTATTGCCAAGCGAGCTCCATGATGAATGTCTGGGTACCCTTTGGCCTATTCTTGGCCCACTGGGTACTTATTACATTTACCTCTATTTTCTGCTGCGTAGGTAAAATCATCGAGGAAGTGAGTGATGATGTCGAGCTAAGGGTGGTTTTATAGTTGATTACCACTGCGATTTATAATATCTATTTCAGCCCTCTTGCCCAGTTTCCTGGGCCTTTCTGGGCGAAGATTTCCGGCATACCATCCTTCTATTACGCAACGACTGGACGTCGGCACATCTGGATTTGGCAATGTCATCAAATATACGGTAAAAGAGTGCATATTGTGTTATTTTCAGTCGCACGAACCTAACATATTTGTTACCTAAACAGGAAATGCCTTTCGGTTCCATCCAAACGGGGTACTCTTCACCTCACCGACTTCATATCCGAGCATATATGGCAGCAAGGCAAATGTAAAGAAGGGAAGATTCTACGAGATCTGGACTAGAAACGAAAAGGGCATAAATACGCTTGGTACTGTGGATAAGATGGTCCACGCAAGGAAAAGAAGAATTCTCAACTCAGTTTTCTCTGAGAGAGCAGTTCGCTCTTCGGAAAGCTTTATCATCAAACACGTTGATCGTTGGTGTGACATACTGGAAGAAGACACGAAGAATGGTTGGACGGAGCCGAAAAATATGTCGGTCCTTTCCGAAGCCCTCGTTTTTGATATTATGGGCGAGCTCAGCTTCGGGGCGTCATTTGATATCAAGGAAAAGAAAGAGAACCCGTTCAAATCCATACCGCATTCTATTGCAGAATACATGCAGTTCATGTACCCGGTAAGCACCCATAGCATTACTGATAATGAGAGTACGTGTATGGGAACCCAGGTTGATCCAACTTAGATTTCTCTATCACCGATACTCAACTTATGGCTTTGGATGAAGCCTAGAGGTCTAGATAAGGCCTTTGAGAAGATCACCCCAAAAGAAATTGCAGACTTCTACAATTTCGTTGATGCGAGTGTGGCGAAACGAAGCAAAGAGGAGGAGGAAGCCCAGAGATTGGGTCTGGATGAGACAAGCGTTCGCAAAGACATGTTTCATTACTTGTACAACGCCAAAGACCCAGAAACTGGAAAGCCTGCTTATTCGCCAGACGAGCTCAATGCGGAAGCAAATCTACTCATAATCGCTGGCGCTGACACCACTTCGACCTCGCTATGCTCATTCCTGTTCTACCTTAGTCAAAATCCGCGAATTTACCAGAAAGCGGTGGATGAAATCCGGAGTACTTTTGATTCTATCGACGAAATTCGAGGAGGAACAAAACTTTCCTCGTGTCAATATATCCGAGCTTGTTTAGACGAAGCTATGCGCATGACTCCGGCAGGTACCAGTGAGCTCATCAGAGAAGTGTTGCCTGGTGGGATTGAAGTTGACGGCCAATTCATTCCGGAAGGCGTTATGGTCGGAATTGCACACTGGGCAGTATTGCACAGCGAGGAGAACTATGGAGACCCTTCAACGTACCGACCCGAACGTTGGATTGTTGACCATGCTAATGGCGTCTCCGAGGAAGATGTTGCACTTGCACGATCTACTTTCCAGCCCTTTTCCATGGGACCGGGGAATTGCGTTGGTCAGAAACTAGCAATCTTGGAGCTCCTCATTACTATCGCAAGGTTGTTCTACCGCATGGACGTACGACCAGCACCCGGAACAACTCTAGGGCATGGTTCGAGCAAGCTAGGATGGGGAATGAGACGCCAGGATCATTTTCATGTCAAAGATGCGTATATCGCTATCAAAGACGGGCCGCTGCTTCAATTCAAAACAAAAGCCACGTGAAGGGATCCTGGAGCCGACTTGTAGTTAGACCTGTGACACACTGGGCGGATTGAAGGAGATAGATGTCGTTAAATTGCCCAGATTTAATGAATAAATTGGAAGGTCGAACACTAAGGCGGATTTGCTTTCGATTTCGTCACGAGATATTGTTGGGACAGAATGGAAACTAGTCCCCATGTACTTTTCAGCTCCATGCTCCTATAGCCGAGGAGAAATATTTGGAATCGTGGTTTCAAGACTACTTGGTTGACCATTCCTGAATGATTTTGGGTAACTTTGAATCATCTGAGAATTGCTACGTGCCCCCAGATGCACGACTGTGGTTCCTTGGAAAGCTTCGCGACTTGACTGAACGAGGTATTTTCGCTGAGATAATACGGCGAGTTGATGACTTGCGTATGCTGCGGAGCAGTGAGTTCTTGAATCAATCAAATTTAGGACGAGCAAACAAAAAGAAAACTCCAGAATTATACCACATTATAAAATAAAGATAAGGTTAACTTAACTAGCTTGCAGCCCGTCTGTACCCCGCGGCGTGGGGCGCATGCGCGTCGAGTCAGGGGCAAGCGAGCAGTGGGCTGACGTCGGGTTCGTTCATGATCACCAATTGTTGAAGTCGTCAAAACCGTAAGATTTGATTTTTGATCTTTCGTAAAACGGAAGAGTAATATAATTTCATACACTACGCCGGAATAGGAAACGGGGGACTTACACGTGGGTCGAAAGACACGCCTTGCGTTAGACAAGCCATTATTACATAAGCGGCAGCCACGACCAATTGAGTCTTAAAATTCGTGTATTTCTCTTTCTCGTTATCGTATCAAACACTTTCTTTCCTTTCCTCTCTTTGCTTTGAACATCCAACTTTCACAAATGAGTCGCACCACGGAAACTCCTCATCTAGTCCGCCTTGACGGTTGGGTCTCCCCTAACCCCATTTTTGACCCCTCCTTTGAGCATACTTTTACCACCCATGATCGGACTCCTCCAGAACCAGCAACTATCATTTCCCGTCTCAGTTCTGCTGATGTAGCAATAACAACCCGCGTTCCTATCACAGCAGAAATTGTTGCAGCATGTCCGAAGCTCAAATTAGTTGCGGTATTTGCAATTGGCACCGACATGGTGGATTTGGAGGCCTGTAAAAAGCATAGAGTGAAAGTTTGCAATGTACCAGCAGCGAGTAACGAGTCAGTGGCCGAACATGCGATTTCGTTGTACTTTGCATTGAGAAGGTGCGTTGTAGGTGAGTTTGCACTTTCGCTTAACCCCTCTTTCCCCCTGAATGAGGAAAGGGGGACCGAGCAAGAGAAGCTGACAAATAGAAGGCGTTCACAATAGATTCGTCACCACAGTTGATTGGGTCAAGAACGGCTCTCTAATCTCTAGTTTCGGGGGCCTTCCACCAACGTGCAGAGAAGAAGTGATGGGTATCATTGGAGCGGGGGAACTTGGTTCGTGCCTTGCCCCTCGATCTCATCACGTGCGCCTTTTCACTAACAACATCTAGGCAATAGAGTAGCAAACATTGGCCGCGCATTAGGGATGTCAGTTCTCCTCGCCGACCGCAAAACCTCCACCAACCCCATTCCAGGACGGACATCCTTCCAGGAAACACTCTCCAAAGCCACCGTCCTTGTCATCACATGTCCCCTGACCCCATCCACCAAAAATCTTATATCTACTCCCGAGCTCTCACTTCTGCATCCAGACGCATTAGTAATTAACGTAGCCCGTGGTGGTATCGTTGATGAAGAAGCTCTCGTTTCCGCTTTGAAGGAAAATAAGTTGAAAGGAACAGCTAGTGATGTGTTCGTGGAAGAACCGGCGAGTGAGAGCAACAGTGCATTATTAAGGGCTGTGAAGCGAGGGGAGATTGAGGAAGGGAGAGTGGTGCTCTCGCCGCATGTTGCGTGGTATGCTAGGAGTAGCATCCACAGATTGAGGACGGTTACGGGGCTGAATATTGAGGGATGGGCAGACGGGCGGCCGGTCAATCTCGTGGAACTGGTTGAGGAGCGAGAGGCCTAGATGGAAATTTGAAGTTCAGAATAGATAGGCACAAGAACTGAAAAAGCCAATGGAAATTAAATAAGAACCCAGCGTTGATTTCCAGCAGTTTGAAAGACTGCCTTAATACAAACACTGACATTCACAACCCCGAAAATCTCGCCTCTGATTAGAAAGTAAACATTGAAGCAAGCCCCTACATTCTTCAAATACCTTCACAACCCTCCATCTAAGCCAGAACTCTAGTTTTGGGCAAAATCCCAATGTTCATCTACATTGCAGTCACAGCAAACAACGGCAAGCCATATCTTGGCAGTCACAAAGTGAATTGTGACTCGCCTAGTAGGAATATCCATTCGTGACAGCCGCAGTAGTACTAGCAGCAGTAGGATACTCCTCATCCGTGCACGTCGTAGACGCAGCCGGAGCAGAATACACGCTCGTACTACTAGCGACGGTCATGAAGGTGGACTCGGTGCATGTAGTAGAAGAAGCTGGAGACGAGTAGACGCTTGAGCTACTAGCTGCTGGAACGTAAACAGGAATCGATGTCGAGGGTGGAGGAGGAATGTATGTGCTGCTAGTCTCGGCACCGGCTGCGGTCGAGAATGTTGTTGTTGGTGGGTAGTAGACTACTGGCAAGCTGGTCGATGCAGGGGGGAGATAGGTGACTATAGTCGATTCCTCTGTGCAGCTCGTCGATACCGCACCAGCTGCGGTTGAAAATGTGGTTGGTGGGTAGTAGACTGGAGTCTCGCTTGGTGGTGGTGGTGGAACGTAGGTGGACTCCTCAGTACAGGATGTCGACGCCGCACCGGCGGCAGTTGAGAACGTAGTTGGTGGGTAATAGATTGGGGTTGTGCTTGGGGCCGGTGGAACATAGGTGGATTCCTCAGTGCAGCTAGTTTCAGAACTCTCTAAGGTTGAGCTAGGGGGAGCAGACTCCGTGATCGGACTTGTCGTGGGTGCTGGCGCGTAGATAACCGGCGGAGGGCTGGGAATTGAAGTCGTTGAGGCTGCGGCAGTGGATGAGGTAGATTCTTCTGAGCAGGTGGTCTCCGAGCTTGTCGTGACTGCACCAGCCGTGGTTGAGAAAGTCGTTTCCGGGGCCGAAGATGCCGGGGGCTGATATACGACGGGTGTATAGACTGGGGCGGAACTTGTTGTGGGTGCGGGAGGAAGGTACGTAGACTCTTCTGTACAGGAAGTTTCTGGGGCCGTCGTGGTGACGCCAGCCTGGCTGGATTCGGAGGTTGTTGGCACATAAGTTGATGAAATGATTGGAAGCGTGGAAGTAGACTCTTCGGTACAGCTCGTTTCTGTCGAGCTGGAAGAGGCATAGATGGACGACTGAAAGGAAGAAGTAGATTCCGATCCTGCCGTCAAGGCAGTGGATGTCGGGGAGGGAACATAAATGGGAGGCGCCGGAGACAAGGAAGAAGATGCAGGTGCCGGTGAGGTAGTGTTCAAATATGAAGGAACGTATGGCGGATGATGATAATTATAGTCTGATCGCTTCTATTGCGGAAGAAAAGCTTTCGTTAGTGTAAATGAAGAAAGGGTGTTGAGAAGCTTACTTCGTAGGGAATGGCAGATCCAAGAACTACAGTGAACAGCAAGCCGTCAATAACAAGAGAGGAATGCATGGTGAAATATAAGCTTGAAGTTCAACTAAAAATGAATGGAGTGCAGGGTGAAGTAATCGTCTTTGCTCTCGTCACGAACTTCTGAACTCAAAATTGCAATGGAGAAGGGTTTTATACCTATGTGCAGGTTCCGAGGTCAAGCACAGGTGAAATATGCTATCCCGATAGACAGTGCATGATTTGCAGATTTTATAGTCTAAGGAGATCGAGACAGGATGTTATTATCTAGCCCCTGCTACACAACACTTGAAAAGGCAGTAACACAGTCGATCGAAATCTGGAAATTGGGGGTCGGATACGTTGTCCTTAAAAATCAAGCAGGCAAATCAACAGGAAACTCCTGCAGAAGGTACAAGTGGCTGACTACCGGGGTTCTGATCTGCTCTTGTATTTACTCTGAACGGTAGAGACGAAATGAGTCGACAAGGCTACTACCCTTCAAGACGTGACGCGAGAAGCGATATGCATTTAGTATAACATTGCTAAAACTAACCGAGTAGTAGAAAGGCACTCCAGTGCACTGGACCTATAAGACGAAGCGAATACTGAAATTGCAATCATAGGGGAGGTGCTCATCTCCATTTCCCAATTGTGTAACACTAAAAAAAGCCCTCGGTGAAATAAATTTGCGGTCGAGAAACACCAAGCTCGGTTCCCAATGAACATCAGGCAAGACCAATATCAGCAGCAGCAAGGCAGAATTCCATAAAGCCGGCTGCGGTATCCATAACAGTGTGCTGAAACTCCTCCAGCGTAGGATAAAAGTTTGTCTGATAGCCGTACTCCATCATGAAACCATAGATCTTATTGAGAGTGTGATCGACTTGAGAGCGGCTGAAGGAATAATCATCACTGGAGCCCGATGTAGGGTAGAATCCGACGGCTTGCTCAGCTATGTATTTTCGCTCTCCATAGCTTGCGCTTTTCATAGCGCTCGCTGTTCGGGTCGCAACTTTCTTCACGTTTGATAGATCAGCCTCACTGATGTATTCACTGTAGAGCCGGTCTCCTAGAACACCCCGTTTGCCGTCATAGGCGGGATTGCGAAAGTTTTTTTGAGGGTCTTCGGTTTGGTTATCATCGCTACCCCAGCTGTAGAGGATTGAGCCTTTGGCAGAATGAATGTCCATGAACCAACGGATTCCAGAAAAGTTGTCCAGTATCCATTTCACGTTCAAGGCTTCAGGTTCGGAAAAAGCTTTGACACCGTGGAATTTACCTGAACTCGGGTCATCCGAAGATACATTGGATTTAGGACCAGTAAGACTCGGATGGAAATGGCGGCGATAGTCCCAAAGAAAGTCATAGTTGCGGTTGACATCGATACCAATCGAAAGGGGATCGCCAGCTTTGGCGCTGGCGGTGTTGCGATTCTTACGCCACTGCGAGTCGGTTGCTTGATCGTAGCGAACACCATCGGGGTTGACTACAGAGAATTAGCACCGTATTTTTTCCAAAGATTAAGAAACGGTGAAGATGACATACGACTTGATCAAAGAAGCGAGATAAAGAGAGGGGATGGTTACTCAAGGGGAAGAATATGATGCCGATAGAAAGGGCACGGAGGACATCGGCATTGGAATAGGAGCGGTCTCCATATTTAAGGCCGGTCCCATGCTTTTGAGCATACAGTAGGTCTGAAATGAAGTATATGATATTGTCCGGGGCCCTGCAAATAAGAAGTTAGATACACTTTGTTTTGCTACGGGCTCAGAAGCGATGATACTGAGGGAAACAAGATGCTCGTCCAGCTTTCCGGAACGAGAAAAGTGTTTTGAAGTAATGCAGTTACTCACCCGCGTTCATTGGAATGCGAGGTAGCAGAGAAAAAGAGGTGATAGAGCTTTGGATCGGCGGTCGGACGTCCAACCAAGCCTCCAAGCCCAATAGCGCCTTCCGCGGTCAAGAAGGGTGTTGAGAATGATAACATCCCATACTCTTCGACGAGGCCCTTCATTGCAGACCCGATTTCGTCAATATTCATAATCCCGCCAAGATCATGTGTCTGACCGTCAGGGCGTGAGCCCAAACCTTGCGGGAAAAAAGCCCCGCCCTTGAACCGGTCACCCTTTCCAACGGTCACGTCCGCTCTTCGCTCTGGAGGCATGCCAAGGTGTTGAAAGTGCACGGAAATTCCCTTTTCATGGCATTCTTTCACCAAGTCGTTGTATTGAAGCCGGCTGACTGTTGCGAGGAATTTGTATTGCGCACCATCGCCGGGGCTAGGGTAAGGCGGGACTTGATAGAAGCTGTGGGTACCAAGTAGGCCCTCAAGTTGGAATTTGCTTCCGGAGAATTCAGCTGTCACAAGATACGATGCCATGTTGGTTGATAGATAGAAGATAATGAATATGTGCGGTGTTTTATGTTGATCTGTACCAAGACAATCAACGGGGCTCAAAGGTTACTTATATAGGCCTTTGCTTAAAGGCTGAAGCAGACGGAAACAAAACGCTGAGCTGCTCCAATGCAAGCGTCCAGTCGGTCTCTTGACATGAGATGATGAACATCAGCATGCTGGAACCCGATGAGGGGTAGCCGTACCTGTCAAACCCATGGTTGCATCTTCATACACCAGCACCAATGACTCCATTCAACGAAGTTCACTTGATCGAGCCCCTTTCTGTAAGGGTCGGGATACATAATCCAATCGGCTTCGACATTTCGGTGTATCACGGCCCCCGGAAGCTTTGAAGAGCCAATTATTCGCTGAAAGGTGCAACCTTGTAGGAGTACGAGGCTGGGTATGGTCTAAGCTCCGTAACCCGAGGGGATACAAAGACGCATCGACGTGGTTCGGAGACTTGAGTTTTGCCAGAAACTTGAAGAGCTTTGAAGTTTTGATTGACCCTTCGCAGTGACATGCCGCCAACCACGCCCTGTTAGTTACTTCATACAGTGTCCCGATCCGATACGAATCGGCGACTTGAGGTCTTGTGATGTGAAGTATCACGGATTAACCCTGAAGGCCGCATGGCTGGAATTCTACCTGGTTCTACACACCTTGAGGCTCCAAGACAATACGGAAAGCGATCTCAGGGGTATTTTTGAATCGAGTTATCCACAATCATATTCTTACATCTCGTCCATGCCCGGCATACCTTGCATGCCCCCTATTTTGGCCCAAAATTTGTCGAAGTCTATTCCCTGGTCTTCAAACATTTGCTTGGCTTTGAGCATCGTTTGCTGTTGCCTTTCTGGTCCGAAGCCGCCAGCTTGAGATGACTCAAACTGAACCAGCTCAATCCAGCGGAAGAAAAGACTTTCTTTTCCTAAAGCTGTAAGCTCATCTTTAAACGCTACAATTTTCCTCTGCAAATAACAGTCAGCACTGCTCCATAAAACTCTCCAAGGAACGACGTCTGGAAACAAGATTCCGAGACCCTGACAAGATTGGCCTGACTTACTCGTCCTTCCTCTTCTTTGGCATTGCCACTTGCAGCTGGCGACGCAATAGTCATCCACCCAAATTCCTCGCTGTGCACAAACACCGTCGGCTTAAAGTCGTGCATGTCCAGCGTCATTTTGTCACACATCTTTGTAGCAGTAACCATGAGCCTCCAGTCCAGATCCCACTCCTTGCTGAGCATCAAGTATCCGGTCTTCTCGCTCATCATCAAAGGATCAACTGCTTCACGAACAGTCATGAATACCAGATCCTGTGTGCTGCCTTCCTCCAACATGTTTGTACCAGGCTGAAACCATCTCCTGCTTCTCCGGACAATAATTTCCTCTTCATTGAATCCTACAATAAATCTCCATAGGACAGGATTCCCCCCTGTTCGACCAGTGAAGAAATCTCTGGGCCATGGCCATACAAATACGTAGATGAGTAGGTCTATCATGAATGTCGCAGTTCGGCGTAGTATTTCCTTGGTCAGATCATTCAATGGTAGTCGTGCCGTATCGATTGTGGTCTCGTTGCGCCTTCCGGCCATCAGAGAAAGGCATATCTTGACATAGAAAGGCAAGATGTATTTGACGCGCCAAAATATGAGGGCAACAATGACAACGTTCATAAGAACTGGAACGAGGAATATTTTACGCTTGAAATCGGCAGGTTTCCTGTCGATGTGGGTAATGTAGATATGGTCTTTCGAGAGCTTCGAGAGGAATGGTTGGAGCTTCGTGGGTGGCTTGGAGAAAGGAGTCGGGGGTTCGGTTTTGGAAGTTGGAGGAGGCTTAGCAGGAGGAGTCCTGAAAGCTCTTGCTTTGCTCTTCGGAGGCATCTTGCTCTCCTAGATAATTTGAAGTTGATCGCGTCTCCGCTGAATCCTAAATATACTTAGCATTCTTGACGCGTTTGGGTCTCCGTACAAAAGTCTTATCCAGAATATCTGGATTCCGAACACTCCACTCCTTTTCGCCACTGGCATAGCATCCATTGACAAACAATGAGAGGTAGAAGTTTATTCCAGGTGAGAGACCAATGCTCCGAAATATCTGGAAACTTTTTTTTTAACAATATATAGGAATCTACGGGCACATCTGTCTGCGCCTTTTGCGCGCATCGACTCGGACAAGCTCGACGCCCCTCGCATGTCCAGCGCCGTTTTTTACAATCGTCCCGCGCGGTATCAAAACCAACAGCAGAAGGAGCTGCATTACGAGAAGACAATGGCGATGGGGGTTTGAGGCCCGAGCCCGCTGCATGGGTCCGCCCAAATGCCACAAATGGGAATGGGCCAGGTCCTACAGCTACATGGGGTTCAGTTGGAGTAGGGAAAGGAGGCATACCAGCTGCTGGTCCGGTGGGGAGCTGGGGTCAATCGAATTTAAATGGCAATGGCATATCAGCAGGGAAAGCACAGACAGAATGCTTGAGCAAGGCACCGGAAATCGACGACCTATTGCCACATGAGCGCCGGGCGAGAGAATTGATGATGGAAAAGCAAGCCAAAGCACGGGCACCACCGAACAGCTATGATCGAGCAGGTCGCCCTGATCCTCGTTTTCATCGAACACAAGCCGATATCATAGAAGCACGGCGACTTGTCGATCGGGAAAGGGACAGAGAACGGCAAGTAGCGGAGAGCGGACCTGTTATTAAAAGGATGGGTCATGTAATGGGAGACCCTCCACCAGCATTTCGATCATCACAAGTCCATGAAGACTCCCCTGGATGGGCACAGTTGAAGCGCACTGCCGACATCAAAACACAAGAGCAAGCCAGAGCCCGGGAGGCAGCAAGACCTGTGGACAGATTTGCGGAAGGACGAGCTCAAAGAGAAGAACAAGCCAAGTGGGGCCGTTATACACCACTCGCAAGCAGATCTTTTGTTCCCTCACGAGAATCCAACTACAGCCGGGCGCCGCCTGTTGGATGGGGTGCTTCCCCACAGCGAGCTGCCGAGGATAGCCCCAGGCATTCGGAATATCAGGATCAACGACCCAGTCCGGACCCGAGATGGAACGACAGATCGGTCCTTACTTGGAGCCCTATGGGCAAAGTGGCTCCTAATAATGACCGCCCTAATATAATAGAGAACAATTCCCGGAGTCCTGATAGCGTGACAAAAATGGACAATCGCTATGAAGTAGCAAGGAAGATAGAAGAACCAGAAAAGAAGAGCGAGGAGCCAGAAGAGAAGAAGAGCGAAGAACCAGATGGTGAAGGTCTTTCACGATCGGCTCGTGAACGACGTGGAAAGAAGCTTAGTACTCGCTTTGCCCAAGAGACACCAAGTTACGACAAGCTACCGAAGGGCAAAGCTAGAGATAAAGCCAAACGACGCGAGAAATATGCATATGAAGACGATGCTGAGGATGCTGCACGGGAAGAGGCCCGAGAGCGCGCAGAGTTGAAAAAGCGAAGGAAGCGTGAGAAAGCTGCAAAAAAGGCGACCCCAATCATGTTGCCGGAGTTTATCAGTGTTGCGAACTTGGCAGTTGCGCTGAGGGTCAGACTTGAGGATTTCATTTACAAAATGCAAGAATTAGGTTTTGAGGAGACAAATCACGACTTCATTTTGAACTCAGAGAATGCTGGTCTGATCGCGATGGAGTACAACTACGACCCGATTATTGATCGTGGTGATTCTGAGGACCTAAAGCCAAGAGAACCGGCGCAAGACCCATCCATTCTGCCCTCGAGACCTCCAGTCGTTACAATCATGGGACACGTTGACCACGGAAAAACGACTATCCTCGATTACCTACGAAAGTCATCTGTCGCTGCGACTGAACATGGTGGAATCACACAGCATATTGGAGCCTTCTCCGTGCCAATGCCATCTGGCAAGACTATCACATTTCTGGACACTCCTGGCCATGCGGCATTCTTGAACATGCGACAACGGGGGGCCGTTGTTACAGATATTGTAATTTTGGTAGTTGCAGCAGACGATAGCGTCAAGCCCCAAACCATTGAAGCAATCAAGCACGCCAAGGGGGCCAATGTACCTATCATGGTAGCCATCAACAAGATCGACAAGGAAGAGGCAAATATCGACCGTGTGAAGCAAGATCTTGCTCGACATGGCGTTGACGTCGAGGACTTTGGTGGTGACACCCAAGTTGTCTGTGTCAGCGGCAAGACTGGTCAAGGCATGGATGAGTTAGAAGAGGCTGCCGTGGCTCTGTCCGATGTTCTTGACATGCGTGCTGAGAAAGATGGCCCAGCCGAAGGTTGGGTACTTGAAGCAAGCATCAAGTCTATGGGCAAGGTCGCCACTGTTCTTGTCCGAAGAGGGACAATGCGCCCTGGTGACTTCATCGTGGCAGGCAAGACATGGGCAAGAATTCGTTGCCTTCGCAACGAAGCCGGCGTTGAAATTAATGAAGCTGGCCCAGGAACTCCAGTCGAGATTGATGGCTGGCGTGAACAGCCTCTTGCAGGCGATGAGGTCCTCCAAGCCCCAGACGAGCAGAAGGCCAAGAGCGTGATTGACTATAGACTCGAGAAAGATGAGCAAAATAAGATGGCTGAGGACATGGAAGCTATCAACGAGAGTCGTAAGACTGAGCAAGAGAAGCGGGACCGCGAGAAGGCAGAGGCAGAAGCTGAAAAGGCGGGCGTTGATATCCCTGACGTCCCTGAGCAGGCAGTAGGAGGGCCCAAACAAATCTACTTCATCGTCAAAGGCGATGTCAGTGGTTCCGTGGAAGCAGTCATCGACAGTATCACTGTCCTTGGCAACAAAGAAGTTCAGCCACACATCCTCCGTTCCGGTGTTGGTCAACTCTCCGAATTTGACATTGAGCATGCTGCAGCCGCGAAAGGTCATGTCATTAATTTCAACACTACGATCGAACCTCAGATTGTGCGCGCAGCTGAGGACGCTAAAGTCAGCATTATTGACCAAAATATCATTTATCGATTGGTAGATGATGTGAAGGCTGAACTGAGCAAACACTTGCCTCCACTTGTGACACAGAGAGTGTTAGGTGAAGCAGACATTGCGCAGGTATTCTCTATCACGGTCAAGGGCCGCCAGCAGAAGAATATTGCGGGTTGCAAAGTTAGAAATGGGACCATTGGGAAGAATGCTAAGGTTAGGGTGCTGAGGAAGGGCGAGAAGGTCTTTGATGGTATGTTCTTCTTCCCCACTCCATTATGACATGAGCACGTGCTAACAACCAGAGTCAGGCTCCCTCGCCTCTCTCAAAAATGTCAAGAAAGACGTAATGGAAATGAAGAAAGGCGGTGAATGCGGTATTGGGTTTGAAAATTGGTTTGACTTCCAAGTGGGTGACCAAATCCAAGCCTATGAAGAGAAAGAAGAGAAGCGATACTTGTGATCCTCCCTTTATGACTCCTTATATTTGTGAAAATCGATAGGTTCGCTGTACATACACATCAAAATGTATTCATGCATGGGACGGACATTAAGAAAGGAGTCTGGGATGCATTCTACACAGATCAGATTAGACTAGAAGTAATTCATAGATTCCCCACTCGCCCCTTTCTTTAACATTCTCTGCTTTAATTCGGGATGAGACTATCACATCATGTAGGTTAATGTCTTCTAGCCCTTGGAACTTGGAAAGAACGGAAACACCTCTTGGCAGCTCTCTGTGGCTGTTTCCTCAACTTATGATAGGGTTTCACCATTTTGATTTCAATTCGTATTGTTCGATGGCTGAACGCCACCAAAATCCCATCGGAATGTTGCGTTCAGCTGGGACCTGAGACAACACGAATTCGCGGACTCTAAAACCTCGCCGTCTCCCTCACACCACAACTTCTCCGACCCATTATTTTCATCTTCAAAACAGCATCAATCCTTCACTAAAATACGCAACCATCATGGAACCCCAATCCCGCACCTCACTTCTTCTCTACCTCACTCTGCGCACCCTTCAGCTCAACGCCTGCGTTCTGACAGGCTTCATATTTTGCTACACGATCTCGCAGTACAAATACCATTACTGTAATTACAATGCCGGCTGCACACTACAGCAACAAGCCGCAGCTGTAGTGCCGACGATTTACATCTACCTACTCACAACCGTCAGTTCCTCTTCTCCAAACCCCCCCAGTATGTATTAACAACCAGCTAGATCATCGCAACAATCATAACCTCAATCCACCTAACCTACATACGCCTCACCCGTTTCCTCGCCCCCACCAAACCGATTACCCCCGCACCCCCCCAAATCCCCTGGAACGCCCAATACCGCCCCATCCCCCTAACCCTTATCATCCAGCACATCCCCCCTCCCCTTCTTCTCGACGGCACTCTCCTCCTCATCTACCTCTACCTCTTCAATTCTTACTCCCACTCCCACATCTTGGGCCATAACCACGTAATACCATATTGCTATCTTCACGAATACTGGAATCCGCGTATTCCCGGAATGACGAGGACGGGTGCGACGCATAATCATGGGAGGAGGGATGTGCTTAGTGAGTTTTTTAAGCATTTGAAGGTTGAGGTTAAGGATTGTTTTTTGGCGCAGGTGGGGTGGGTGGGGAGTTTGTGTGTTATTGGGGTTATGGTGCTGGTTTTGGGGGTTGAGGGGTGGTTTGCTTGGTGTGAGCGGAAGGAGAGTAATGGTGTAAGGGTTGAGGGGGAGATAAAGGATGAGAAGAGGGATTTGAAGATTTTGGTTGGGGAGTAGGCTTGGAAATCTAGCGCTTCTTTGGGGGTGAGGGATGTCTTATCTCGCTGTTTGAGCTGGACTGCAAATTTTGAGCTCAATTGTATGGATTTGAATGATGGAGAAGGAGAGAATTGTAACAGTCCTGTATTGCAGGTGAGCTTCTAGTTGAGTGGGGAATTTAAATTCTATTTTGGTCTAGATAATGATGAAGATTGATCAAACATCCTTGCCCACCTCCTCAATCGCCTTGATCAGGCCATCAATTGTTCCCTTCAACGTCTGATTGTTCACAACCACCCGGAAGAAACTGCCCTTTTCACCAGGCGCATAATCAACCATGAACCCCATTGGAATGAGAGCATGCACAATCGTGCTCGTCACCTTTGTATTCTTTTCATTCTCTGCTCTCAACTGTCCTCCCTTGCCGTAGTAGAAGCAGACTTGCAGACAAGGCGGCGGGTTCTCGCTCACAAGAACAAAATCCTTCCTCGATGAAATCTCCGATGCGAAATAAGACGCAATATCAAACGCATGGTCGATCTGCTTCTCAAAGCCAGAGCTTCCATAGTAAATCCACGACAGTGCTAATTTTAAGCTATCACCTCGCCTTCCACACTGCAGCGTCAAATCAGCCAGATCCCATACTTCCTGACTTGCATCCTCAGACGCATGGAACAAGTAGCCAGCCGGCAACGTGTTCGCCTTATGGAAAATCCGCAGGTCCGGACCAAGAAGGAAGGAGCAAGTGATCGGCACACCCATAATTTTGTGCGGGTTCATAGCGATTGAATCAGCGAGCTCGACGCCCTTCACCTTGTGCTTCTGCTTCGAGGAAAAGATGACGGGTCCGCCCCAGGATCCGTCGACATGCATCCAGAGGTTGTGTTTCTTACAAATAGCTGAGATTTCCGTGAAAGGATCGAAGGAACCGAGCACGGTCGTGCCTGCTGTGGCGTTGACGTAGAAGGGGGTCTTGCCTTCTGATTTGGCTTTCAGGACTAGTGACTCAAGCTCAGTGGGTAGCATGCGGCCTTGAGCGTCGATTGGGACGCTCCAGACGTTGTTGGTTCCCAGCCCGCACATTTGGGCGGCTTTTTCGAGGGAATAATGGCCATGGGCAGATGTAAAGAGAACAAAGTTGTGGTTTACGTTACCGACTGTTTTTGTTTCTGGGTATAAGTGGTTGCGGGCGATGATTATGGAAGTTGTATTGGAGGCACTACCGCCTTGGGTAGAGATGCCACCTGCATGAGGACCGTTGAACCCGAAGACGTTGGCGAGTCTTCTACTAGTGGTCTTCTCAATGACCGTCAAGGCTGGCGAAACCTGGAAGACGTGAAGCTGGATCATGTTAGATGCGGCTAGATATGAGTGAAAGATGGGTACGAACATTTGTGTTAAGCACCGAGAGCAGAAGCTCGGAGATTACACCGACCTGGAGAATTTCAGCAATGAGTTTTTTTGTCAGACTTTCCAATTGCTTACGGCATTTGTTGAAGCATATAGTTTGTCCAGAAACCCTTGATCCCAAGTGTTGACACTATACTTGAGCACTTGCTCAACAGTTGCTAAGAGCCCATCCTTTCCCTTTCCATCACCGGGTAGCTCAAAGTTCATGAGATTGACAAGCTTTTCGGGCTTGTGATGCTCGACCAAAGCCGTTCGAGGACCACCACCGCTAACGGAAAGCCCATGCCCTGTAGGTTTGGTCGCTGCATCCTCATCAGCCGACTTGATGAATGGGATGATGAGAGACTGGACAGCGTTTAGTAACTGTTTGGTCTTGTCAGTATGTGGAAATTCTTGGAAACGTAGAGGGGTGAGAAGAATGCTAAGTTAATCACTCACATCATCTACTTCATCCGCGCGGTTTAAAGGCGGTGTGGCATTTGTCCGAATAGGAACATCGTTGCGGAGAGAGACCATATTTTGAGAAACATATAATAAACTACTCAAAAAATGAAGTGAGTCGACTGTAAGAGTAAATATATAGTATCGAACCTGACCTGGTTGAACGTGCTATAACTCGAAGACATGTATGAAGGGGGGTGAGTCATGACGTGCTTGCGCACGTGATGCGTGCAGATTTTGCTCCAATTTAAATTGAGCTAACCTTTGAGGCGGTTTTTACACATTGGTGGAGAAAGAAGCTGTGTTGACAAGAAGTGTACTGCGTTCAATATGTGATAGATATGACGCCTTTGAGAGATGCTTCTCGGCTTCCGAGATGAAGTGTCTACGAAGTCAGGCCAATTTGACCAGGCTCGCCGCGTTGGATTCAAGAGTGGATAGGTTCCGTAATCCCCATAGCAGTACATATAGATTTATATTGAGATGAAGACCCATATTTTGAGAAAAGATGCATCCGGGGAGTTCTGCCAGGAAGCCTTTTCCGTGACAGCGACAAGCTTGATTTCGCAGGGAGCACCCTGATTCTATACCACGAAAAAGAAAGAAGAAAACCCAGAAAATAATTGAGATGTTCTGTTCAATAGCATACTGAATCGATGCGCTGGAATTGATTTCCTGATAGGAGGGTGTGGGAAGACTTCCCAGCACGCAAAATGTCAAAAAGGGACACGAGAGCTTGATTTACTTGCCTATTTTTCAATGGTGCAACTAGATACGATTAAGCATGGAGTTATTGAGCTCAGAGTATCAGAAACCATTCCGGGAATTGAAGTCTCATCAGACACAGAGCAAAGTGAAAACAGTAGGTATGTAGATCAACCGAGGGGTAGCTGGATTCCTCAAAGCCGTATGATTCCGATGTAAAGTCTTATCAAAAAGATTAAGAAATGCGACGAGAATGAGGTCCAAGCTTAATATTAGTAGTACCCAGAAAATATTGAAATGTTCAACATCCAAACAGGCATCTTTTCCGGGTAGCTTCGAGCTCTGCTTAGCGCTCTGTCTTCAAATGTAAGAGAATCGTGGCAAATTAAAAGCATAAACATTAACACCAGTGCTACTTGCAAGTGGGTATCAAAAGGCCAAACCAGAAAAAATGAAAAAGTTTGAGAGGTTTGTTAGAGTTGTCGTTTGAGCAAGCTCCAGTCCCCCTATTCGGTCTTGGCGCCAAGCCCTCTCACCGCCCGGACCCCAAAAATTATTCTGCCGGAAAAAGTCCAACCTTCAGGATTTCAGCAACACCTGCGAGCAAGCCGACTAACGCATCCAGAACCGCCATAATGCCCAAAGAAAACAAGCACTCCAGAGGCCGCAGAGAAGAGAAGAAGGAAAAGAAACGCAAGAGAGATAAGGGCGAAGATGAAACCCAAGAATCCTCAAAAAGACGAAAATCCGAAGAAGCAGACCCCGCCGAAGATGTCGAATTCACAGGTCAGGATAATGCAGAGCCAGTCCAAGATGAAGAAGCTGCAGCTTCAGAGCGTCCATTTTATGGCATGTTAGAGGACGAAGAGCAAGAATATTTCAGGCGCGCAGATGAGCTACTCGAATTGAACGATTTCCCTTCCGAAGAAGAACGCGGCCTGTTCCTCGCGAATGTATATCGAGAAGCAGATGGGAAGGAGCTGAAGATTGCTTGCAGCCAATCTTGTTCGAGGTTGATGGAAAGATTGATATTGTTGAGTTCAGTGGAGCAGAAGAAGAAGCTGTTTGAGAAGTTTGCCGGGAACTTTCAGCATTTGATTCAGCATCGATTTGCAAGTCATTGCTGCGAGACGCTATTCATTCAGTCTGCGCCTGTCGTTACGCAGGAGCTCACGGCAGACACAAAAAAGAAGACTGAGGAGGAAGGGGAAGGAGAGGAAAAGGATGTGACTATGGAAAGCTTGTTCCTTCAGACCTTGGACGAATTAGAGGGGCAGATGACTTTCCTCTTGACAGACCGATTTGCATCGCATACCCTCCGAGTTCTGATGGTTATTCTCTCAGGAAGACCATTAGAGAAGGCCCCAACAACGTCTATGCTGCAAAGCAAGAAGAAAGAGAAGATTGTAGTTGGAAATATGGAATCCGCACCCACTGAACTCTCCCTCAACAAACGCGCCGTCCCCGAGTCATTCAAGTTCGCTGTTGAGAAGATCCTCTCGGACACAGTAGCAACAATGGATACATCCTTCATCCGCATCCTAGCCACACATCCCACTGGGAACCCGACTCTCCAACTACTCCTCGAACTCGAGTTTACCAATGCCAAATCAAAGAAAGGCACCGAGAAGTCCATAATCTCCGCTCTTCTTCCAGATGATATCACAACAGACGGCAGCGATTCGTCCGTCTTCATAAATGGCATCATTTACGATGCCATTGGTTCCCGGTTACTCGAAACTATATGCGCTTATGCTCCAGGAAAGCTGTTCAAGCAGATTTACAACAGCACATTCAAGGACCGAATTGCTGGCCTTGCCCGAAATGAAATCTCGAGCTATGTTGTTATTCGTGTTCTTCAACGACTGAGCAAGGAGGACTTGGAGGAGGCAGTTGAACAGATTACCCCCCAAATTCTCGGTTTAGTCCAGCGATCAAGAACAGTAATTATCAAGACCCTCATCGAACGCTGCCATGCGCGAAAAGCCACGAAATCCGTCGAAGCGCTCACAGAAGCCATCGCCTCAGCCTACGACTCCGATCCAGCCACCCTAGTCCTAAAAATGGCCTGCATAAACGACATAGACGCCCTCATAAAAGCTACCACCGCACCACCACCCTCCGAAGAAGCAGCCCCCGAAGCAACCTCCGACGACTCAAAAGAAAAGCCTAAGAAATCAACACCAAACACCCTCAAGCTAACACCCCAACAAACCCACGGCTCCCTCCTCGCCCAAGCCCTCCTCTCCATCCCCGGCCCCCCAACCATCCTCCTGCAAACCTCCCTCCTCGCCCAGTCACCATCCACCCTCCTCGCTCTCTCCCTCTACACACCCACCTCGCACATAATCCAGGCCTCCCTCCTCCCAACCCCCACAAACGCCACATTCCGCCGAAAACTAATCAACACCCTGCTCTTCCCCCCCTCCTTCCCCGGCCCAGATCCACTTCTAATGCTCTCCCTCTCCCCCTCGGGCTCGCACACTTTGGACAGCATCTTGAAATCCACCGCTTCGTCAAACAGTCTCTTTACGCTCACCGAACGCATCGCGCAGCGGTTAACGACACATGAGTATGATTTGAGGGAGAGTTGGACGGGGAGGATTGTGTGGCGGAATTGGATGTGTGATTTGTTTCGGAGGAAGAGAGGGGAGTGGGTTAATAAAGTCAAAGCTCTGGGCGCTGAATCTGTGCCTGTGTCTGAGCAGGTATTGCCGGAAGAGAAAACTGAGGGGGAGAGTAAGGGGAAAGGGAAGAAGGATAATAAGCAGAAGGGAGGAAGGAATGGGAAGGTGGACGAGGGCGGGAAGAAGAAAAGTGCGATTGAACTCGCAAGGGAGAAATTTGCTGCTAAGAAGGCTGGGAAAAGTGGTGCGGGTGGAGGATTCAAGGGGAAGGGAAGTGGACACGGAACGGGTGCGAATCAGGTGCAGAAGATTGGTGCTTGAGTTTTTCTTTAAATGTAAGTTTCTTGATACCACTCTCAAGCACTTGTAACTTGGTTAGACGGATGCTATGCTATTAGTCATAAATAAAAGCATGATTCCTACCGGTACTCATTTCCGCAGCATTTCGCTGTGCTCTCGAAGTTTTCTTGGTCTGAATATCTCTACACTGCCAAAGCTCGTAACTTGCAATCCACTGCTTTAAGCCCCCTCTTCGCCTCCAAACCCTATATCGTGAAAGTCGAAGCCCCTTTATCTTTCATCTACAGACCTTTACTGATTGCACCGAACCCCTCCTGTATGTTCCCCTCCTATCTTGAAAAACTTCCAAGTAGCTTCTGACAGGGAGTTTTCACAGAGAAGTAGGAGTTGAAACACCTCCATGGCTATTGAAATTTCAACACCAAGTCACAAGAAACATCCATTTCAGCCTAGCTGAAACCAAGTCAGCAATCTCCGTGCGCTCCCCGCGGAAAGTCTTAAGTCAAAAGCAGACTTTGACCCAAGATATCCCTCAAATATGTAAGGCCCAAGATTCATGTCACAAGTATCAAGCGGAGCAGTCAATTTGAAGAAAAATTTTCATTTTCGTATCTGAACCTTGGCATTGCCATTGCCATTGCACCAGAAGAATCCACCGTAAAACCATGGTCCATCACAGTCCTTTAAATTCCACGCAGAGTCATCAAGTCGTGAAGTCGTGAAGCTTTCCACCGCCAAGTCCATTCGACTTTCTCAGAACCCCTTTTGGTTAGAAGTGAAGGCAATACAAGGCAGCCGCAGCGCCAACCAAATGCCCAACAAAAGTCGCCAGCAGTGGGAAGGACGCAGGAAGCCAGGTTAGTTGTAATAGTAAAACACCCAAGAAGAGAAGAAGACTTTGTCGAGCAGCAGAAAAGACCAAAGCCTGAGCACTTTAGATGTACCACATACCAGTGCGGATCTTGGTAACACGCTCACGGTCAGCGGACTCAAGCTCTCCCATGGGCAGAAGTGGGCGAGCCTCGGAGTTTTTATCGCCGCTCTGGGAGCTACCACCAACAGTGGAGGGGCCATATCCAGCAGCACGACGCTGAGCAGCATCTTGTTGCAATTCCTCAAACTTCTGTCCTCCACGTGGGCCTTCAGAAGCAGCCTTGCCTTCGTGAGCACGAGCGCGGTTACTAGCCAAATGGGCATAGTAAACGGCAGGGACTAATTGCGTCAGTACTGGATGGCCGAACCAAGAGTTGAAAACTTACACAAAGAGACAGGTGTGGTAGATCTCATGTACTGGTAGCAATGTCTGTAGATCATTGCCTGGAAGTCATTGGGTGGGATTTGGGCCTCATCCTTGAGAACATGGTAGTGCACAGGACGAGCTGTGCCTTGAATGGCGGAGTGAGAAGAAAGATCTGAAGGTTGTTAGAGCCAATCTTTGGAAGGCATTAGTGGAGATTACTTACAGAAGTCATACTCGAAAGGATGAGTGACATCACGCTCAACCAAAGTACCAGGAAGGGAGTTGGCATTCTTATCAGCGGATATGTTGTCACCCTCCTTGGGGAAGAAGCGAATGTGGTGTCTCTTGGAGCAGATAGTGATAGTGAAGCGGATCTATTTCCAAGTCAGTAAAATTCAAGAGCAGAATAAAGAAACCTTACATTTCCAGCTTGCTGAGGATACTTCTCAAGAAGGAATGCCTTGATGTTCGCCACCTCCTGATTGAGGACATGAGCATATTGGCCCTCAGAAACACCATCACGGAAGTAGTAGATGTGTTGAGGGAGTTGGCCCTTTCCAACTTGCTTGACCCATTCAGGGAATAGGAAGCCAAGCATGCCGTTAATGTTCTCCTTGGTGATCATCTCCACTCTATGTCCATTCGTCTGAACAGAAGCAGCATAACGGCAAGCAATGGTGTCAAAAGACATAGTGATTGCTGCCATGGATGCTTGCAGACTGCCAGGAGAGGCGTGGGAAACGTCGGCGCCTGGGTGAAGTTAGCAAAAGTCAACAAGTTTCTGCATTCGAATGACACTTACCGATGATCATAGTTGGGCGAGGGAAGGGCAAGGCAGCGGGGTTAGGACCACTGCTGATCTTGGAAGTGGTGCCTCCCAGCTTGGCGTTGAGCTTCATGCAAACGTTGGAGCAGTATTGGGGTTGGGCCTTGCGGACGTGGGCAATGTTCATCATCTGAGAGAACATGGCAAAGCGGCACTCCATGCTCTTCTTTAGACGCTCGTACATGAAGGAGTCGCGGCCAGGAAGAACAAAGAGAATGATCTGCGGCATAGCGCCAGCTGCGTTACCAATAGCTTGACGGCCATTCGCAACCGACTCGCCAAGATCCATACCACGAGGCTGAGTGTAGATGAGGGGGTTGCGGTTGACAACTCTACCACCATGGCCGGTGTAGGTTTGAATGAAAACGTTCAGGAAGTTGCGGACAGTTGGTTCATCAACGGTATCAGCGCCGACAATGATAACTCCCCAGGACTTCAAAGGCTCAAGATTGGGGGCCAAGAACTTCTTGCCACGAAGATCCCAACGACCTTGAGTGCCAGGGTTGATCTTGCTGCCCGTGTAGAGAATCTCGGGGTTTTGAAGAAGGCGAGCATTAGTCTAGTATTCTATCAGTCAGAGTCAAGAAGCAATGGTTCAAAGAGTACTTACGACTGTCATGTTTGGATCAACCTTGACACCGAAGTAGTTGAGATAAGGATCAGCGTGCCACTTGAGCATACCAACACCATGGCTGATTGAATCAATGCGCTGCTTTGGACGAGTAACAGCAAACTTGATCATGGCAGCAGTCTGAAGAAGTTAGTTGTGAGACTTCGAAAAAGGAAGAAGAAACTTACCTGGTCAGGACTGAGCTTGTATTGATATTTTTGGTTGGCGACAAGCGTGCACAACTCCATGGGGAAGAATCCATCTCTCTGGGTCTCGATCAAAGGTAATTGCCAGTGTTGAATGGTGATACGGTATTGCTCCTTGAAGAAATCGTAGACAGAGATCTTTCTGACCTGCGAAGGATTCGCCTTGTTCTTCCATTCGAAAATGACTTCCTTGGCATTGCCACCCCGCTCCTTATACGCCTGATCAAACACGAATCGCTTGATCGTGTACTGCTTCTTTTGATCAACTATTGTTCCTCATATTAGCTAGGTCGGATCGTCGCGGAAGTGTTAGCACTTACTGTGATCCTTGCCGCGGTGCTTGGCATAAAACTTGAGCTTGCCAAACTTGCGCAAGTTCTTGAAATCGTCAGACATGGTCCAAGTATTGCCTGACTTGACGGGTCTCATTTGGTTCACGAAGACACCCCAATCAAGATTGCGATTTCTGTCCTTGCAGAAGTTGCGAGCGGCCTGGTGGACATCTTGAGCAATCCAGAAAGTACCATTGGCGACATCAACATTGACAGCTAGACCGGTGCCTGGGCCGCCATTCGATGGATTGGGCTAAAGTTCTGGTTAGCTACTGTGATCCGAAAGCCTGAGAGAAACCTACAGAGCAAAGGCGGATTGAAGAGTAAACACCCTTCTGGGCCATGATCACATTATCAAGTGGCGCCGACGCATTTCCCCTGCTGAAGAAACTGCGCTTGATAGCACAGTATTGCTCAGAAGGCCAAGCACGGATACAATGATCAAGGAAGTCTGAATGTGTTAGCAATGTAAGCTGCACATGAATTCACAAGACGTGAGAAACTTACTGATTCCCTCCAGAACCGAGTTGTCAAAAGCCATCTGCTTCTTGAGGTAAGCATTAATAGCCTCCATGCGAATCTTCTTCGTCTGCTTGATGATGCAGTAGCACATGTCTGGGGTTTGGCGAGGAGGGCGGCCTTTCTCGGCGTCAAGATTGACATGGATGCGGAGCTCGGGAATATCGCAGGAAGACCTTCTGGCAGTCAGCATTGAAGTCTGAAATGTAGAAATGAAAACGTACCAAGCAATCTTGTTGCCATCCCAAAGCCATGGGCCATTGTGTGCACGTCTCAGCTCATTCTGGACGGCCTTGGACTTCCAAACTACCATGACCTTGCCCCGGGCTTCAGCACCGTTACCGATATTGATCTGTTCAATCTGTTAGGCCATATTCACAAGATCAAAAGTGAAGGTGAACTTACATCATACTGGTAGACGTCCTTTTGAGGGAACTGAGCTACCTTGTACTGGTTAACACGGATAGCGATGGCCTTTCCGGCAGTGTTGAAACCAGGGCGATCTGGCAGTGGGTTCTCGAACTTGTAGGAAGAGTTAGCGGCGACCTCCTCAAGGACGGTTCTGAAGTTGCCGGCGTCCATAGTGAATGTTTACGAAGGTGAAGTCGAGGGTGGGAGTAATGAATATAATGCGAGAGGAGTTGATGATGAGGTATGAGATATTGGAGGGTAGAGCTGGCTAAGAGCGAGTGAAGATGAAGGATGATGTGGGAGAGAAATGTTTGGGGTCCAAGACAAACTTGACAGTTGACGAATCAACAGTCTTGCTTAAATCGAGGAATGAAAGTGATTGCGCAGTGGTAATGCTGATTGATTGCTTGAATGGATGGGAAAGATAAGATGTTGTTGAATTGAAGTGTAGGAAAGATGTTGTGTTGTGGATGTGGATGTGGAGGAGGGAAGGTTGAAGGGAAGAGAAGGTCTCCCTTTATAGTGAGAGCAGAGAGCCCGGACTTGCAAACCACCGACGCCGACGATGTTGAAGCCTGGCTAAGGCGACGACTTTTGTCAATGGTGACTGAAAAGACGTTGTTGTGAAGGACGTGGCTTCCTCATTTGGATGAAATTCACTTGATTTCATTCACTTGAGGAAGTGTCTGACTGGGACCTTTTTTTCTTCGAAGACCTTGCTTGCTTGATTGAGTGAAGGAGCGAAAACAAAACAACGGTATCATCCTCTTCTGGGAAGGGGTCATAGAATCAAAGTACATACCTTCTGACCGTCTAGACGGTAGGCAGTCGCGGGAAGTTCAACTCGAGTGTTGGTGATAACTTTTGGAGCCTCGTCCGCGCGTCCCATTCTTGCGGGATCGTAGCCCATCCCTTGGCCAAATGGATTCGGCTTGTCGCCCGGACCGTCGAATTTGCCAGCGGGAGGGCGGTTGTATTGCTGGTAGCTACTATCATATTGATTATAGGCCGAGTGTTGGGACGGGGGTGGACCGCTGTATTGGTTGTAATTGCCACCGTTGTAGCCATTGTTGTAGTTGTTGTTGTAGTTATTGTTGTAGCCATCATTTTCGTATTGGTTATAGTTGCCATCACTATATTCGTTCCCGCACTGCTCACGAGCACGTTCCATGCCGAAGCGTCCAGGCATGATTACGGTTCTGCGTAAGAGAGAGCTGTCAGCATACCGTTTGAGAATTCGAAAAAGGGGCAATTGAATGAAGTAAACAGAGCAATGCAGGCAAGCAAAGTGCTCAATTCGCTGGCAGTCGAAGATAGGGGCAAGCAGGAAAGGGGGGCAGCTTACGAGGGATGGGGTCACCTCCGGCTGAATAGGGGTTGATACAGGCAGGCCTATATGCAATCATCAGCAATAATTCCTCTCCATTTGGCTCGAAGCAAGCGCAGCATTCTTCAGCAAGCGTTGCATTCGAGTCGTCAACAGATCGAAGGCGCGTTTGTCCCCATTCAAAGTAAACAAACGCCGCACCACCACAGAAACCACTCCATTGAACGAGGAAAAGTACTCACAAAAGCTCTTCTCTCGATCTACACCAATTCTCAAGTGGTTGCAAGTGTTGGTGGTACAGAGATCGAAACGGTGTTTGGTGTTGAAGAGTCACAAGAAGGAGGAGGGTTCGATGTCGTTGAAGAAGCTCAAGCTCGCTTGCGTTAGCGCCTTCGTCCCAACTTTGGGGGTGGGGAAAGGGTGAAGGGGCTCCGAAGTCGCTTGTTGGAGGAATTTTAATGAAGGAGGCTGGGGTTGGGACTCGGTTTTGGAGTTTGGGTGAAGAGGGGTGTTGATGTCATTGTTTGGGAGGGGTAAAATGGGAGGGCTGCGATTGTCGATAATTTTTGTTTCAGGGAGGGATATGCATCCTGCCGCTCTTGTTTGCTTGGGAGCGCGGAAGATTTGAGGCATTGCTGCGGGTACCCGTTGCTTTGGGAGCAAACGAAAATGCGCAACGATGAGGAGAGCAGAGGAGATTTGCATAGCTACTCGACGAGGATCAAAGCAAATGAGTAGCAAGGACTTGGCACTCTCGAGTGTTGCGTTTAACAGGGCATCTCGGCATCGAATGAAGACTTTTCTTTAATGTGTGAAAAGCAAATTCGGGCGGCATAGGGGCATCGTGAATGGGTCACATAGCTGCATGAATCACGGACGAATAGAGTTTTACCTTCCATCCATTTCCCCCCTGACAGCATGACGGGGACTGCTGCAACAGCGATGGATTCGGTGGCAACTTTCCATTCTACAAACAGCAAAAGCATATCCAATGAGATGCTTGCAAGGTAAATGTTAAAAACGGACGGCGATAATGAGTGACAAGATTACAGCATCGCATCAAACGAAGTAAGACATGGAAACAAGGCAAGAAAAACAGTATAGTATAGCAGAGTAAACAGAGAATGCAAAATTTTAGTCAATCAAAGCTTAGTAGTACGCAAGAACACTGCAAAGTCAGTCATAGAAATCCTATTGTCCCTTTTTTGTTATGATACATCCCCCAGAACGCCATGCTATGACGACCAGAGCCCCAGCCAATTTGGGCGGGCCGTGATCCATCCCTGAAGGTCCAAGTGTAACGTGAAGTGGGCAGGGAAAGTCTCCTAAAAGTACACCGCCGTTGTATCCGCTTTCATCCATAATCCATCCAACCAGTTGCCGGCAAGATCCGGCAGTATAAGGCGCCAATCGTAAACAGGAGAGTAATATTCGAAATTCGTCGAGGGGTATCAGGTCCAGAGAACATTCCCTTCGTATTGAAGAAGAAGAATAATTCGATCATCGGCCGTAGGTAGGGTAGCCTGGCGGAAATTGGTTAGCTTGAGAATGGTACCAAGTTTGTGCAGGCGACAGAGAAGGACCTTGGGACTGCCAGTTTCTGTTATCCGTACCAGGAGCACCACCCGCACCGTAATAGCCAGATCTACTAGAGTCTGGCTGAGGAGGAAGTGGCGGCTGGTACATGTTCGTGCCCGCGCCCTGATTTGGTTGTCTTGACCAGGCATCACGCTCGTGAGGTGCGACTGGTCCTGGGGCATTGCTATAACCCGGAGCACCGTTATAACTTGGGGCACTGCTATAGCTTTGGGCACTGCCGTAGCCTGGTGCGCCCCCATAGCCTGGAGCGCCACCGTAACTTGGTGCATTGCTAGGAGGATTCTGATTGGGCAGATTGTAATGGCCATCAGGATTATGCCTGTCATCTTGACCAGGGAAGGAGTTATAGGAAGCACCTTGATCTCGCGATTGGGGACGAGCAGAATTGGCGGAAGTCCTACCATCATATCGCTGCTGCGGCTGTGACTGCTTTTGCGGAGGGTGATCTGGAATATAGGTTTGACCCAAGAGCCGGACCAAAGCATCGGCGTTGAACTTTGTTGATTCGTACGTATCGGCTCGAGGAATAATGCTGAGCAGGAAGGTAATATCTCTCGGCACGACGAATGGCGGTGCGTTCGATTGCCAACCTCCTGGGGTACCATGCAAGCGCTTCTGCTGATCTAATCGTCTCCCAGCAGCCCCTTTCAATGGAGACTCGCCCCTCGCAAGTTTGCGTGGTCGATTGAGATCTTCAACGTCCTCGGTGGGGAAGGGTCGTTTTGGCGAGTTCGTAGTTTGCAGAGGCATAGGCATGTATTGTGGTCTTGGACTCATCTCCTGCACGAAATTCGGGCGCGGGCTGTTTTGTACCGAGGTGTGTTGCTCAATTGATGGCATGATGATAGGGGCGGCAGATTTCGGGCGCATCTGGGTTGCGGGCGAGACAATAGGGCGAACGGCGGTAGGATCGAAGCCTTCTCCACTGTATCTTGACGCAAATTGAAGCAGTTTTGGATCTTCAGGGTACAACTCTGCCATACGTTGCTCCAACTTCCGGATCTGTGATAACTCGCCATACTGGGATTCGTATTTGTGGAAGAAGGCATATAGTGGCTTCGCCTTGGGGACGGATTCCGGCTTCTGGGTGAGTCGGCTGACAGCTGTCTCAAAGGCAACACGAGCATCTAGAGATAATTAGCACCGCCTTTGGCACTATATGGTCAAACTTACTTGTCGTGTCTCCAATAGAGAGTAAGTGCTTCAGATACTCCAGAATAAAAATTTCATCCTCCGGAAACAATTTGGCGCCTCGCTCGAAGATTTTTGTGCCCGCAGGGTCCTTGTAGACATGGTGCTCAATCAAAGCGCTGGCGACATAGACATCACTAGTGATCTTTCCGCGAGCACGAGCATCAGCGAATATTTGTCTGGATCCGCCGATGGCATCTTTTACTGCACCCTTGCCTTGAACTCGGCGCATTGCTCTCATGAGAGCAATCCACGCAAATGAAATAGTGCGAGAGATGAGGTGTGCTTGACTTGCATAGCCTTGCTGAATAACTTTTGTCTTGTTCGCCTTGTCGATTTCCCTAGCTTTCTTCTCCGCCTCGTCTTCTTCATCATCATCCTCGGCCTTGCTAACGATAGCACTGATCGAGGCATCAAGAGCTATAGACTCGTCAAGCTTAACCATATCCGCCGCCTCCCGGGTTTTCAATTGCTTGATCAAGTCATACAAAGTTTCGAGAAGCTTATCGTAAGGTGCCCGCACGACCGCACCCTGTTCAGCTGGGCCTTTTCCTGCCTCCTCGGTTGCCAAAGTGGTTTCAAGGCGATCTGCCTTCTTGAATGCGAGAAGACAGCTTTCCGGATTTGCAGCAATGCCGTCACTGAGAAATGTGTCGCCGTCTTTGTCAAGACCGTTGCTGAAGCACCATTCCGCGGCATCGACCCACATCTCGGGCCAGAATCGCAATGCCATGACAGCTTGCTTGTACAAATATAGAACGCGCGCCTTGTACGCCTCCGGCTCGTCCGTCTTCAAGACTAAAGGATCTTCCTGTTCCCATGATATCCACTTCTTCCACAAATCAACCTGCTGCATATATTCCTGCTCTCCATCAAAGCCATGCGCAGGCGGCAGTCTCGGGAGAGTTGTTCTAACCAAGCCTCGAGTGATGTTCTCCATCGCAGTATTTGCGCTTCTGGCCGACATATATCCTGGTGATTTGTCTTGGAGAAATTTTCGCCCCTACCATTTGTTAGCTGAGGGCGATAGTCCAAGTACCATTTCACCTACAGTCATTTTGTTCAAGCCCATTTCAAATTGGTCGTATTCCTTCCAGAGATTGTTCACGGTAGACATCGGGACACAAATGGCACGTTGATAGGCTTTTCGAAGTTGATCCATCTTTTGTTGATCTTGCCAACTGGTGCCTCCAATTTGGCCAGGCGCACTCCGGATGAACTGTATGTACTCGGACCATATTTTGCCCGAATCTCTATCAGAACCAATGTTCGCCAGAACAAAATCATATGACTGAGAAATCGTTTGACGTGCAGTTCCAGTGACATCGTTTGTCAAGTCGTTCACCCGGCGAATGTAATTGAGATAGACGGACCAAAGTTGAACGTTGGGGACAGTCAAAAGCGACTTGCCAAAAATTTGCTCAGCTGCACTTCGGTTGTCATTATCAAGCTCCATTTCGGCATAGGCAACCCAGATTTCGGCCTGAATTGGATTAGCAATGACTGATCGACGAGAAAGAGGGGTACTTACAGCTTGAGGGAAAACCTTAAAAAATCTATCATAAACAGCTCGGGCATCGTCAAGCTTGTTTCGAGTCGTATGTTCGTTGATAAGCGTCAACCATGATTCCAGAGCGCCTCGAGGGTCCTCCTTGATCTTGTCTTCGAGAATACCTGTTCGGTCATTTGGAAGTCGTGCTTTTGGAAGAGAAACACCTTGCGACGATGTACCTGCTGAAGTGAGTACCTGAGTTGCAGAAGCCTGCACTGAAGGCAAACCAGCAGAGCTGGAATTCACAGAGAGAGTATGCGAGGATTGCGGGACGGCCGTTGAATCACCTTGATTCTCCGGAGTACCTTGCAAATCTTGTTGGGAGACAGAGCTTTGCAAAGGGGAAGGGGCTCGTTTAGAAATATTAGATGCCGGCGGCTGGAGGAGACTAGCTGAGGCTTGACTTGGTGTAGAGGTGTCGCTGTCCTCATCAGAATCATCCGCAATGAAACCGCCAACAGTCTTTGGCTTTCGCGTTGATGCTCGTGAACTGGATCTTGAACCCTCCTCTCCCGCGATCGCAACTGCTGGAAGTGAAGTAACAGAAGATGGGTCATATTCATCGCCATCATCGGGAACAGCGCCAGCGCCTGAAGGAGATAAAGCACGAAGAACTTGATCATCTGCAACAGCTTCTTTTTTGACTTTGTTGTTATGCTCATGCTCAGTATTTGAAGGTAGCTCGTCCTCTGCGACCTCATCTGCGCCACCATTCTCCCATGCCTCACTTTCTTGTCCCGCCTGCAGCTGATGCAAGAGAGCTATCTCAGCATCCTCCTCCGCCATTGTAATTATCGTATTGAAGGGTGGTCGTCGCGGGTATGGGAAGCTGTTCAAGAATGGGAGTGAATCTGCCTTGGTCAGCGGGAGCTTGGTGGTGAGGCACGAGGGATCTGGACCTGTCTATTAGGATACGGGAGTATGCAAAGCAAACCACCTGCACCGGCGAAAAGAAAGAATGCGCGATGCAAACCAGCGTGGAGATGTTTGCGCGATGTTGTGGATGTGGTGTTGTTGTTTGATGAGAAATGAGGGCAAGATTCCTTTAAGGCTGGGGCTAAACAGCATGCATGAATGCCTTACATTTTACAGTATTATAAGGCACTAACAGCCATTTAAAGTTCTCCGCGCCATCCTGGTGTCAAAACGCGCCCAGAAACACGAAAAGCGCGTCCTCCTTTGAAGACCTTCTTTTCTCCTTCACCTCCAGCCCCCCTTTCGTGTATTTAAACATCAACCCCCGATATCCCCCTCCCCAAGCACACCTTTACCTCTACACGCTTTTTACAATACCCCTAACCTCTGTTCACTTCACCACCAGTCATCAAAATGTCTGTCGTATCTCTTCTGGGCGTCAATGTCCTCAACAATCCTGCCAAATTCGGCGATTCATATCAGTTCGAGATCACCTTTGAGTGTTTGGAGTCGCTGCAGAAAGGTAGGTTGCGCTGCGCAAGCATGCGCATTCCGATGCATCTGCATGTACGTATGTTGACTTGGTCTCAGATCTCGAATGGAAGTTGACCTACGTTGGTTCTGCTACATCGTAAGTAGCCCTTTTCGTACAGATCGAAACTTCAAACTAATTGAACGTAGGGATCAACATGACCAAGAGCTCGATTCCCTCCTCGTTGGGCCAATTCCAGTCGGCGTAAACAAGTTTATCTTCGAAGCCGACCCACCTAACACCAGCAAAATCCCCGACGCCGAAATCCTTGGGGTTACTGTCATTCTCCTTACCTGCGCGTACGATAGCAGAGAGTTCGTGCGAGTGGGATACTATGTCAACAACGAGTACAATTCCGACGAGCTCAATGCTGATCCCCCAGCAAAGCCAATCTTGGAGAAGGTGCGCCGGAACATACTTGCGGAGAAGCCAAGGGTGACCCGATTTGCTATCAAATGGTACGTTCCCCTAGACATAGATCGATGAGTCACCGCTAACCCTGCCTACAGGGACTCTGACGACTCTGCTCCCGCTGAATTCCCACCTGACCAGCCTGAGGCCGACTTGACCGCCGACGGCGAAGAATACGGCGCTGAAGAAGCCGAGGAGGAGGAGGAGGAAGAGGTTGCGGAAGGTGCCGAAGCGGGTGCCGACCCTGATGCGATGGTCCAGGATTCCGAGATGGCTGGCGCTGAAGTCGACCCTGCAGCGGCCGCTGACGAGGACGAGGATGCCGGCTCAGAAGATCTCGAGGCCGAGAGCAGTGGGAGCGAGGACGAAGAGCTCGAGGAGGAAGAAGAGGCTGAGGGCGAGGCTAATGATGATATGGAAATGGATGGTGTTGAGAAGCCATTGGGTGCAAATGGCGCCGTTGAGCACCAGGTTGACGCGGTCATGGCTCATTGATTTACGAATACCCATGATTGCACGCACTTTTTAGATTTTTTTATGGGGGGAGTTTTTTCGATAATACATTACGCAGGAAAGTACATGAGAATAGATGACGATGCATATGTTCCCTGGTCCTGATTCCTGCGACCTTTGCTAGAGGTCGCACATACTACCGGCGAGATGTCAATTTCCCTTCACTATTTGGTCGAAGAAAAATATAGGGAAAGATTCTTCACCTAAAAGGTCGGAAGATGCAGCTGAATATAAATCCTCCTTCTCGGAGGGCGGGAGCATTTCACAAGCCAGTATCCTCCCAATTCTGTTTCAGCATAAGCCACAAAAATCAGACTTGTCCCGTCAACCAAAGACAGCGTCGGATTTTACCGCCCCCAAAGAAAGTCTATTTCTGACTTCACGCACAGTTCTTATGTCTATCTATACCCATTTAGGTTAGCCTCAGTATCCCCAAGCCTCAATATCGAATGAATTTCATGTCAAACTTTGAAGGATCATGCTCAGCCGCATGACTGCAGGGCGAAGCGAATGCGTTTCCACCTCTCTGGCTGTGTAATTGGAGGTGGGATACGAAGCATGATCTTCGTTCTTTCAAACCATTAATTGAGCTTACTTTCCGTCAGACTGGTTTCCACGGTTTCACATTTTCCTTTCCTCTTTCCTTTCTCTTTTCCTTCTGAATTGTTGTTGATCCTGTTCCTGCTTTGCAAGCTTCTTCCCTCCTGTCACTGAGCTAGTCTGCTCTCAAACTTCAACCAGCATCTATCTTCGAGGTTGTTGCCTGTACAAATCCTCTCACTTTGGATTACAGACATCATGCATTCCCGCCGCATGATTGCCATACTTTCTCTCCTGCTCACAACCGCTCTCGCAGCAGAACACGCCTGGCAATGCTACGCACCAGACGGCGTCACAACACCAGGAAACTCTTCCGTCTACCTACCATGCATCGACATCCAAGGCGTCCATAGCATGTGCTGCGCCCTAAACCGCACTTTCACCGACAAAGATCCAGACTCATGCGCGCCCAACGGATTGTGTTTATCAGGCGGTGATTATTTCAGGGACTTTTGTACAGATCCAACATGGGAGAGTCCAAATTGTTTGCCCAAGAATGTTTGCGATGATGCTGTATGTGCTCTCATTTTTCACAACTCCCATCCTTTCTTCGGATTTCGAATACATGAAAGGAATTAAAACTGATAGAAAAATAGGCAGGAGGATCCTCAAACGGAACACCATCCCTAACACACTGCGCGGACGGCACCTGGTGTTGTAACAGCGGCAACCAAACATGCTGCACTCAAAAGAAAGGATTCAGTATCCCCGATCTCCTCCTCTCCATTCTTCCCGGTCCCGGAAACGCAAAAGGCAGTTCGAATTCTTCCACATCCAACACCACATCACCGACACCATCTCCATCTTCGTCAACAACTGCAACAGTACAATCCGATAATTCGAAAACCACGGCAGTAGGCGTAGGAGTCGGCGTTTCTCTAGGCGTAATCGCAATCGTAGGCACGATAGCAGGCTTCTGGTTCGGGCAGAAGAGAGGGCAAAGTTTAGCTAGTAAACGTTTACAAGAGCAGGGAAATGGAAATGGAAACGGAATGTACATGGGAAATGGCACGCACGCGGTAAATGGGGCCGAGCTACCAGCCAAGGGAGAATACCGACCCGTGACCGAACAAGCAGCCAACACAGGCGGGGTTCACGAAGTCCCCGCTTCACCTATAGGAAGGTTTTAATGAGTAAAGGAAACGCTAGCTTTAATTATATGTATAGTAATATCAAATTTTCAACCCAGTCCCCTGCCTCCTGTCCAGGGATATCTTGGTGTTAAGTTGCCTTAGTCGTTTTCAACCCCATGATTAACACCAAACCGCTTCCGCCCCCCAATGGAGCACAACAGTCTACACCACCGTCTATGCTCCCTCTTCTCCACCACACTCAGATTCGTCCCCCTTCTTATAATCCGCCCCTCGGTCTTGACGCTACATTTATCGCATCGGAAATGCGCAAGACATTGGCGGCATAGTTCGTTGGTGGGACCGAGTGCGTTGGTGGTGTAGCAGGAGGAGCAGGTCCATGTTGCGGGTTTGGGGGAGGGAGATGAGGTTGGTGGCTTTGTTGGGGAGGTGGGAGATGGTGTTGGGATGGTTGAGGTTGACTTTTCTGGGAGTGGGAGGGCGATGGTGCCAAAGTCGTAGGCCTTAGAGGCGTAGGTACTCATTTTCTAGGATCTTTGGTCGAATTTTGTTTCGAAGATGTGAAGAGAAGAGAGATCGAGGGAGCTTTCGAGGGAATCGAAGGATAAATATCGAAGAGCTGTGCGCTGGGAGTATGACTGGAGTATCGAAGAGCTCTGAGATTGTGTTGTGCGAGGTTGTGATTCAATATGATTCAAAGTCATACCTTCACATCTACCTATAAATGGATGTCTCAAGCTCACACTCTTTTGAAGGAAACACCAGTAGCAAACTTCGACATGTCACTTCACAGTTTTCCAGAATTCAGTAATTACCTCACCAACCTACCCGATAACCACGCAACGGTTCCACTCGACAAGCTGTGCCCAAAGGTTTGCCCCCTTACCCTCTTCTTCTTCCAATTCCAAAAGCTGACAAAGTAGTGTTTTCGTTTTAAAGTACAACTTAACGCCAATGAAAATAAGGAGAGCCTTGTTCACTTGAAATGTGGGGGTTGTGGATTTAAAGGCGAGGATGTGGTTGTGAAAAGAGGAAATGACGCCAGAAAGGAAATCGCTGGAGAGAAAGCACATAATCTGAAGGCCTTCTGGGTATGGTTTGAGTGGATTCGAGGGTTGATTTGGTAACTGTACCCGTTGGCATTTCCATCGGAAGGCACGGTGAACGTTCACGGTGGCGTTGAAGTGAATATACCTTGCTGCTCCAACGCAATTTCAAAAATCTCCCTTTTCAAAGCGTGATTCACACTATATATTCAATACAATATATACCAACGTTCAATGCTCAAACCTCATACCCCCTAACCAACCTCTTCCGCCCCCAAATCTTCTCCCACCACTTCGGTTCCCGCCTCGGCTCTCTTTTCTCATGCGGAAGTTTTGGCTCCACCGGTAGTGTAATACTTCTGCTCCCCATCGACTCATTCGTACTCCTAATCGGCGGTCTCTTGTCCTTTTCCTCCTCCTGGATAGTGGGGGTAGTGTTCATATCCTTACTCGCGCTCCCAGATATACTCAAAGCGGGTGGAGTGTTGAGGGGTTTGATTTGGGCACTACGGATCTGCATTGCTTGTGATGCTGACAGGGATCGTTTCTTGATTTTCTCAATTCCTATGGAAAATTTAGCATATTTTCTCGTTTCACCCTACCCAAGCGAAATATCAAAGCTTACGCTGCTGGTTCTTATTATGCTCGTCGATAATTTTTTGGTTCTTTGTGGATGCTGGCGGGGGCCGCCTTATCGTGTTGGAAATGTAAGAGAGCAGCTGATAATATTTCGAGCGCCAGAATTCCATGCCAGACGTTGTATTGAGTGAGCCGATGAGAAGGAAGAATGGGATGCAAACAGTTGCCATCACGACGGCAAACGCTTTAAACTTATCTGCTTGCGTCGGCATGTCGGTCATGCCGAAGACGGAAGTGACAAAAGTCAAGGGGAGGAAAAAAATCGAGACCTGTAGTGAAATCATATTAGTTTATGGGACATATAAAAGGGGACAAACGGGCGGTGCTTACAAGGGTAAGCAACTTGACATTATGCCCCTGCAAAATTGTGACTGCGCTCAACTCCACGCTCTTTCTGCTCTCTAGCACACTCGTCCCACTGAACAGCTGATCTCTCAACGTCCTGATCTCCTTCCTCCTATCATCATTCTCCTCATGCAGTTTCTCCAAGCACCTGACCTGCCTCTCAAACTCCTTCCTCAAGGTCGCCATTCGTTTCCGCCAATACACATTGCGTTGGGAATCGGGTTCAAGCATAGGCCAAAGCGTTTTATGTTTTCCTTCCCAGACATCGTCGGTAAAGGTATCTTCGTAGGCATCGATTATGGCTTTTATACCGCTGTTCATTATCCCGAGTGTTTGGAAGGCCCAGAAGTAGCGTCGGGAGAAGGTGAATTCCTGGTCTTCGAAGAGCAGTCTGTCGCGCAGACTACCGTTGAACATAAAGTCGGGCTACTCTTGTCAGTTCCGTGGAAATGACGTGAGAAGCGATGGGAGCCGACTTACTGGTGGGGTGATGAGTTTGCTGATTCTTTGATATATTTCCCCGAATCGTTTCTCAGCATCTTTAAACTCAGCTAGAAGTGTGTGTAAAAATGCTTCTGGGCCGTTGACATAGTGTTTCGTCGAGTCGTGGCTATCCATGCTGTGTTTGTGATCTGGGTAGCACTGGATGTTAAGCACATGCCACTAGTAAATGCGTCAGCAAGGAAGCTTGACCTGAGAGCTCGTAAGAAATCTTACCGGAGACCAAGGGTCATAAACATATCCATATTGCGTTTTCGCTCTTCGGGAAGCATTCTTCAATTTCTTGATATGACTTCCGGAGAGCGACAAGGCAACTATCGAGCTGCATCTGGAAATCGGGATGTGGCCGTCAGGAGGATCCAGTAATCTTTCAGCGGAATCTGACATTTGCCATGGCATAGGCTGCACTTCGTCTCCTACTACGGTAAAGTAGTCGAACTTGAAGACTATTGACCGTTGCTGCCGCGGGTCATCATTGAACCCACGGTTGATCATGTGAGCCTAGGTACCCAATTAGACTTGCCATGAAATTTTGCTGCTGCAATACCTACAGCTGAGTTCTCTTGCTCAACTAGATGCTCAAAGATTTCATCCATATCAAAATCTTTGTTCATGGTCAGGTGAAGCGCCCCGAAGACAATTGGCGATGGTTCTCGAACGATACTAATTCTCCCAACTGCGGGCCGTAGTGCTGTGGGGTCGGCGTTCAAATCCTAAATTCGACATCAATACGAATTCCAAAACGAGGCTCAAAATTTATTCGTACTTGAATAGCTTGCCAAATTGAAGAATCGATCGACGAGCCAGGCTTGACCACCAGGTATCTCGAAAGCGGAGCCCCATCTTTGCCAACGTCGAAAATCGTGTAATGAGAATTGTGAAAATTCTCATCTGGATCGTATTTTGGGAATATAGAAGGATGGATAAGTACTCCGTCCCTGACTATCGAATCCAGAAGTATTTGTCCTTCTTCGTTGAACTTATGTGTTTGCAAATGCTCTCGCAGATGCTTGTCCTCGTATTTATGCGGAGCCAATGGCGTTTGAACATAGAATTCTTCATCCTCGTCGCTCTCGCTGCTCTCACCAGTCAAGACCGAACTATGGTACGTCGACGGCTTGCGAGGCTCGGGCCTTTCAGCATCGAGGGTCGAGCGTCTCCTACGTTTCGTGGCTGAAATCACCACCGGTTTGAGTTGCGGTGATGTGGCGGGTGAGCCGGACAGCCCGGGCTTCGGCGCGGCATTTTGAGCCAGAGCCTCGTGCACCAACTTAAACGTCTTCAAATAAGCTTGATGCTGCTCATCTAGTCGCTTGAGCAGCTCTTCTGTGTTCAATTGTGCGGCCATGATGACTCCCGGCGTTGCACTGTCCCACAGAAAGAAAAAGAGGGACGAAAATAAATGACAGGCAACGGCGTTTCTTGGGTCTTATTTGGCATCGCCTCAGATGAGCCGCAAGGCTCGCGGGGGCTGCAGATGACCAATTCTTTCAGCTTGGTCTCATTTTGGAGCCGCTGCCGAGCCTTGACAAGGCTGCTGCGACGCCGAAAGAGGGAAATTGGGCGTTGAGCGTGGCGCAAGTGGGGTAAGGTCTCTTGGCGATGGAAAACAGTTGCCATGTCTCGAAAAATTCTCGAAAAATTCTCGAAAAATTCTCGAAGAAGGTTGGCGGAGTTGAGAACGGTTGCCCGATTATGCGTCGAATTGAAGTGGCGTAGCCTAATTTCCCAAGTACCACCGTACCGGGTCATGCAGGCAGAACTCGAGTTCTCAGGGCCGAGGTCGATCATGTGATCGAACCTTGGCAGATAACCGTTCTTTGTGCTCTTTCCCTTCTTTTTTCTAATGGGATCTGGAATCAATAGGCAGTATTGTGCGAAATGGTAAGCTGAACCTCCTATTCCAGGGGTTGCGATGCTACAAGAGAGGCGAAAAGGGGCTCGCTAAACAAGCCCGTGATGCCAATTTTGAAATTTCTTCGTGTTTTGATTAGTATTATAAGATTATCATTGTTACAATCAGAATAAGTTTTAATTCAATCGATTGAGAGACTGAGATTGCTTTCCATGAATCTCGCTATAGCCCAGCGCATAACTCTCTATATGCAGATACCGTTTTGGCTCGTTTTAACTTTAAATCTAAGTTGGCAGATTCGTGAACGGCACTCGAAATCCTGCGGATTAAGTGGCAATATGCATGAGCATATCCGACCAAACTATGGGTAAAATACCCTGAGTTCTGCTTGTAAGTTTATACTTTCTATAAAGGGGTACTGTCACAGACTTGTCGCATCCGTGCGTTACCTTTTATTCACTAAGCGACCACCAGCATGTGAGTCCGTTCGGGCCAAAATAAAAGTTATATCCGAGGAATCCTAAAATCATCTGTGATTGTGTACCGGGGATTATATGTCCGAGTAGTCTGATGGGTGCAGTAGGGATTCGATTCAATAGCTTTGAGCACTGACTCCCGCGACTTCAAGCACTGGCACGCAGTTGAGACCGAGTTAAGGTTTGCATGAGCGTGACGAACTGGTTTCAACTGAAGTCAAAAGCACAATCACGTTGGATAGCTTGGGCTACAGTGTTGTAGGCCAGAGACTGTAAGTATTAAATTGCGCATTCTTCTGCCGTTTATCATTCCTCATCAGGCTCTCACTTTACATCCTTTCTCAAAATCCTTAGATTTCAAGACCAAGCGCTTCTAAGATCATTCTAATCGGAACACTACCAACGACACTCATTTTTCATACCAAACCGTCTAGTACTTCTTCTACCTACGATAATTATGCAATTCTCTACGATTCTCCCTATCGCTTTCTCTCTGATGGCCTCCACTTTGGCTAACCCTATGGCGCTGCCGGAAAATCGCCACGGCAGAGCAGGAGCTGGAGCAGCAACCCAAGTAGTATCTGCGCAGGTGAAAGCTAACGTCTCTGCCCAAATCGACAAATGGTTGAGCGATATTAAAAGTGTCAACAACTTCGTTGACACAGTTGGCAGCATCACCAATCCGGCAATAATCAGCTCTATGGCTGCCACGGCCTTCGTAGCTGCCCAGGACGAGGGCGCCTCAAATACGATTCTACAGCAAGATGTCACACTCGACGCATCCGGCCAGGCTGCCGCTCAAGCGCTAGTAGGACAATTCAACATAATAGGCCCAGCCATCAACGACACTATCTCCAACCCAGGTAACCTCCAGAAAAACCTGGACGCGATCAACGGTGCGAGGTATTGCTATCTTACCTAGCTGTTCATCGGAAATTTATTCATGCTGACTGGTTTACCTCTAGGTGTCCTCCCCCTCAAGGCGCGGGCGCCATTTCCCAAGAAGGCGATGTCCAGGCAGCAGCTGCCTCAGCTGTTGGTATTACCGTTCCTCCTCCTCAAACGCCAACCGCCTGTACTGCCGCTGCCGCGGCGACAAATTGAGGGCGGTGGACTATACATTTTCTATGATGACTCCGGAGGAAGGAGGGTTGTAGGCAGTCATCCTGTAATCCAAGTTTTCGTAGCATATATTACTATAAGGGAGGGTTTCCCTCAAGATAATGCAATCATCATCATCAAATCCATTGTCTCGAGCAGCGTTCGCTTTCTCTTTTGGTGATCTTTTGTACACCATCTTACGTACACTTTTTATACCCGCAAATAAGAGGTCCTGGAACTGTGAAGATAAAGGAGAACTGGATATAGAGGCCCCACCTTGATAGTGCAGAAATAGGCAACTGCACATCACGCTAATCTGCAGGTAGATAATCAAGACATTGCAATGCTAAAAATAAAGAGAATGTTTAAGAATTGACTACAAGGGAGGTGAGGTGCCGAGATATTCTGATGACAGAGAGCCCATTCTGTCAATGGGGACCCGTTCTGGCTTCATGTGATCCTGCTCGCTAGGAGTTGATAGTCTCAACACTACTCTAGGACCGGACCTATCTCAAAGATACGTAGAGGGTGGCTACGAGTTTCAAGCCGCTAGGTGGTGCAAACTGCGCGTGAAGGGTGTGGGGGGCGATAGTGAGGAGGGGTGAGTAAAGCAGGGCAGTGAAAAATTGTAGACTCCACAGTCAGGGCCTTCTAGCCTTGATGTGTCCTCAGAATTGAAACAACGATAAACATAGTCTTTCTATCTACTAACATAGCCATACTGATCCCGCGCAGTCATATTTGTCCTTTTGTTTCTTCATTCAATGTTCATCTCTGGGTGTCAATGAACTACGACAACGATCGGGCACATTTCCGTCGCGAAAGCCATCTCTCCAGACTCTCCACCGTGGAGCACTTTTAGCAGCCGCTTGGAGGGATTTGGGAACCTCCGAGCCTTCCAAGATTTCTGTGCCTTGTTTCTTGATTTTACATTTCGAACATGAAAAGTGTATCTTGCATTTGCGACACAATTGATTCTCCTGAGCAAGCTTCGTAAGTCCTCCACAGTTATTCTAGACTACTAATCAGTCGGTGATCTTGAACTCTGGAATGGGATATCTGAGTGTGTTTTACCCAACAGCATTTCCAATAGTATATGTTATATTGGGACTCGGGACTTTGTAGCTTGCGGATCTTTCTGGGGGCGATATCCATGATGTATATTGACGAGTCTTTTGACCTCAAGGAGGAATATTCCGCCGTTCCGAATGTAGTCCAGCCAAAGCAGCTCATATTTCTTGGGCTTATCTGAGATGTTATTGAGGCCGTGTGTACATGTGCAGTCAAATGGACCAGAAGCCAGCATCGACCAAGAATGAGAGGGAAAATTATACCCCGAGTATGTATGTAAGGAGGGTGGTGAATGATCGAGGGCCCCAATGCTTTCAAATTGTAGTACAATAATATTTCGTGGCCGAAGTGAATGACTAGAAAGAATGCCCCATACAACATTTTAGTCCCAGGTGTGAGGATGGAAAAGCGAACTATCGATAGAATTTTGCGCCCTGCGGATTCGAATCGAATGCTAAATCCAACAGACGTCGACCTTATTCTCGGGTCGAGACGATGCGCGAGAAAAAGCTGCGAAGACATACCACCACTGAAATCTGATCCCGATCATGCGTGCCCATAAATCCGACTTTAACTGATAGACTCCTTGTCGTGACAGTAGGATCATGCGCCGTTGTGCACGTGCCTAACTGCACGTGAGGTGGACGCTAGACCCGATTAGGAAGCGAGCAGCTATTAGAGCCTCCCTTCAATCCTTAGTACTAGCTCATCATC
>Ga0247778_1000455_pt1 | contig 52349 bp, 36 predicted proteins | sample UWRJL049202B5_FD_179939 | JGI IMG/M metagenome (GOLD analysis project Ga0247778, IMG submission 179939) | Plant litter microbial communities from Arlington Agricultural Research Station in Wisconsin, United States - UWRJ-L049-202B-5 | ecosystem: Environmental > Terrestrial > Plant litter >... | reverse complement strand
CGCTCCACCATTCGCCACCGCTCCACCACTCGTCACCGCTCCACCATTCGCCACCGCTCCACCACTCGCCACCGCTCCACCATTCGCCACCGCTCCACCATTCGCCACCGCTCCACCACTCGCCACCGCTCCACCACTCGCCACCGCTCCACCACTCGCCACCGCTCCACCACTTGCGTCGGCACCGCCGCTCGACCCGGCACCACCGTTCGCTTCGCCCGCGGTGGCCTGTGGGGCGCCACCGGTTGCGGTGCCAGCACTACCGCCGGCAGAGGTGTAGCCTCCACCGGCCACACCCACCTGCCCCGCCTCGTTCGCTAGACCCGCGCCCGCGAAGGTGCCGCCATTGCCCGCGCTCGCGAGCACTCCCGCGTAGCCGCCGACCGCAAGGCCACCGGCACTGCCGCCCGCTCCGGCGATGCCGCCTCCGGTTTGGCCACCCGATCCGGCTCCGCCCGTTCCGGAAGACGTCGCGCAATGGCCCGCGCTGCACGCGCCATTTTGGCACTGACTCGCCGAGTCGCACGGCACTCCGTCTGCAAAGGGCGAAGCGCTCACGAAGCGCGCTCGCGCGCGAATGTTGCCCATCGCTCCGTCAAAGGCAGAATAGCCGATGACGCTAATGTCGCCTGGTCCCGTGGTCAGGCTGAACCCCGGCTCGAGATTATCTGCAACGAGCCACGCGGTGGCGTCGATCGGCGCGAGCGCGGCTGACAAGCGCTGCCCTTTGATTCCGTATTTGGTATTCGGATATGCGCCCTCCGTGATCAACCAGAACAGCCAGAAGGTTGACCCATCCCAGCGCAGCGCGGGCCCGCCGCCACCAGGCGGCGGTGTAAGCGGAATTCCGCCGGGGTCGAGTACGTCGAGCGTGTTCGAGAGGCGAGCGCCGAAGGTCTGTACGGTGGCTGGATTGCTTCCGTCGCTGTGAGGCGCCGCCCAAATCACCACGAAGTGGTCACCGGCAGCGGTCACCCCAAATCCGCCTGGGACTGGCGCGGTGAAGCGCAGGATCTCTTTGGGACTCGCGTCGATCGGAGTCAGGCTCGGACTCACGCGCGCTCCGTAGATGATCACCTCGTTGAAGAGGTCTGAGGATGACTGCCAAAAGACGACGGTTTGACCTGGGCTGAACGCCAGCACCGGGTACCAAGCGAGATTGGGGGTATCGGCGATCTTCACTGAGGGTGACCAAGTTCCCGTGTCCGAGAAGCGAGCGATGCGGATGTCCGTGTCTCCCCAGACGATGCTCGCTCGTTCGCCGTCGGAACCAATCGCAACCCAGGGATTGTAGATCGCGGACATGGCCGGGAACGGCGTAACCACCGAGGGATCATCGAAGGAAATGCGAGCCGCGCTAGTCGTCTGCCCGAATACCCACGCTGAAACAAATCCTTTCGAATCGGCGCTCAAGCTCGCCCCGCTGGCGTATATCGGGGAGTCAGGAACCAGAAGTGGCCTGACTGGTCCCAACGGAACTCCGGTGCTCGACAGGTGTCGTAGAAAGACTCGCGTGTTTGGGTTCGAATCAGGTTCTCCCCATGCAGCCAAGTAATGCCCTGCGCCGAAGGCAAGTGAAGGAGTGTATTGCTTGGCCGCAGGTGATAGTAGCGTCATGATGGTGGCAGCCGGCACATCGAGGGCGTGAATCGCCGAGTCGTAGCGAACTCCGCGCGAACCCGCCGCGACGACGAAACCACTTGCACTTCCAGCCGCAAACGCGACGGGCGCGCCTGCAAATGCGTCCAGCAAGGACTGCGTCGTGGTGGGAAGTGCGTTGGCGGGATCAACGACGAGCAGCGACAGCGCCCCCTTGGGGTCTTCACGCAAGATCCCGAAGCGCGCCCCGAGCGGGAACGCCGTTGCCCTCCGGTCTCCCGCGTCGAACGCGTTCGGAGGCGGAGTAGCGATCAGAGTCTCCGTTCCGAGAGTAAGCTCATGAGCGGCAGACTCGTTCAGCGTCTTGTAAACGATGTCGGATTCGGGTCCTGCGCTTCGGTCTTGCCTGAGCAGCACCAGCAAGGTGCCGCCATTCGCAGCGATGCCGAGCGGATTCACACCCTTGTACGGGACAGACGGGCTACTCACGTAAGTGAGGGGCGCAACGTCGCCGGACGGCGATACTCGAGTTGCGTAAACTCCTTTTGTGTAGCCGCCCGAGTACCCATAGATGCAAATGTAGTCGATGCCATTGAAAGCGACTTGTCCGCCCACGATTGCACCTGTCCAGCCGATCGGACCTAGATACGGGTTTTGAGGATCGTAGGTAGGCACGAGATTAAACGTATTCAACTGCTGCCCATCGAGATCTATGAGCACGCCGATTCCGCAGGGATCGGTGAGCAGCGCGGTGGTGACCGAACGCGCCAGCCCAGCGATGCCATACTGACATGATCCGAGGATCGGGAGAGGCGTGCTCAGCGTACCGTCCGCCGCTAGAGTGACCGAGTAGCGAGCGCCCGGCTGATACTGGATGCCCTGTTGATAGACGACGAGCCAGCCGCTGCCCACGGCGACGGCGCGGGCGGCAACAACTGCACCACCACCCGTGAGCGTCGCAAGGGTCGAAGCCAAACCGCTCGTGGCGTTCCAACGCACGAAAGTCAGGCCGTCGATCGCGTACGTGAGCAGGTACTCGGAGCCACTCGCCGAGACATCGAGTAGCGGCGCATTGAGATTTGGAATCCGAACCGGGTCGCGATCGACTGGAAATTCTCCAGATACGAATGGCGGCGCGTCCAGGGCCAGCGATCGGCCGGAGACTCGCTCCTTATTTCGCTGGTCATCAGGCGCCGCGCACTGCGCCAGCAGCAACAGAAAGCCCAGCGTAACGAGTCGCAGCAGTGCTTTCATCACGAACATCCCTCGGGTTTGGCAGCCGTCGGCCGACGAGGGTCCACCTATCTCCGTGCAACGGCAAGGGGCGAGTTTGCTCGGCATTTTTGCAACGCAGCGTCGTTCGAGCGGTTGGCGCGACGATGCGCAGCGCGCCAGCAAAATGACTATGTGCGCGCGAACCAGTGCGTCTACGTCTTTCTTGAGCAACCAGCGCGGAGAGCGACCGACCTTTGAGGAATCAGGAGGTTCATAGTGCCCGATCCCGTCGCATCATCTTTTTCTCCCAACCCCGCGTGCGGCTTCAACGACGATCCGCCGCTCAGCTGCGAGGCTGCGCCCACCGCTTCGGCGACGCCCAATGCCTGCTTCCCAGCCGGAGCTTCGGGGGAGCCCGCTTCGTCCAGCGCGACCTTCGCACTCGTCCAGAAATTCGCACGTAGCGACCAGCTCACGTTCGTCGCGCCGCCGCCGCCCACACCCAGTTCGAGCGCCAGCGCACCGCCCATGCTGACCATGCGCCGAGACCAGGTTGACGTACAAATCGGAGTTCCGCGCATCCAAGCGCACGCAACGTTGGGCGGTGCGCAGCTTAGCGCCGGTGTCGATATCCTCAACGCCAACGCGCACCTCGGGTCGCAGAATAGCGACGGCAGTCGCGGCGAGAACATCGGCGCGGGTGCCAGCCTGCTCGGCGGCGAACTCAACATCGACTACAAGGGCTGGAGCCTGACGTTGGGAGTGGCAGCGTCGCTCGGTGGCAGCATCAGCTCGGGCGAAGGCCGGGATCTCGATGCCGACGGCGTTCAAGAGCGATGCTTCTCGATGTCACTCGGCCCGTTCACGCTCGGTGAGTGCGATGAGCTCTGACATGCGGCGCTTCGTTCTCTCATCGCTGACACTCGCCGATCGACCGGGGCATTGCCGTCTGCATTCACGCGGCTTTGCACTGTTCACCCGCCTGGGCGCGCTACTCCTCCTCTCGAGCCTATTTCCACTCGTGCGCTCGGAGTCCCTCGTCGAGGCGAGCATTCACACCGCGCTCGTGCTCGCGCTCGCCTGGCTGCTCTGGTTTCGGTCCAAATCCGTTATCGCGAGCAACGCTGGCCTGGTTGTGGGTACAGGCAAGCGCCAACGGCTCATCCCCTGGTCACGCGTGCTCGACGTGCGCGAGTTGCCTTGGATTCGCGTCAGCCCCCCTTGGTATCCCAAGCTGTGGCAGGTGGATCTCGACCACGGTGAGCGCTTCGACTTCTGCGGTGTCCGCAAGACGCGCGAGATCGTGATCGATTTCGTGAAGCGCAGTGAAGCGCGCCTGACCGCCGCAGGCCCACCCGATGCAAACTGAGCCAGCGAGAGCGCAAGAATCGCAACGCGGCTGGCCGCGCCGCCTGTCGCGTCAATAGTTAATTTGGCTTACCCTATTTGCGAAGCGCGAATGGTCGCAACGCGACGCCGAAGGCTACGACGGCACAAGTCATGATCGGTGACCATTAAGGAGAGAGCGAAACACTCCTGAAAGTGGAGTGAACAACGCTCATCCTGAGTCCGCCGCTATCGGCTGTTGCCATTAATCAGAGGATGCGAGCGGAGGGGCCGTTAAGTCGACTCCCGGTCGGACGTATTGCTCGCGGAGTGCATCAGCTCATGCGCCTGGGGTTCTTGGTCGATAGTCTCCTATCTCGATATCAGGGGAGGCTGTTGGACGGAGCCACGCGCGCTGCGCGCCGGCAGGGCGCTCGCGTGATCGGCTTTCAGGGCAGCTTTTTCCATCGCGAAGGAGAGCCGCACTCATTCGACGGTTCGTTCCTGTACGAGCTGGCAGGCCCGAACGCCGTAGACGGTCTGGTCGTCGTCTCCAATATCTTGGCCAGCGCGGTGGGGATCGAGTCTTTGCGCACGTTTTGCGCCAATGTCGGCGTCCCGATCGTGAGCATCGGCGAGCTGCCCGGGTTTTCGGAGGTCGGCATCGAGTCGCGAAACGGGCTCGCAGCGGCGATTTCGCATTTGGTGACCGTTCACGCGCGCCGCAAACTCGGCTTCATTCGAGGCAATCCGGGAAACCCCGAGAGCGTAGAGCGGGAGCAGGTATTCCGCGCAACGCTTTCGGCACTCGACGTACCGGTCAACGAGCGGTTGATCGTCCCGGGGACCTTTCTGGAAAGCTCCGGCGCGACCGCAGTCCGAATTTTGTTCGAGCAGCGCGGGGTCGATGCCCTGGAGCTGGATGGGATCGTCGCGGCCAATGACCAAATGGCGGCCGGAGCGGCGCGCGAACTCCGAGCACGTGGCCTGCGTGTCCCGGAAGACGTAGCGCTGATCGGCTTCGATGACGATGACCATGCTCGCAGTAGCAGCCCGCCGCTCACGACCGTGGCCCAACCCATCGAGTGGGTCGGCGAGGTCGCCGCTGGCATTTTGCTCGATCGCTTGTCGGGGCGCGACGGCCCCACGCGGGTCGTACTGCCCGCGGAGCCGGTATTTCGTCGTTCCTGCGGTTGTTCTCATGCGCAGTTCTCGCCCGCCAGCGACCGCTACGATTTCAACGGCTTGGAAGGTTTGCTCGCGGACTGCCGTGCTCAGCTATTGAAGCGGCTGGAGCACTTTGCCGATCTGAACCGCGTCACCAGCGGCTTGGACGCGCTGCTGGATGCCCTGAGCCTCGAACACGAGTCGGACATTGCGCAAGCGCTGAGCGCGTACGAACGAGCACTGCTCGAGAGCTACGAACTGGGGCTCGATCCGCTGCGCTGGGAAGACCTGCTCACCAGTCTGTCCGTCATGGCAAAGAGATTTCCAGAACGGCAGGCGCCTCTTTCTCTGCAAATCGAGAGCCGCCTGAACCGCGCTCGGCTGCTGACACACGAGGTAGCGGCGCGCATCCATTCACAGGAACGATTGTACGAAGTTCAACGCGCCAACGCCTTGCGTGTCCTCGGCAGCGCGCTCGCTTGCGTGCGCAGCCTGTCTGCCATTGCATCCGCCGTCGAGACCGGCTTGCCGGGCCTGGGCGTGAAATACTGCTGCGTGTGTTTGTTCGTAGAAGGCTCCGAGCGCACGTACGCGAGAGCCGTCGCGCACTACGAAGACTCATCGTCGGCGCGCAGCGAGCTGGTGGCAGACACAGGGGATTTGTGGCGCTCTTTGCCGGGCTCCGTGCCTCCCAGCGCGCAACGCGGGCGTGAGGGCGGCTCCATTTTCCCAACCAAGCAGTTGTACAATGGCGCTTGCGCGCCGGTGTCGAGTGCACTCGACTTGCTCATCTATCCCCTCGTGTTTGCGGAGCGCGCCCTAGGCTACGTGGTGTTCGACGCGCCGAAGAAGCTCGAGCGTGCGTGGCTCCTCGAGAACGTGGCAGGGCATCTGAGCGGGGCCGCCTATGCCCTCGCGCGAGCCGACGAACTGCGCGAGGCGCGGGCGTTGGCCGAGAGAGCGAGCGCGGCAAAGACCGAGTTCGTCGCCATGATGTCGCACGAGGTGAGGACGCCGCTCACGGCCATCCACGGACACCTCGAGCTGTGCCTCGGAACGGAGCTTTCGAGGGAACAAGAATCCCACCTCACGCGCGCGCAGAGCTCGTCGCGCTCCCTGCTCCGAATCGTCGACGACATCCTGGACTTTTCCAAGATCGAAGCGCAACGGCTCGAACTCGAGGCCGAGCCTTTCGCCATCCACGAGGTGCTGGAGCAGCTCAGCGGGACCTTTGCCATCGTTGCCCACCGAAAGAAGCTCGAGCTGGTGTTCGATGTGCACCCAGGCGCGCCCCTGCGCGTCGTCGGCGATGCCCTGCGCGTTTCGCAGGTACTCCTCAATTTGGTGGGGAACGCCCTCAAGTTCACCGAGCGCGGACACGTGATCGTGAGCATCGACCCCGCCCCGCGCGACGGCGAGCACGGCGCCCTCGAGTTTTCCGTGAGAGACACCGGCATCGGGATGAGCAGCGCTGAACTCGAGCGCATCTTCAACCCGTTCACTCAAGCCGATAGTTCCATGACGCGGCGCTATGGCGGCACGGGGCTCGGTCTGTCCATCTCGAAGCGGCTGGTCGAGATGATGGGGGGCGAACTGGAGGTGACGAGCAGTTCTGGAGGCGGCAGTCTGTTCCGTTTCTGCTTGCCACTCGCCGCCACCGAGCCGCCTACGAGCCTGGCCCCAGGAAACCTCGCTGGCTTGCGAGTGCTGATCGTGGAAGGGTGTCAGCCGCAGGCACAGGCGCTCGAGCGTATCCTCAGCCCCCGCGCGGGCGACGTCCAAGTCGTCGCAACGGGCGCGGCAGGCCTCGCTTCGTTTCGCACGGCGCTCACGGGGGGGCGGAGCTTCGACCTGGTGCTCGTCGCCCGCACACTTCCGGACATGGACGGATCGGCGCTGATTGCCCGCCTCAGGAAAGCGCTCCCGCCGACGGAGCTCAGTGCGCTCGTCGTCGGGCCGAGTGACAGCGAATTCTGGTCCACGAATAGCTTCCGCCAGGTGGGCGCTTCGGCAACCATCGCCAAGCCGTTCCACGCCCAGAGCGTGCTGCGCGCCATCGCGCGGGGACGCTCACAGGATCAGGGAACGCGGCGCGCGAGCGTGGTTCGAGCCGCCGCCGCACAGAGCCTGCGCGGCTGGAGCGTGCTGGTTGCTCAGGATGACGCGGTGGGGCTCGAGCTGACGAAAGCGCTGCTCGAGCAATGGGGCGCGAGCGTCACCTTCGCCCGCAATGGACGCGAAGCGGTAGTGCACGCCCAGAGCCGGGCTTTCTCGCTGATCCTGCTGGATCTGCAGATGCCGGAGCTGGACGGCTGCCAGGCCGCTCGCGCAATTCGCAGCCAAGGGCGCAATGTCGGTACGATCATCGTCGCCCTGACGGCGAGCGCACGCATCGAGGATCAGGCTCGGGCGAGCGCAGCCGGAATGGACGCCTATATCCGAACGCCGCTCGATTCGGCAGCGCTCCTGGCGAAGCTTTTGCAGATTGGCGGCACCCCACGCGCGCAAGACATCGACGAGGAAGCGCTACACGTCGAGAGCGAAGAGCTCGCACCGTCGAATCATGGACGTTCACGCGCCCTGCTCGATTCAGGAGCGGCCCTCGCCCGGGTCAATGGCGACCAGGCGACCTACCACAGGCTCCTCCAGAGGTTCCTCAAGACTCATGCCGAAGACGTGCGAAACATCGGCGCCGCGCGCGCGCAGGGGGACACCGAGCGCGCGACGCAGATCGCCCACACGTTGGCATCCGCCGCCGCGAACATCGGCGCCAATCAACTCCAACGTGCCGCGCAGGGCCTGGAGTCGATGCTCTCCTGAAATGCGGGGGCGCTCGCCGACTGGCTTGCCGACTTCGAGCGGTGCCACCAGATCACCCTCAGCGCGGCGGCGGCGGCATTGAATGCTTGTGCCCCGCTCGTGCCCGTCCCTGTCGAGGGCGACGCCCCGCCGTCCGCCTTGCTCCTGCGTGCCAGGGCCCTGATTGAAAGTCACGACACCGCCGCCGTCGAATGCATGCGCGCGCTCGCGGCAAGCCTGTCTGACCAGGCCAGCATGCAGGAACCCCTGAAGCGGCTGGAGGTGAGCATCGAGAGCTACAATTTCGAACTCGCGCGGCTCGAACTGGACGCACTCGACAGAGCGTTCGCCGCGACTCAGCCCGCTAGTAGATACAAAGCCGATGGAGCCTAACTCGAAATGGATGCCCCGGTCAGCAAACCAGTAGTCCTGGTCGTGGACGACGCCCCCGAGAGCATCGACGTGCTACGCGGCGTACTCGGCGCCGAGTATCAGGTCAAGGCGGCAATCCACGGGCAAGTGGCGCTGGAGCTCGTGCAGGCCGCCCCTCCCGATCTCATCCTGCTCGACGTAATGATGCCAGAAATGGATGGTTTCGAAGTTTGCGAACGACTCAAAGCGAACCCGGTCAGCGCGCAAATTCCCGTCATCTTCGTGACGACGCTCGGAGACGCGGGCAGTGAAGGTCGCGGACTCGAACTGGGCGCCGTCGACTACCTGACAAAACCGTATGTGCCCGCACTCGTTCGGTCACGGGTCAAATCGCACATCGCGCTTCACCATCGCCATCTCTCGCTCGAACACGAAGTCCGAGCGCGCACACGCGAGCTCACCGAAACCCGGCTGGAAGTCATCCGGCGGCTGGGCCGCGCCGGCGAATACCGGGACAACGAGACGGGCATGCACGTGCTCCGCATGAGCCACACGGCCCGCTTGCTCGCGCTCCGGCAGGGGATGAGCGAGGGCGAGGGCGACCTGGTTCTGCAAGCGGCGCCAATGCATGACGTGGGCAAGCTCGGCATCCCCGATCGCATCTTGCTCAAGCCCGGCAAGCTCACGCCCGAAGAATGGCAAATCATGAAACAACATCCCGAGATCGGGGCCGAGATCGTCGGCAACCATCCATCTGAGTTGATGCAGACGGCCCGCATGGTGGCCTTACGTCACCACGAACGCTGGGATGGCAGCGGCTATCCGCACGGTCTGAGAGGGGAGGCGATTCCGCGCATTGCTCGGCTCGTGACCGTCGCCGACGTGTTCGATGCCTTACTGTCGACGCGCCCCTACAAGAAGGCATGGACGGTCGCGGAGACGATCGAAGAATTCAAGGCCCAGAGCGGCCGCCACTTCGAGCCCGCCTCGGTCGCAACGTTGCTCGAGATTTTGCCAGAGTGCCTGGCGGTGCAAGCGAAATACCGCGACGAAGCGGCTGTTGATTGAGCAGGGTCAGCCGCAGCCGGTGAGAGCCTGAGACGGCTTTGGCTCGAACTTTGACCAACGTCCTGAATGGGCGCTCGCGATCCTGCATCGCACCCCGCAACCCTTCAGGGTAGCCGGAATGGGACGCCGAAGGCTTTGACGGCCGCGGCGAGCAGCGTGACCATCAAACCAAAACCACTGCCTCAATTCTGCTTGGTGAACACCTGCACGACGTCACCCTCGGGGCGGTCCAGCAGGTTGTGGATGGTGAACGTAGTGGGCGTCGCGTCATAGCCGAGCACGTTCAGCTGATTCATCATGTACCTGGCGTTCGTGCGACAGGTTTGCTGCATACCGAGCGCGGAGCCACTCGGCGTCAGCTCGATGGTGGCTCGCACTTCGGCGCCCGTTTCATCGCGAGAGACCGCTTGGTACCGCGAGCCTTCGATCGTGATGGTCGCCTGATGCAAGATGTTCGTCGGGCTGGAGGAAGGAGGGTCGTAAACGAGGTACGCCGTCTCGTAGTACGTGCCATCCGTGATCATGCCGCCCACGGGGGCGGGAGCGTCGCCGGCCATGACCGTCTCGGCGATCTCGGGCGCCGAGTTGACGAGCCTGTTGCAGCTCGCACCAGCGGCATTCGCGCCCGCATTTCCTGTGCTGTCGGCGCCTGCAGCGTTGGCGCCTGCGCTCGCCAACGCGCCGCCCGCGCTCGTCGTGCCACCGGAACCCGCATGACCCACGCCCGCAGCTCCGCCGGAGGCGGTGCTTCCGCTCGCGGCTCCCCCGCCACTCGGCGTCCCGCTCGCCCCGTCCGAACCGCACGCCGACAGCATGAGAAATCCCAGAATCCACCCACCACGTAACATTGCGCCAATGATACGCAGCTCATGAGCGGCGACAAGTCATGAGCAGCGTCGAGCGGGCGCTGTACGACCACCAGCACCCACCATGCCGTACGGCGCTCGAGCTCGAAGGCCAGACTCTTGCGACACCGCGAAAAGCTGCTATTCAACCGGTTGATGTCTGTCCGATTGAGCCTACGCGGTCGCGTTGCAGCGGTGCTTGCCAGTGCCACCCTTGCCGGAACCGCGAGCGCCAAGCCGTTCATGGAGTACCTCAAGCCGACGCCCATCGTCGCGCCGCTCAGCTCGGCGAGCTGGGGCGTAGCGGGAGTGCTGCCACGCGATCTGTCCAACGGTATCGAGAGCGCCAAGGGCGCGGGCGTCCACCCGGACTACTACTATTGGGACGGGCAGATCATCAAAGCCAAGGACGGCAAGTTCCACTTGTTCATGAGCACGTTCTCGGGGAACACGAATTTTGGCACGGGCTGGATGAGCTCGGATGCGTACCACGCGATCAGCGAGAGCAATGTGCTCGGCCCGTACCTCCGGCAAGACTACATCTACAGCAACAACGGGTCTCACAAAGGGCACAACGTCTCGGCGGCGGAGTTGCCGGACGGCAGCTACGCGGTCGTCGTCAGCGAGATCGTTCCGTTTACGATCTACAAGTCGACCTCGCTCGATGGTCCGTGGACGGCTTGCCAACCCACGAGCCAGGTCGGTGCGTCCAACATCAGCCTCTTCCCACGGCACGACGGCAGATTCGAAATCGTCGAGCGCAACGGCACGATCGCGATTTCGGACACCCTATGCGGCACCTACGTGAAGCAGAAGCCGACGACCTCCTATACCCAGAACGCGACCGATAGCATCTACCCGAAGCGAACTTCGATCCCCGGCGTGACCAACCCCGCCTATACTTGGCAGGAAGATCCGCACATTTGGCGGAGTGGCGGCGTCTACCACATCATCTATTCCGGTTCCGGCGATCGCGTGGGTTGGCACGTGTACTCGGTCGACGGCATCACCAATTGGAAAGACAACGGGTACGCTTGGTCCCCGCGCGACTACCAAAAGATCTTCTGCTACGAGGGCACCGCCACCTGTTCGCAATGGTACAAGATGGAACGCCCGAGCGTGGTTCTACAAGATGGTCACCCGACCCACATCACCTGGGCCGTGTCCGATGTCGATAAGGACAACCAAGTGCTCCCTGGCACCAATCACGGCACCAAGATCGTCGTGGTGCCCTTCGACGGCGTGACTTTCGACAAGGACTTCGGCGTCGGCGGCGGTGGTAGCGCGGGCACTGGTGGTGCGGGCGCAGGCGGTGCATCGAGCTCCGGCGGAGCGAGCGGAAACAAAGGCACGGCCGGCGCGGCGACTGGCGGCGGCGGGCACCCGTCGACTGGCGGGAGCAATGGGATCGCCGGCTCCAGTGCGGCGGGCGCGGCGAGCAGCGCCGCGGGCGCGGGCGGCCAAGCGGCAACTGGTGGCGCTTCGAACATCGCAGGCGGCGCGGGCGCGGGCGCGACCGGCGGTGCCCTGACTAACGGTACCGGAGGCCAGTTGGCCGCTGGGGGTCGACCTGCCAGCGGCGGAGCGCCGAGCGGTTCGAGCAACGACACGGGGTCTGACGCCAGCGGCTGTGGTTGTCGCTTCGCGGTCGGGGCAACGCCGTCGAAGTCACTCGCGATCTTGGGCCTGTTCGGGCTGTTGAGCCTGCGACGCTCTCGGCGCCGTAACGAGCGCTAGCTGCCTTCCCCAGCCGGCGTGCCACTTCGTCAGTGCGCCGGCGCGGGGTCGCTGCTCGTGCGTCGGCGGCCGAGCGCGGTGGTCATCGTCGCGAGCCCTCCGGTGTGATCGGCGAACGACATCGCGCCGCTGTTCGCTGGCGCTGTGCCGCCGAACAGCTGTGCGAATTCGACGATCGGATCGAGCGCTGCGTCGGGGGCCGGGCTAGCGGTGACGAGCACGAATGCGCTGCTGAAGTGCTTCTCGGCTTCGCTGGCGGGGGCGCGCGTACCGTGGCGCGCGACGATATCGTCGATCGTGATTTGGCCGACGCCGTGGGCCCGCAGCAGTGCGGCGTTCGAGAGCAAGACGAACACGTTGCCGTTTTCAATCACGGGGATTGTCGGCACCATGCTCTTCGGGACGAGGCCCATCAGATACAGCTCGAGCGGCGCATAAGGAATGCCGAGGAACGTATTGGTGTTCGGCGCGAACGGAGCCGTCTGATAAATGGAGTAGCCCGTGTCTGGGTCGACCTCACAATTCGGTGGTTTGGCGCCTTCCGGTGAGGAGCACACGACCGAACTCGGATCGAAGCCGCCGAGTTGCCCGTAGACTCCAGTCAGCCCCCAGTGCGGTCCGTAGTCGACCTGATTGTCGTGACCGAAACCGAGCGCCGGATCGAGGTAGTTTGCCCAGTAATGAGCGGTCTCGTGCGCCAGCGCGGGGAAATCGCCGGCCATAGCAGCCTGAAACCCGGAGCTGCCCTTGAGCCGGCCATTCGAGCCAAATTTGCTGAGCGCGGTTGGCGCGTCGATCCCCGTGCCCGAGATGGCAGGGCGGTTCACGACGTTGAACGCGCCTTCGGCCTCGGCGTCGTCGAGTTGATGGTCCAAGAAGAAGTACAGAAAATCGTACTCGTCCGGATAGAGCGCATAAAAGGCTTGCGCAACGGGCGCGTAATCAGTCGCTGGCTCCGCGGTGCGAAGCACCGCCTCGATGACTTGCACGAGCGCGGGATCCACGATGTTGGCGATCCCGTGATACTGGCGACCTCCGTTTGGAAGTGGTCCGTCCTCACCAGCGGACGGCCCCGAGGCAGTGCCTGCCGAACCCGCGCCGCCGCCCGGGCCACCGCCGAGGGACGCGCCCGCCGTGGCAGTTCCTGAAGAGCCCGCCGCTCCAGCACTGGCCGCGCCGCCCGTCGCAGGATCGCCGTGCGCGGCGCTGCCGCCCGAGCACGCCGTACACGCCGCCGTCACCGCCAACCATGAGATCACGCCCCGCATCAGCATGTTGCGAGCGTACCACGAGCACCGGCGAGTTCTCACGCCAGTGTTGCGACGACTAGAGCGGACGGCGGAATACCAACTCGATAGGTAGGGGCTTCCCGCTCATATTGGCGCTCCCGGCGGAACCGCTGATGCCGTAGCCCGCGTCGAGCTGGACCAACGATTGTGCGCTGCTTTCGGCACCGGTCACCATCGCGTTGCGCAGAACGCAGCCGCCCGTCGCGCCGGGCACGCACTCTCCGCAGCCGTTCGAATCGTCGTTACACTCGTAACTCGAGCCTGCCTCCGCGTAGAATTCGTAGGCGCCAGGCTCGACGCGTTTTTCCATGCTGCAATCTACGGGGCCGTCGCCCACTTGCTGAGAGCCGTTGCAGGCGCTCGGCAGCTGAACGTCGGACCGATACGAGCCCGACCACGGAATGGCGATGCGCTCGCCCGCAGCGAGCTGGGTCACCTCCGAAGGCAGACAGATGGCCGTGCAGCCGCCGCTCGGCTCGCCAGCGAGCCAGCTCTGGCACGAGCTGCCACAGGGGTCGGGCCCGGCCAGAAGCGCGTTCGATGCGTCGTACACCTCGTACAGCGGCTGCGCGCCGCACGTCGGCGCGCGAGGACCGATGTAAATCGGTGCCAACGTATCGTCGACGATGACGACCGAGGCCGACTGCCGAGAGTCGTCTATCCGCCCCGGCGGGCAGCGGCCAGCCGAGCCCGCCAGCGGCGCCCAAGTCTTCGGACGAGTAAGGACCGCCTGCGCCGCCGGAAGTCACGGGGGCGGAGCGGGATTCGGCGGCGCGGGTGCACGCTCCGGCGCGGGTTCCGGTGCCGGCTCGGGCTTTGGTTCGGCCTCAGGCGATGAGGTGCGTTCCGGCTCCGGCGCAGGCTCCCGCGCTGGTGCCCGTTCAGGCGCTGGTGTAGATCCCGGAGTCAACGCTCTTCCGACGCCTTCGATCACGCTCTTGATCGCACGCAGGTTGGTCGACCCAGCGATGATGAACAGCGCCGAGTAGTTGCTCGAGTTGACCACGCTCCAATCATTCGGCACGGAGTAAAGGTTGGCGACGATCGATTGCCCCCAGCCGTACCCGAGCTGAGTACCGAGCAAGAGCTCACCGCCGTCCCCGTAAGAGCCCAGACCCAAAGAGAGCCCGACGCGATGGGCACGCCCTTGCACCAGGTTTCCGAGAGACGGCGCGGGCTCTGGCGAGAGCGATCCGAACGGGCTCAAATTGGTCCACAGCCCGCCGAGCGCGCTCAACCGTGGAGACATGAAGTACTCGCCACCGACGGCAGCGTTCAGCGTCGGCAGCGAGCGAGCGGAGTAAGCCGCCTCGAACGAAGAAGACGTGAGCGCGTTGTTCGTGATCGACGTGTTGTCCACCTGCATGGTGCTGGCCAAGGCCGCGCGATAGCCAAAGGTGAACGAGGCGTCGGCTTCGAGAGTGAGTCGCCCGAACGCCTTGCCCGCGCCGACGGCAACGCGCACGGGGGGCTTGGCGCGAAAGCCGCCCGAGCCGCGCGCGATGGTTGCGGCAGAATCTGTTACCGAGTCGAAGGTCTGATGCAAACTCGCCACGTAATTGCCGAATAGATGCAAGGATGGGATCTGAATGCTGGCCCCCAGCGTGACTCCCCCGAGCACGTAGGTCGCACCAAAGATGGCCGTGAGATCGACGGAAGAGCCGTTGCCCGCGGCGCCGAGGGACGACTGCACCGCGCTGCCATCGATGGTCGAGGTAATGCTCGACGCGTCTTGAATGAACGACAACGTGGTGTAGGCCACCTGCAGTGAAGCACCGAGCGCGAGCTTGTCGTTGACCTGCGCGCTGTAGCTCGGGCCCACTTGCACCCGGTTCCATTTTCGCGACAGAGACACGTCCTGGCTGGTAGTTCCGACGCTCGTCCGTGAGCCGACGGACCGCGCGGGGACGCTCAGATCCTCGGATTCGAGGGTCGCCAGGCATACCGCGAACTTCTGCCGTCCACCTTTCCAGGGGGTTGGGTCGTCCGTCGCTTTGCCCTCCTTCAGGGCGGAGAGCGATAGAAACAAACAAAGCGTCGACGGCACGGTGGTGATGCGAGAAGAAGAGATGGAGCGATCCGCGATTGATAGCTCCCCGAAGCGCGGATCGACGCCCGCCGGTTGATGCCAATCCTTGAAATGATTGATCTGCAGCGCCAAAAAATTCACGCTGAAGGCGATCCGGCGATCATCGATACCCACCACGGTCGCGGGATTCAAAAACGGCGACGCACCATCCCGGCCGAGCGCGACGCCCGTGTTGCCCATGAGCGCGCTTCTCCCTCCCAGCGGTGAAGATCGATCGTTTGCCTGAGCCCGCGCACGCGTCGTCCCCGTGAGAATCAGAGTGATGAACAAGGCCGCCAGGTAAGCGAGCCGCACGCCGCGGTTAGAAGCATCCATAGATTTGCCGCACGTCCGCAGCGCGTCCTAGGCTTGTCACGGCGCCGCTTCGTTGTCTCGACATTCCTGCGGGGCGACGCGCGAACGGAGCCAGCGCAGCCACCGCTCGAGCCCACGTGAGGCCGAAATGCCGTCTTCGCACGGAACCGCTCGCCGGGTTGAGGCAAAATTCGATGCCATGCCGAATCTCTGGTTGCTCTGAAGACGAAGCGGCCTCGAAGGGCCTCGAAGGTTGCGAATGCCGACAACACCTTGCCAAGCTCTTCGTGACCGAGCTGGAATCGGCCCTGACGCGCGTGCGCCCCGGGGAGATGCTCGAATTTCAACGCTTGCTCGAACCAACATTTTCCCGAGTAGACCGAAGTTCCGCACTCGCGCGCACCCCACCCAATCGGTGTCTTCGCCGCGCGCGCGGAGCTATCAACAAGTGCCGTTGCGCCACGCTCGGTCGCTTCGCGCTTGGCCCAGCGAGCGCCACTCGCGCTGAAAGTGCGCGTCGACGCGGCCGATCTCGCGCCCTAAGCTATGGGCATGGCTCGTGATGAAGGCGCGCTCTGGCTGTCGGTCGCGGGCCGCCAACTCTGCATCACTCACCCCGAGAAGCTCTACTTTTCCAAGCAGGTCACGGTCACGAAGCTGCAGTTAGTCGAATATTACGCGCGCGTCGCGGAAGGTGCATTGCGGGGCATCGCCGGTCGCCCGATCGTGCTCAAGCGTTTCGTCGATGGTGCGGAGGCGCCCCCGTTTTACCAAAAGCGCGCGCCCGCACCGCGCCCGGATTGGATCCGGAGCGCAACGCTGACTTTCCCATCCGGAAAGACGGCCGAAGAAGTGGTCGTCGACGATATTGCGGGGCTGATCTGGATCGTAAACCTGGGTTGCCTCGAGCTGCACCCTCATCCAATTCGTCAGGCTGACTTGGACCATCCCGACGAGCTGCGGGTCGATCTCGATCCTGGTCCAGGCGTGCCGTGGAAGGATGTGGTGCGGGTGGCGCTCGAAGTCAAAGCGGTGCTCGACGAGCACGGCTTGGTCGGCTTTCCGAAAACCAGCGGTTCGCGAGGCATCCACGTGAACGTGCGCATCGAGCCACGCTGGACATTCAGCGAGCTCCGCAATGCAGCGCTCGCGCTATCCCGCGCCGTCGAACGCCGCGTGCCGAAGCTCGCCACTTCGAAGTGGTGGAAGGATGAGCGGCATGGCGTGTTTCTGGACTACAATCAGAACGCCAAAGATCGCACGACCTGCTCCGCGTACTCGGTGCGCCCGCTGCCGGATGCGCGCGTGTCCACGCCGCTCACTTGGGACGAGGTGCCCGACTGTGATCCCGCGGATTTTACGCTATTTACCGTGCCTCAGCGGTTCGTGAAAATGAACGATCCGCACGCACGGATCGACTCCCAGGTGGGCAGCCTGGAGGGCTTGTTGGAGCTATCCGCGAGGGACGCCGCCGCGGGCGTCCCGGACGCGCCATGGCCCGGGCAGTTTCGCGGCTCCCGAAAGCCCAACGGTCACTCAACGACCGCCGCCCCACCGGCTGTCAGTGATCCCCCGGCGCCCCACTCCAGTTCGCGGAAAAAGGCTCCGCTGCTCGTGATCGCGAAATCCCCGGATCGCGACGCGGCCCTCGCCGGTCTCGAACGCTGGCTGCATGCACACGCGCAGGTCGCCGCGTTTCTACAGCTCGAAGACATTTTGGTCGACTCGATGCGAGGCCGGTCCACGAACTGGACGCGTGTGCGTGTGAACCTCCGCAACGTGCCGCCAGCGGATCGACCAAAGCAAAACAAGCCCGATCCGGACGATGATCCGACCCGTTAGGGCCGAGGCGGATCAATCTCACTGTTTGGGCGGCTCGGGCGGAGCCGGCTCGGGGCCGAACACGCTCATGCCGCCCAGCGCACCGGACCGAGCGCGCTCTGCGTGCACGTGTTCGTCGAACGAAGGACCGTCGAGTGTGCGATCGAAGTGGCGCGCTTGGCGATCGAGGCGTTCTAGCGCCGACAACCGATCATCTTCGCCGAGCTTGGCGCGATCGATCGCGGCGCGCAGCACGTTCAGCGTTTGATCGTAAACTTTGAGAGGAACCGGAAAGGGATGGCGATCTTTGCCGCCGTGCGCGAGCGAAAAGCGGGCGGGATCGGAGAAGCGGTAGGGCGCGCCATGGATGACTTCGCTGACCATGGCCAGCGCCTCGATGGTGCGCGCGCCGACACCCGGCACGAGCAGCAACTCCGAGAAATCACGCGGGCCGTTTTCATGCGCGGCGCTCAGCGTCGCGTGCAGCCGCCGCAGCACGACATCCTCGGCCCGCACCTCATGGTGGTGAGGCAGCGCCAGGTGCGGCAGCACGAGCTGCGCGGGCTTCGGCGCCGGCTCCGAACGAGGCTTGGCGCGCGCTAGTTCGCGCGCCAGCGCGTCGACAATCACGGAAGGACCACGCTCGACTAGCCCGAGTTGCGCGCGGCGCGATTCGGCGGCTCTGCGATCGGTCAGATTGACGATCTCACCACGCTGCTCGCCGTCGATGGCGCTGTGCGGTTCGTCCACGAAGTCGGCGAGGCCCTCCGATAGCCAATGATAGCGGCGCGCCTCGCGACGCCGCGGATCCATACCTTGCTGCACGACCGTCCAGGCGCCGCCCCGCGCCACGAAGAAACCGTGCAGGTAGAGCCCAAAGCCGTCTTGCACGGCGGCGCTGTCGACCTTTGCCACGAGCCGGCTGGTGCGAGCGAGCTCCGCGCCGTCGAGCCCGGTGCGCTCGGCGACGGCGAGCAACTCGGCCGGCGTTTTGAGCGAATGTTTCCCCCGCCCCCCGCACACGAACAAGCCGAGCTCGTCTTGCACCGGAGCGAGACCGCGCTTCAATGCGCCGAGCACACTGGTGGTGATGCCCGAGGAATGCCAATCCATGCCCATCACGGAGCCGAAAGACTGAAACCAAAACGGATGCGACAATCGTCGCAGAACTTCTTGAGTGCCGTAGTGATGAGCGATGGCCTCTACGATCACGCGGCCCAAGCGCGCCATGCGCCCGGCCAACCAGGGGGGCACCCGGCCGCCGTGCAGAGGCAAATTTGCGCTACCACTCCTTCGGGCCATGCGCGCAGTCTAATGGCGCTCCGCGTTCCCGCCAGGCGCCTCATCGGAGTTCGTCGATTCGCAGGCGCCGCGAGGCCAACGCCAATGTCTCTTTTTTTGCGTCGGAGCGGCCCGACCGCGGCGCGCGGCTACAATGGCACGTCATGCCCGAGTTGCCCGAGGTGGAGACCGTTTGCCGAGTCATGCGTCACGCGCTGCAAGGCAAGGCAATCACCCACGTCGAGGTCGTGCCCGACGCGATCGTGTTCTCGCGCTTCAGCCCAAAAGCGATCGAAAAGGCGCTGCTGCACCGCACCGTGCGCGCGGTCGGCCGGCGCGGCAAATTGTTCTGGCTCGCCCTCGACGGCGAAGGGCCCACCGTCTTCGGCCACCTGGGCATGAGTGGCTGGGTGCGGGACCTGGGCCGAGAGGGCACGCGCCTTCACGGTCACGGTCGGGCGCCCTTCGAGGACGCGCAAGGGCGGCCCCGTTTTCTCAAGCTCGGCATCCAGACGCGCAGCGGCAGCCGCATCGTATTGACCGATCCGCGGCGGCTCGGCCGCATTTGGCTCGGCGCTTCGCCGGAGCGTGAGCCGCGCGTGCAGCGCCTGGGACGGGATGCCTTCGACGACCTGCCCACCGAGCGTGAATTGCTGGCTGCCTTCAGCCGGCGGCGCATTCCCATCAAAGCGCTCTTACTCGACCAAGGGTTGCTCGCGGGCATCGGCAATTGGATCGCCGACGAAGTGCTGTATCAATCCGGAATTGCGCCCAAGCGAAGTGCCGCTTCGCTCACGTCGACGGAAGTATCGGCATTGCGACGCACCATTCGCTCGGTACTGGCGCGCGCGGTGAAAGTGGGCGCTGATCACCAACACTTCCCCAAATCTTGGCTCTTCGAGCACCGCTGGGGCGGGCTGCGGGGGTCCGACCAAATCAACGGCCAGCGCATCGTCCGCGAGGAAGTGGGCGGACGCACGACGGCCTGGGTGCCCACCCGGCAGAAATGATGGTGCGGCCGGACGTGGTGACTGATGCCTGGAAAGCTACGCTGCTAGCGACGCTGGGCGCCGCTAGTCTCGCGCTGCGTGAATGGCATTTGGGAGTACCACGCCAAAGTCGGGGAGGCCGCCACTGATTGCCCTTTGGCCTATGCGTCTCAGCAGAGTCAATGCTTCACAGGCTAAAGCACGCTCTTCTTGCGCAGAAATAGCATCGTCACGACCAGCGTGACGGTCATGAGGAACATCACCGAATAAAAGCCGTGCTTGGATTCTAGGAACGGCAGCCCCCCCACGTTCATCCCGAATACACCGGTAATGAGCGTGATGGGCAAGAGCGCGGTGGTGACGATGGACAACAAATAGAGATTGCGGTTCGTCGCTTCCCCGAGCCGCGAAGTGATCTCTTCTTGCAAGAGCCGCGAGCGTTCCATGATCAGGTCCATATCCTGGGCCGTGGCCTCGAGCCGTTCGAGAACGGCGTGCAGTTGTTCCCGCTGCGCATCGTTTGCGGTCGCCGTGATACGGCGCAAGAGCGGCTGCAACATCGTGCGGTTACCCAGCGCGTGACGCCTGAACCTCGCCACGACGTGGCGAATCTGCGCCAAATCTCCGGATTGCTCGCTGGCGTGACCGGCGAGAATCCGATCTTGTAGGTTCTCGACTCGTTCGCCGAGATCGGCTGCGAGCGCCACGAAGCCCTCCACGATCTCGTCGAGCAGCAAGCTGAACACGTCGAGCGGGCTGCGATCGTCGCGCGCCGATTCGAGCTCGCGCCGAACGCGATCGACGCTCCGAACGCGCTGACGGCGACAGGTCACAATCTCGCTCCGCGAGAGGTACACGCGGAGCGTTCCGAATGCCTCTGGGTCGAGGTTGAAGTCGTGGTGCAGGTCCCCGAGGATGACGATGAACCCGTCGTCCAGCACGCGCGCTTGGATGCGTGTATCGCTGCCGAGCAGCATGGTGCGCCCCTCATCGTCGAGGTCCGGCAGCTTGTCGAGGTAGCGTCGAGTGCGGTTGTCGAGCACGTTGAAGTGCAACCACAGGGGCTGCTCGATGCTCGGCAGAAGCTCGAGTGCCTCTGGCCCGAGAGGGCTATTCGGAGACAGCCGAAAAGCGCAGATGAGCGCGTCGGTTTCCGCGGCAGAAACTTGCATTGCTGGTTCTCGGCCCCGCGGGGCGGAGCGCTAGTCGACCATGCCTCATTTTGGAGATCAAATGCTGCCCCGCCGTTTTGGGTTCACGACCCGGCCCGGCGGCGCCTCGCCGAACGGTTGGTGCGCGGTCAAAGCGGCCACGAGTACGGCTGCTGGGGCTTCGCGCGGCAAACCGCGTACGTGTCACACGACTGTCGCTGGTTCGCGACTACCGAACTTTTTGGCGAACTGGACGAACGAACGCAGTTCGTGCGCGAAGTATCTTTCGCCGCTCGAGGCGCCCCTTCTTCACTCCACCGCCGCCCGCTCGGCGGCGCTGGCCGCGCTGAAACCGCAGGCTGTATCCGGTGAGATCACTCCGTCGGCCGGGCATCAGCTCCTGCGCTGACTTGAAACACTTGCCCGAACAGAAAACAATTATACGATCGTGTCGATGCGCACCGAGCGCGGTCGTGTGACCATTGGTGCCGGTCCCTGATCAAACGCATCTCGATGCGAAAACACGAGCGAAGAAGCGGATGGAACGATCACTGTGGCTCGACGATGTCGCTACGGAGAACCAGCCCGAGCTACTGTGGGAGGATAGCGAACGCCAATTCTGCAGGGTCTGGCGCGCAGACGCGGATGGCGTTCGACGACCGTATATTGCAGTCCGTGCGGCGGCCGGACACTCGATGCCCAGCACGAGCCATCGCTTCGTGCATGAGCACGCGCTGAAAGACTATATCGATGGGGCGTGGGCGCTACGGCCCCGAGAACTCGTGCGGGAAGGCGGAAATACCTTCCTGCTGCTCGACTATCGCGCCGGCGAGCCGCTCGAGCGCAGCATCGGGACGCCAATGGCTTGCGGGAGATTCCTGCGCCTGGCCAGCGCCCTGGCCGGCGCGCTGGCACGGTTACACGCGCGCGGTTTGGTACACAAAGACATCAAGCCCGCCAACATCGTCGTCGATTCTGCGACCGACGAGATTTGGCTCACGGGCTTCGGCGTCGCGACCCGTCTTCCCCGTGAGCGGCAGGGCCCGGAACCCGTGGAGCTGATCGCGGGCACGCTTTCCCACATGGCACCAGAACAGACCGGTCGCATGAATCGGTCGATCGACGCGCGCAGCGATCTCTATTCACTCGGGGTCACGCTCTATCAGGCGCTCACCGGAAGCTTGCCATTCACGGCCCGCGACCCGCTGGAGTGGATCCACTGCCACATCGCCCGGCATCCTCTACCTCCGCGCGATCGCTTCCCGGATATTCCCCCGAATATCTCGGCGATCGTGATGAAGTTGCTCGCGAAGACGCCGGAGGAGCGATACCAGACGGCGGCGGGGTTGCAGAACGACCTGCAGCGGTGTGTCAACCCTGGAGAGGGCCCGAGCGTGAGCGACGAGTTCACGCTCGGTCAGTATGATCATCCAGACGTGCTGAGAATACCGGAACGCCTATACGGTCGCGAGCACGAGATCCGTACCTTGCTCGGCGCATTCGACGCGGTCGTCACGAGCGGCAGGCGCGGGTTCGTGCTCGTGCGCGGAGCGCCCGGGATCGGAAAATCCTCGGTCGTTCATGAGCTGCACAAGGTGCTGGTTTCCGCGCGCGGCCTGTTCGCGTCCGGCAAGTTCGACGAGCTGAAACGAAACGTACCTTACGCTACTTTGGTTCAGGCGTTCCAGAGCCTGACTCGCCGTTTGCTCAGCAAACCCGAGGCCGAGCTCGCCAAGTGGCGAGACGATCTCCAGCAAGCGCTGAAGCCCAACGGCGCACTGCTCGCCGAGCTGATCCCCGAGCTCAGATTCATCATCGGAGAGCAGCCGCCGGTTCCCGAGATCCCGGCCTCGGCTGCCCGCGCGCGCCTGCAGCTAGCACTGCGAAGCCTGATCGGAGTCTTTGCACGGGCTGAGCACCCGCTGGCGTTATTCTTCGACGATTTGCAGTGGCTCGACGCGGCAACGCTCGATTTATTGGAGCATCTGCTCGTCGACTCCAATCTCCAGTACTTACTCTTGATCGGCGCGTACCGGGATACCGAAGTCGATCAAGCTCATTCGTTGCTGCCCAAGCTGTCCGCGATCCAAGCGGCGGGCGTCGACATGCGGACGATCGCCCTCGGCGCGCTACCAGTCGCGAGTGTAGTGCAGTTGGTCGCGGATACCCTGCGCTGTGAAAGTCGTGACGCCGTGCCGCTAGCCCAATTGGTGCATGAAAAGACGGCGGGCAATCCATTCTTCGTCAACCAGTTCATGCATGCGTTGGCCGACGACGCGCTGCTCAGCTTCGTTCCCGATCGCGCGCGGTGGGTGTGGGACGTCCGCGCCATTCAGGCCTTGAGCTTCACCCAGAACGTCGTGGAACTCATGATCGGCAAGCTGCGCAGGCTTCCGATCACTACTCAAAACGCCCTGCGAGATTTTGCCTGTCTCGGAACCAGCGCGGACATCTCGACACTCGCCTGCATACGAGCATCATCGAGCGAAGAAGTTCACTCCTGTCTATGGCAGGCGCTGGTTCTGGAGCTGATCGTGCGTTCGGGGGACTCATACCGATTCGTCCATGATCGAGTTCACCAGGCAGCCTATGCGCTCATACCAGAGGCAGAGCGTCCACAGGCGCACTTGACCGTCGGCAGGCGTCTGGCCGCGCAGTTCCTAGAGGACCAACGCGAAGAGCTCGTCTTCGAGGTCGTTGGGCAGCTCAACCGCGCCACCCCGCTGCTCACGTCCGAACAGGAACGCGCCGAACTCGCCGAGCTGAATCTGATCGCCGGCAAGCGCGCAAAAACCGCTGCCGCGTATGCTTCGGCGCTGAGCTATCTGACCGCTGCCGCGTCGCTCATGGCCGAGGCGTGGAGTGTGCGGCGTGATTTGCTCTTCGAGCTTTCGTTCAACCTCGCAGAATGCGAGTTTTTGACGGGCGCTTTCGCGCCCGCTGAGGCGCGCTTGATCGCTCTGACGTCTCGAGCCGAGAACTCGGTCGAGCGAGCCGCCGTCGCTTGCTTACTGGCCGACGTGTATGTCGCACTCCAGCGCATCGACCGCTGCGTCGTGGTGTGTTTCGAGTACCTAGAGAGCGTAGGCCTCGAAATTCCGACCGAGCCCACCGCTACGCAAACGCGCGCCGCGTACGACGAGATCTGGGAAAAGCTCGCTGAACGGCCAATCGAAGCGCTGGTAGAGCTACCGCTGTCTACCGATCCCGCCTCACGGGCAACCCTCGATGTGCTGGCGAAGATGGCTCGCTGCGTGCAGACGGAGGTAGACATGAACCTCCAGTGCGTGATCCTTTGCGCGGCCGTGAAGCTGAGTCTAGACCGCGGTCACAGCGACAGTTCATGCTACGCATACGCCTTCTTCGGGCTCATTGCCGGTTCGCGATTCGGCGCCTTCGAGGCTGGTCTGCGCTTCGGGCGGCTGGGTCTTGCGTTGGTCGAAGCCAAAGGCTTGCGGCGCTACGAGGCGATTGTCTGCTCGGCCTTGGCGATCATCACCCCTTGGGCAAGGCATGTCCGCGAGTGCTACGACCTGTGCCGCCGAGCGCTCGAGGTGGGCGACAAAGTGGGCGATCCAGTCTCCGCCGTGTCGGGTTCTTGCTGCCTCGTCTCCGGCCTGCTCATGGCGGGTGAGCCACTGGCCGAAGTCGAAGCAGAGGCCGAAGCCGTTTTGGCGTATTGCCGGCGGGTGGCATTCCGCGATTTCATCGACGCGGCCGCTACCCAGGCGGCGTTCATCCGTAGCCTACGCGGTCTCACGCGGCAGTTCGGATCGTTCGACGACGACCGGTTCGACGAGCGCGGGCTGCAAGATCACTTCGAGAACCAGCCGCACGCGCGTGTCTTCGAGTGCTGGTATTGGATTCGCCTGCTGCAGGCTCGCGTCTTCGCCGGCGAGTACCGGGCCGCCATCGATGCCTCGAGCCGCGCACGAGCGTTGCTGGCGTCGTCGGCCGCGTTGGTCGAGCTGGCCGAGTACGAGCTGTATAGCGCGCTGGCGCACGCTGAGCTGTACGGCTCCGCCGACACGCTCGAGCAGGGGGCACATCTCGAGGCTCTCACAGCACATCGAAGGCAGCTCGACGACTGGGCGCGGCACTGCCCCGAGAACTTCGAGGACCGCGCCTGTCTGCTGGGCGCCGAGATCGCGCGGATCGAAGGACGCGAGCTCGACGCCATGCGGCTCTTCGATCAGGCCATCCGTTCCGCGCACCAAGGCGGCTTCGTGCAAAATGAAGCCCTGGCGGCCGAGCGCGCCGCGTATTTTTACGAGCACCGCGGGTTCGATAAGATCGCGAAAGCGTACATGCGCGACGCGCGCCAGTGTTACTCGCGCTGGGGCGCGGACGGGAAGGTGCGGCAACTCGATGAGCGCTATCCACACCTCCGTGGAAACCAGCTACGTCCCGATTCGGCACGGACCATTCAGTCGCCGTTGGAGCACTGGGATCTCGCGACCGTTCTGAAAGTGATGCAGGCAATATCTCGAGAGACCGACCTCGAGTCCCTGGTCGCCACGGTGATGCGATTGGCGATCGAGCACGCGGGCGCCGAGCGAGGGCTGCTGATATTTCCGAAAGCCGACGGCTATCGAGTCGCGGCCGAGGCCAAGGTCCATGGCAACGGGGCGACCGTCGTGCTGCGACAATCACCGCTCAGCGCCGAGGATCTACCGGAGTCGATCTTCAACTACGTCGTGCGCACCTCGGAGACGGTCGTGTTGGATGATCGTTCCAGCATGGCCGACTTGTTTGGCAATGACGACTATCGGCGCCGGCACGACACGCGTTCAGCCTTGTGTATGCCGCTTTTGAAGCAAACCCGGTTGGTCGCGGTCATTTACCTGGAGAACAGCCTGGCCGCGGGCATTTTCACGTCTGCACGCACGGCCTTGCTCGAGCTACTCGCCTCGGAGGCAGCCATCTCCCTGGAGAACGCGCAGCTCTATCGCGAGCTTCGGGAACGCGAGGCCAGGGTGCGGCGGCTGGTAGACTCGAACGTCATCGGAGTCGTCATCTGGCACCAAGACGGTCGAATCCTCGACACCAACGAGGCCTTCCTGCGCATCGTCGACTACGAACGAGGGGAGCTGATTTCGGGTCAGGTGCGCTGGACCGATCTCACTCCGCCAGAATTGCACGAGCGCCGTGCCCTGCTCTCGAGTACCGACGCCGAGCATGGGCCGGCAGGTCCATTCGAAAGTGAGTATATCCGCAAGGACGGCAGCCGCGTTCCCGTATTGATCGGAAGTGCGCTGTTCGACGGCGCGCCGGAGGAAGGCGTCGCGTTCGTCGTGGACCTCACTCCACGTAAGCAGGCGGAAGAAAACCGCAAGCGCGCCGAGACGGAGCTCAGGCGCGCGTACGACAGTTTCGCCGAGGCCCAGCGCCTCAGCCAAACGGGTAGCTTCATCACCGACCTCGGGGAAGAGCACCGTTGGTCGGAGGAGACGCATCGCATCCTCGGTCTCGAGCGTGGCCGCAAGATCACGATGCAGTCGATTCGAGACTTAATCCACCCCGACGATCTACCTTCCTTCGAGAGTACGCTCTCGCGCGCCCTCACCGGTGCGAATGTCGATTTCGCTTTCCGGATCCTGACCAACGCCGCCGTCGAGAAGCACGTGCGCGGCCGCGCCCGCGTGATGGAGTGGGTCGAAGGGCGACCGGTGATGGTCGGAGCGCTGCAAGACGTGACGGATAGCAAGCTTCGCGAGGAAGCCCTGAACAAGGCTCGCACCGAGCTCGCCCACGTCGCGCGCGTCGGGTCCCTCAGCATCCTGACCGCTTCGATCGCACACGAGGTCAGTCAGCCGCTCTCGGGTATCATCACCAACGTCGGCGCGTGCCTTCGAATGCTCGATGCCGATCCTCCGAACCTGGACGGCGCGCGGCAAACCGCGCGGCGAACGATTCGAGATAGCAATCGCGCCGCCGAGGTGATTACCCGACTCCGCGCGCTCTACAGTAAAAACACGCTGACGCTCGAGCCACTCGATCTGAACGACGCCACGCGCGAGGTGATCGAGCTGTCGTTGAGCGAGCTGCAGAGAAAGGGCGTAGTACTGCAGTCTACATTGGCCGACGATCTGCCGCCAATTGCCGGCGATCGCATCCAGCTGCAACAGGTGCTCTTGAACCTGCTCCGCAACGGCGCCGACGCAATGGAGGGCGTGCATGGTCGACCTCGGCAGTTGCTGCTCCGAACCGAAGCGGAGGCCGGCAGTGGCGTGCGCGTGACCGTGCGAGATGTTGGCGTCGGGTTCGACCCCGCGAGCAAGAACAACTTGTTCGAAGCCTTCTACTCGACGAAGCCAGCTGGAATGGGCATTGGACTGTCCATCTGTCGCTCCATCATCGAGCGCCACCAGGGCCGCATCTGGGCCGAAGCGAATGACGGACCGGGCGCGACGTTTTTTTTCTCGATCCCCTCGAGGAATCCGGGTTCATACACGAGGTAATCGAGCTCCTCGTGCCGCACCTCGGCGACGAACAGTCAGGGGATCGTGCGGGACGCGCGCAACGTGACGTTCACGACCAAATAAATTCACTGAGTAAGCGGCCGTTGCGCGGCCCCGGAGTGCGGCCAATCAGCTCGAGACCTCGAGCTCAGGGAAGCAATGGCTTCATCCATTCGGGTTCCGTCGGAGCCGGATTGGCGACGACCTGGGTCGCCCACTCCTCGTCGTTCAGCCGCTTGTATTGCTCCGTGGTGACCTCGTAGTACGAGGAGGCCAGGCCAAGGTACGCGCGCGGGCCATTGCAACCTTGCGCGATGACCGTGAGGGTGCGTGGCCGGCCTGTCCCCACGTGCAGCACTTTGCCCACGGGGTTTCCGACTTCGTCAGTCGGCTGCGTGTGAACGTCGGCGATCGTGGGATCGAACTCGAGTGACGTGTACGGACTGTAGAAGAGCTTGCCGTACCAGCCCACGGCGCTGAGGAATGGGCTACCACACCCGGGTTCGACGGTAACGGCATCGTTGATGAACGTCATCATCTCGGTGGTGAACGCCGCGCCCGTGCGCTCGTGCTCGGCCATCTCGCCGAGCCGACCGGCAACCAGCGCCAGGTTGTCGAAGTAGTTCACGATCGCTTGTGAGCTTTGACCTTGCAAGTGCAGGCTTGCGACCAGATCCTTGCCGCGAGCCGCGTACTCGCCAACTTTGGCATAGAACGCCGGATACGGATCGACATAAGCATCAGGGAATTCGCATGTAGTTCCGCCGGAATACGACTGCTTGGCATACAGCACCGTGTCGTGGCGGAGCTCTGCCCAAGAAGCCAGCTGCGCGGAGAGCAGGCGCCGGCCCCACGCTTCCGTGCGTGCCACGGGGAACAAGCCCGAGTGGTCGTCGGAGATCGCTTGCGCGTCGGGAGACAGCGTCCGGATCGACGATAGCCAAAGGTTGTACAGGCTCCCCTGCCAGAAGCTCTGCGGGTGCGAATCGCTGAGGACGCGCATGCTCGCCAGGTCCGGCGCATAGGCGTACTTCGCGAGCTCCGGCGCGAGCAACGAGACCGCTTGATCGTTGCCGAGCGCGGCGAAAGCGACGTCGAGCGGGTTCGGCATCATGCGCGGGACCGTGCCCTTTCCGGCCCGATCGTAGACGACGTTCGAGAACACGTGGCTGTCGATCACGTAGCGTTGCCCGAGCAGCGCGAAAGATGCCGAGAGCGGCAGCGTTCCCGGCTCGGAGAGCCCGTTGTACATGATGTGGCTCGAAATCCGCTGCGCGCCGTAGCCCTTCGCGGAGATGTCGGCAACGATGTCGTCGTCCGATACTGCCGAAAGCTCGGCCAGCGAACTCACGCCGAGATCGGTCAGCAACGAATCCAACTCCGCAAGCTGCATGTAGTCGTGCTCGCCCACGAAGGCGGTAACGGTGCCGTCGATCCGCGCGAAGCGCTCGCGCAGCGGCGCGTCGATCAGCTCGCGCAGCAGCAGCGCGCCTTCCAGCTGATTGCGGCGGAACACCTGCTGCCCGTCGCTTTGCGTTTCGAGCATCCTGAAATCGGTACGACCGAGCCAGATCATCGCCCGGAAATAGCGTTCGAGCATCGCGTCGCCGAGGTAATGACCGCGCGGCGTGAACTGAGAAAAATCTTCGTCGCGTTGGACACCGAACAGAGTGATCTGCTGGGTGCCGTTGGCATTGCTTGCCGCGTCGAACAGGCTGCCGACGAGCTTCGCATTCCCGCCCGCGCTCGGAGCGCTGAGCTGCCCCGCGAGCAAACTCGCCGCCACCGAGAGGTAGACGTCGGCGTCGGCGCGGGTGGCCGCCTTGGCCACGCTGTCCGGCGTCGTCTTCAACTTGGCGAGCATCCCCGAAATCAACACCTGCAGATCCGGGACCAGCGTCTCCTTCTCGAGCTGCTTCAGGATCTCGTCGTAGGAGTCGTGAATCGAATACAGGATCGAGTCTGCGGACACGTACAGCGGCAAATCTTCCGCGTAAATGGAGGCATAGCCGTAGAGGAAGCTTGGCATCTGATGAGCAGTCGAGATTGCAAAGCCCGTGGACGCCAACCGCGCGAGCTCCTGGTCGTCGAGCTTCAGCGTCGACGCTTGGATCAGATCGAGGCCGCCCACCGCGCTCAAATCATACGGCTGCGCCGGCGCAAACGGGACGGCGTGAGCCGCCGCGAGGCTCGTCTCCGTCATCTCGCTCACCGCACTCAACGCCGATTGAATCGCCTCGCGCTCTTCCTTGCGCTGCGACGACTCTTGCACGGTGACGGGTTTCCCCGGCTGCACCGGTGTTCCCGGGTCGGGCGCTCCCGCGTTCGGGGACGTCGCCGTCGACGTCGGGGCTGTGCCAGGTGTGCCAGCCACGCCACCCATGTCAGGCGCTGCAGAATGGTTGCCGCACGCGGCCAACGCAATCCCGGTCAATAGCCCAGCAAAACTCCGTATTTTCATGGCGGCATGCTCTCCGTCGAGTTGCGAATGTCATGGGTTAAGCATGCGTCGTGCCTATCTGGATGCCCCGCCGAGACACGGCGCTACGCGGCCCGGCGTGCTCGCTGCGCTGCGCGCGCCGGGGGCCCGCCCGACGCCGGCTACGCCGACGTGGGGGCCCGACGGCTGCGCTCACGGCGCTTGGTTCGCGATCGCTTGGTCACGCGCGTGAACATCCCGGTGCCCGGGAAGGACACGAGTATCCCGCAACCCTCGACACAGTGTCGCACCAGGTGCGAGCGAACGCTTCTGGGCGCGGCCGAGAGCATGCGGGGCTCTGTCCTTCGCGAGCGAAGGCGCCTAGCCTGAGTGCAATGAGGAGTAATGCGGGCTGGGGACTCTGTTTCGCGCTGGCGCTCGCTGGCGGAGCCGGATGCGGCGGGGAGAACGAACTCCCACCGCGTGGCGGCGGCGGTGACGCAGGTGTCCCGGCGGTGCCGGCGGCGGGCGAGGCGGGAAGCGCTGACGGTCGAGGCGGCAGTGCAAGCAACGCCGGTGGCAGCGGGGCGGTGGAGAACGGGGGCGATGCGGGTGCAGGCGGCAACGCCGGTGCCAGTGGGGCCGTGGAGGATGGTGGCGCTGCTGAAGGAGGGGCCGCGGGGGCGCCCGGAGGGCTCGTGCCCGGCGATCTGTCCCGAGATATTCTGGATACGACGATTGAGTTCAACCTCAGCCAGGACATCGCGACGGCGACGATCACGCTGGCAGGGTCGAATTCGGGCGCGGTGTCGTTCGAAATCGGGGATCTCGACATCGACTCGGTATCGAGCGACGGCGAACCCCTGCGCTTCAGGGATGTCGGCTCGGTGCTCAATATCGAGGTGCCCGCGTCGAGCGAGCCGACGCGCGTGACGATTCATTACGCTTGGTACTGGCACGAAAACTTGGACGGCGCTTCCGCTCAGGGGTTCACGCTCACCTGGCCTTACTACTGCGGGAACTTGTTCCCCTGTCATTCGGATCCGAGTGACGGGACGCGTTTTCACGTGCACTTGAGCGGAGTGCCTGCTGGCCCCACGATCGTCTATCCGACCGCCATCGAGAGCGACGCGCCGGCCTACATGTTTGCTTGGGCCATCGGTGAGTATTCTGAGCTAACGCTCGGCGAGACCAGCGCGGGGACGAGCGTGTCGATGTGGTACAAGCCCGGCGGCAAGGCGGCGGCGGCGGCCGGGGGCGCACACTTGGTCGCCGCGTTCGATTGGCTGGAGCAGCGGCTCGGACCGTATCGGTTTGGAGCTCGAGTCGGCTCGGTCGCCATGCCGTGGACCGGCGGCGGCATGGAGCACCATCCCTTCTGGCACGTGGCGGAGACCTCGATGAGCGATGAAGCGGTGCAGATGCATGAAGCCGCGCATGGTTGGTTCGGCGACGGCGTGCGGCTGAAGTGTTGGGAGGACCTCGTTTTATCGGAAGGGACCGCCACCTATCTTGCGGCGCGTATGGTCGAAGGCGTGGTCGGGACGACGCAGTCGGACTCAGTTTGGCAGGGCTATCAGGCAGAGCTCGATGGCTTTCGGAAACCGGGCGCCAATCATCAAGCGTGGCCGCAGAGCTGTGGCGTCGTCGATGTTTTGAAGGGCGACGTTTTCTCACGTAGTCCTTACATCAAAGGCGCGTTCTTTTATCGCGGCGTCGAGCAGCGGGTAGGACGAGAGCCGCTCGACCAAGCGCTACGAACGTTTTACGAACGCTTCGCCGGTCACGACGCGGGCATGCAAGAGATGCTGGACGTGATCGCGGAGGTGACCGGCTATGATCCAGCGCCGTGCGCCGAGAGTTGGTTGATCGACGCCGCTTCTGTACCAAACCCAGCCGCATGTCCGTGAGGGCCGCTCAGCCATCGCGCAACTTCGCGGCTGGCCGCTGCATGAGCCGGCGATCGCAACGCTCAACGCGCAGGGTCGATAGTGTAGGCGCAGGGTAGATTGGGTCCGATCGTGACCCAGGCGCCGGCCGAACAGCGCACCATGCGCGGGATCCCCGGCATCGCGCAGTAGTTGCAGTGCCGATCTTCGTCACAAGCGCTACCCTCGGCGGGGATCTGCGCGGGACAGTTTGCACTGTTTTGGCAGAGCGGGAGAGCCTTGCACAGCGCTCCTTCGGGCGCCGTGACCATCGAGAAAACCTGCGAGCCCGCCACGGAAGGGACGCACTCACTGCTCTCGGTGTTCAGGTATCCGCAAACTTCTGCACAGCAAAGCTGAACGTCAGCAGCCGCGGGGCAATTCGGGCAAGCTGGTCCCCCGTTCGAGCCCGCTTGCCCCGGTGCCTTGCCGCCGCCCGCCTCGCCCGAGCTCCCCACGAGCCCGCCCGCGGCATTCTCCTCCCTGCCATCGGGCGAATGGGCCACCTTTGCATTGCAAGCAAGCAGCAGGCTGCCAGCGAGTACCCGGCAGAGACGGCGGCTCGCGAGCATCAACCTCGTATGGCTGATCTGCGGCCCCGCCGCCAGCGCAGCGAGCCCACACCGAAGAGCGCCAGTAACGCGAGCAAGCCGCCGCGCAACGCTCCGTTTCTGGCACCTTAGCTGCAAGAAAGGCCGCTCGCGGCGGGCGTCGCCATGCCGACCGCTATCGAGCGAACCGCGCTGCGTGAGCTGCGTGCTGACGCGAGACCCGCCGAGCGCACGTTCAAGTGCGAGGTCGCTTCGGTCGCGAACGAGCGGACGAAGTACAGCGGTAGCCCCAGAGCCGCTCGAAGAGCGCTACGAACGTTTGACGAACGCTTCGCCGGCCACGACGAGGGCAGGGCAGGATATGCTCGACGATCGCGAAGGTGACCGGGGATGATCCAGCCCCGTGCGCCGAGAGTTGGTTGATCGACGCCGCTCACATCCCCAATCCCAGCGCATGTCCGTCGTGACCGAGGCGCCGGGCAACCAGTTCGCCACCAGGACGTGCTCTCGCGGGACGTCCTCGTTTGACGTGACGCGGGGCTGCGGGGCTACCGGAACCGTGTGCTGATGGGCCGGTCCGGTGCGCGCTTTCGGCGGTGAGCGGAAGTTTGAACACTCGCGAAGAAACGGCCACCGAGGAAAATTCTTGCCGCAAGGAGTAACGACAATTTCACTCGCCTTCTGACAACGTCAAGAAGCATTCCTTTAGCTGGAGATCCTCATGAAGCGCCCTCACCCAGTCGTCATCGCCCTGTCGTTCGCCATTGTGGCTTCGCTGGGCGGCTGCTCTTCGACCGATGATTCGAACGGCACCCCAGGTTCCGCAGGCACCCCCCATGGCTCCGGTGGAGCCGCCGCAACGGGCGGCGGAAAGAGCGGCGGCGGGGCTCCGGCCGCGGCCGGCGCACCCACGGGCGGCGCACCCACGGCGGGTGCGGCAACCGGCGGTGCCGCAACAGCAGGCGCGCCAACGGCAGGCGCCGCCACGGGCGGCTCGGCGACGGGCAGTGCCGGCACTGGTGGCAAAGCAGCGGGCGGTGCGGCAACTGGCGGTGCGGCAACCGGCGGTGCCTCTGGCGCGGGAGGCAAATCTGGGGGAGGTGCCGGGTCAGCCGGCGCGGGCGGTGGCGGAGATACCGGAACGTTGTCAGCGGGCTGCGGGAAGGCGCCGACCATCGCGAGCAGCATGTACAACAACGGCAATCCGATCTCGATTACCGCCGCGAGCCGGCAACGTCGCTACATACTCAGCGTCCCCACCAACTACGACAACACAAAGCCGTACCGGTTGGTCATCGCGTGGCATCAGCTCGATGGCAACGACAAGCAGATGTACCAACAGAACTATTACTGGTTGAAGGACATCGCAGACGCCGCCAGCAGCACCATCTTCGTGGCTCCCAACGGGGAGAAGAACGGGACGCCTTGCACCGGCACCGGCAACGGCGAAAGCGGCTGCGGTTGGCCGGATTCGAGCGGCTCGAACGTCGCGCTCGCCGACGCAGTAGTCGAGCAGGTCGAAGCAAACTTCTGCATCGACAAAAACAAGATCTTCGCCAACGGTTGGAGCTACGGCGGCAGCATGTCCTACCGCACCGCCTGCTCGCGCCCCCTCGGAGGAACGGGCACGTGGGGTGTCCGCGCGGTCGCAATCTACAACGGCGCCGCGCAGCTCAGCGCCGGTAGTTGCACCCCAAGCAAGGCGGTCGCCTTCTACGCCTCGCACGGCACCAACGACACCGTTCTTAGCTACGACGGTGGTCTCTCGATGGCAGCAACCTACGCCAAGCTCAACGGCTGCACGGCGATGACCCCGACTCGCGCCACCGGGAACCACGTGTGCACCAACTACGCGGGATGCATGACGGGGCTTCCCGTCGAGTTCTGCTCCTTCGTGGGTCCGCACACGCCCGACCCTCCGAAAGAAGGAGGCCAGCGCTGGCAGCCCCAAGAAGTCTGGAAGCTCTTCAGCCAGCTCTAAGGCCAAAGCCGATCGGTTAGCAGCTCAAGCGATCGAAATCGTTTGGGAAAGCAGGCCGCTCTTTGTTGGCGCCGAGCATCACTCACACGCACATTTGGCGTGGTGGGTAGCCTTGCGAAAAGTCGAGTTCGAATTCGAACTCGACTTTTCTAGCCGTGAAGGTGCACTCCGCGCAAGATTGGGCGCGAAAGCTTTTAACTGAACGGCATTGCTCTCGGGTTTGCCCCGCCGTCAAAGGTTGTAGCGCCAGAAGCCGCACGACTGAGGTCAAAGCGAGCTGCAGAGGTGACCGCGCATGCGCCGCGACAACCCGCGGTGTTCCACGTTGTGTGAGGCCTCGTCGGGCCGCCCCCGAACCGAGGCGTAGATGCAATCTCGCGGCGGCGGCACACCGTTTGCTCTTGAGGGAGTCGAGGTGACATCCAATGGCAAATCCGATCGGACCAATCACGACCAAAGTCGCAGGCACTGTGAAGGCGGTGACGGCCGGTTTCAAGGGCCTCCGAGGCGTCTTTCTACACTTGGCCGAGGAGCACGGCGAAGTGGGCGCGCTGATGAAGCAGCTCGGCAAAACCACTGATCCACAGGTTCGCCGCGAGCATTTTCCGCACATTCGAGCAGAATTGCTGTCGCACGAAAAGGGCGAGCTGAGCGAAGTGTATGGGGTCCTCGCCAACTACGAACAGCTCCGTGGCGTGGTGCTCAAGCACAACGAGGAAGCGCATACTTTGGAGAAAGCCATCGCAGACGTGGACGCCATCGACTTCGCAAGCGAAGAGTGGGCCACGAGCTTCAACCGCTTGTTCGCGCTGGTTCAGGCCCACGTCGAGGAAGAGGAAAACGATTTCTTCCCGAAGGCACAAGAGCTGATCGACGAAGACGAGTCGAAGCAGATCTTGACCCACTATGAGGCAGCGAAGCAATCGGTCAAGCGCTTGGTGCAGTAGCGGCGTCGGAGGAACGGCTGCTCGAGCCACTCGAGCAGCCGTCTTTCCCGGCCAGTGCGTTCGTTAGTCGATCGCGAAGCAGTACAAGCGCCCCGCGCCGCCTCGCGGAGCGGTATCGGCACAGCTTTCATTCTCGTGCACCGAGTTCCAAGAGTTGTAGGGCGGCGAAGGGTCCATATTGGGCCCGAGGCCGTCGGTATGGCCCACCTGTGCGGTCATGTCGGTCGCGGCACTGCTCCAATCCGCGCACGTTTTGCCTTCCAGCAGCGTCCCATCCGCGGCTGAGCCGGTCAGAACATCGTGCTCGTTCGGTGTGGGCGAGCCCGGCCATTGGCCGTTGATTTTACGGCCGTGTTCGTCGAGAAAGAGTTCGGGGTCGCCGTTCAATGCGTGGAGCGAGGCCAAATCTGCCGCGAGCAGCGCGCCCTTCGCGTTGTACCAAGGGCCCGTGCCGATCCGATCGCGCGCGTTCACCGCTTGGTTCTCGTCCGTTGGGCTCTTCTCCGCACTCAAGTAGGCGTGAAAGGTGTGCGCTTCGAGGTGCGCTGCGGCCGCCAGCCGCTGACAGCGCGCGTCCGCGCCATTCAAGCCGCCGAGGTCTGCAGTTCCGCTCGTATCACTGGTCACGAAAAAGGTCGTTTTTGCGCTCGCCCCGCTCACCCCCGGAGAACCGCCGTCCCCCTGATGCACTCGAACATCGCCTTCGTCCGAACTGCAGCCGACATTGAGTACAGGCAAAAACACGAACGAGATCAACGAAAGCACACGCCGTCCGATCATGGGCACCTCTCGAGAGCTGAGCCTAAGCAGATTTTGGTTCGGCGCTAGCCGAGCGAGCGCGAATTTGCGCAAGGCCAACGCGATTTGCCGCCATTTTTACGCAGCATCGTGGCGAAGATGCGCGAGCCCGAGTTCGAGACTGCGAGGTTGCTTCGGAAGCGCGCGCGCCAGATGCACGGCCTGAACCTTGCAGGGAGAGCACGAACGAGACACCGGTGAAGAACGGAACGTCAACCTCGCAACGTGAAGGACTCAGAAATCGGAGATCTCTGACGTTCTCTCTCCGCGATCGGCCCGAGGCATATTGACACGGTGGAGCCGGTGGTGACGACGTTTCGCGTGATGACTTACAACGTGCACAGTTGCGTCGGCACCGACGGTAAGCTCGACCCCGGCCGCATCGCGGAAGTGATCGCGCGCTCGGCCGCGGACGTGGTGGCGTTGCAGGAGTTGGACGTGGGCCAGGCCCGCACAGGGGGCCTGCATCAGCCAGAATGGCTAGCGGAAAAATTGAAAATGTTCGTCCATTTCACGGCCGCGCGCCGCTGTGACGAAGGACACTACGGCAACGCCATTCTGTCGCGCCATCCGTTCTCGGTGATGTCTGAAGGCAGCCTTCGGAGGCGAACCGGAGAGCAACGGGCCGTCCAGTGGCTCCAGGTGTCGATCGACGGGCTCGCGCTCAACGTGATGAACACCCACCTCAGCATTCACTTTCGCGAGCGCCTGCTGCAAATCGAGCAATTGCTGAGCGCGGAATGGATCGCGAAATCCGCAAGCCAGCTGCCGCTGGTGGTCTGTGGGGATCTCAATTCCAGCCGCTTTTCCCCGGTGTATCGCGGCCTACGCAAAGATCTCGTCGACGCGCAGCGGGCCAACGGCTCGCGCGCCCGCGCCACGTGGCCGTCACGGCGACCGTTGCTCCGACTCGACCACGTATTCACGAGCAGGAGCATTGCGGTGTTGCGTTGTGAAGTTCGGCGTGATCGCTTGTCGATGGTTGCTTCCGACCACTTACCCCTGTTGGCCGAGTTGAGTTACTGAACGCTGATGCCTGGATCAGCTGGAGCCGAGCATGAAATCCATTCTTGAAGTACCGCGCAATGCCTACGTACAAGCCGAAGTCACGCAGTGTGCGCTCTTGATCGACTCTCGGAATTATTACCGCGCGCTTTGCCGGGCAATGGAGCTCGCCGAGCGGTACATCGTGATCAGCGGTTGGCAATTCGAGAGCGGTGTCCGCCTACTACGCGGGGAAGACGCGGAGGCGGCCAAGCACCCGGTGAAATTTTTGGACTTCATGACCGCGCTCTGTGAAGAGCGGCCGGGCTTGCACATCTACCTGCTGGCTTGGGACTTCAGCGTGGTCTACGCCGGTGATCGCGAACCCAACCAAAAAGAAAAATTCAGCGCGACCAGCTCCCGCATTCATTTCGAATGGGATCCTCATCCCTCGCTCGGCGGCAGCCATCACCAGAAGTTCGCCGTGATCGACGGCGCCGCCGGCTTTCTCGGCGGGATCGACATTTGCGATGCTCGCTGGGACGACTGCGATCACCGCGCCGAACATCCGGACCGCGTGAACGTCACGGGCGGGCCGTGCAAGCCCTATCACGATGTGCAGGCCCTTTTTACCGGCGCGATCGCAACGCCGCTCGTCCACATATTTTGCGATCGCTGGGGCCGAGCCACCAATCAGCACCTGGAGCTTCCCCCGGCCGTGAGCGGCGCCGCGGCGCGCTTCGACGTGATGAAGCTGAGCGGAGGCCAAGCCGAACCCATCGACACGACGTTCGCCGCGCTCAGCCGCACCCAGGTCGATTCACGCGATGAGGCGGAGCGCGTCGGTGAAATCCTGAACCTGTTCGCCGACGCGATCAGCGCCGCCGAGCGCTTGCTCTACATCGAAACGCAATACTTTACTTCACGGTCCATCGCACGGGCGCTGATCACGCGGATGGAAGACGAGACGAAGCCGCCGCTCGACATCGTCGTTTTCTTACCGCACGGGGCCGACACGGCCATGGAAAAGATGGCTTTGGAAGACGCGCAAGACGGCGCGCTGAACTCGGTGTTGGAAAGCGCGCAGCAAAATGGACATCGAATTCGCCTATTTTACCCGGCATCTCACAACAGCGCGGGCGAAGAGATCGCGACCTTCGTCCACTCGAAAATCTTGATCGTGGATGACCGGCTGCTGATGGTCGGCTCGCCCAACTGCACCGAACGAAGCATGGGCCTCGACAGCGAGCTCGCCATCAGCTGGGAAAGCAAAACAGGCGATGGCCTCGCGCATTCCATTCGGAACATTCGCACCAAACTCTTGGCCGAACACAGCGGCCTGCCAGAGAGCGATTTCGCGAATCAAGATGAACTCTGTGATCGGCTCGACGAGCTCATGGCCCGCGAAAAGACGCGCCTCCGCCGCCGCGAAGTGCTCGAGCCCGGCCCCCTCGGCCCCATCCTCGCAGAGCTATTCGATCCCGGCAACGCCGAGCTCGCGAACGCTGCGCTGGTGGATCCAGGCTAAACCCAAGCCAAATAGACCTAGACCAGCCCAACGCGTCGACGTCGATCGCCCGGCAGCCGCCTCGGCGAGTCGGCGCAGAACAATCGCACCCCTCGGTACGCGCGCCGCATAAACCCCAAAGACCGACGCGATGCTGAATTCGCGGCGGAAGACCAAGCAGCCCGCCGCAGCGGGCGCCATGCACGCGAAAGGCCGTCGCTCGGCGTTGCTGGAGAACCTGCCGCATGGCATAAAAGCTCGATGCGACGAAGGGAGAGACAGGGGTGGGCGGTCGCGCTTCAAGCCTTGCTATTGAGTGCGACACTCCTGGCTTGTGCGTCGACCGGCAACGATCCCGCGCCAGGCGGGGTGCAAGGCGGTGCCGGTGGAAGCGCCAGCAGCGGCGGCGTCCCTAGCTTGGCTGGTAGTCGCGGCACCAACGACGCCACTGGAGGCACCAACGACGCCACTGGAGGCACCAACGACGCCACTGGAGGCACCAACGACGCCTCTGGAGGCACCAACGACGCCACTGGAGGCATCAACGACGCGGGTGCACCGTCGGCGCTGATGGCCGGCACCTCGGGACATGGGGTTGGGTGCTCGGGCACGAGGCCGTCGTGCACCGTCATGGCAGCCTCCTGCAGCGATCTCTTTACCGCTGCAGACTGCGTGAACGGAGCTTGGCAATGTCCGAGTGGCATGGTTCCTCTCAGTCAATGTCAATGCTTCGGTGCCCCCATGGTGTGTCGCCGCGGAAAGGTCGGAGGCACGTGCGCGGCAGATTGGGTGAATGCCAGCTGCAGCGGCGGCACCTGGACATGCCCGGTCGGCACAGTAAAAGCAGGGGAATGTCTGTGCGTGCAGTCAGCCGCCGAGTCGTTGGCCGGCGCGGGTGGCGAAGCAGGAACGACCTGCCCGTAGCAATCGGAGCCGCCGAGCCGGTTAGCACAGCAACCTTCCGTTCGAGCGCGCGAGCTCGGACGGGATGTGTGACCACCGATCAACGCGATTTCGAATCACGAAACCTCTTCGCACGCGTCAGCGCAACCGATGCGCGACGCCGAAGGCTGGGACGAGGCGCGCCGTGCTGCGTGACCACCAACAAATAAACAAACGGTCATCCGAGTTTCGAGTTTCCTCCAACGGCCTCTTCTCACTCAGCCAGCCAGCCGCGATGCCCCGCCGCTGTACGTCGCAGAGTACGTCGAACGGCGGCACGTGCCTAGCCACGCAGGCGTGGGGCCTCGCGACGAAGAGCGCGTGCAGCAGCGAGGCTTTGGCGAAGTTGGGGCTCGGTCTTTTTGGCGTTCTTGCAACCGATGGCTCTTCGAAGGAGGTAATTCCCGGGAGACGTCACCATTGAAGCGGGTAGCGCACGCCAATCACGCAAACAGTTCGTCTTGCCGGACCGTGGGGTCGAGCGCGCAAAGAGCAAGCACTTCGTCTCGCGCGCGCGACGAATGACTACGCCTGCTCTGCCTCGCCGTCCGGCGACGCGATGACCACGGTGTAGCCGTCGGGATCACGGAGCCAGAGCTCGCGATGCCCGGCGTTCGGATTGCGGTGAACATCGAGAAGGATGGGCGCCTCGAGCTCGCGTGCGCGAGCAACAGCCGCGTCGAAGTCGTCCACCTCGAACCAGAGCAGCATCCCGTTGCCGATGGCGCGGGATGGGTCACCCATAGGCCCGTGATGGTGATCGACCTCCCAAGCGTGGAGCTGCAAGATCAGACCGTCGGAGCCCCACTTGCTGGTGTGGAGCTTTGGATCCCACAGACGCTCGTACTCGGTTCCGCCATGGCCGCCCACGCACCCAAGCAGCTTTTGGTAGAAGCGACTGGAGGCTTGAACGTCGTGACAATTGATGAGGGGCTGCGCGCGCACGGATCAAGGGCTAGCAGGTCTGCCGCCACGCCGCGATTGCGGCAGAGCGAGATGGCGGGGGGCGCAACTTCACCCTCACGAGTCAGCACGGCCAATCCGACCTAGCTACGCTCACGCCGGACGCCGCGAACAGTGAGGCGAGTCCGCTCATTGCCGCTTCCGATGCGTGAAAATGCCCAGCGGGCAGGTCACGCGCTCACTGCTCAGGAGTCGCGATCGGCTGCGGAACGGTGCGCGGAAACGGGTTTTCATCCGGAGCCGCCGGCTCCTCGAAACTCGGCTCGTTCGAATCAGGCGCGGTGTGCGGCGGATCTTCAACGGGCACCGGCGGCAAAGGCGTGATGGACGAATCGGTGGGGCGAAACAAACTGATTTGGGCCATGCCCCGCTCAAGCAACAAGCGTTCCGCGCCGCGCCGGACCTTGATTCGGCGCCGCCCACGTGGCGCAAAAGCAGCCGCGCGCGCGTGCGTGAAGGCAATTCGAGGCGTGCCGTGAAGGCGGATGCGGCCGACAGCGTCACGGCGACTTAGCGGGAGTTTCGCGCAAATGTTGCCGTGCCGCGGGCCAGTGTTTGTTACGGAACTTCTCGGCTTTTAAAGATGATTCGCGCTCGGGAGATCGCTCACATGCGTACAAACTTGTCTCACTCATTGACTCATGCGCTGGCTCTTCTCGGGCTTGTTACTCTCCTGCCTCATTGCGGCACGGATGACGACGGCGCAGCCAACAACGGCGGCGCGGGTCACTCGGCGGGCGGAGGCGCACAGGCGGGGAGCGCGGGATCCGGCGGCTCGGGTGTGGCGGGCTCGGGCGAGGCAGGCTCCGCCGAGGCGGGCGCTAGCGCCGAGGCGGGCGCGGGCGGTGACGCGGGACAAGGCCCAGGCCCGGGTGAGGCCGGTGCTGGTGGCGAAGCGGGCGAGGCCGGCGCGGGCGGCGCGCCTGGAGGCGCTCCAGGCACCTACGTGACGGGTGACTTCCACAATCACACCACCTGCTCCGACGGCTCGATCTCGATGCAAAAGCTGGTCGGCAAGGCAACCGGTAAGACCGACGGGACCTTCGGGCTCGACTGGTTCGTGCAAGCGGGCCACGGCGGCAACGGCTTCCGAAACTGCACCTTGGTCGAAGATGCGACGCTGAGCACGCCCGCCTATCCGTACGCAGAGGGTAAGTTGCCGACCAGCAGCTGGGAAGACTCCGGAGTCACTCCTAAGGGTGATGCGAGCGGCACCAGCCCAAATAAGAACATGTGGCGCTGGCAATCGATTCAAGAATTCCAGTATCCGCTGATCGAGTATCTGAACGCTTACAAGAACTTGCCCTTGTTCCTGGGCATCGAGACCGTGGGCCCAGGCCACGAGCACATCTCGATGTCCGTGATCAGCGGACAGGTCCCGAGCACCATCGACACGGCGACGCTGCCGACCACGCCCGGCTATACGGCCATTGGCAACGCGGATGCGCTCGCTAAGTGGGAGTATTGCTTCGATCGCGCCGACACGGATACGAGTCGCGGTGCGACCAACCAGTTCGATTGCTCGGTTCCGGGCAGCGCCAATGACGCCGACCCCAATTGGAACGCGACGGGGCACAAGCTGGTTCCGGCCAGCGGCGCGGGCACGGGCACTCGCGGCCACGCCAAGACCATCGAATCACTGCGCTGGATGGCGGCGTTCCACCCCGATACCAGCTACTACGTGCCGGCGCACCTCGAACGCGCGGGGCAGTTCAATCCGGACGGCAACAACGGCTTCAACGTCGAGCACCTGCGTGACCAGAACAACGCGGCGCCCAAAATCGCGTTCGGCATGGAAACCCAGCCCGGTCATGGTGCCTCGTCGAACCGCGGCGAATACCAAGTGTTGCGCAATGACTTTGGCGGCACCGTGGGCAAGGTCGACAGCGTCGGCGGGACCACGTACGGCGGGACGGGCGTTTACGGCGCACAGGTCGGCGGAGTATGGGACGCGCTGCTCGGTGAAGGCCGCAATTTCTGGTTCTTTGCCAGCTCGGACTGGCACAACCGCGGCAGCTTTGGTCCGGACGATCGTCGATCGACGCAGGATTTCTTCCCCGGAGAATACCAGCGCAACTTTACCATGGTGAAGAATGGCGCGGACAAGCTACGTCCGCAGACGATCGTCGACGGTCTGCGCAGCGGCAACAACTTTGCCACGGGCGGGCAAATCATCGATCGCTTGTCGTTCATTGCCTGTGTCGGCAAGACCGACGAGGCGGTTGCCAACCTGGCCGCCGCTGCCGCAATGAACAATACGATCGTCCGGGCGGCTGGCTGCGCGACGATGGGCGAGAAGCTGGCCGTGCCGAGCGGTTCGGAGATCGTGATCGGCGTCGCGGTTCGAGATCCAGCGGGCGCAAACTACTCACCTTATACCTTCAACAACCCGTCATTGCTCCAGATCGGAAAGAATCAACCGATCAACATGCCCGTACTGGACCACGTCGACCTGATCAGCGGCTTGGTCACCGGCTACAAGATCCCGGGTACGGCGGGTTACGCGGGTGAATGGCCGCGCAACACCAATTGGCTCAAGGCCGACGGCACGACCGCGGATTTGTCCGTGGTCCCGGATGCGGCCAAGAACACGAGTGCAACGGTGGTCAAGACGTTCAACGGCGCCGGTGCCACTGCGTGGAATTCGGTGAAGGCTTCGGACAACAGCACCTTCCTGAGCATGACATTCCACACCGCCGGCCTCACGGCTTCGCAGTACTACCGGCTGCGTGGCACCAATATGCCCCCCGCAGTACCGTATGAGACCGACGCGAATGGGAATCCGCTCGCAGACGTGTACACGAACGCCGGCGATCCGACGCGCTTGACCATTCCGTGCGACGTGGCCCATTCGAGCGCCAGCCAATTCGACGGCTGCCCGGATCACCTGGCGACCTCGACCGCGCCCGCAATTGCGGGCCACAAGGCGGTCTCGTTCGACGTTGCAGCTTGGTCGGACCTCTGGTTCTATGTGAACCCGATCTACATCGAGATCGCGGGGTCAGTCGTCGTGGCGGGTGTGAAGTAAAGCGACGAGCAAGCCTCCAGGCGCCGACGACCTTTGCGCGCGCCGCGTAGCTGCGACGCGCGCAAATATCGGACCAGCTGGGATGGCGGAGCCGCACCGTGCGGCCGGTGTCTGAGCCCAGCGAACGCCAACGCCCAAACGGGCGAGTGGGCGGGCGCTGGTGCGCGTGGCCGAACCAGACCGTTTTGGTTGCAACTCGCTACGACTACTACCACGAGCCAGCAGCGACGAGAGCGACAGCGTGGCAGCCATGGTCTACCCCCGGAGGTTCCACGGTGAGCAACGACGGCCAAGCACCGAGGGTTGCCGGTCGCTGTGCAGATTGCGCACGAAACCGCTCACGGCACCTCCCGCAAGAATTGCCGAACCGCGGCGTTGAATCCCGGCGCATCGTCGTGATGCGTGACGTGGCCTGCCCGTAGTGAGACGAGACGTGTGTTGGGCCGCCGCTGGGCCATGCTTTCGAGGAGGGCGCCGTCTACGGCTCTGCTTTGAGTGCCGCGTACTACCAGCGCGGGGCAGCTCGAGCCGAGCCAATCGGACCAGAAGTCCCCATTCAACGCCTTTTGCATCGCCACGAGTTCGTCGGGATCGAACGCCAGGGTCCAGCCGCGTGCCGTCTCCCTGAAGCTAGGGGCCACGGACCAAGCGAGGCGTTCGCCGATCTTCTGTTCGAGGGCCTCTCGAGTCGGATAGATACCGCGCCATTCCAGAACGAAGTCGAGCTCATCGTGTTCTTCGGGCGGGCTTTCCTCGACGACGAGCGCTCGGACTCGATCGGAGTGTCGGCGCGCATACGCAATCGCGTTGTTGCCGCCGAGCGAGTTGCCGATGAGCACGACCGGCTCGAAGGCTCCGATATGAATGAGAAGCGCTGCGATGTCGCCGACAAAGGCCTCACGCGAGTAGTCCGAAGCGTGATCGCTGAGGCCGTGACCGCGCTGATCGAGCGATACCACGCGCCACTCGGGCATCGCAGCGGCGAAGCCCTCGAAGGTGCGAGCTTCCATCCACATCGCGTGCAGGGCAACGATGAGGGGGCGGTCCCCACCGGTATCCAAATAAGATAGGGTCAAGCCCTGATGCTCGAAGCAGTTGCGCTCCATCATTGTTCACTTCGCCCCGTATCGGCGTGCCGATGAACGGGCTTCCAGGCGCCTTGCTCCACTCCAAACAGTTCCGGGGCGCGAAGTTGCATCTTGCACTCGAACCTGCGGGCGCGCGCAATCAATGCCGACGAGCACACCGATCGGGTTTCGCTTCGTAGACTTCATGTCCATTTTCCTCTCGAGCACCAAGAAGTGTAGCCAATGACGATCCAACGTAAAGGCTCAAGTGTGCGCCAAAGGAATGACCAGGCTCGCACAGTGAGGCGCCATGCACCCTGGATCGCAGCTCGAACGTTTCGCTAATCGAACAGCTGCCGCAAAGAATCGCAGACGCAATCCTCGCCTGGGGGATCCGCAAAAGCGCATGGCGCGAATCGTGCTCATGAACCGCACATGTCTCAAAATTCAGACCCGAAGTTCGTGTGTGACTGTCCAGCCTGTCGTCGAGACGGTGTGCACGAGCCAGACTGCGCCGTGCATCGAAATCCAGCGGGTGAATGCAGCTGTGGCCGGAGCGAGCAAAGCAAGGGCGCCGGCTGAACCACGCTCCCCCGCCCGCGTCGCCCTGTGGTGCGAACGTAACCAAGCAGCCTCGCCCGTGGCGATTTGGCGCGTGAGCGTGGAGCATCGGCACGCGCCCGTGTTTGGGCCCGCCGCGATCACGATTGGCTGCCGCCGTCCAACGTACCGAGCAGAATGATGTGCTCTCGGCTGGCCGGGGTCGGCGGATCGGTGGTATTGCCCGGTGACCAGCAAGCGCGGTAACGAGCTCGCATCCAGCGGCACCCCGAACAGTCCGAGCGTTCGGGCTCTGAGGGCCAGCAAGCCGTTGACGTCGTAGGCTTCGAGGATCACCTGGCCGTCGTTGGTCAGCATCGGATCGGCGATGAAGTGCAGCGGCTGCCGCTCGGGGTCGGCATAGGTCACCGCGCCCACGGCGCTCGGGCTCTGATCGAAGAGCAGCTTGCCCGTCCGTTGGCGCAAAGAATAGAAGCTGTACGCATTCGCGACCGTCGAGTCGTCGCTGCACGAAAGCAGTCCCAGCGGTCCGGCCGTCAACAAAGCGCCCGCGAGCGAAGCGCTCAAAGCCCGTAAGAATTCTCTACGACTGTGCCTGCCGGTTCCTGAACCGTCCGGTTTGTTGATCACCAACGGCGAAACGTAATGCGCGCTCAGGATCTCGAAATCGATGTAACTCGGCGTCGACACCTGACTGCTCTGATCCGGATCGAGGATGCCTCCTTGGTCGCGACAAGTGCGCCCTGGCGGAATCGAGCCGCGACTCGTCAGCTCCGTTGGCCAGATCTGGCGGTCCGAGAGCGCTATAGACGCGCGTGCGGACGGGGAAACGGCCGTCGAAGGAGACCGCGCGGCTAGTCGTTCGTGCACGCAGGCATTGCCCAGGTGTTGCTGAATCGCAGCCCCGCCTCGGCGATCGCCGCAAGGCTCGGCGTGGATGGCGGGCCCCGCCGATCTTGATGCCCCGCCGTTGCACGTCGCGACACGGCCCGGCGTGCTCGCTGCGCTGCGCGCGCCGGGGGCCCGCCCGACGCCGGCTGCGCCGGACGTGGGGGCCCCGACGGCTGAGCTCGCAGAGCTTGATTCGTGAGCACTTCGCACGCTGAACGGCTCAACGCGGGGATTCACCGGGCGGTTCGAGTCGCCGTTTTGCCGCGCTGAGGTAGCGCGGCAAAAGCGCCGCACGAAAGACCAAAGTCCCGATTGAGCCGATGCGAGCGATTGAGCTGGGCGTTCACGCAGTTCGGATTGACAATCCCCACGGACACCAACCGCCGCCCTCGGAGAGTAACCGATGAAACCGATGAAACCAATGAAACCGATGAAACCGATGGAACCGATGGAACCGATGAAGCCGATGAAGCCGATGAAAGCGCCGGAACGCTGGTGGCCAGAGCATTTGGGAGATCAACCCAGCAGTTCCGGCGGCCAGAACGAGACCCGCTACGCGTTTTTCGGAGACAAACAGCGGTTGGCGGTCGACTCTGGCAATGGGAACATCAAGGTCTACGACACCGGCGACCATCGCATCTCGGGTGTGCAGCAAAGCGGTGAGGGCGGCGCGCGAAACTTCACGTTCACGAGTCAGCACGGCAAAGTCGACCTAGAGACGCTCGAGCCAGCCTAAGCTGAAGACCACCGAGGCGAGTGGCCGCAGCGACCGCGAGGCGCCCCCCTCTGCGAGCGCGGTCACACCTCCTGCGCGAGGGCGCTTCGTCCGACCGCACCGGCTATCACGTCGTAGATGGTGCATGACCTGGTTTTCCTGGTGCCGGCCCACAAGACGAAAGAATTCGAGCTCAAAGGTTTAACTCCGAGCTCGAAGCGAAGCCGGAGTAACGCGCGCTCTCGATGCCCCGCCGTTGTACGTCGCGCGAACTTGCGCGAAAACACGTAGTCAACGCATGTCGCGGATCCATGACACCAGGATTTTCACCAGAGGGCGCGCCGCTTCACCGCGCTTTCACGTGACGTCGAAGCCGTCGGAAGTCGTTTTCGACAAGACGGCTGGACTGTGCTCGGTCGATCAAGGAGAACTGCGCCCGACGCGCTCTACGGGTTGTCCGCTAAGTCGTCGGACGCTAGCGCTTTGCCTTCACGCGCAAAGAAGGCTACCGACGTGATGTGACCGGAGCTCGGGTCGTCGGCGAGCGTCACCATCGTGCTGCCCGCCCACGGGGTCGCGGAGGTGAGCGCCTTGCGAATCAGCTGCTTATGCGAGTCGATGTCCGGCTCGGACACCTCGGCCCGGCACAGGGAGGTCTTACACTCGACTGACAGCACACGCGCGCCAGTCGGTGTTGCGGCCGCCAAGAGGGCTTGAATCTTGCCTCGAGCCACGACGCTCCAATTGGAGTCGTAATTTTCTTGGACGAAGCGTGCGCTCAACGAGTCACGCACCTCTTCAGTCGAAACTTCTTTGGCGGGCGCAGGGGTGGGGGCCGGCTCAGGGGCAGCCTGCGTGGCGGTCGGCGCCGTTGCCGCCGCTTGTGCCGCTTGCGCCGCGGCCGCCTGCACGGACGCAGCGTGCGCGGCGTTGGCAAGCTGCGTAATGGCTCGTTGGGCCTTCAACTCGTTCCGTAGCTCCTTAATCTCACGCTCGGCGAGATCGATACGCTTGGCGTCTTCGGACACTGGGCGCGCCGCCGGCCAACGCCCCAGTGCGACCGCACCGACCAAGGCCATCAACGTAATTGCGAACAGCGCCATCTTTTCCCATCGACTCATCGCTCTCCCTCACTACCGCGCATCGTTGCAATAACTGCCATCGAACCCAGCGCTGATTGCCGAGCTCGATGGCGTGTCGCAAACTCACGGGCGTTTCGTGTTGCCCGTGCACCCTGCTTCAGTTGGAATAGTTGACGTTGGTCAAGGTTCCGGTGGAACCGAGATCGCACTCCAGGACCAACCGACCTGCGGCGGGCACCCAGACTTGGCCGGTCGAAGAGGTCCCACCAGCCCAACCGATGGGTGTAGAGCTGCCGGTCGAAACGGAATTGCCCAATTGGTCACTTCCAATCAGCACGCAACTGACGTTGCTTCCGCCGTACGTGGCTCCTTTCCAACCCTGGCTGTCGACCATCAGAGGGACATCCCATTTTTTGGTGACCCAGGAGTTATTGCAGTTTGAATTTGCCGTTACCGTACCCGAATAGGCAGTGAAGCAGGCCGCAGCAAGTCCATCTGTTGGGCTGCCCGCGGCGGCACTGATGCCGTGTGCGCTCACCGACGAAACAGCGGCCACCAACAAAATGCCCGCCCCAGCCGCAAACACTACCGCCCTCTTAATGATGCTTTTCATTCTGATCTATCCCCGTGATTTGAATGCAGTTCCCCACGACCCCGTGAACGCCACGACCCCGTGGACAGGGAAACTATGCCACCTGCGAGCGGACTTTGGAAATTTAATTTCACTCGCTCGCGCTGAGTTAGCGAGACGCGTGTGGCGGTTATCGCCGCCCATCTGGAAGTGGCGTGGTGCGGATTGCGACGGCGGCATCGGTCGAAGGACAGAAAGCATTCATCCGACGTCGTCGACGCAGCAAGCACGATGGCCCAAAGGATGCCCCTACGTTTTCGATCGAGCGGGGATGCTTCACGGTCGAGGTCGATGCCATCGGCGTTCGAGTTGCTCTTCTCGTCGGAAGAAGAGCATGCCGAAACGGAACTTCTGAACGATGACGTGCGCGAGCATGTTGGGCGTCGAGCAGCCCGCGTCGAATCAGCAAGGAGGGCCGCGGCGCGGTGACGATGGTGAAGCGCGGCTGTTCTTGCTCGACGACAGTTCAGCGTCGCGAATCTCGATCTGGCGTTGGGTAGGGAGCCCTGGAACTGCTCTAGCAGCTGGCGGCATGCTTTGCGTGGCCATCGCGCTCGCTAGTCATGCTCACGAGCTTGTCAGTCTTCGCCTTGAGCTTGTCGGTTGTCGCGGCGCGCGGATCCTGCGTGCGATGCAAGAGCACCTCGAGCTCTTGCATCGCGCGTCAGGGCCCGGCTCGGAATCAGCGCGACGGTCACGCAAACGTCGCGCCCTGTCGCCCTGCAATCGTTTCGCACATCGCGTGAGCGAGACGCGCAGCGGTACCGCGCATTGACGCAACGTCGTTGCGTTCGCGCGGGCCCAGGGTGTTGCGTTTTAGGCGCGCTCACGATTTTCGCGCTGAATGCGTCGATTCGAGTGAGCGCGCAAGACGTATCGGCACTAGCGCGCGGTGCGAGCCGTTGCTTTTTGCTCGCGCTCAGATTCGACCTGACGTCGTCGCTGTTTTCTTATTTGCTGGGAGACGGTGATTTGCGTGTGCGATTGCTCACCGAGCTGTGAGTATCGCTGAATGCCACTGCTCCGCGTCGTCGTACTGTTTGTCCTAGTCCTCATCACCGGCGTCAGTTGTAAAGACGACGACTCCGTCGTGATGCATCCCTCTGGAGCGGCAGGCGAAGCCGGAGGCCCAGCGACCGCAGCTTCGCTCGAGCTCACCCCCCGCGCCCTCTCCCTCGCGGTAGGGACGTCGTCCGATGTTCAGGCCACGTTGGTCACCGGCGACCGGACGGACGCTGATGTGACGAGCATTGCGACTTGGAGCAGCAGCGCGCCGGAAGTGGCTACTGTCGACGGTGGCACCGTCGTCGGGCTCAAGGTAGGCACGGCACAAATCAGCGTGAGCGCCTCGAGCCTCACGGCAACGCTGACCGTCACCGTGACTGAAGCCACGCTGGTGACGTTGAGCATCACGCCCCCGACCCCAACGCTGGCAAAGGGCCTGCAGAAGCAGCTGAAAGCGACGGGCGTGTTCACGGACGACACGATTCAAGATCTGACCAAGCAGGTGATCTGGAGCTCGGCGACGAAGAAGGTCGCCACCGTCGACTCCAAAGGCTTGCTGATCGCGGCCTCTGTCGGCTCGACCAAGATCACTGCGAAGCTAGACACGATCAGCACGACCACCGTGGTCACGGTTTCGCCGGCGGTGGTGGACTCCATCGCACTGACGCCACCTGAACCGTCGATCGCGAAAGGTCTGACGAAAGCGCTCACGGCTACGGCGACGCTGAGCGACGGAACGACGGTCGACGTGACAAACCAGGCCGAGTGGGCGTCGAGCGACGAGGGCATCGCGACGGTCAACGCTAGTTCGGGAGTGCTCACCGCGATCAACGTTGGCGATGCAACCATCAGTGCGAGCCTCGACGGGATCAGCGGTTCTACGAAGGTGACCATCGACGCAGCCAGCCTCGTCTCAATCGCCGTGACTCCCGCGACGCCGGTGTTGGTCAAGGGCCTCGATAAGCAGTTCACCGCAACCGGCACCTACTCGGATGCCACGGTCGTCGACCTGACGGGGCAGGTGACCTGGGCGTCCAACGACCAATCGGCCGTGACCGTCAGCAATGCTTCGGGCTCCAAAGGGCTGGCATCGACGACGGGTGTGGGCTCGCCGTCCATTTCGGCGTCACTCAACGGTATTACTGGCTCGACCACGCTCACCGTTTCTGCGGCAACGCTGGTCTCGATCGACGTGACTCCGGCAACGCCGTCGGTCGCCAAAGGGCTAACGCGGCAGTTTACGGCCACGGGCACCTACACCGACACGACCACGCAAGATCTGACGGCGAACGCCACCTGGGCGTCGAGCGACACGACCAAGGCCACGATCAGCAATGCGGCTGGCTCGCACGGCCTCGCCTCCAGTGCGGGTGTGGGGTCGACCTCGATCTCGGCAACGCTCGACGGCGTGACCGGCTCGACCACGTTGACGGTCACCGCGGCGACGCTGGTTACGATCGGCGTGACCCCGGCAACGCCGTCGATCGCCAAAGGCCTCACTCAGCAGTTCACGGCCATGGGCACGTACACCGATGCGACGACACAAAATCTGAGCACGACCGCCACCTGGGCGTCGAGTGACACGACCAAAGCCACGATCAGCAATGCGGCTGGTTCGCAAGGTCTCGCCTCCAGTGCGGGTGTGGGGTCGACCTCGATCTCGGCCACGTTCAACGGCGTGACCGGCTCGACCACGTTGGCCGTCACCGCGGCGACGCTGGTCTCGATCGGCGTGACCCCGGCGACGCCGTCGATCGCCAAGGGCCTCAGCCAACAGTTCACGGCGATGGGCACCTACACCGATGCGACGACGCAAAATCTGACCACCACCGCTGCCTGGGCATCGAGTGACGCGACCAAGGCCACGATCAGCAATGCGGCTGGCTCGCAGGGCCTCGCCTCCAGTGCGGGTGTGGGGTCGACCTCGATCTCGGCCACGCTCAACGGCGTGACCGGCTCGACCACGTTGGCCGTCACCGCGGCGACGCTGGTCTCGATTGGTGTGACCCCGGCAACGCCCTCGATCGCCAAAGGGCTCAGCCAACAGTTCACAGCCACCGGTACCTATACTGACACTTCGACGCAAAATCTGACCACCACCGCCACCTGGGCGTCGACTGACACGACCAAAGCCACGATCAGCAATGCGGCTGGTTCGCAAGGTCTCGCCTCCAGCGCGGCGATTGGCTCCTCCTCGATCTCGGCCACGTTCAACGGCGTGACCGGTTCGACCACGTTGGCCGTCACCGCGGCGACGCTGGTCTCGATCGGCGTGACCCCGGCAACGCCTTCGATCGCCAAAGGCCTCAACCAACAGTTCACGGCGATGGGCACCTACACCGATGCGACGACGCAAACCCTGACCACGACCGCCACCTGGGCGTCCAGTGACACGACCAAGGCCACGATCAGCAATGCCTCTGGTTCGCAGGGGCTCGCCTCCAGCGCCGCGATTGGCTCCACCTCGATCTCGGCCACGCTCAACGGCGTGACCGGCTCGACCACGTTGGCCGTCACCGCCGCGACATTGGTCTCGATCGCCGTCACGCCAGCGACGCCCTCGATCGCCAAAGGGCTCAGCCAGCCGTTCACGGCCACCGGTACCTATACCGACACTTCTACGCAAAATCTGACGACCACCGCCACCTGGGCGTCCAGTGACACGACCAAGGCCACGATCAGCAATGCCTCTGGTTCGCAGGGTCTCGCTTCCAGCGCGGCGATTGGCTCCGCCTCGATCTCGGCCACGCTCAATGGCGTGACGGGCTCGACCACGTTGACGATCACCGCGGCGACACTGGTCTCGATCGCCGTCACGCCAGCAACGCCCTCGATCTCCAAAGGGC
>Ga0247778_1000454_pt1 | contig 52388 bp, 54 predicted proteins | sample UWRJL049202B5_FD_179939 | JGI IMG/M metagenome (GOLD analysis project Ga0247778, IMG submission 179939) | Plant litter microbial communities from Arlington Agricultural Research Station in Wisconsin, United States - UWRJ-L049-202B-5 | ecosystem: Environmental > Terrestrial > Plant litter >... | reverse complement strand
CTCACCAACACCGCGACCTTCACTCCCGCGGCTCAACTGCTCGCGAGTACGGTCTACACGGCAACCATCAGCACGGGTGCCAAGGATCTGGGCGGTACGGCGCTGGCGGCGAACTACAGCTGGAGCTTCACGACCGCTGCCAGCGTCGTTGCGCCGACGGTCACGGCCACCACGCCGATCAACCTCGCGACGAATGTGCCGATCAACGTCAAGCCCACGGCCACGTTCAGTAGGGCCATGGATCCGACGACGATCAGCACGACGACATTCACGCTGGCCCAGAACGCCACCAATGTCGTTGGCGTAGTGAGCCTCGACGTGCTCACCAATACTGCGACCTTCACGGCCACGGCTGCGCTGCTCGCGAACACGGTCTACACGGCAACCATCAGTGCGGGTGCCAAGGATCTGGGCGGTACGGCGCTGGCAGCGAACTACAGCTGGAGCTTCACGACCGCCGTTGCCCCGACCATTACCGCCACCACCCCGATCAACCTCGCGCTGAATGAGCCGATCAATGTCAAGCCCACGGCTACGTTCGGTAAAGCCATGGATCCGACGACGATCAGCGCGACGACATTCACACTGGCGCGGGGCGCAACCAATGTCGTTGGTTTGGTGAGCCTGGACGCGCTGACCAATATCGCGACCTTCACTCCGGCGGCTCCGTTGCTCGCGAATACGATGTACACGGCAACCATCAGCACGGCTGCCAAGGATCTGGGCGGTACTCCGCTGGCAGCGAACTACAGTTGGAGCTTCACGACCGCAGCGGCGCCGACCATCACCTCCACCACGCCGTTCAACCTAGCGACGAATGTTCCGATCAACGTCAAGCCAACGGCAACGTTCAGTAAGGCGATGGATCCGACGACGATCAGCACGACGACATTCACCCTGACCCAGGGAGCGAGCAATGTGGTTGGCTTGGTGAGCCTGGATGTGCTGACCAATATTGCGACCTTCACTCCCACGCTTCCGTTGCTCGCGAATACGGTGTACACGGCAACCATCAGCACGGGTGCCAAAGATCTGGGCGGTACTCCGCTGGCAGCGAGCTACAGTTGGAGCTTCACCACCGCTGTCAGCGTAATTGCGCCGACGGTCATCTCCACCACGCCGATCAATCTCGCTCTCGGCGTGTCGGTCAATACCCGCCCCACGGCGACATTCAGCACGCCCATGGATTCGGCGACCATCACCAATCTGACCTTCACCCTCAAGCAGGGCCTATTGGCTGTCGCGGGCTCGGTGACGTTCAACGCTCTAACCAAGACGGCCGTCTTCACCGCCAACAGCCCGCTCGCCGTGAATCTCAGTTACACGGCGACAATCACGACCGGCGCGAAAGACTTGGGCGGAACCCCACTGGCGGCCGACTATACGTGGAGCTTTACGACTGCAGCTTGCAGTCAGGCGCCGATCGTCCTCGGAGCCGCCTCGGGCTTCGTCGCGCTGGCGGGTTCTACCGTCACCAACACCGGCCCGACCGTGATTACAGGAGACTTGGGAGTCAGCCCCGGGACTGCAGTCACGGGTTTCCCTCCTGGCATCGTGATCGGTACGATGAACGCGGGCAATCCGTCTGCCGCGCAAGGCATCGCGGCCCTCACTCTCGCCTACAATGATGCTGCCGGAAGAACGCTGTGCCCCGTCTCCGTCGCAGGGAACCTCGGCGGACAGACTCTGGCTCCCGGGCTGTACAAGTCGACCTCTTCCCTTGCGGTGTCTTCCGGGGATCTGACGCTCGACGCTCAGGGCCAAAGCGATGCGGTTTTCGTCTTTCAGATGGCGACGACGCTGACCACGACCGCAGGTCGTCAGGTGATCCTGACGAATGGCGCCAAAGCAGCCAACATCTATTGGCAAGTTGGCACCTCCGCCACGCTCGGCAGTACGAGCATCTTTCAAGGCACAATCATGGCGGATCAAGCCATCACACTAAACACTGGCGCCACGCTGAACGGTCGGGCGCTGGCTCGAATCGCGGCAATCAACCTGGACAGCAATACGATTGTCACGCCCTTGCCGTAGCGAGCCGATTCGCTAGGCGTCGCGGAACGATGGGCGGGGACGCGAGCTTCGGGCGTCGATTGGCTGTGCTGTAGGCAACGTCATTCACGCCTCGCTCGGCCGCTCGGGCTCTGGCGCGGTTCGTGACGCCCGTCCGCCGCTCAATGCGATGTCGCAATCACGAGACAGGACATTAACTACTCAACTTATCATCCGTTCTTCCCCCTGCGATCTGGCTCTTTCGATCCCGGCGGTGTTTTGCATCGTTTTCACGTGGAGCCGTTCGTCGAAAGAAAATCATATGCTGTCATCATTCTCCTCTAGGCGCGGCATGCTCAGGCGCACGGCTCTCTTCTCCGTTGCTGGCCTTGCCTTGGCTTTGTCCGGCTGCGGGACGGGAAGCGACGTTGGCCCGCGTGTAGAGTTGATCAACAATACGCAGAGCGCATTGACCGCAGGATCAATCCAGTCCCTCACCGGCACCTACGGCGCCACCTGCAATGGGCGCAACGCGGCCGGAACCGACCCCTGGACGGCATCGCTGACAGGCGGACCAGCAGCCGACGAGCTCAGCGTGCGTTTGAACGACGCCGACTGCATCCTGACCTTCAATCGCGTCGTCTCGACCGATGGCGTGTACATTGGCAACCCTGCCATCGTGCTGAATACGGCAGACACGTACAAACCAACCGCCTCGGCATTCGCGCTCGCCGCTGGCCCGCTCGATTTCTACGGAAATGCCAAGATCAGCTCGTTGCTGTTCGCTTCGGACTTTACCCTCACGCTGCTCGTCTCCGATACGCCGGCCCTGACACAAGGCACCAAGCAGGCGACCACCGCCACCGTGTCGGCTACGGTCGTGGTAAACACCGTCCCCGCGCCGAACTACACGGTGCTCTTCACTCCGTTCGAGCTCGAGGTGGACGTCGACAACGTCGTCCAGCTCGTGTCCGGGTATGCACAGCTTGCCGCCGGCAGCGTCGTGGGCTTGGATTACGCCGTCTATCAGGGAGCGCTCACGGGCGCTTCCACAGTCAGCGAGATCGAGGCCGCCTTTGCGGCGTCTACGCCAGCTCTGCTCAGTTCCCTGACCACGCTGCAGGTACCGGCGACGGGCTTTGGTCTGATTGCGTCAGACCTGGACGCGTCGACTAAACGCACCATCATCATCCGAAACCTGGTCTCGGGCGTCTCTTCGTATCAGCTGCTCCTCATCACTTTCATTCCTTGAACGTCCAGCGCCCACGAGGGGAACCGAAATGCCCGACCGAGCGTCGGGCTTTGGCGTTTTGTCAGCGGAAAGAACCATGTCCGATCCAGCCCGCGTCGCGGCACAGCTGCTTTGCCTCGTGTCCCTTCTGCGTTTCCCGTCCGGCTGCTCCAGCCAGTCCGAAGCAAGCGTGACGCCGCGCTTCGAATTGATCGACCAAAGCACGAGCGCCCTGAACGCGGCCACGATCTCGAGGATCACCGGCAGTTATGGCGGCGCATGCGGGGGAAGAGCTGCGGCCGGTACGGATCCGTGGACGATCTCATTGTCCGGTGGTCCGGCGGCCGACGAGCTGAGCGTCAGGACCAACGACGGTGATTGTGTGCTGACGCTCGAATCCATCGTCACCAGCGGTGGCACCTACGTTGGCTCGCCGGCCATCGCTCTCGACACCACCAACGCGTACTCGCCGTCAGCGTCGGCCTTCGCCGTCGCCGGCCAAGCGCTTGCCTTCTACGGCAACGCCAAGATTAGCGCACTGACTTTCGCGACCGACTTCACGATCTCGCTGCTGGTATCCGATCAGCCAAATGCCTCTGACGCTGGCCTCAAGCGCGCCCGTCAGCCCGGTGAAATTCCGGACCTACGCAGCGCAGCAGCCTTCGCCGTCGTCGCCGCGTCGGCCGTGACGAACGCCGGTGCGACCACCACCATCTTCGGAAATCTGGGACTTTCCCCAGGCACGAGCGTGACAGGCATCCCGGGCGGTCAGCCTGTGGGCACGAGCCACGTCGGGACTGACGTGGTCGCGGTGCAGGCGCAGGACGATTTGACGACCCTGTATCAGGACCTGGCATCGAGGCTCTGCCCGCCAGCGAATTTGTTGAGCGGCCAAGACCTCGCCGGGATGACGCTTCGCCCGGGAATTTATTGCTTTGCGTCATCCGCAGCGCTCGGAGTTGGCACTCTGACTCTCGACGCCAACCACGATCCCGACGCTTACTGGGTGATCCAGATCGGCGGCGCGTTGAATGTCGGTGGAGGCGCGGTGACCGTGATCAACGGAGGGACGCCCTGCAACGTGTTCTGGCAGGTGGGCAGCTCCGCCACGCTACTCGACAATGCGGGCTTCGTTGGAAACCTCGTCGCCTACACGAGCATCACACTCAACACTGGCGCGATGGTCTCGCCCGGTCGAGTGCTGGCACGCGGTGGCGCCGTGACGATGTCGACCAACCACGTCTCGATGGCCGCGTGTCAGTGAGATGGTTGCGTCGGTCGACTGCATGCCAGCGACCTGGCCCCAGGGTCTCGAAAGGGAAATCATGTTCATGACACTTTCACGACGCTGTACGCGAGCGATGCCTGCTGTCTTTGCGGTTTGCCTCGCGACGCTTTGGACGGGCTGCGGTCAGAACGTGGTGCAGTTCCCGCTCGATGGTGGCACATCGGCGACGATCGCGACCGAGGCCGGCACGGTGGTGGTGGGCACCGTCGCCGCTTCGAACTACGAGATTGACTTCGAGCCCTTCAGCTTGGTCAAGGACACCGAGAACGTCATCCAGTCGGGATCCGGCTACGCTCAGCTCGTGGCCGGCAGTGCCACGGGCCAGGACTACGCAATATACCTCGGCACACTCTCGGTCGCATCGACGCTCGCTGAGGTCGAAGCCGCATACGGCGCTGCGAAAAGGGCGGGGTCGCTCTCGGAGCTGACGACACTCCAGCTGCCAGCGGCGTGGTTCGAGCTCGTGGGGGTGCTCGTCGACACGACGGTCGAGCGTACCGTCATCATCCGCAACACGGAGCAAAGCGTCTCCTCCTATCAGCTGCTCGTCGTCAGCTTTTATTGAGACAGCGCGTAGCCCCGCGCCCGAGGGCGCAGAGCCAACGGGCTGGACGTCGGAGTCCTGCGTGCTTGCCGAGTGAACCACGGCCCGTTCTTGCACGTCGAACAACGCCGGACGTCACGGCCGCTTCGCCCAAACGGGGCCACGGCATTGCGGTGGGCGCGACGCTCGTTACCTGCGCGACCAGTGGTCTGTTCCAGGACTGCTGAGGCGCCATTGCAGACCCGTACGACGGACCGGTTGCTGCTTCAGCGACAAGTGTGCAGCCAGCGGCGATCGGCCACGCATGGCGTTTTTCGGCTCCAAGGCTGCGGTTGGGCGCCCTCCGGCAATCCGGCGGGTTTCGTCTTGCGATTTCTTCTAAAATAGACGCATATGCGTCGGTAAAGATCTCAATCTTCGCGAGAAGCAGATATTTCCGGGCCAGTCCGCCATTCTGTCTCGTATGCGAGAGCGCCTGGGATAGAGCTGACTTGGCGCGCGCCCGCGCGATGGAGACCCCCGCAATGACCCTACTCATCATCGACGACCCCCAGGCGCATTCACTGTCGGTGCGAGCCAAGGCATTGGTCTTCGATGACCCGAAATCGCGCGAGCTGCTCGAGCGCGTGGAGCAGATCGCGCCCAGCGACGCCACGGTGCTGATTATGGGTGAAACGGGCACGGGCAAAGAGATCGTGGCCCGTCACATTCACCACCTGAGCGCTCGTCGGCGACAACGCTTCCTGGCCGTCAACTGCGGAGCGCTCACCGATACACTGATCGAGAGCGAACTGTTCGGGCACGAGAAAGGGGCATTCACGGGCGCCCACTCCGGAAAGGCGGGTTGGTTCGAGGCGGCCGATGGCGGCACGCTGTTTCTGGACGAGATCGGCGATCTGCCCTTGCGTTTGCAGGTGAAGTTGTTGCGTGTGCTCCAAGAGGGCGAGGTGGTGCGCGTCGGCGCGCGACAGCCCATCCGCGTCGACGTTCGCTTGGTGGTGGCCACCAACGTCCTGTTGACGGAAGCGGTTGCGGCCGGTCGCTTTCGGGAGGACCTATTTTATCGCCTGAACGTGGTGGCGTTGAATCTGCCGGCGCTGCGCGAGCGGCCGGGGGACATTTTACCCCTAACGCAGCATTTCATCGATTTCTATCGGCAACGCTTGGGGCTGGGACAAGTTGCGTTGAGCCCAGAGGCGGCCCGACAACTGCTCGCTCACGCGTGGCCGGGCAACATCCGTGAGCTGGAGAACGCACTTCACCACTCGCTCCTGGTCTGCCGCAATGGGCAGATTAGCGCCAATGACCTGCGGCTCAGCGTGCCCCCGGTGCGCGCGACGTTGCCGGTCGCGGCGACGCCGACGGGTGAGGCGGTCCACGCAGGTGAGGTGCTCCAGGCGGGTTTGCAGCGATTGTTCGAGTCGGCCCCGCCTGATTTGTGGAGCAGCATCGAACGCGCCGTGATGCGCTCCGCATACGAGTATTGCGAGCGCAATCAGGTGCACGCGGCTCGCCTGCTCGGGATCAGCCGCAACGTGCTGCGAGCTCGCTTGCTGGAAAGCGGCGAGATCGCCGGCTCCGCGCGCCAAAGCGCACCGCCGCCTCGTCCTCTCGGGGAGGTTGCCGAGCCCGCGCGCCAATCGGAGCGCCGCGTGCAGCCTCAACCGAGCGTACGCATCGGTTATCAGCGCTTCGGCCTGTTGCCGGCGGTCAAGGCCAAGGGCCACCTCGACGCGGTCCTGTCCGCGCGCGGTTTTCGTGCGGAGTGGATCGAATACCCGGGCGGCATTCAAATCGTCGAAGCGTTTCAAACCAGCGAGCTCGCGCTGGCCGGCGTCGGCGAAGGGCCGCCGGTGTTCGCGCAAGCCGCACGCGTCCCTATGGTCTACGTCGCAGCCGAAGATCCGGCCCCGGCCGATGAGGCGTTGATCGTGCCTTGGCATTCGCCGATCCGCTCGGTCCGTGACCTGGCGGGCAAGAAGATTGCCCTGAACCGCGGTGCGAACGTGCACTACTTGCTCCTGCGCGCACTCGAGGAAGCGGGCCTGCACGACGACGACGTGCAGGTAGTATACATGACCCCCACGGAGGCGGAGACAGCTTTCGATCGCGGTCAAGTGGATGCCTGGGCGATCTGGGCCCCGCTTTTGACCGACCTATTGCTGTCGGGCAACGCGCGCGTGCTGCGAGATGCTTCGGGGTTGGCGGACAACCCGGTGCTCTACATTGCGAGCGAAGGGTTCGTTTCGCAGCAGCCGGACCTGGTCAGTGCGTTCTTTGCGCAGCTCGTGGGCGTCGCGGCTTCGGTCGCGCCGCACCGGATTCCTCGGCGCGTGGATGAAACGTTGCTCGCGCGTCAGCAAGCGGTGGCAGACACGTTCCATCGCCACCGACTCCTACCGCGCGAGGTCCGCGTGCGCGACGCCCAGAGTAGGTACCTGCGTTCGTCCACGGAGGACGCACGCGCCGCGTTCGCGCGCGCCTCGATCGGCCATCTATCCACCGGAACCGCGTGAGCGGAGCTTAGCCCTGCGAACGCGTCGGGACGATATCGTTGGCTAGAATTTCACCGAAGGGCCCGGTCATGTTGAGCTCGGGCTCCGCGCGGCTGTGCTCGAGTGGCAGCTGAGGAAACAGAAGTTCGGCGGTGCGATACGCTTCTTCGAGGTGCGGATAGCCCGACAAGATGAAGGTCTCGATGCCGAGTTCACGATACTCCAACAATCGTCGCGCGACCGTCTCGGCATCACCGACCAGGGCGGTACCCGCACCGCCACGAACCAGCCCGACGCCGGCCCAAAGGTCCGGACTGATCTCTAGATGCTCGCGTCGCCCTCGATGCAAGTCCGACATCCGGCGTTGGCCTTCGGAATCGAATCGCTTGAATGAGCGCTGCGCGGCCGCAATCGCCGAGTCGTCGAGACGGCTAATCAGATCATCGGCCGCGGCCCAGGCCTGGGCCCGCGTTTTGCGTACGATCACGTGGAGGCGGAGTCCGAAGCGCAAGGTCCGCCCGAGCACGTTGGCACGCTCGCGCATGTCGCGGATCTTTTCCGCGACGGCGGCTGGCGGCTCGCCCCAGCTCAGGTACACATCTACGTGCTTCGCGGCGAGCGCATGCCCGGCCGCCGACGAGCCACCGAAGTAGAGCGGGGGATAGGGCCTTTGTACGGGTGGGTACAAAACCTTGGCTCCCTGCACGCGCAGGTGGGTCCCTTCGAAGTCGACCGTTTCACCGCTGATCGCGCGCCGCCAGATATTGAGAAATTCGTCCGTTTGCTGGTAGCGGGCGTCGTGCGCGAGGAAAATGCCATCCCCCGCGGCCTCATCGGGATCGCCACCCGTGACCACGTTGATCAGCAGCCGGCCCCCCGACAACCGGTCCAGGGTGGCGGCCATGCGCGCGCCGACCGTGGGCGAGATGATGCCGGGTCGAATCGCGACCAAGAATTTCAGGCGGCGTGTGGAAGGCATCACCGCGGAGGCGACGACCCAAGCATCTTCACAGGAGCGTCCCGTAGGCAGCAGCACGCCACCGAAGCCGAGCGTGTCTGCGGCCTGCGCGATCTGTTGTAGGTAAGAAAGGCTGACCGAGCGGGCGCCTTCACTGGTGCCGAGGTAGCGGCTGTCGCCGTGGGTAGGCAGAAACCAAAATAATTCCATGACTCGGATATCCTCAGTTTGCTCGCCAGGGTTGCAGGCGCGCTTCGAGCATTTGGAGCAGGCTATCGCTGAGCTTCCCGAGCACTGCGAAGCTGAGAATTGCCGCCATTACCAGCTCCGTGCGGCTGGTGCTCTGCCCGTCGACCATCAGGTAGCCGAGCCCGCGGCTCGCGCCGAGCAGCTCCGCGGCCACGACGAACATCCACGCCAAACCAAGGCCGCTGCGCAGACCGGTGAGGTAAGCGGGCAAGGCGGCCGGCACGAGAACGTGGCGCGCCAATTGCCAGCCGCGGTAGCCGTTCATCAGCCCCACCTCGATCAATCGTCGATCGATGGCTCGAATCGCCGAGTGCAGGTTCAAGTACACGGGGAAGAACGCACCGACCGCGATCAGCGCGACCTTCGATGTTTCTTGGATCCCGAGCCAGAGCAGGAACAGCGGAACCCAGGCCAGGGAGGGAATGCTGCGAAGCGCTTGCAACGTCGGGTCCAAGAGCGCGTGCAAGCGCGCGGAGCGCCCGCACCAAATCCCGAGCAAGGTTGCAATCGCCGCGCCCAGCACGAAGCCGAGCACGAGCCGCGTGACGGTTGCCTGCACGTTGGCCAGCAGCTCACCGCTCCTACTCAACTCCGCCAACGTCGCCGCAATGGCGCTTGGGGCGGGTAACCAATTGCTCGGAATCAGTTGCAACCGCGCGCTCACTTCCCATAAAACGAGGGCCAACGCCGGTAGCAGGAGGCCCCTGGCGACGCGGTGCGAGTTGCGCAAGGTTTCGGTAGGCGCGGGCGCGGAGGGGCGCACGGTGATGTGCGAGGGCGTACTCATGGCTCACGCTCGCGCGAGTTGTTTGGTGAACGAGGGATCGATCAGCTTTTGTGCGGTCGCGGCCACGTCGACGTCCGGGTTGACGATCCCGCTCTTTTTCAATACGTCACCCGCGGCCAAGATGGTGGCGCGCTGCGCTTCACCGATCACGGGCGAAGAGAGATCGGTGCGGCGCAACACGGCGCTTGCCACGCCGTCGCTCAGGTGGGCCTCTTTTGCCAACGCGGCTTTGAGTTGATTCGGCGATTTTTGGGCATCGGCGCGAGCGCGCTCGTAGGCGTCGATGACTTGGCTCACGTACGCCGGGTAGCGCGCCGCGAACTCTTCGCGCACGTTGAGGACGCCATAGCTATTGAACTCCGGGTTCCGGAAGAACAACGTCGAGCCGTGTTCGAGCTCGGAGGTCGCCATCATCGGGTCGAGGCCGGACCAAGCGTCCACGTTGCTGCGCTCCAACGCCTGTTGTCCGTCGCCGTGTTGCAATGGTACGAGCTCGATGTCCTTCTCGGTCAATCCAACCGAATCGAGTGCGCGCAATAGAAAGATGAACGGGTCGGTACCGCGCGTGACTGCCACCCGCTTGCCCTTGAGGTCGGCGATTTGCTTGATGCCGGTGTTGGGGCGGGTAACCAATGCGGTCCACTCCGGCTTCGAATACACGTACACCGCGCGAATCGGATTGCCGTTGGCGCGACCTATGAACGCGGCCGCGCCCGCCGTGGAGCCGAAGTCGATGCTCTTGGAGTTGAGGAACTCGAGCGCCTTGTTGGAGCCGAGGCTCTTCACCCACTCGACTTTGATACCATCCGAGGTCAACGACTGCTCGAGGTAGCCCTTTTCCTTGAGCAGCAGGCCGACGGGGTTGTACGTCGCGTAGTCGATGCGAAGAGTTTGTGGCTTCTCTTTGCGCGAGCAAGCCGTGAGCGCGGCGACCGAGGCCAATGACACGAATCCACGTCGAGTGATCATGAGACTTCCTTGCTGCGGTTCGCCAATGCGATCCCGCGATGAATGGGAATGAGCTCCGCAGCCTCTGCCGGCGTTTCGTTGACAATGCCGAACTCACGCAACACGGTGCGCCGAAAGCGAGAAAAAGCGGTGCTCGTGCGATCGCGGGGCCGCGCCAGGTCGACCACGAAGGCGCGTTGGATGCGCCCGGGGCGCTCGGCGAGGACCAGCACGCGATCCGCGAGAAAGACGGCTTCCTCGATGTCGTGGGTCACGAGCAAGGTCGTGGGTTGGCTGAGCTGACGGGCACGCAAGAGCTCTTCTTGCATGCGCACTTTCGTGAACGCATCGAGCGCTCCGAATGGCTCATCCAAGAGCAACACCGGCGGTTTCGGAGCCAAGGCGCGCGCCAGGGCCGCGCGTTGCGCCATGCCGCCGGAGAGCTGATGGGGGTAGGCGCGCTCGAAGCCGGCCAACCCAGTTTGAGCGATCTGCTCGGCGACGATCCGCTCGCGATCCTGCGCTCCAAACGACCGTAGGCCGAACGCGATGTTGCCCTCGACGTTGAGCCAGGGCAGCAAGCGATGTTCCTGAAAGACCATGCCGCACTCGGGATCTGGGCCCGTCACCCGGTGCGCCCCCACCCAAACGCTGCCCTCGCTCGGGAACTCCAGCCCCGCCATCAGGCGCAGCAAGGTGCTCTTGCCGCAGCCACTCGGACCCACCAGGGCCACGATCTCGCCCGCCGCCACGAGCAAATCGACCTCGCTCACCGCCGACAACGGCCGGCCATCGCTGCCCGTAAACGCCTTGCCGACGCCCTCCAGCCTCACGGTTGCAGCAGGAGTCGCGGATACTCGAGTCATTGGGGCGCTTGCGGCGATGAGCAATCCACGTGCCGCACGACCACGCTCGAAAATCGCGACACTGCAGCAGCGTCAGGGTAAGACCGCGTTGCACGACGAACAGTTTCTGTTGATCGAGTGTTGCTCGAGCAACAGTTGGCGTGCGCGCTGGTGGCGGAGCTGCGACGAAACGCGCCGAAACCGACTTGGCACCGTTGCTGCTAGGCGGGCGCTACTGGAGGAAGGCGCCTGGCATCACGCCGGAGCGCGATATTCATGATTCTCGGACGTTCAGCTTCGATCTTTCTTTTTCTTGGTCTCACCGGTCTGACGACCACCGCGCTCGCGCAGGTTCCGGCAACGACGCCGGTTGCGGAGCCCGCGGACCCAGTCGCGCCCGCGCCGACGCCGACGGACCCGGCGCCGAACTCGAGCACCCTACCGCCGCTGGCTGCGGCTCAGGAAAACCCGCCCGGGGCGCTACCCAAGCCGCCCGTCGCACCCGTCCCGAACGAAGAGCCGAAGCCTACGCCGCCGCCAGCGCCCACCCAATTGAAGTTGGAGTTGGCCAATGGCACGAGCATTCGCTTGGGCGTGCTCTGGCAGCTGGGATACGAGGCGCGCGGCAACTCGTCGAACGACGACTACACCCAGAACCTCTTCTTGCGCCGCTTTTCCTTGCTCATCGGCGGCACCGTGCTGCACGATCTCGAGTACTTCATCGACACGGACTTTGCCGACCTATTGAAGGCTCCCACCGGCGATCAATCGTTGAAGAACGGCCCGGGCATTCAGACCAAGGATGCCTACGTGACTCTGCGTGCGATCGGCGATCAGCTCAAGATCGACGGTGGCTTGATGCTCCCCGCCGGAACGCACAACTTCCTGCAAGGCGGCGGATCCATCTACGGTTGGGACTTCTTCCTGAACACGTTCCGCTATGGCAACGCCTTCGGCTCGACGAACAACCCCTACGGTCGTGACGTCGGCCTTCAGCTCCGGGGCTTGCTGTTCGACAGCAAGCTCGAGTATCGCGCCGGCATCTTTCAAGGCAAACGCAACGCGCCGGGTACGGGCGCCGCTTCGCGCAACAGTTTTCGCTACGCCGGTCGCGTGCAGTTGAACCTGCTCGATCCGGAGACGAACTACTTTTACTCGGGCACCTATCTGGGCACGAAGAAGGTCCTGTCTTTCGGCGCTTCCGCGGATTTTCAGCACGGCGACGAAGGCGACTACCGCGCGCTCGGAGTCGATGGCTTGCTCGATTTGCCAGTGGGTCCCGGTGCGGTCACGGCTCAAGTCGACTTCTTGTTTCGGAACGGCGGTTCGCGCGTTCAGATCCCGAGTCAAAAGGCATTCATGGCCGAGGCCGGCTACCGCTTCGACGCCATTCGCTTGAGCCCGATTGCTCGCTTCGAACGGCGCTGGGGCAGCCCGGGCGCGGCACCGGAGACGGACGTCGGTGGAGGGCTCGCGTTCTGGGCCGCGGGTCACACCACCAACTTGAAAGCCTTCTACACCCGACTCATCCCCGACTCGCCGACCCAGGCGTACAACCAATTCAACGCCCAGTGGCAAGTTTGCTTCTACTGATTGAACTCGAGTGAAAGGGAGCTCCGTGATTCGTTTGTCTCCGTATGCCGGGCCGTTGGCGGCGTCGCTTTTGTGCTCGCTGTTCGCTTCAGGGTGCAACAAGTCGAGCGACGCCGCCCAAGTGACGCCGGTCGCGTCTGCCAGCGGCGCGGCACCGATCGCGGCAAAATCGACCCGGGTCGTACACTTGGGGTTTCAGAAGATCGGAGCGCCCTTCCTCCTCAAATCGCGCGGCGAGGCGCTGGACCAGCACCTCGCGCAACAGTCGGCCAAGGCCGATTGGAAAGAGTTCAAGCACGGGCCGGCGCTGCTCGAGGCCGTCAATGCCAACGAGGTGGACGTGGGCTACGTCGGTGAAACGCCGCCCGTATTCGCGCAGGCCGGTGGCGTGAACTTTGTCTACGTTGCAAGTGATCCGCCCGCGCCATTGGCGGAGGCGATCATTGTGCGCAAAGATTCACCGCTCAAGAGCTTGGCTGACCTGCGCGGCAAGAAGGTGGCGCTCAACCGCGGCTCGAACGTGCACTACTTGCTCGTGAAAGCACTCGACAGCGCCAAGCTCTCGCTCAAAGACATCGAAGTCGTTTATCTGGCCCCCGGTGATGCCCGTCCCGCCTACGAAAGCGGCAAGGTCGATGCTTGGGTGATCTGGGATCCGTTTTTGGCCGCGGCCGAGCAGGCCGGCTCGCGCGCGCTCGCCAACGGCGAGAACCTGGTGGACAATCGCTTGTTCTATGTGGCCCGCCGCGAGTTCGCCGAAAAGCAGCCAGATCTCCTGCGTACGGTTTTGGAAGAATTCCAAAGCCTGAGCGATTGGGAGAGCAAGCATGCCGAGGAATCCGCAAAGATCCTGGCTGAATCCTCGGGAATTGCCTACGAAGCCCTGCTCGTCACCGAAAAGCGCCACACCTACGGACTGCAGCCCATCACGGACGCAGTGCTCGACAAGCAACAGGAAATTGCCACCCGCTTTCATGCGCTCGAGCTGATCCCGAAAGAGATCCGCACTCGGGAAGCGTTCTTGCCAACGGCGGCGTACGCTCCAAAGCCATGACCACTCCGAGCCGCCCGAGCTCACGGCGCCCTGCGCTGGGGGCAATCTTGCCGTGGATCGCCCCCCTCGGCTCGGTGCTGCTCTGGCAAGTGGTGTCACAGGTCGGTTGGCTACCGGGAAACCTCCTGCCGTCGCCGCTCGCGATCTTGCATGCGGGCATCGAGGGGCTGCGGCACCAGCACCTGCTGCTCCACCTCGCGGTGAGCAGCGGGCGCGCTCTTGCGGGCACGATCATCGGAGCGAGCATCGGCTTGACGCTCGGGCTGTTCACCGGCTTGTCACGGCCTTTGCAACTGGTGTTCGACGGCCCATTGCAGATGATGCGCGCGGTGCCGGCGTTGGCCCTCGTGCCGCTCGTCATTCTGTGGTTCGGCCTGGGCGAGACGGCAAAGATTTTCATCGTCGTCATCACCGTGGTATTTCCGGTGTATTTGAATACGTTCCACGGGGTGCGCAGCGTCGATCCGCAGCTGATCGAGATGGCCAAGGTTTATGATTTGCGCGGACTCGCGTTGTATCGACACGTGATATTGCCCGGTGCGATGCCCTCGGTGCTGGTCGGCCTGCGCTTCGCGCTCGGCATGTCCTGGCTGGTCATCATCGTGGCCGAAACCTTGGGCGCTAGTTCCGGCTTGGGCTACCTCGCGGCTACCGCGCGCGAGTTCATGCAGATGGACATGTTGGTGCTGACGATCGTGCTGTGGGCTCTGCTCGGCAAAGCGGCGGACCTGCTTGCGCGCCGCATCGAACGTTGGCTGCTCCCTTGGCAACCGGTTGGCCAGCGCCTGAGCGTGGAGTAAACGATGAGCACATCGCAAAGAACCACGTGTGGTGCGTCGGTCCGCTTCGAGCGACTGGATAAGTCGTTTGGCCCACGCGCGGTGCTGCGCGGCATCGATCTGCGGATCGAGCCCGGGCAATTCGTAGCCATCGTCGGGCGGAGCGGCTCGGGCAAGAGCACGCTGCTACGTCTATTGTGCGGCCTCGAAGAACCGAGCGCGGGCGCGCTCCACGTGCTGGACGAAAGCGGTGCCGACGCACGCTCGGGCGTGCGCGTGGTATTTCAGGAGCCGCGTCTTTTGCCGTGGAAGACGCTGCTCGACAACGTGTGCATCGGCAGCAAGAAGCCGGAGCGCGAGCGCGCGCGACGAGTGCTGGCTTCGGTAGGACTCGCGGACCGCGCCCGCGAGTACCCCGGCGTACTCTCGGGCGGCCAGCGTCAACGCGTGGCGCTGGCGCGCGCGTTGATGCACGAGCCGTCGGTGATGCTATTGGACGAACCGTTCGGCGCGCTCGACGCGCTGACGCGGATCGAAGCGCAGCGCTTGGTCGAGCAACTGTGGCTGGATCACGGCTTCACCGCGCTGCTCGTCACGCACGACGTTTCCGAGGCCGTACTATTGGCTGACCGCGTGCTGCTAATCGACGAGGGAAGGATCGCGGAGCGCTTCGAGGTCGATGTGCCTCGCTCCGAGCGCCGCGGCAGCGCAGAGATAGCGAGAATTGCGGCGGCCGTGCTCGACCGCATCTTCGACGCCTCGAGCGCGAACGGCTCCGGTGCCTCGGCGGGCCCGCCGCTAGAGGTGTCTCTTTCTGGTAAGGCCTTACCGGCAGGGCTCTAACCAAGCCTCGCAAGGAGCATTCATGACCATCCAACCCAGTAGAGAATGGCGTCAGCGTTTGGGTAGCTCGGCGCTGCCTTTCGTCGACAGCCGGATCTATACCGAGCGCGATATCTTCGAAGACGAGCTACGTCAGATCTGGCAGAAGAGCTGGCTGCTCGTCGCCCACGAAAGTGAGCTGAGCGAGCCGTTGGATTTCCGCACGACGACCATCGCCCGCGAGCCGGTCGCGGTGGTGCGTGGGGAAGACGGAGTAGTCCGTGCGTTCCTCAATGTCTGTCCGCACCGCGGGGCCCTATTGCTGCGGGAACCCGCGGGCAATCTTCGGCAATCGAATCCCTCTGGCAGCCCGAAGCGCATCACGTGCATGTTCCATGCTTGGCAGTTCGATTCGAAAGGCCAATGCCTATCGATCCCGCGCCGAAACGCCGGCTATCAAGATCGGCTGCAGTGTACGGACGTGTCACTGAACGAGCTGCACTGCGAAGTCGGCTACGGCGGTTTCGTCTGGGTGCACCTAGATGCGAACCCTGTTCCGTTGCACGAGGCCATGGGCGGGGCGTTTGGCGCGCTCGGTCCCCACTTGGAGGCGGAGCCGCTCGAGGTGTTTCATCACCACAAGGCGATCGTGCGCACGAACTACAAGCTGTGGCACGAGACCAACAGCGAATTTTATCACGACTACATGCACCACTTCAATCGCGTCACCAGCATGCAGCAGGCGGGCTACCACGACCGCCGCTACGAAGCCTTCCCCGGAGGCCATGCGACCGTGAGCTCGATGGAAGTGAAGTATACGGCCTACGAGCACGATCGAGTCAACCTGGCCGAAGAGCGGGATTTGTCGTTCCCATTGCTCGAGCGCAATGGCTGGAAGCTGCTCGACTTGTTTCCCGGGATCACGCTCAACTTGCGCGGCTCGGCGCTGCGTGTCGATACCGCCACGCCGCTCTCCGAAGACCGCGTGTTGATCGAGTTCCGCGGCCTCGGCCTGAAGCGCGACAGCGCCGCCGAGCGCGAACGGCGCGTGCGCGACCACAACACGATCTGGGGCCCATTTGGCCGCAATTTACCGGAAGATTTGCTGGGCGTGACCAATCAGACATTGGGCATGCGTCCGGGGTCGGAAGGCCTCCACGTGCTCCAAGCGCGCCGCGAAGACTCGCGCATTCACGACGAAGTAGGCCTGCGCCATTACTACGCGGAGTGGTCGCGCCGACTCGGACGCTCCGCGAGCGATCCGTACACGGAAAAGGCGCGGTCGCTCTCGGCGGTTGGGGAAGAGCTCGCCACGCCACGCGCGGGAGCGGCGGAATGAGTGCCCGTGCCGCCGCCGAGCTGCGGGCAGAACTGACGGACGTGGTCGCGCGCAGCGCCTTCTTGCTCGACGAGCATCGCTTCGGTGAATGGGTCGATCTGACTGCGGCCGATTTTCGCTATCGGATTCAAGCCTATAGCCCGGACATTCGGCGCGAGATGACTTGGCTGGACCACGACCGAGCCGGGATGGTTGCTCTCATCGAGCTCTTGCCGAAGCACCACGTGGACGGTGCCGATTTGCTGCGCCAGGTCAGCGTGGGTCACGTGCTGAGCGAGAGCCCGACCGAGGCCTCCAGCGTGAGTTCGCTGTCCATCTTTTACACCGCGCGAGACATTGGTGACGCCCACGTCGATGGCGGCAGTTCGCGGCTGTTCTTGGTCGGTCGCTATCACGATCGCTTTCGACGCGAGGGCGAGCATTGGCGGCTGAGCGAGCGAACCGTACGGCTCCAAACACGGCAGCTCGGCGTCGGTTCGCATCTTTTCCCCTGAGCCAGAGAGAGGGCCCGATGACGCTCGCCGGAATTGCTCCTGATTTAGCAACCGTCGCCCGCGCGCTCTCCGCGCGATGGGCGGAAAGTGCGGCCGAACGCGACCGCGAGGGCGGCACCGCCAAACGGGAGCGCGACGCGATCCGGCACAGCGGTCTGCTCAAATCGTCGATTCCCAAGGAGTACGGCGGGCACGGGGCGAATTGGAGCGAGCTGATGACGCTCGTGCGCATCCTCGCCAACGCGGACAGCTCGCTCGCTCACCTGTTCGGTTTTCATCACCTGCTGATCGCAACGGTGCGGCTGTTCGGGAGCCGCGCGCAGTGGGAAGCGGCCTATCGCGAGGGGGCGAACGGTCAGATATTTTGGGGCAACGCGCTCAACCCGCTCGATCCCGGCACGCGCTTGACTCGCACTTTCGAGGGCTACCTGCTGAACGGAAAAAAGAGCTTTTGCTCGGGGGCGCTCGATTCCGATCGGTTAATCGTGTCCGCGAACGATCCAAAAACGAGCAAGTTGCTGGTTGCAGCGATCCCCTCCGACCGCGCGGGGCTCCGTTACAATCACGATTGGGACAACATGGGGCAGCGCCAGACCGACAGTGGCAGTGTCGAGTTCGAGGACGTCGTACTCCACGATGCGGAGTTCCTGCGTACGCCGGGGCCCCTCGGCAGCCCGTTCGCTTCGCTGCGGCCATGCATTGCTCAGCTCGTGCTGGCCAATGTTTACCTCGGCATTGCGGAGGGCGCTCTGGAGATCGCCAAGGGGTACACGCACACTCAGCGCCGAGCTTGGCCGGCCTCCGGCCTCGAACGCGCGAGCGACGACCCCTACGTGCTGGCGCGCTACGGCGAAATGCGCCTCGAACTCGTTGCCGCGCGTTTGCTCGCCGATGCCGCCGCCAACACGCTCGATAGCGCTTGGCAGCGCGGTGAGGATATCTCTGCCGAAGAGCGGGGCGAAGCGGCGCTGGCCATCGCCGCCGCCAAAGTCGCGTCCACCCGCGCCAGCCTCTCGGTTTCGTCGCGCATCTTCGAAGTCATGGGCGCCCGCTCGACGGCAGCTCAATTGCGGCTCGATCGCTTTTTCCGCAACGCGCGCACCCATACCTTGCACGATCCGGTCGACTACAAGCTCAAAGAGCTTGGCGAATGGGAGCTCAACGGCAAGCTACCGACACCATCGTTTTACTCTTAGACGGATTGTCAGCTGGCCTTTGCCACGAGCGGATCGCCCAACAGCAGGTCCAGCATTTCCCGCTTCAGGCCCGTGAACTCGGGGCTGGTGAGCAGATCGCGCGTGCGGGGACGAGGGAGATCGACCCGGATTTGCGATTTGATTCGTGCGGGGCGCTGACTGAGCACGACGACGCGGTCGCTCAGGAATAGCGCCTCGTCGACTTCGTGGGTGACGAAGACGACCGTCATGTGTAGGTCGTGCCAGAGCTCGAGCAACAGCTCTTGCATCTGCAAGCGGGCCTGGGCATCGAGCGAGCAAAATGGCTCGTCCATCAAGATCACGCGCGGACGATTGACGAGCACCCGCGCGAGGTTGACCCGCTGTTGCATGCCGCCCGACAGCTGATGCGGATAGTGGGCGAGGAATTCGCCAAGGCCCATTCGGGTGAGGATTTCGCGCGCCTGTCGCTCGCGCTCGGTTTGGCGTACGCCGCGCATTTTTAGCCCGAATTCCACGTTCTTGGCGACGGTCTTCCAAGGAAACAGCGTGTGTTGTTGGAACACCACGCCGCGATCGGGGCCCGGCGCGCTGACGCGCTCGCCGTCGACCCGCAGCTCTCCCGAAGTGATGGGTGTGAAGCCCGCCAACGCGCCGATGATGGTCGATTTTCCGCAGCCCGACGGGCCGAGAATACTGACGAATTCACCGGGTTCGATCTGCAAATCGATGCCGCTCAACGCCTGCACCGCGGTCTTGCCTTCACCGAAGTGAACGTCGACATCGCGGAGCGCGATCGTGCCTTTGGGGATGACTTGGCTCATGCGGCGCTCGCGTCGGGCTGGAACCAGGGCATGAAGCGTCTTCCGCCCCATTTGACCAGGAAGCTACTGCCCATACCCAAGAGCCCGATCGTCACCATACCCAGCACGATCTTTGGATACTGCTGCAACGTGTACGCTTCCCAAGTGTAGTAACCGATGCCGAATTGACCCGAGATCATCTCCGCGGTCACCAACGAGAACCAAGAGGTGCCCATCCCAATGCTGAGCCCAGTGACAATCGACGGCAAAGCCCCCGGCAGGATTACTTCCTTGAATACATCGATCGGCCCGGCCCCGAGGGTGAGCGAGGCGTACACCAAGCGTCGATCGACGCCTTCCACGCCGTGAATGGTGCTCAGTAGAATCGGAAAGAAGGCGCCAATGAAGGTGATGAACACCATGCTTTGCTCGGCGGAAGTGAACAGTAAAATCGCGACGGGGATCCACGCTACGGCCGGGATCGGTCGCAGGATCTCCAGCGGCGGAAACAAGGATTGCGCGGCCAACCGGAAGCGCCCGATCAGCAGCCCGAGCCCTACGGCCAAAGCCGAGGCGATCGAGAAGCCGATGAAAATGCGGCGCACGCTGTTGCCGACGTGAGCCGCGAACTTGGGGGCTCGATACAGTTCGCCGAACGCGGCCGCGACCTCGGTCGGAGCCGGAATGTTCTCGAAGCGGAAAAAGACATCCCACTTCTCTACCGAAGCCACCTGCCAGAGCGCGAGCCAAAGCGCAATCGACAGCGCCCCCACGCCGACCGCGCGCAACCGCCTGGACAACTTCCCCGTAGAACTTCGGGACGCGCGGGGCGAAAGCAAAACTTCGTTCGCCGACAACGGCGCAGCTTCGGCGCGCGGGGCGATGCGAGCTTGGGCTGCGCTTGCCATATCAGAGCACGCCCTTCCGAGCGGCGGCAAAGGTGAGCGGAGCGCTGCCCGTCTTTGCGGCAAAGTCTTGGGCGGATTTCTTGAGCAGGAATGCCGACAGTGTGCCCTTGTCGTTCACGTACCAGGCCTTGTCCGCAAACAGCTTGTTGCCGCTCGTCCGATCGTGAACGAAACTGACGCGAACGGCTTTGCCTTCGGCTTCGAGCGCTTTCAACGCCGCGAACGTGGCCTGCACCGAGCTATACAGCCGTACCTTGGGTTCACCTTTGACCCAAATTTGCCCCGCCAATGTCGGATCCGTGACGGGGGCGCCGGTGTCCAGCGCGTTCCCCACGAACGGCAGCGGGGCGTGGTCTTTGAGCCGCGCGTCGTAGTCGTAGCCAAACTCTTGCGCAGCCTGACGAATGAAGCGGTCATTCACGTACTGGTCGACATCGATCTCTTTCTCGACCTTCTTCAGCACCTTCAGCGATTCTTGCGCGCGCCGGATCGCCCCGATGTATTCCGGCTTCAACGAGTAATCGCGGGTCTGAATGCCCTGCGGTCCGTGAAAGGCGTAGTAGACCTCGGCATCTACCCCGGTCCATCCCGCAAGCTTTTCCGATAGCTCTTCCGGGTTTTCTCGGTACTGCCGGTCGGCATCGAGCGTGGCCTTGAGGTAAGCCACGACTACCTCGGGATACTTGGCCGCGTAGTCGGAGCGAACTTGCACGCCGTGCGTGGTGGTCACGCCCGTCGAGCTGCCGTCGTAGATCTTCTTCGCGAAACCCCGGAACGGGAACAGCTCACCGAAAGGCACGAAGTCGGCGTGTGCGTCGATCTGATGCGCCTTCAGGGCACTTCCCGCCACCTCCGGGGTTTGGGTCACTATCTCCAAATCCTTGTGCGGATCCCAGCCCAGATCTTGAATCGCGCGGATCAACATCGCGTGCGCGGTCGAGCCGAACGGAACCGAGATCTTTTTGCCTTTGAGCTCTTGAAGCGACTGCACCGGAGAGTCCGCGGGGACGACGATCGCGTTGCCCGCGCCATTGATCCCGCCCGACAGCGTCGCGATGTAGAACGACTGCACTTGATCTCCCGCGGCTTTCAGCGCGGTTGCGCCGAGCACCGAGGGAAAGTCGGCCATCTGCACGATATCGAGCTGATTGGCCAGATACTTGCTGTTGAGTTGGGCGCCCGTGGGCTGGTTTTGCCACTCGATCTCGTACTTGACGTCTTGGTAGCGACCGGTGTGCGGCAGGTACTTCTCGAGTAGGTGCAGCTCACGCACGAGCGGACCACCAGTCGCGCAGTTGATGGTCGTATCTTGCGTGCCGATCGCTACGCGAATGGTCTCGCTCGGCTTGCTCGCACTCAGCGAAGCGCTGGGGGGTGCGGCTTGCTCTTTGGACTTGCAGCCTATGAAGGCCAGCAGGGACATTAGGCCCAGCAGGCGGGCCAAGGAATTTCCGAGGGTCATGATTCAATCCGGTAAGGTGGAGACTTTGCCTATCGCTTCCAGGGCATGGGCCGCGGCTTTGCGCACTTCGACGTCGGGATCGCTACTCAGGGACCGCAAAGCGACCGCAGCGCTCGGGGCTCGCAGCTCGCCCAAGGCGTAGGCAGCGGCACGCCGAAGATCCGCGAGCTCGTGTCGCGTGAAGGCGAGTAGCTCGGGGACGGCGGCGGCCGCGCCGAGCCGACCGAGCGAGGCAATGCTCTCCTTCTGCACTTGCCAGTAGGCATCGCCGAGCGCCGCGCGCAAGCCAGGTATCGCGCTCGAAAGTGCCGAACGCCCGAGCACGATCGCGGCCTCCACGCGGACGTGCCAATCGGCATCGCGGAGCGCACGCAAGAAGTCTTCTAGCAGCGCGGGGCCGACGAAGAAGCCGAGCGCGCCCACGGCTACGCGGCGCACCGATTCATCCGCGTCGAATAGGCGCGCTTGCAGCGCCGGGATCGAATCTGGAAGCCGTAGGTACGCCAGCGTGACGACCGCTTCTCGCCGCACCGCGGGGGCCGTGTCTTCGAGGGCTTCGATCAGGGCTGTGATCGCTCGCAGATCTTTCAGCTCGCGCAACCCGATGATACGGCGCGGCGCACTTCGGCGTGCGGGTGACGGATCGCGTCGAGCAGGTGCGTCGCCGTGTCCTGGCCTCGGAAGTCGCGCAACGCCGCGCCGGCGGACTCGCGCACGGTTGCATCCGAATCGAGCAAGCTCGAGATGATGGCGGGAACGGCCCGTGCATCGCCAATTTCTTCCAACAACCCGATTGCCAGACGGCGCACCACCGGGTCTGGATCGTTCAGCACGCCGAGCAATGGCTCGACCGATTCTTCGTTGGCCAGATCTTCGAGTTTTATCAACGCGAGCTGCCGGCGCTGGGGATCCGGATCGCGCAAGCCCGCTACCACGCTGTCATGATCCAAGTGTTCCATACCGATTCGATTGACTGGGCGCGACTCGGTCAGCGCAGCAAAAATGGGATTTTCACGGTAATGGCGTCTTTGGGGCAGTCGATTTCGCAAGCGAGGCAGTACCAGCATTCGTCGAATGCCATGTGCGCCTTGCCGGTTTCGGGGTTCACGGCCAAGCAATCCACCGGGCAAGAATCGATGCAGATGCGGCAGCCGGTGATGCATTTTGCGCGGTCCACGATCACCGGTACATCGAAGTTGCGCACCGTTTGGGCGTTGCCCACTTGCTTGGCCTGAACGGCCTTCGCACTTTCACGATCACAGAGCTCACTCACGCGACAATCCTCCGAAGTTCATGGGTTCTGATGGGCATCAGGCCGAGAGCGCGCTTTCCTGCGCGACGCGGAGGCCGTGGTAGCCACGGAGCTCGGCTTTGTCCAAAGGCACGATGTACGGCGCGACCGGTCGCTTGAACAAGCTCATCGAACCCGCGCTGTCTTTCTTCAAGTTGACGTGGGCGAACCAATTCTCGTCGTCGAGCTTCGGAAAGTCCTGGCGATAGTGGTACAGGCCCCAACGGCTCTCTGTGCGATACAAGGATGAGCGAGCCGCCATCTCCGCGCAGTCCCGAATGAAGTGCGACTCCATCACTCGCATCAACTCGTGCGGGCTGTTCGCGCCCACTTCGCCCAGCTCTTCGTTCGCGCGCATGAAATGAGCAAGGCCGGTTTGCAGCCGATTGGCGCTCTTGGGCGGCTGCAGGTAATCATTCACCAGCCGCCGCACCTTGTATTCGAATTGGTGGTGGGGAATGCCGTTCGGCCGTGAAAGCGGCGCAAATACCCGCGCCCGCTCGGCCTCGATTTGCCCGCTCAAGTCGGCGCTGATCTCGACATCGCCGATGTAATCGAGCGCATGCTGCGCGCACAGCTTGCCGTAGGTCAGCGCGCCGAGCAGGTAGTTGTGCGGCACGCAGGCCATGTCGCCCGCGGTGTACAAGCCGGGCACCGTGGTTTCACCGCGCTCGTTCACCCACACGCCCGAGCCACTGTGCCCGCTGCACAAACCGATCTCCGAGATGTGCATCTCGACCATGTCTTGCCCGTAGCTCTTGCCCCGACCCTGATGAAAGCGCCCGCGGCTCGGGCGCTCGGTGCGGTGCAAGACGCGTTCGATTTCGGTCAACGTCTCGGGGGCTAGATGATCGAGCTTGAGATACACCGGTCCGTTCTCCGAGTGCAGCTCTCGGTAGAACTCCATCATCATGTGCCCACTCCAGTAGTCGCTCTCGATGAAGCGATGCCCCTGCGCATTCACCGTGTGCCCGCCCAACGGTCCCGTCACGTACGCGCAGGCCGGGCCGTTGTAGTCTTTGATCAGGGGATTGATCTGAAAGCACTCGATGCCGGTCAGCTCGGCTCCGGCGTGGTACGCGAGCGAATAGCCATCGCCGGCATTCGACGGGTTTTCGTAGGTTCCGTAGAGGTAGCCGGAGGCAGGCAAGCCCAGCCGCCCCGAGGCGCCGCAGCACAGGATCACGGCCTTGGCCCGGATCACCACGAACTCGCCGTCGCGCGTGTCGAAGCCGAGCACGCCGGCGATGCGGTCACCGTCCTTCAGCAAGCGCGTGGCCATGACCCGATTCTCGATGCGCACCCCCGCGCGCTTGAGGACTCGGGTCAAAATCTTCTTCAGGTCGTAGCCCTCCGGCATGGGCAATACATAGCTGCCGCGGTGGTGCACCTTCTTCACGTCGAAGTCCCCGGATTCGGTCTTCTGGAACTTGACGCCCCAGCGATCGAGCTCCTCGATCATCGCGTAGCTGTTCACGGCGTACTCCATGATCGCGCGCTGGTTCACGATGCCGTCGTTGGCCATCGTGATCTCTTTGACGTACTGCTCGGCGGTGGCGTGACCGGGGATGATGGCGTTGTTCAAGCCATCCATGCCGATCGCGATCGCTCCGCTGCGCTTGATGTGCGCTTTCTCCAGCAGCACCACCCGCCCGCGGGGCAGTGACTGGGCCGCTCGGATGGCAGCGGTGGAACCGGCACTGCCGCCGCCTACGACCACGATGTCTGCGTCGATGATGGATTCACTCATTGTGCGTCTTCGGCCGGAGCCGAGCCTCGGGCCGCATAGAGCAAGCCCCGGGCCAGCTCATCAATGCCGTAAAATTTAGGATGTTTGCTCGGCGTTGCGCCTGGAGACGCAATCTGAGCCAGCGAGTTGCTGCTGGAGAAGCAACGCTCAGCCGCGCGATTGCTGCTGGTGCAGCACCTCAGCCGGCCAGCGGCAGATGCCATTGAGCATCTGCGACCGACACCGCCCGCGGGATGAGGTGCAACTCGAGCAGCGTGTCTGCGACGTTCTGTTGAGCTCGCACCAGGTCAGGGTTGATCGGCACGGGTCGCAGCTCGCGTTCCAACGAAGCGACCAACGCGCGCGACGAGAAACCGAGGCCCGGTGCCAACAGATCGGCAGCACGGCTGGGATCCTTCTTGGCCCAATGGGCCGCCATTTGCAGCTGCGTCATCAGCTCGCCGATGGTGTCGGGGGAGCGCTCCGCGAACTCCCGGCGCGCCACGTAGTAGGCCGAATTATTGAGCAAACCCTGCGCGTCGCGAAGTACACGAGCGCCAAAGTCCAGTTTCGCACTCGACAGCCAGGGGTCCCAGATCGCCCACGCATCCACGGCGCCCGCTTGAAATGAACGCAACGCCCGCTCCGGCGGTTCGAAGCAGATCTCGACATCGCTCGCGTCGACCGCGGCCTCGGCCAGCGCCTTCAGGAGCAGATAGTGAGCCTGCGAAGCGCGGTTCACGGCGATGCGTTTACCCCTCAACTCGGCCACGCTTTGCACTCGCGAGTGCTCCGGCACCACGAGCGCGGCGCCCCGCGGTGCGGGCGGCTCGGCGGCCACGTAAACGATGGGTACGTCTTCGGCTTGCGCAAAGACCGCCGGACAATTGCCCACGATGCCGAGATCGAGCTCCCGCGCCCGCAGCGCGCCCACGATTTGAATGCCGCCTTCGTATTCCACCCAGCTGACGCTCTGGCCGCGCGCGGCGAGGGCGGCGTCGAAGGCCCCGTAGGCTTTGACCAACATCAACAGCCCGAGCTTCTGATAGCCAATCCGGATCGTGCGACCCGCGAAGCGCCGGACCGAAGAGGCGGGGGGGACGGACCCAGGCGCGCGACGCACGGGGCCTTGCAATTCACCATGCTCGATCAAACGCGCGCGCACGACGTTGCGGCTGATTCCCAAGCGCCTTGCCGTCTCCAGCTGATTGCGCTCGCAGTGCCGATAGGTGGCGCCGAGCACGGCCGCCTCGATGCGCTGATGCAAATCGGCAGTGCCGAGCTTCAGCAGAGCCACCACCGCTTGCTCCAGCCTGGTTAGCTGAGCTTCGGCAGATTCCAGATCGGGCGGCGCGGGCAGCGCGTAGCTCCGTGTCTGCTCCAGCTGCAGATCGTGAGGCGTGAGCTCCGGACCTTGGCCCACCAGCAACGCGTGATGAATCGCGTTCTCCAGCTCACGGATATTGCCCGGCCACACGTGCTCGAGCAGGCTGCGCTCGGCCTGCGCGCCGATCCGGATCTCCGGGCGGCCAAGCTTCTGGGCATAGCGCTCCAAAAAGTGCTGCGCCAATGCCGGAATGTCACCCGGCCGCTCGCGCAACGGCGGGATCGACAAAGAACTGACTTTCAGTCGGTAGAACAAATCTTCGCGGAAGCGCCCGGCTGCCATCGCCGCGCGCAAATCCACGTTCGTGGCCGCGATCAAGCGAACGTCGACGGGAATGGGCGTGCGCGACCCCACCCGCGCCACTTCTCCCTCTTGCAGCACGCGCAGCAACTTGACCTGCAATGCGAGCGGCAGATCGCCGATCTCGTCCAAGAACAGCGTACCGCCATGCGCCGCCTCGAACCAGCCGGCCTTTGCCGAGTGGGCACCCGTAAACGCGCCGCGCTCGTGCCCGAACAGCTCGCTCTCCACTAGGTTCTCGGAGAACGCGCCCGCGTTGACCGCCACGAACGGCCGAGCCGCCCGCAAGCTGAGCGCATGCAATTGGCGAGCGACCAACTCCTTGCCCGTGCCCGTTTCACCCGTGACGAGCACCGGCGCATCGCTCGGCGCAATGCGCTCGATGCGGGCCAACAACGCGCGCGAAAGCGGGTCCTCGAAGACCAGCGCTTTGGCACGAACCGACAGGGGCCCCGCAACCGCTTCAGGCAAGGTGAGCATGCTGGGACAGGCTATAACATTGAAGTGCCGGGGGTTCCACTATAAGAGACGTTCGGGGTTCCCGCAGCATCTCGGTGGGATACAGGTCAGGCTGGTCAGCGCAGACGCGGCGGAACCGCGCGCCGCCGTCATGATTGGGCTTCGATACGGGCGCTCCCAAAGTACAGCTGCGTTCTCGGGGCTCGGGTGATTCCTCCGTCTCCCCGGTCACTCAAACCTCACTGAGCCGTGGCCTCAGAACCACGCGCCGGCACGCGCCGCTCCCAGTCACCGCGTGTCGCGCTTCCTCGGTCACTCTCGACGTCGAGTGCCACTCGAACAAGCGTCTCCCGATGTCGTTGGCGCACCGGGCCGGCTGGAGGCCAGCGCTTGGGAAGCCGGGCGTCCGCAGCGCACACCGCGAGGCCGGAAAGCAGCGGGAATATGGCTTGCCAGCCGAAGTGAGCGCTGATTGCGGGCAAGCTAAGCTCCTCGAGCGTGCCGCCCCCGGAGCCGACGCCGTTGACCAAGCCGGTTGCGGTTGCAACAGCCCGCGAATCATCGCCTGCGCGCCCGCCGACGGGCGCGGGGCCGTGCCTCAGCGAGCTGAGCCCATCCAACGGGACGAAGCCGGCGCTCGCAAGTTCCAGCAAATTCGCCGCCAGATGGGTGCCGGAGCCCTGCTAGCCGAAATAAACCCACTGCGCGCCGAGCTTGAGCGCGGAGTGGGTTCAGGGACGCTTACGATGTCACGGCTGATAGGGGCGGGGTGCAACTCGCGGCGTGGTGCCCTCGACCCACGCCGGGCTCCCTTGTGAGGTGGAGCTGAGGCGCCGGACAATGACGGCGCATCAGCTTGCCTCAGGATCACACCCTCCGACGAAGGACGGCGAGGATCTTGCCTGGCGTCTCGCGGCAATACCGGACGCCCGTGTCCATGCCGTGAAATTCGAGGGGCGACTCGTCGCATTCAAGGTTGGTTATGCCATCGAGCGAACACGCTACCTCAGTTGGCTCGGCGGCGTCCGAGAAGGTCACTGTCGCCAGGGGTGGCGAGGGACTTGATGAGCGGCTACGAGCACGTCGAAACTGGGGCGATCAAGTTCAATAACGCAATGATCACGTTGAATCTGAGCGTCGGATTCGAGATTATCGGCACGTACTCTCGCACCGAACGGCCGAGGGTCATGATGCAGAAGCGGCTGATGGAATCGCCACGACCATGATCCGCCTAGCCGCCCCATCCGACGTCGACGAAATCGCCCGGGTGCACGTCAAGACATGGCGGTCCGCCTACCGCGGGCACGTGCCGGATTCTGTTTTGGATGCCCTGGACCCGTCGCAGCGCGTCGCCATGTGGGCGAAAGCGCTCGAGCAACCCGCGACGCTCGTGCTCGTCGCGACGACGGGAGAGACAATCGTCGGTTTTTGCTCGCTACTGCCGTCTCGCGACGCCGACGCTAGCCCGTTGGTCGCAGAGATCTCCGCGATCTACGTCGAGCCCGCGTCGTGGCGCTCCTCTGTCGGGAGCTCTTTAGTCGAAGCTGCTACGGAGTCGGCACGTGAACGAGGTTTTACCGAAGTGACGCTTTGGGTGCTGACTGACAACACGGCCGCACGCGCATTCTACGAGGCTCGAGGCTTCGCGATCGATGGCGAGACGAAGACTGCACGGCGACCGGGCTACTCGATCCATGAGACCCGATACAGACGCTCCACGTCAGGCAATGACCCAGCCGCGGTGAGCGAGCGATGAGTGTGCTGGAAGTTACGACGAGGACGCCCCCACGAGTTGCGCTGGAAGATGTCTGGTCCAACTCGTTGGCTCGAGAATTCTTTCTGCGTGTCTGGCCGATGTACGTCCACGATATCTCCGCGTTCGACTCTGATTTCTACCGTCTCGATCCGAGCGGTCGCTGGCTCCCCGACATCGGGGGTGATTGGGTCGCCGCAACAACATCGGCGCAAAATATTCACGAAGGGCGGGCGCGCGACGCAAGCGAGCAGCCCTTCCAACGTGCACACGTAATCACCGAAGACGGGCGCGCCGTCGGATTCGCGTGCATCGGTCTGAGTCCTTTTCGATACATGCCTGCCGACGCGGACATTGTCCTCGCGGAGTTGTTCTTGATCCATCGCGGTCGCGGTCGCGGTATCGCCACAGCCGCTGTTCGACTGTTGGTCGCGCGCTACCCCGGAAGATGGAGTCTGAGTGCCATCCACGACAATGTCCGAGCGGTGCAATTCTGGAGGGCCACGCTGCCCTTGCTCGATCTCCGTGAGCTACGCGAAAGAGTGGTCGAACGCGACTTCGTGTGGGATTTTGTTGTGCCAACGTAGTTCGAGCCGTCTCCACCTGGCTACGCACCAAACCCCGCACGCCGAGACCACTAACCCACCTGAATCGAACTAGCCCGTTCCAAGCTGGGTCGAGCAACACTTCAACCGCACTCTGGTTAGGGATTCGCCAAGCGACCGCTCGGCGGTAAAGTCGCGGACTCGCAGCAGCAAGAACATACCCCGGGGACACCAGTATTTGGATGCTGACGGAAACGTCACCACGATTCGAACGGCGTAGTCTGAGTGCCAATGGGACACATAGTGGCGACGGTCACGCCATTTCGCCGCTCAACCGCGCGAATAGCTCTAGGTCCTCCTGAAATACGGGCTCTAGTTCTCGCATCTCATGCAACGTGACCCAGCGCAGCTCGCTGTGTTCGTCTTGAAGCAATTGTTCCGGTCGGTCGTCGAGCGTGCTCACTCGCCACCAACTAATGCGCGCTATCCCGTCTCGTGTGTCTGCTTGCCAGACTTGCTCGGTCGCGCGCACCAGGAGGCCAGTCTCTTCCAGCATTTCCCGCTCGAGGGCCTCGCGCTCGGATTCACCCGGCTCCACTCGACCACAAATCGCATGCCAGAAGCCTGGGGCGCTCCGTTTTGACAGGCTCCGCTTCCCGAGGAGGAATCGCCCACTTCGTTCGAGCACGGCCGCGACCACGCGTTGCTTGGTCATCGAATCACCGGTCCGTGGGCCACTTTACACCCGAAGACCGCGGTCTCCGATCAGGTGAATGTAAACCTCTTCCAAGCTGGGTGCGGACGTGCGCACTGAAGTCACTCCTTCGCCGACGATATGCGCGAGAACGGCGCTGAGCGCCGCGTGATCTGAGATCTCGACACGGTAGCTGCCGGTCGTCCCGAGCTTCGTCAGTTTGCTCACTCCCGGCTGAGCTCCGACTCGCGCCGCGACCGCTTCGGACGCCACGAAGTCGACGCGTTCGTGTTGGGTGAGCAGCCGCGCGAGCGTGCCAGGAGTTTCCACCGCGATCAGCCGGCCGTGATCGATGAGGGACACGCGGTCGCACACGGCTTCTGCCTCGGCCATGTCGTGCGTGGTGAGGAGGATGGTGCGTCCCTCGTTTCGGAGCTCGGCGATGAGCCTTCGGAAGTCGAGCGCGGCCAGCGGATCCATGCCGATCGTCGGTTCGTCGAGGAACAGCACCGGCGCGTTCGCGATCAGGCCACGCGCCAAATGGAGTCGCTGCTTCATCCCTCGCGAGTAGGTCTCGACACGCGCCTCCGCACGCTCCAGCAGACCCACGCGCTGGAGCAAGCTCTCCACGCGGCTCGTCGTCTCCCTTGCGGCTACGTTATACAGGGCAGCCCAATAGTGCAGCGTCTCTCGCGCGCTCAGCTGAGAATGGAGGCCGCGGTCGCCGCCGAGCACGATCCCGATCGAGGACCGAACCGCGCGAAGCTCTCGCGTCACATCTCGACCCAAAACATTCGCAGAACCTTCCGTGGGCAAGAGGAGCGTCGAGAGGATCTTGATCAGGGTCGTCTTGCCGGCCCCGTTCGGTCCGAGTAGCCCGTGGACCTCACCCTGTTCGATTCGAATGGATAGCCCGGCGAGAGCGCGCACCGGCGGCCCGCGCTTCGCGTCGTAGACGCGTCCCAGGCCAATGGCCTCTACCGCGATCATCTTCGGCCTTTCATGAGAAATGAATCGAACCGTCGGCTCGGCCGGCCTCGGCCATGCGATCGATGGTCAGCGCGGCAAGTGTCAGCCAACCGAACCCCACCAATGCTTCGAGCCCCATATCGCGCGCCACCTCCCAGCTTGGCTGACCGGCGAAACCGGCGCGGATGGCAGCGAGGGCGTGAGTCGTCGGCAAGACAGCGGCGATCACTTGGACCCACCGCGGCCAGAACGAAACTGGAACGGAGACTCCGCAGAGCACCAAGATCGCGCTCGTCAGTAGGTTGATCAGGATATTGCGCAACGCCGGGACGCGACCGATGCAAGCGCCGAGGAAGAGCGAGAGCGCATAGGTGCTGAGTGCGAGCAGCGTGACGCCCGGGATGGCCACGAGCAGCCCCATCATTGGCGGCTGCCACGAGAACGCGAGCCACAGAAAGACGAAGGTTGCGAAGGACGAGCCGATCCAGTGCAGGATCCAAACTGCCATCCGACCCATCATTGCGGGCGCCATGCTGCCCGGTGCGACGACCAACAGAGCGTAGGTTCCGTCCCAACGCTCCCACGCTGAAGCAGCCACCGCGAACGTGCCTACACCGGCAACGGCGGCGTTTCCGAGCAAGAGATAGTTCAGCCGGGCCGTGTCCCCGAGTAAGCGGCCCACGAGCACCCAGCTCGCCGCACCCGTCAGGATACGCGAGAGCCAACCGAAGAGCCAGGTTCGCCAGTTCCAGAACAAGCGAAAGTCTCGCGCGCCAACCAAGAGAGAGACACGAAATACTCGCCAGTGGTTCATGACAGACCGAGCGCTCCGTCTCGCCGCAGGCGGTGCAACATGCGATTCACGACCAGAACTCCGGAGCCGCCGAACGATACGCCGAGGGCCACGATGATGGCCAAGCGACCTCCGAGCGAGTGGATCGCCTCGGGATGAAAGCAATCACGAAGTAAACCAGCGGACCAGTAGAAGAAAGTGAATGGAGAGAGGTGCTGGGCCCACGTCGGCAAGTACGCGACGGGCACGAGCACGCCTCCAAGCAAATAGAAGGGCCCGTTGATCGCGTGTTGAAAGGTCCGGCTAGTCCTGGCGAGCCCGAACAGCGCGGAAAAGAGCGTCGCCATGCCGCTCGCGGCCGCGACCGTTGCGAGCAGGGTGGCGAGCAATTCCGGCATGTGCGGTAACGGAACCGGCACGCCGAACGCAAAGCGCACGATCAACCAACCCTCCACGATACCGAGCAAACCCAGCGCGGTGATGACGGAGATTCGTGCCGCAAGGACCACTCCATATGCCGTCGGCGTCGCGACCATCAGCTCGAGCAGTTGATCACGGCGTTCGAGCGACACCAGGTCACTTCCGACGAAGAACCCCATTTGGCCAACCGTGAGTAAGGTCGACGCGGTCAGCGCGTGGCCAACGAGATCGACTCGCTTGGCGTCGATAAAAATCGCGACCGACCCGAACGTGAGCAGCGGCATCACGATGACCGGCAACAGATCTTCGACGTTCCGTCGGCTCAGCCGCAACTGCATCTGCGCAATCACCCAGAGCTGAAACACGAAGGACTGGAGCCGCACCATCATCGAGGGGCCTGCTTCCGTATCCGCACGACCGCTGCCGAACGTCCGTCGCTGGGAGAGCCCAACCGCTTGAGGCGCGATTGCATAGCGTCCGTATGTCTCGTATGGTGGACACTGTCAAGGCAAACCGGATTCAGATGAAAGCGAAGGGGAGATGAGTATCGACGCGAAGGTCGCAGCCATTCTGGGATTTCCGAAAGCACAATACACGGCCGTAGAACGCGAGCGGCGTTGGGTGTGCCACGAGGTGCCGCGCTCGCTCATTCGCCAGACTCTGACGATTACCGACCTGTACGTCACCGGTACACGGCTTCGACTGCGAGAGATGAGGCCCATTGACGGCGGGCCTCCAATGCTGAGGCTCACCCGAAAAGGCGATGTCGACGCGCGCACTCGTTTGATTACATCGATCTACGTTCCCGAGGAAGAGTTTGCGATTCTCGCCAGCGCCCTGAAGGGTACCCGGCTGACGAAGATTCGACATCGCTTACACGCTCAACCCGGTGTGTCCATGTCGGTCGATGAATTTCAGGGTGAGCTCGCCGGGCTCGTCCTGGCTGAGGCAGAGTTCGAGACATCTGAAGAATTGAGCGCCTTTCCGACACCGCCGTTCGCGATTCGCGAGGTCACCGACGAGCAGCAATACACCGGCGTTTCCCTGGCAAAAAGCGGCATCGCGCGTTAAGGCATAGCCAAGCGTATCAGCACTCGGGCACGCTGTGCGCTCCTGATGGCTCGCTGCGCACCGCGGGCGGGCGCGTGCTCGGCGTCACGGCAACCGGCCCGACCCTCCAAGCAGCGCGCGCCAAAGCCTACGACAACGTCGCTCGCATTCACTTCCAGGGCGCGCACTATCGTAGTGACATTGCGGCCCAAGGGTAAGAGCGACGCGCTTGCACGTCGTTCACAGGTAAGGCGCGCGCCATGATCAAGATACCCGTGTCAAAACCCGATGGCGGCCCACTCCTCCAAGAACGGACGAAAAGGACGCGGCCAAATGAAGCGTCGCGCAGCGGCATTGTCGTGCAGGTAGAGCTCCTCGAGTGGCCACACGTGATGGTCGGCGTAAGCTCCCCAAGCGGCGGCGCCATCTTCGAGCTCAGCGGGTGTGAGCCTCGCAACCGCGCGGTAACCTTCGATCAGTGATCGTGTTTGTTCCGGATCCATTTGGCAAATGAAGAAGCACGCCCGCACGAGTTCGAATGCGCGTGGCATGATTACTGCGTTGTCCCAGTCGATCACCGCTGAGACCGCAGCGCCTTCGAAGAATAGGTTCCCCTGGTGATAGTCGCCGTGGATCAGCTGACCCGGGTACGCGGAGTCGTAGCGCTGGGGGCAGCTGGGGTCGGTGAGCCACTCCGTCTGCTGGCGTACCCGATCGAGCGCGTGTGCATCGCGCGTGTCGCGCGTCGGAAGTTGTTCGATCGCGTGGCGGATCCGCGCCAAGCGACGGGCCCAAGCAGCCGCCGTCCACGATAGTTGAAAGCTGGAGAAGCCCCCTTGAACTGCGGAGCGGGAGGCGTTGTGGAGCGCAGCCAGCGCAATACCGGAGCCGCGTGCTTGATCGACCGTCAGCTCGTCGTGCTGGACGCCGCTAGCGGCCTCGAACATTGCCCAGCACACGCCATCGTCGTTCTGCAGAATGGACGAGCTCGCGCGCGCGATTGGCAAAGGTGCAGGCACGCCGCGCGCGTTGCAGTGAGCGATGAAGGCGTGCTCGCGCTCTACCGCCTCGCGCACCTGCTTGCGGTATCGCCGCAGGTAGTATGCCGCGCCATTTGACGTGACGCAGAAGACCAGGTTGGTTGCCCCGCCGCTCACCGCGGAAACCGAATCGACTTGAGACCCAAACCAGTGCGCCGCCATCAGGCTTGCCTGCGCGGTAATCATGCACTCGGCCGACGTGCTCACTTCGCAAAACCTCGATCCTCGAAAGAGGTTGAAATAGCTTCCGTCTTGCGTCAAGACTCATGTCTATTATAGTAGACCTGTGCCCAGCGACGCGGTAAGGATACTGCAGGGGGTCCGTCATCTGCCCTCTAACCTCTGGCGTTTCGTGTCGTCCTGGGACCGCTCAAAGAGAGCTTTGGAGGCATCATGCAGCGCGGTAGAGGTCTTCTCGTTTCTATCCTTGTTCTGACGAGCAAGGTCGCCCTGGCTTCGACATACGTCTACGTCGGAACTGCCGTTGATGGCAACATTGGCATCTACACGCTCGAGGCGAACGGCACTCTAAAACAGCGCGAGACGGTGGAGCTCGGCCCCAAGTCTCCGTCGACGCCCTTGGCCGTTAGCCCTGACAAGCAGTTCTTGTTCGCCGGGGTGCGGAGCAAGCCTTTCGCCGTCGTAACGTTCGGCATCGACAAGAAGACCGGTGCACTGAAGAAGCTCTCGAGTGGGCTCGTTGCGCACAGCCCGGTGTACCTGTCCGTGGACAAGGAGGGACATTACCTGCTGGCGGCTTCCTATCCGGACAGCCTGGTCAGCGTCAATTCCGTCGCGAAGGACGGCCAAGTCGGTGAGCCCTCGCAGGTTGTGCCCACGGCGCGGTTTGCGCATTCGATCATTACCGACCGGACCAACCACTGGGCGTTCGCCCCGCACCTTGGCTCGGACCAAATTTTCCAGTTCAAGTTCGACGCGAAGACCGGAAAGCTTTCGCCAAACTCGCCAGCGACGGTGCAGCTGAAGGTGGGCAGCGGGCCTCGTCATATCGTGATCTCGAACGACAACAAGTTTGCTTATTTGCTCAGCGAAATGACTGGCACCATCACGACGCTCGCGCTGGATGCCAAGAGCGGTCTACTAAGCGAAGTCAGCGCGGTCTCGATGCTCCCCGCGGATTCGAAGTTGGTTCCTGGCATCGCTCACATGCCGCAAGGCGAACCTCCCGGGCCTCCACACGATTCCTCCAACGACATCTGCGCGTCCGACTTGCACCTCACGCCGAACGGAAAGTTCCTCTACGCCGCCGAGAGAACAACGAGCACGATCAACACGTTCAGCGTCGACGGGAAGACCGGCAAGTTGAACCGGAAGGCTAGCACACCCACCGAGAAATGGCCGCGGAGCTTTGCGATCGACCCCGCAGGCAAGTACTTGATCGCCGTTGGTCAACAATCCGACTCTATGTCCGTCTATAGCATCGACAGTGCTGGTGCCTTGACGCTCACTGCCCAAGCGCCGACCGGTAAAGGCGCGAATTGGGTCGAGATCGTTCGCCTCTAATCACGCGCTGGTCCCGCCGAAGTTCCACTGCTTCCCGTACTCGACAGGCTCCTATCCTGGGCCGAGAAGCGACCAACGCTGAAGCAGCGACGTCCTAGAACGCGCCGATCGCGTCCTTTCGAATGGCAAAGTCCTCAGATCTACTTCCGTGAAGCGTAGAAGGGCGATGCAGCGCGATGGCAAACTAGATGTACCGTCCACGGACGAGGGTCACGACCTTGAATCCCGCGCGCTCGAGCCATGAGATAACGGCGTTGCGGACGAACACACGCACGTGATGAGTCTCGCTTCCGCGTCGGGATGTCGCGTTTCCCAGATCTCGAAAAGTCTCGATTTCACGCTGCATTGGCGACTCGCTACGTCTTCATACGACGCGGACAGCACGGCCCAATCTGTTCCGCTCTTCTAGGCTCGCGCATCGAGCGACCGCGAGTACGGCGTCGCAAGAGCCGACTTGAACGCCGTCAACTATTCCCGCACCGCAGTTATTGTCGCTGATCATACTTCACACGGTAGCTGGTCTTGCACGCTGGGCTCCAAAGCGCGGCTGAAAGGGCGTGTGTCTCATTGGGCCAGGCGCGTGCAACGGAGCGCTCAGTCTTCCAGAATTTCTTCGGTCAGCGGCCCTGCCTGCGGGCTGCCTCTTAGATATTCCAAGACAATCGTGCCCAACGCCAGCGGCGTCAGCCTCTCGGTGGTCTCAAGCAACTCGGAGACGTGCCACCAGCGAAACTCCTGAAGCGCCCGCGCTTCATCGAGGTCCGACATGGTTGGCTCGAAGCGCTCGACTGCGACGACGTGGTAGCGTTCGGATTGTCGGACACGCCTTCCGTCCCACTTGAAGGTGTGACGTCGTAGCCACACGAGCGGGCCGACTTCGAATTGGCTAAGTCCCAGTTCTTCCTGCAGTTCACGCCTCAGGCATGCTTCGAAGCTTTCGTCCGATTCGATGCCACCGCCCGGCGTGATCCAAAAGCAGTCTCCGCTGCCAGGCTCACGAATGCGCATTAGCAGCACCTCTGCCTGCGGAGTGATAAGTATGGCTCGGACTGCAGCCCTCGCTTTCGCCTTGGGCTCTGTGCTGGGCGTCGACATTCGTGACCTCCGGCGCCGAGACTCAAACCTTCAGCCCGCGGTTCCCGATCACGTGCAGGTACACCTCGGCTAAGCTCGGTCGCGACGTTTTGATCGAGGTGACGCCTGCACCGACCAGAAAACCGAGCACGTGCGGTAGCGCGGCTTCGTGCGCAAGTTCGATTCGGTACTCGCGTTCGGCTTGCAACGTGCTCACCGCGGCGATGCCTTCGAGCGCACGCACGCGACCAAGTAGTGAGTCGTCACGCGACGTAAAATCGATGCGCTCGATGGTTGCGACCAGACGCGCGAGGCGTTCGGGAGTTTCGATCGCGAGCAGACGGCCTTTGTCGATCAGTGCTACGCTATCGCAGACGGCCTCGGCTTCTTCCATGTCGTGAGTGGTGAGCAGGATCGATTTGCCAGCGCGGCGCAGCTCCTTGATCAATTCGCGGAACTCACGCGCAGCGACGGGATCCATGCCGATGGTAGGTTCGTCCAACAGCAACACGCTGGCGTCGGCGATCAGACCACGCGCAAGGTGCAGGCGTTGTTTCATCCCGCGCGAAAAGGTGTCAACTCGGCGGTCTGCCTGCTCGGTGAGGCCAACTCGTTCGAGGAGCTCGGGAATGCGTCGCTTCGATTCCTCGGGAGGGACATGGTACAGCGCAGCCCAATATTCGAGGTTGTGACGCGCGCTCAAGCGCCGGTAGAGTCCGCGGTCTCCGCCGAGGACCACGCCGATTCGACTCCTGACCTTAGCCGTCTCTCGTACCACGTCATGGCCGAGAATTCTTGCGCTCCCCTCACTCGGCAAGAGCGCGGTAGATAGAATCTTGGTCAGTGTCGTCTTACCGGCGCCGTTTGGGCCGAGCAGCCCTTGTACTTTTCCGACTTCGATCTGGAGGTTGACGCCGTTCAGCGCACGAATGGGTTCGCCTTTTCCGTCAGGCTCATAGCTGCGTCCAAGATCCTGAGTTTCCACGGCCAACATGGGTCTTCCTTCCTCGGCGATCATCCGACAAAATCGATCGAGCCGTCACGGCGCCCGATGGCCGCCAAGCGGTCGACGGCCGCAATACTCAACGCGAGCCACATGAGACCGACCAAGATTTCCTGACTGGCGCACGCGGCGATCTCGCCCAGCGAACCGTCGGCAAAGGCGAGCCGGACGGCTTGGAGGCCATGTGTCACGGGCAGGACTCGGCTGAGCGCGCCGAGCCAGCGGGGCCAGAAGGAAACGGGCACGCTGACTCCAGCCAAGGCCATCAGCACGTTGGTCGAGCCGAAGTTGATCATGAGGCGGAGGCGCGGAGCGAGGCCCACGAATCCGCCGACGAACAAGCTGTAGCTATAGCTGGAAAGGCAAATCAAAATCACCAGCCCCGGCGTGAGCAGCAACGCGCGCGGCGGAAAGTGCAAATCGAAACCCACGCCGAGGATCGCAAAGACCACCCACGAGGTGACGATACCGTTCAACGGCCACACGAAGGAGCGCCCCGCGTTGGACGCGGCGATGCCCGATGGCGCAATCACCTGCAGCGAGTAGGTTCCATCCCAACGATCCCAGCAAGAGACAGCGATCGTCCAGCAAGCGGCAGAGGGCCCGGCGATGACCGCATTGCCGATCAGCAAGTAGCTCATCGTCTGTGGGTTACCGAGCAGGCGCCCCAGCAGCACCCAAACCATCGCACTGCACACGGTACGAAGCAGCCAGGCCGCGATCCAGCTCCTCCACGTCCAAAACAGCCAAAAGTCCGTCCACCCGACGCGCAAACCTTGGCGAAACACGCGTGCGCTTTGGATCAATCGCGAAGTCATGACAGCCCCAGAGTGCCGCGCTGGCGCAGTCGATCCAGAATCCGGGCGATGAACAGCAAGGCCAGTACGAACGCGACCGCTCCCAATCCGAGAATGGCCGCCAGCCGCAAGCCGACCTGTCGCGGGTCCGCTGGGGTGAACGAGTCACGGACGAGCTCCGCCGACCAGGACAAAAACACGAACGGCGACAAAGGCTGCAAAAATGCGGGCAAGTACCGAACAGGAACTAGGACCCCACCGAGCAGATAAAGCGGCCCATACACCGCATTCTGCAGCGTGCGCTGCTCGCGCGCGAGGCTGAACAGCGCCGCCATCAACACCGAGGTGCCCGTCGCCGCAAGCATTGTGGCGAGTAAGGTCGCGAGCAGCAGCCACGGGTGATGAATGACGAGTGGGACTCGGAACAATCCGCGAATCAGCAGCCAGCCTTCGACGAGCCCGACTAGGCCAACGCTCGAGATCAGCAAAATCCGAGCGAAGAGCACCATCACCAACGGAGTAGGCGTGATGACCGAAAGCTCGAGCGTTTCGAGATGGCGCTCGTGAGCCAAGACGTCGCTTCCGACCCAAAACCCCATTTGCCCGATGGTCATCAGGAACGATGCTGAGAGCGCGTGGCTTGCCAAATCCGGGCGCCCGGCATGAACCAGAATTGCTACCGCAACGATCGCCAGCAACGGCTCGGTCACGACCCAAGTCAGGTCTTCGACGTTGGCCAAGGTAGTTCGCACTTGCATGCGCGCCGCGCCGAGGAAGGCGTGGGCGTAGCGGCTCGAGCGTGACCACGATTGCGCGTGCGGTTTGCCGACTAAGGCGCCATGAGAAGCAGTCCGTAGCAGGAACTCTAGGTCGGCCGAGCCGTCATTTGCTGTGAGCTCTAACTCACTCGGGTTCTCTTGATCTACCTTCGTGAATCCCACCTATGTCTCCTAAACGAGACGTAACCCAAACAGCCGAGCGTATCAAGGCCCTCGGAGCGCTCTGTTCGGGCAACGCGCGCTCGGACCCAGCGGCTGGCGCGTGGAGTTTTAGGGAGCGCGGGTGATCCCCCTTACGCTTGCTGCCGCCCGCGGAGCGCCTTAGCCGATTGTTTTATAAGGGACGAATGTCTGTTACATGCGTCAGTTCCGGCAGCCAGTATAAAAAGCCTGGCAACTGGGCTGCGAGACTCCGCGTTGAAGTAGACGTGCCACGCATGAAAATCATGGGCAATGCTCTGGGTCATCGCTGCGATCGCTCTAACCGGCCGCGCCGACGGCTCCGTGCAGGGCCTCGAGCAACTGATCGTGAGGAATCATAAGCTCGCCGGCTCGGGGTTGTGTCGTAGACTGCCCCGCTTGGCTCGCTAGCCGATTCCCAGATTACCGCGAAAGGTGGTGCTCTCGTACTCCCGGCGGAAGCGGCCGCGCTTCTGCAGCTCGGGAACGAGCCAATCCACGAGGTGCTCGAGTCCGTCGACGAAGCGGTCGATGTTGAAGTTGAAGCCATCGCACGCGGCCTCGTCGACCCACTCGAGCAAATCGTCGGCTACTTGCTGGGGCGTACCGACGATCACGCGGTGACCACCCGTCACGTGGTTGAGCAGCACCTGCTTCGTGCTCAGATTCCTGACCTTGGCGTCCTCCACCAATTTCGCACGGCGAATGATCGCGGTGTCTCGCGTCGGATTATCGAGCGGAATTTCGTCGTACGGCAGCGGCTTCGACAAATCCAGGATCGCCGGATCGACGCCGAGCTGTTCGGCGAGACGCCCTTTGATATGCTCGAGGTCGAGTAGCTCATCGAGCTCGGCCTTGCGAGCGATGGCCTCGGCTTCGGTAGCCCCGAGCACCGGATACACACCGGGCACGACCACCAAACTGTCGGGGTTGCGCTGCCACTTTTGGGCGGCCAGCCTCTTCACGTCGCTATAGAACTCTTGCGCTTGCCCCTTGAGCCAATGGCTCGTGAACAGCGCATCGGCCCACTTGGAGCCGAATTCCTTGCTCAGCGCCGACGCACCCGCCTGCAACAACACGGGTCGTTTCCCGTTGTACGGAGGAACGCTGAGCAAGCCCGCCGAACGGTAGTAAGCGCCTCGGAAGTCGATGGGACGGGTCTTCGTCCGGTCGATGTAGGCCCCGCTCTTCGCGTCTGCCACCAACGCTTCCTGTGGCAGCGACTCCCACAGCTGCGTGACGACGCTGACGAACTCCTCCGCTTTTTCGTACTTCTCGGCTTGAGAGAGCGCGGCGTCGAGGCCGAAGATCCTGAGCACCTCATCGCCTTGACTGGTAATGATGTTCCAGGCCGCCCGACCTTTGCTCACGTGGTCTAGGCTGGCGATCTCGCGCGCGAGCGTCGCCGGGTTGCCGTACAGCGCCGGGCTCGTCACCACGAGGCCAATGTGTTTGGTATGCGCTGCCAATGTGGCGAGCAGCACCGATGGCGCCAGTGAACGGAATGGACGACGAAAGTTTTCCTCGCCCACGCCAGCGTGCCCATCAGCGAGAAAGATGCCGTCTAGCTTGCCGCGCTCCGCGATTTTTGCGATCTCGATGAAGGTATCGATGTCGGTCGAGACCTTGTCCGGGTTGGGCAGCGTCTTCCAAGAAGCATTATGACGACCAGTCGCCAGCAAGTTGATGGCCAGGTGGAGCTGTTTCGGTTTTGACATGCGACTTTTTTTTTTAGCGTTCAGCGTCGGAACGCGGCGATCCAGTTGTCGAGCGAGTAGCGCCCTGGCCCGGCAATCGCGACGGACAACGCGACGACGGCGTAGGCCAGCGCGAGCTCGCGCTTGGCAAACGGATCGGCCGAGTGGAAATCGAACGCGGCGACGCCCAAAGTAATCGCTACGAACGTCGCTGCGGGTCGCGTGAGCAAGCCCACGGCGAGCAGCAAGCCTCCCGCGAATTCACTCAGGATCGCGGCCCAGCCGAAGAAGCCCGGGAGCGGAAAGTCGTGCTTCGCCAGCGCTTCGATGAAGCGGGCCGGCGCCGCGAGCTTGGCGCGCCCATGAGTCAGAGCGAGCGCGGCACCGAAGCCGAGCCGCAAGACCAGCAGCGCCAGATCGCGCGTGATCGCGGCGTCAGCTGTGAGCAGCGCGAAAAATCTGCGTGAAGCGGGCTCGGCGGCAGCGGCAGGAAAGTGGCTGACGTTCGCGTCCGCGTTGTCGTCGACGGTCGTCACCGGCCTAATCATCGTGGTCCACTATAAAAGACAAATGCTATTGACGCAAGACGGAGTCTCTTTCAAGCTGCGCCGATACCGTAGGATCAGCGATGCCCTCATCAGTTTTGCGCCATGCTCCGCACGCGGCCGGCGTGGATTCCGAGTTGGATTTTCATGCCTCTGGATTCATGGTCAAGGTGGAGGGCAATTGGACGCGGGGGAAGCTCGCCCGCTTTCGGCACTTCTTGAAGCTTCGCGGTCTCGTGCCGTCGCCCGAAGAGTTGGCGGAGGTTCTCGAGCGCGCGAAGCGCCGCTACTTGCAAAACGATCGACAACTGTACGTTTGCGATGAGCGACCCTGCCGAGAACGCCAAGGCTTCGATGCCTCGGCCGAAGCACTCGGCGCTGCGAGTCGCCGCGTTGGCTTGCCGATCGCCAAGACGGGCTGCCAAGGCATTTGCAAGCGCGCGCCCGTTGCCTCGCTTCGACTCGAGCAGCGTAGCCAGGTATTCGCAGAAGTGGTTACGGACCGCGATTGGTCGGCAATGCTCGGCTTCGTGGAAGAGGCCGCCCACGCGGGATCGCTGCTCGTGCCCGCGGGCGACGCCGAGCGCCTGTTCTACGATCCAGGGCACCCGCACGAAAAGCTCGGTGCGCACCTGCGACCGCTCACCTTTCTATTGGGCCGTTTTCGCGGCGTCGGTCGCTACAGCCACGACTCTTATACCTTTCAAAAGGAAGTCGTCGGTTCCTACGAGGCGGGGGGGCGGTTCATCGCCTTGCGCATGGACGCAAGTTATCCAACCGCAGACGGCGGGAAAGACGTGCACAAGGCGCTGGTGATCGTCGGCGCGGAGCCCGCGTCCGGAACCATCAGGGGGCGGGCGTATACGGACGGCGGAGTCACCCGCGAATACCAAGTCGAGCGCGAGGACCGAACGCTGAACTTTGCCGACGCGCCCCCGGACCACTCGACGCACTGGACGAGGGCCCGCAAGATCCTCGAGCCGACCGCGGATGGTTTCGAAGAGCGTTTGGAGGTCGACGAGGGGACCGGATTCCGAACCTACTACGCGATTCCCATGCGCCGCGTCGACGCGCCATGAGCACACCGTCAGCCTCAGGAGTTACGATGACGAAGATTTGGGGACGGCGTGGCTCCAGTTCCGTCCAAAAGGTGATCTGGACGCTTTCGGAGCTTGGCGTCGAACACGAGCGCATCGATGCCGGCCACGGCTACGGTGTGACCGATACCCCCGAATACCTCGCGAAGAATCCCAACGGCACCGTGCCGACGCTGGAAGAACCGGACGGCTTCGTGCTGTGGGAGTCGAATACGATCGTCCGCTACCTGGCCAAGCGCTACGGCGCCGGCGGCCTCGCGCCCGCCGATCCACGAGCATATTCCCGTGCCGAAAGCTGGATGGACTGGGCGTCGATCACCTTCGAACCGTCACTCAGCAAGCTCTGGCTTCGGCTAGTGCTGCACCCGCTTTCACCCGTGCGAGACCCAGCCGTGCTCTCCCAAGGAGGCTCCAACGACGAGTTGATCGACAAGGTGGCGCGTGGGTTGGTGAAGTTCGCGACCGCGCTTTCGAAAGGCGGGTACCTGTTGGGCCAAACGTTGAGCATCGGCGACATCCCGATAGGCCAGCTCATCAGCCGCTGGTACAAACTGCCCATCACGCATCCCGCGCACCCCCGCGTTCGTGACTACTTCGAGCTTTTATCGACGCGGCAAGCGTATCGCGACCATGTCATCGCGGCGCGCCCGCTCACCTAACTCATCGACTAGGCCCAATGGCTGAGAGCTTTGCGCGGGTCAACGTGGTGGGCGCATCGGGTAGCGGCAAGTCTACGTTCGCGAAGCGGCTCGCCTCGAAGCTCGAGCAGCCCATGATTGAAATGGACGCCCTGTATTGGAACCCGAACTGGTCCGAGCCGCCGGACGAGGTGTTCTTTGCGCGCTTGCGCTCGGCGCTCGCCCAACCGCGTTGGGTGCTCGATGGAAATTACGACCGAACGCTAGCGATCAAATGGCAGGACGTGACCGCGGTCGTTTGGTTGGATTTCTCGCTCCCCCGGACCCTACTGCAGGGCCTCGAGCGTGCCCTCGTTCGAGCCTGGACCAAAGTTGAACTGTGGCCTGGCACGGGCAACCGCGAGTCCTTCCGGCTCAGCTTTTTCAGCCGAAAGTCCGTGGTGCTCTGGTCCCTCCGCAGCCATGGGCGATTGCGAAAGCGCTACCGCGATCGCATGGCGGACCCCGCATACGCGCACATCGCGTTCTATCGTTTGCGAAGCCGGGCCGACGCGGAAACCTTCCTGCTGGCCGTCACGGCGCGCCGCGCGGCCGAGTGATGCGAACCGGCACGTCTTGCTGCCGCTCACTGACACGGAGAAGCCATGAATACCCGCGATGACGAGAAGCCGTTGATTCGCCCGCTGATCGGCACGGATCGCGACGGGCTGCTTCGGCTGTACGAGGACATCGGCATCCTGAAGCCCACTGACTCCCTTGAAGGCATCGAGCGGGCTTGGGCTCGGATATTGGAGACCGACTTGCTCTATTACGTGGGCGTGTTCGTCGGCGGCAACTTGGCCTCGACCTGCCACGCCGTGGTCGTGCCCAACCTCAGCCGCGGCGTGCGCCCATACGCGATCATCGAGAACGTCGGAACGCTATCCACCCACCGCCGAAGAGGCCTCGGCAAGCTCGCCGTAGAGGCTGCGATCGCACATTGTTGGAAGGCGGGCTGCTACAAGATCATGCTCGCATCCAGCCTCCAAAACACCCGCGCCCACGCGTTTTACCGAGTGCTCGGCTTCGACGCGAATGCCAAACAATCGTTCGTACTCACGAAATCTGCGCTTGCCACCGGTACCCGATGATCCGGGTGGGAGAAATCCATTCCATGTTTGAGCTCACAGCTCACCCGGCCCGGCGCGCGAACCCAATGATCTTCCGCGGAAGCTCGCCGCCGCCAACCTGATCGTGGATCGCCATGAGCGGGCGCTCCGGAGTCTGCAGTAAGCGAAATTCGTAATTCATATTACCCCAAGTGGAACAGCCACGAGTCGGGCGCCATCCGAATCGCGGCGCAGCTCCATCGCGAAATCGAACACGCTTACACGAGTGGCGTATGCGATGTCATTCGGGTGGACGTGGCCTGCGCCCAGAGCGAGCGTGCGACGGGCTTCGTCCGAAGCCGCGACCTCCCGCGCCACACGATCAGGTTCGAGGGCAGGATGGCGTCGCGCCTGCTCGATGAAGCGCGCCACGACTAGGTCATCTTCCCCGTATTCAGGATGATCCTCGACGCGGCCCGTGATGACGTAGCCAGGCGCTCCGAGCTGGCTCGCTACGACCGCGCGAGCAGTGGCCGATGCGCACACCAGGCTTGCACACCAGACCCGCGACGCGCTGCGAGCCGCGAGTGCACCACGTGTGCCAGCCGACGTGCGCTGCACCAGGGTGCGGCCTCGAAGGTCGGCTTCTGCAACGGCCACCGGCGAGTTGGAAGAGTCGAAGCCGTCTGGCCTTAGCCCCCTGTCTTCGCCCATGGCCAACACTCCCGGATGCCGTGCTTTGAACGCCAGCGCCTCGGCTACGCTCGCGACTAGGTAGATCGCCGTTGCCCCACTCGCGAAAGCGTACGCGGAAGTAGTAAACGCCCGGAGCACGTCGATTGCAACGACCGGCCCCGCAAATTCGGCCACATCCCAGGCCGCAAAGTAGCGCGCATCCGAGTCAGAGCTGGCCGTCATCGGATCTAGGCCTCTGCGGTCACGCGCCCTTCGACCGGGTGCCCGGGATCCGTGTAGCCCGCGGTTGAAGTGTGGCCCGCGGGCACCAGCGAGTTCACGAGGGTTTCGTCCGCCGCGTTCAGTTTCAAGCTCAACGCGTCGACGTAGGGCTTCCATTGCGCCAGCGTGCGCGGCCCCGCGATCACGGCGTGCACGAGCTGGTTCTTGAGCACCCAGGCCACGGCGTACTCGGCCGCGCCCGCGCCTAGCTCTGCGGCGCGGCGCTGGACTTCGCGGGCGATGCGCAGCGACTCGGGCCGCCATTCGGTCTCGAGGATTCGGCGATCTTGTCGACCGGCGCGGGTGTCGGCGGGCGGTGGTTCGCCGGGCTGGTATTTGGCCGTGAGCACGCCGCGCGCGAGCGGGCTGTAGGATACGACGCCCAGGCCGTAGTAGGCCGCGGCGGGCAGCTGTTCGACTTCGGCGGAGCGATCCACCAAGTTGTACAGCGGTTGGCTGGCGATGGGCCGGTCGATGCCTTCTTGATCGGCCAAATGCGCGACCTCGGCGATGCGCCAGCCGCGGAAGTTGGATACGCCGAAGTAGCGCAGCTTGCCCGCGCGCACCAAGTCGCCCAACGCGCGCACCGCTTCGGCCAGGGGCGCGTTGAAGTCGGCGCGGTGCAGGTAGAGTAGATCGATGTAGTCCGTGCCGAGGCGCTTCAAGCTGGCTTCGACGGCTTGCACGATCCATTTACGTGAGGTGCCGCGCCGGTTCGGGCCTTCTCCCACGGGGTTGCCGAGCTTGCTAGCCAGCACCCAATGGTCGCGCTCCGCGACGATGGCACGGCCCACGATCTCTTCCGTGCGGCCGCCTTGGTACACGTCCGCCGTGTCGATGAAGTTCACGCCGTTTTCGCGCGCGGCAGCGATGATCTCGCGCGCCGCGGCTTCGTCGGTCGGACCGCCGAAGTTCATCGTGCCCAAACTCAGGCGCGATACGCGCAGCCCGCTCTTGCCGAGGTAGACGTATGCCGCGCTCATGGCTGCACCCCGAATGAGCCGTAGTCCGTGTAGCCCGCGGCGAGGTTGGGCTGACCGTAGCCGTAGAAGGTGGTGTTGTCGTGGGGATTGAGGGCCAAGTTTTCCCGCAGGCGGCGCGGTAGATCCGGGTTGGCGATGAAGGTCTTGCCGAAGGACACGGCATCGGCTTCGCCTGCGTCCAGCACCTGCTGTGCGGTTTCGCGGCTGAAAGCCTCGTTGGCGATCAGCACGCCGCCGAAGCGCTTCTTCAGCTCAGGGCTGATTCGCTTCTCGCCTAGTGATTCACGAGTGAAGATGAAGGCGACGCCGCGCTTGCCCAGTTGCTCCGCAACATAGCCGAAGGTGGCCAACGGGTTGGAGTCGCCCATCGCGTGGGAATCGCAACGCGGCGCGAGATGAACGCCGACCCGGCCCGGACCCCACACCGAGATGGCGGCGTCGGTCGCTTCAAGCAAAAGCCGAGCACGGTTCTCGATGCTGCCGCCGTAGACATCGGTGCGATGGTTGCTGCTGTCCTGAAGGAACTGGTCGAGCAGGTAGCCGTTCGCACCGTGGAGCTCGACGCCGTCGAAGCCTGCCTTCTTGGCGTTTTCGGCGCCCACGCGGTAGGCCTCGACGATGGCGGGGATCTCGGCCGTCTCCAGCGCCCGCGGCGTGACGAATGCGCGCTGCGGTCGCAGCAGGCTGACGTTGCCTTTGGGCGCGATGGCGCTGGGCGCCACGGGCAGGGCCCCGCCCAGATGCTCGGGGTCGGAGATGCGCCCCACGTGCCAAAGCTGGCAGAAGATGCGGCCGCCGGCAGCGTGGACGGCCTGGGTTGCTTTCTTCCAGCCTTCCACCTGCGCGTCGGACCAGATCCCCGGCGTGTCGGGATAGCCGACGCCCGTGGGGCTCACCGCGGTGGCTTCGGATAGGATCAGCCCGGCGCTCGCGCGCTGAGCGTAATACTCCGCCATCAGGTCTGTGGGCACGCGGTCCGCACCGGCACGGCAGCGGGTCAATGGCGCCATGACGACGCGGTTGGGAAGCAGCAGGTCACCGACTTTTACGGGGTCGAACAGAGTGGTCATCGGGGTCTTTTTGAATGCGCGACGGGTCGAAGAATCGCTTCGCACGGGCGGGACAAACCGTCCAGTATAAAAGACGCTCGGCGAAGCGTCCACGGCAAACCGTCAGAGCGATCGATGAAAGCCTGCATCCTGAAGCATCACTTGCTTCCGGTGTTGGGCGACATGCCTCTCGACGCCATCAAGATGCATCCGATCGAAGTCTTGAAAGCGAGCCTGCTCGCCAAGGGGCTCAGTCGGAAGCGGGTGAACAACATCCTCGCCCTGCCTCGGCAAAATGCTGCGCTACGCGCACGAAGTCGAACTGATCGAAGTAAGGTCCCGAGGTTTGGCCGATCAGAGCCGACGACCCGCGGGCTCGGCGCTACTGGTTGTCGCGATTTCCGTACTCAATCGTCTACGTCGTGGCGGTTGACGGTGTCATCACGGTAGCTGCAGTGGCGCACACCAAGCGCAAGCCCGGCTACTGGCTGCGGCGCGTCTGAGTGGGCTCGAGAATAGGAAGACCAAGGCGGTGTGCTCGTTCAGCGGGGCTCATGAACTTGCCCACCACCGCCGGTCGTGAGCGCCTCGTGGGTCCGAGGCGATTCGATCTAACTATTGGTCGACCTAAGAGATAATTACGCGAACAGGCCGTGCTGTGAGCGTCCGCACCGAGTTGGGGCGGGCCGCCTTGGAAAGCCACTCGTTCGTAGTGAGGGAGGGGGGGAGGGCGCGAGTGCTGCTCTGTCAGCATCCTTCTCCAGGAATTCAATTGCCCGCGGGAACGATCGAGCCGGGCGAAGCGCCAGAGACGGCGGCCTGGCGAGAGGCGACCGAGGAGACGGGCCTGGCGGAGTTCGCGAACATCATGCCGCTCGGCTTTCGCGACCTGGACCTGGGGGAACGGAGGGTCATCGTGCGGCCGACGTTCTCCCGCCCCGATGCCGGGAGCTTCGACTGGGGCAAGGCGGCCGACAGATCGGCCAGCACCACACGATGCCCCCTCGCGGCCAGCCGGATGGCATAGCGCCCGGGGCCACCACCTAGATCGAGCACGCGTGATTGCGGCGCGAGGTGCGCGTCGAGCACCGTGCAGGCGCGCCGAAACTCGAGGCCCCTTCAGGGGTCTCGAGCCGCTCCCACTCCCCGAACCGTGAGTAGTAGGACTTGATGCGATTCTGATCAGTCGCCATGGGATGAGTGAACGGTGAGGTGTATCATGCGTCGAAACGGCAAGGTGCCGTGGCACGCGACCTGACCGGAGCCGGGGACGATTTCTCCGATGACATGGGCCTCTTCGCCGTGCTGGCCGAGATGCGCCAGCACCGTGGCGACGTCCTGTTGGCGGCACACGAGCGCGAGCCCGACGCCGAGATTGAAGGTACGCAGCATGTCGGCGTCGGTGGCTTGCGCGGCGCGCCGGATCTCCGTCAAAGGAGGCGTCCCTACACGAACTAAGCCCGCTCAGCGCAACGACGCAAACCGACGGGTGCCAACGCCTCACTCCGGAGTGTAGTGAGGGGGCAGCTGCGGAGAGGGAGGGATTCCTTGCGGTGCTCGGCGTCGCTGTGCTCCGCCTGCGCTCCTCGGGACCTCGAGTTCACGCGCGTCCTTCGAATTGCGGCGAAGCTTCGTGCATTTGCGGCGCGACGCGGCTCGGTTCGAACCCTCGGTACGGTTGCCCGTACACTTGATTGGGTTGCCCCCACCGTCCAGTGCTCGCCCCTTCGGGGCTGCGCGCTTCCTGCCTCCCCCAAATTCCGTGCTCGCGGCCGCAGCGGCCGCTGCGCGCGGAATGGGGGAGGCCGTCGCGGCCAGCACTGCGGCTGCTCGTAACTCTCGAGAGTGATACACAACACGGTCGCCTCCATCGTCGGCGTCGTGCCGGGCTTCGCGAGAGGCGCACGCTGCGCGCCGCGCCCGTCATTGACGGCGATTCTCGGCGGGGGCGCGTCACGCAGCCTGCGCCAGGGGGCTGCGCCCGGCACGCCGCCGGCGATGGAGGCTCAAATGCGCGTTGTCAAATCATCCAACTCGAAATCCGCGGCTCGGCTCGAGCTCTTCGCTTGGCAACACCGCTCGTGCCTCACCGAGTCGGAGGCTCGCCTTTGGGCCGCGCTCAATGCAGGGCAGCTTGGCGTCTTGTTTCGTCGCGAAGTGCCTGTCGGTGCCCGTTTCATCGCTGACTTCTGTGCACCGAGCATCAAGCTCATCGTTGAGGTGGATGGCGGCTATCACACGCGTCGCCGCGTGGCGGACGCCAGCCGTGATCGCAAGCTCGCTCGTCTCGGTTATCGCGTGGTTCGCGTGAGCGCAGAGTTGGCCCTCTCCAATCTCGCATCCGCCGTCGCACTCGTCCGTGGCGCCCTGTGAGCGCCAGGGCTGCACCCATATCTTATAGCGCGAAGCGTACCAGCGCGACCACCGCAGCTAGATCGCGCAAAACAAAGTCAGCCTCGACGCGCAGTACGCGAAAGCCCGCGAGCTCCAAAGCTGCGTCCCGCCGAGCATCAGCGGCACGCCGATCGGCGTGGCACGCGCCATCGACCTCAACGACGAGCCGCACACTGGGCGCACAGAAGTCGACGATGTATCGGCCGAGCAACGGCACCTCGCGCCGAAACTGGACGCCCAACTTGCGCGCACTGAGCGCCGACCAAAGCCGCTGTTCCGATGGCGTCATGACTTGGCGATTCGCCCAAGCGCATTGCTCGAGCCGAAGTTGTTTGCGAGTGCTGTTTTCTGTCTTCCGATCACGCATGGACGGAGGCTCCTGCGTCGGCATCGGGCCGAGCGCAGCCCCCCAGGCGCAGGCTCCGTGCCACGCCCCCGAAGTACTGGGCGCGTAACGCCTGGCGTGGCACGGAGCGTGCGCCTCTCGCGAAGCTCGGCCCGATGCCGACGCAGGAGGCGAGCGCGATCTAGAAAGACAACGCAGTGCACGCCCGCCGGCGGGCGTGGAGTCGTGCAAGCACAAGCCGTGGCGTGGTCCGGAGCGTGCTCGGCCCGATGCCGACGCAGGAGGCGAGCGCGATCTAGAAAGACAACGCAGTGCACGCCCGCCGGCGGGCGTGGAGTCGTGCAAGCACAAGCCGTGGCGTGGTCCGGAGCGTGCTCGGCCCAACGCCGAGGCAGGAGGCGAGCGTGAACCGAAGGACAACGCATTGCACGCATGCGAAGCATGCGTGGAGTCGTGCCCACGCGAACTGAGCCCGCTCAGCGCAACGACGCAAACCGACTACCTCCCCCATCCGCGCGCAGCCCGAAGGGCGAGCACGGATTTGGGGGAGGTCGGCGGCGCGCAGCGAGCGGAGCGAGCGAGCACCGACGGGTGCCAACGCCTCACTCCGATGTGTAGCGAGGGGGCAGCTGCGGAGAGGGAGGGATTCTCTGCAGTGCTCGCCGGCTGCGCCGGCTGCGCTCCTCGAAACCTCGAGTTCACGCGTGGGGCTTCGAATGGCGGCGAGGCTTCGTGCATTTGCGGCGAGAAGCGGCTCGCTGCGAACCCTCCGTCAGTGCAGCTCGGCGGCGTCACGTTGACCCGCTTGGCACCTGTGGTTCGAATCCCCCGCCCGCTCCGGCGGAGGGCTCGAAGTGCGGTGGAGGTCGTCTATTTTGCGGAGAGGGAGGGATTCGAACCCTGCGAGCGGCGTTGGCAATATCTTTAAGCGGCACGCGACCTTGCACGCCAACGCTCTGAGATTCAGCTCGAAATGATGCAGATCGCCCTCTCCGCGAGTCCCCGTGTATCGACGTGAGTCGAGTCGAGTTGAGTTGGGCAAGATTTGGGCAGCGGATGGGCAGCGCTGCCGCGTCCATGAACAATCCGAGGTGTCGGTCTGGCCAGGTCGCATCAGGCGGCCCCAGATTTTTGGCCGAGGACGAACGAGCAATACGCCAAGGAACGAGCTAAGATGGCGGCATGCAGGCGCTGAAAGCCCAAGTTCGAAACGGCCGTTTCGTGATCGACGAAAGCACTGATCTGCCTGAGGGCACGGAAGTGGAGCTGCAGTTGGTCAAGGTAACGGACGCCTTCGCTGACATGGCTTGCGAGGACCGCGAGGAGCTTGAGGAAGCCATCGAGGAGGGCTTCCGGGACTTTGAAAACGGCGACCACATCAGCGCGCGGGAATTCCTGGCACAGCTTCGAGCCAAGAACGCTTGAAGGTAGAACTATCGAAGCGCGCCCAGCGAGCGGTCACGCGAATCGACGCACGCTGGCGAAAACATGCTGATCACCCTGAGCTTTTCTTCGAGGAGATGCTCGAAACGGTCGAGCACCTCGAGACGGTCAGCAATCCCGGCACGCCCTGTCCGACGAGCAGGCGACCGCAGCTCAAGCGCATGTTGCTCGAGAAAACGAAGTGTCACTTGTACTTCGTGAGCGACGAACGCAAACAGCGGATCGACGTGCTGCACGTTTGGGATGGGCGACGTGAACGGTTTCCGGCGCTTTGAGGGGATAAGGCATCCAAAGCACGGCCGGGTTGACCTAACTGGTCCTATGCGTACTGGTCGTGTCGCGAGGGTCCGCGCCGGATTCGGACGGGCCACGCTGGCGGCTGAGTTCTGCTGAGCAGCGACTTCGATTTGTAAGATCTTGGTGTGGCGGCGCGTTCCTCCCGCGCGGCGCTATGCTGCTGTCTGGGTATGTGTAAGCGCTGCATCGAGCCCATCTGGCAGGTTGCGTTGAGGCAGCCGAAAACGGGGCATGCGCAAGCGGTACACGGCTGAGCAGCGAGAGAAATTGGTCGCGGAGGTTCGCGCGACTGGGGCAAGTG